>Ga0224553_1000596_pt1 | contig 14992 bp, 9 predicted proteins | sample 714S21014metaG_FD_179897 | JGI IMG/M metagenome (GOLD analysis project Ga0224553, IMG submission 179897) | Peat soil microbial communities from Stordalen Mire, Sweden - 717 S2 10-14 | ecosystem: Environmental > Terrestrial > Soil > Wetlands > Peat | place: Sweden: Norrbotten County, Stordalen... | reverse complement strand
GCTTCCGGCCATATTCTTCCACTCATGGAGCTTCCGCCCCGCTATCGGGTCATCGACGCCGAACTCTATTGACATTATGCGCCGCGGGCACTTAATTAACTGCAAATCCTTGCGAAGCTTCCTTCACTAGGTCCGTGACCGGATGAAGATGTTCTATCCAATGAACGAACGTGGGCCGGGAGGCCCACGATACAGCCGGCCAGGAGGCCGGCGCTACATTTCCAAAAGGAACATTTTCATACGGCCAAAGAACTAGGTCTCCGACCAGATGAAATGGTGCTATGAGGGGTGCGAGCGCGGGCTGGGAAGCCCGCGCTACACTTTTTACTGGTACATAACCAGACGGTCAGAGACCTCGTTCTTAGACAGATTCCTCAGCTCGGGTTATGCCAGGTGCTTCATGAGAAAGCTTAGTGTCCGCTCCCGCGCTACAAGCGCCGCTTCCTTGTTATAGCTCGCGCGAGCATCGCAGTTGAAGCCGTGGCCGGCGTCGTACCAGTAGATCTCCACCTCGGGATGCGCGGCATGCACTCTCTCGACTTCTTCGGCAGGGATGTGGTTGTCCTGCTTGCCGAAATGCAGCATCACGGGCGCGGAAGGCGTTTCGCCGGCATAGTTTCCAATGCGGCCTCCGTAGTAGCCCACCGCGGCGGCGGGATGGAGCCGCGTGGCAGCAAGCCAGGCCAGGGTTCCGCCAAAACAGTAGCCAACGACGCCGACCTTCTTTCCCGTCGCGGTTGCGGCAAATTCCATTGCGGCCGAGACGTCCGCCAACGCCTTCTCCGTATCGAGCCTGGGGATAAAGCTCATCGCCCTTTGCAGATCGGCGCCGTCGTAAGCGAGTTCCACGCCGCGTTCAATGCGGTCGAAGAGCGCTGGCGCCACGGCGAGAAATCCGTCCTTCGCATAGCCGTCGGCTACCGATCGGATGTGTGCGTTGATCCCAAAGACCTCCTGCACCACAACCAGGCCTGCGATGGGTTCACCCTCGGGGCGCGCGACATACGCGCTCAGTTCGTGCCCATCGGCTGCCTTCAATGTTACGTACTCAGTCATCGCCACTCTCCACTGATTCGCAGTATGCACGATCGAACCGGAATCCTACAAGCTAAGCCGCCAGAGTGGACAGCCTGGGCTGAGGCCTGCAGGCAATCGATTTCGGGAGTATGCTCAAGGCAGCAATCGAAGTTGTCCTTGCTCGCCTTCCGCTCTCAAGGCTTCGCTGTAGTTTCGCGAGTAGCGCTCGCAGAAATCGAAGAGCAAACCGACATGCATACCGAGACCCGGCCCTGGCCCAATTGGCTACCGCGAGTGTTGCTGTTCAGGCGAGTGTGCCCCTGCTGCGGTTCAGTCAAGTTCAAGCCGGCGGAGCTGCGATCGGAAGATGGCCTGCTGAGCATGTTTGCACTGCGGCCCGTTCGCTGCATGTTTTGCTGGCGGCGATTCTACTGGCTTTCTTTGCGGAGCGCGAACGCCGAGTGATCGATGCGATTGCAGGGCTATCTGGACGCCGGTAACGTCCGCAAGCCTGCAAGGACGGCGGGGCCTGGGAATAAACCATCGGCAAATTGAAGATCGGCGGCAAGGGGACAGCCTGTGCAGAGGGCAGTCCGGCCGCAGTGCGCCTTGCCCACGGCAACAGTAAGCGCGTGAAACTCGTTGAAGAGGCGCGGGTGACTGGCTATTGGATCGGAGGCGAAGGCTTGGCGAGTGAGATCGGCCAGGGAGTTATAACTTTTATGGGCTGGCGCGGACGCAAAAAGCCGGTGGCGCTCGGCAATGCGGCGGAGATACTCGTCGGCCACCGGAACGGGATGGTTGAGTGCGTAGAGCAGGATGGCGTCGGCGGTCTCAGGGCCTACGCCGGGCAGAGCCAGCAGGCGGCGGCGGAGGGTGTCTGTGGGGGTAGCGGCGAGGGTTTCGAGCGAGCCGGCAAACTCCTCGTCCAGCATGGCTACAAACGCTTTGAGCGCCGGCGCCTTGCGGGTGTGAAAGCCGGATGGGCGAATGAGACTTTGCAAATCGCCGAGGGCGAGGCCGCGCAGGCCGTTCAGTGTGAGCGCTCCCGCCTGACGCAGGTTGTCGAGGGAGCGCTCGACGGCCTTCCAGGCGGTGTTCTGGGTTAGATATGCGCCAAGGATCACTTCAAAAGAAGTTTCAGCCGGCCACCAGTACTGAGGGCCGTATGCCTCAACCAGGCAATCGTGCATAGCCCGCAGCCGCTGGGCGGGGCTGCGCTGGCGAATCGCCTTCACGGCAGGGAATCCTCGGCAGGCGGGGATTGGAGCTGAATCTTCCATTCAAGAACGCGGGCGCGCGCGGCTGCGGCTTCAGCCTGGGGCACGTGGCCGGCAGCTTGCAGGGAGATGGAGAGCGCGGTGTGAGCGAGCGGGTCGCCGGGTGTGAGCGCAGTCAGCGCCAGGGCAGCGGCTACGGATTGGTTAAGCTGGCCCGCGTCGCGCAGGGCGCGAACTAGGCCGTGGTGCGCTTCGGTGTGCGCTGGATCGTTCACATGTCCGGCGGCGATGGCGGCGCGAAAGGTCTCAGCGGCTTGAGCAGGCGAGCCGGCGGCAAGCAGATCAAGTCCTCGCTCACAGAGCGCTTGCTGAGAGAGCGATGCGGCAGTTTGAGGATTGGACGCAGTCACGGCTGTGTTTAGAATAGCGGAGATGGCTAGCTAGCCAGCTAGTCAGCGAGTCAGCGGGTCAGCGAGTCAGCGGGTCAGCGAGTCAGCGGGTCAGCGAGTCAGCAGGTCAGCGGGTCAGCGAGTCAGCGAGTCAGCGGGTCAGCGAGCCAGCAGGTCAGCGAGTCAGCGGGATGGGCATGATGGAGGGCGCGATGAAGAGTCACACGGAGTATCTGGTTTTTGAAACCCGCAAGCGGCGCGAAATGGTGCACATCACCGATCAGGTGGAGGAGATTGTGCGGCGCAGCGGCGTCAAGGATGGCCTATGCTTTGTGTCGCCCATGCACATTACGGCGGCGGTCTACGTAAACGACCTGGAGAGCGGCTTGATCGAGGATATCGGCAAGTGGCTGGAGGAGCTGGCGCCGGCGCGGCCGGATTACAAGCACCACCAGACAGGCGAGGACAATGGGGATGCGCACTTGAAGTCGCTGCTGCTGCACCACGAGACCACGCTGCCGGTGACCGGCGGAAAGCTGGACCTGGGCACATGGCAGAGGGTGTTTTATGCCGAGTTCGATGGGCAGCGCCGGAAGCGGGTAATTGTGAAGGTGCTGGGGGTGGATTGAGCGTAAGCGTAGTTAGCGGGTTGGGAGAAGCGCTACTGGTTCGATATGCCTCCACTAACTCCGCCAACGCCGCTAACCACGCTAACTCCGCTCAGTTGTCATCGGTGATTTTGCGCCAGGGGCCAGACGGATTGGATGAAGTGGGGGCGGAGAGATCGATTTTGGTGCGAGGCAGGACGACCAGGTCAACGCGCCGGTTCTGGGCGCGGCCCTCCGCGGTGTCATTGCTGGCCACGGGGTGGAACTCGGCGTAGCCGGCGGCGGAAAGCCGCTCCGGGGGCATGGCCTTGAGGTCGAGGAAGAGCCGGGCGATGCGTGTGGCGCGGGCTGAGGAGAGTTCCCAGTTGGAGTCGAACTCGGCGGTGTGGATGGGGATGTTGTCGGTGTGGCCCTCGATGCGCAGATCGTATGGTGCGCGGCCAAGCTCTTCGGCGATCAGGCGGAGTGTGGGGAGCGTCTCGGGTGTTGGGGTTGCGGAGCCGGAACTGAAGAAGCCGGCCTCGCGCAGGCTGATGACCAGGCCGTCGCGTCCCATCTGGATGGACACGGTGTGCTGGGCGACCTGGTTAGAGAGCAACTGTTCCATTTCGCGGCGGATCTTGCCGAGGTCGTCCTGAACCCTGGCGGGCGAGAGCACATCTTCGCCCATGACGATGTTCATGGGCAGCACCGGCTTGTCGATACCATTGGCGCCGCTTGCGGTGCCCGGCCGGCGCTTTGCGTCGCCGAAGACGCCCAGGGAGCGAAAGGCGGCGTTGATGGATTCCGACACTTGCATCTGCTTTTTCTGGTCGGCTTTTGACGCTGCGTAGAGGACGACGAAGAAGGCGAACAGGAGGGTGATGAAGTCGGCATAGGAGACCAGCCAGCGCTCCTGGCCAGCATGTCTCCGGTCAGGATGCCGTCTCATGCCGCGCGCTCCTTCTTTTCGGGGCTGGCCTCATGGAGAAATCCGGCGAGCTTGACCTCGAGCATGCGCGGGTTCATGCCCTCGAGGATGGAGATCACACCTTCCAGCATCATCTCGCGGCGCTGCTGGGCGTCGCGGATGCGGATGCGCATTTTGCCGGCGAAGGGCAGGAAGAACAGGTTGGCGATGCCCACGCCGTAGATGGTGGCCACGAAGGCTACAGCGATGCCCCGGCCCACCTCCTGCATATTGTCGAGATGTTGCATGACTTGAATCAGGCCGAGCACCGCGCCGAGGATGCCGATGGTGGGCGAGAAGCCTCCGGCCGACTCGAAGACCATGGGGAGCTGATCTTCGCGTTCCATCGCGGAGTCCAGGCTGACCCTCATGATTTTGCGCAAGTCACTGGGCTCGGTGCCGTCGACGGCGAGCATGAGGGAGCGCTTCAGGAACGGGTCTTCGATGGCGTTCAGGTCGGCGTCGAGGGAGACGACGCCCTGGCGGCGGGCTTTGTTGGCGAAGGAGAGCAGCAGGCGGAGCAGTTCGTCATTCTGCTTGCGCGGCGCCGCAAAGACATGTGCCAGGCTTTTGAAAGCGTCCAGGACCGTCGAGAGCGGAAACTGGAGCAGCACTGCGCCGAGGGTTCCGCCAAAGACGATGAGGGCCGCGGTGGGCTGCAGGATCTGGCCCAGGTTTCCGCCCTCCATGAGCAACCCGGCAACAATGCCCAGGACGGCCAGAAGGACTCCGCCGATGCTCGCCTTATCCATGAATTGCCTTCTTCATGCAAAGCTCCGAGAGAAGCCGGGTGTGGCGACGTTGGTTCTTGAGATCAGCAGTCAAGGGCCAGGTTGGGGCACTACGGCGGGGCCTTCTCTGGGTTGGATTGGCTTGAAACGTCGAGGCTGGCGATGGAGACGACACGCTGCAAGTCGCCCAAAGAGGCCAGGCGCCGGGCCACACCGGCCAAGAGGCGCGCGCGGTAGGCGAGGACGCGCTCTGTCACCTCGGCGCACGTCTCGCGCACAATCAGCTTTTCTCCATTGATGAGCGTGAGCATGGTGTCCGGTGAGGCTTCGGCGGTCTTGATCAAGTCGCTGTTGAGCACCATCGGCGTACCGTTGAGCCGCGTAAGTTCGATCATCGCCGTGTAACTCCTTCGCTGGTGTTATCGGCAGGCGCCGTGAAAGGTTAAAGAATTAGAACGGAAGCCGTATAAGTGTCCGGGGCTGGGACACAATGGGCGGGCGGATAAAGTCCATAAGTGCCGGGCCGAAGAAGGGGCCAGATGCGGCGGTACCCGACTCGGAAGCAGCAGCCCAAAGGGTTACACAAGATATGGGCGCACTCCCAGAACGGAGAACCTCCAGATAGGCACTTCAGGGGCAGGGCCGCAAATCCACGCATCTACAAGGAGAACCCCATGTCCCTGGGCGTCTTGAATAACCTCTCAGCTATCTACGCGGAAAACAACCTGAACAACACCAATAACAGCCTGAACACCGTGCTGCAGCAGTTGTCTTCGGGATCGAAGATCAACTCCGGCGCGGACGATGCCGCCGGCCTTTCGCTGGTCGATGGCTTGCAGGCCAACTCCATGGCCCTGGCCCAGTCGCAGACCAACGCCAGTGAGGGCGTGGGCCTGCTGACAGTAGCCGATGGCGCGCTGTCGCAAGTGACGAACCTGCTCAACCGGGCCGTTACGCTGGCTACCGAAGCCTCGAACGGCACCCTCAACTCCAGCCAGGATACGGCAGCCAACCAGGAGTACCAATCGATTCTCTCCGAAGTGAATAACATCGGAACCACGACGACCTATAACAACCAGGCGGTCTTCGGCAAACAAACCGCCATCTATACCGGCGATTCTTCGACCGAAGGATCTTCGATCGACAAGCTGAACGTCTCGACGCTCTCTTCGTCCAACCTGGGCGACACCGGCGGCGTGATGGCGTACAGCAGCGGCTCGAGCAATGTATTTCTGAACCTGTCGAGCAGCGGCCAGAACGCCGAGTCCACTGACAGTCTGAACCAAAGCGGCGCTACCGCGATCAACGTCAACTATCTGGTCAAGGGCGCCAACGGCACGGAGACCAGTGCGACCACGAATATTTCTGTCGGCGGGACCACCGGCTACACCAACACAGCCAATGGAATGATCAGCGCGATTAACAACGCGGGGCTCGGCCTGTCCGCCAGCTTCGTTACGCAGGCGCAGGCGGGAGTCACCGGCGGCGGAAGCGAGACCGGTATTCAAATCTCCGGCGGCCTGGTTTCGGCTGGCCTGGCTCCGAGTTCCTCCAGCACCGGCGGCACCATCAATCTGACCGGCACGGCGGCCAATGAACTGCTGACCCAGGGCCAGTCGATCACCCTCCAGTCGGGCAGCTCGCCGGCAGTTACGATTGCGATTACCTCCGCAATCGACTCGCTATCGACATTGGCAACCGCCATCAATGGCGCGGATAGCAATGTGACCGCCACGGTCATCACCAATGGCGACGGAACGCAGAGCCTCGCGCTGGCAGGCGCGGAGGGATCCGGACAATTGACCGTCGGCACTTCGACTGTCTCCGCAACCCCCATCAGCCTGGCCTTCACCGCCGGAACCGCCGGCGCAACCGGCGGCAACGCGACCGGCACCCTGGGCTTCGGCAGCGCCGTTGCCAGCACCGCGGGTGAAATCGTCACCGGCAGCGTCGTTCTCTCCAACGCGGGCGTCCCCGGAGCCAGTCCAGTCACATTCGTGATGGGAACGGGCGTGGCATCGGGTTCGGGCGCCGGCACGGCCAACGGCTCAACCTTCACCGTGAACGGCGACAACCTGGGCAATCTGGCCACCGCCATCTCGCAGCAACTCGGCGTCACCACCACCGTGGGCACTTCGGGTATCGCCATGACCTCCACGTCCGCGGGAACCACACTGGAACAGGTTGGCGTGTCAGCGCTGCAGGCGACTCCGTCCGTAGCGCAAACCGCCAATGTGGCAGGACTGACTGCTTCCAACGGCACGGATGGGTCGACCACCATCTCGCTCAATGGAAATGGCGGCTCGTTCACGGGCGCCGATGCGCTTGCCGGCACGATCGTCCTCCAGAACGGCACGAACCCCGCGGTTACCTTTACCATGGGCTCCGCCAGTTCGGCTACCAACGCGGGCGGAGCGAGCTTTACGACCGGTGCGGAAACGGTCAACGGCCTGGTTGCCGAGATCAACAATCAAACCGGGAGCCCAAATTCAAGTATCTCCGCCGCGCTTAATGCTAGCGGCCAGATCGTGCTGAGCTCGACGTCGATCGGCACGGCCATCAGCATGAACAGCAGCTCGCTTATCCAGACCAACGATGGGATCGCCGGCACTGTCGTGGCCAGCGCGCTGACCGCGGCCACGGCAAGCACCGGGGCGAGTATAGTCATCGGAGGTACTGGCGCTACAAACGATACGAACGACACGCTCACCGGCAGCATCATCCTGTCGAACGGCCTCGCAGGAGCCGCAGCCAGCACCGTCACTTATACAATGGGCGGGGTGGGCGCGACCACAGGAATCGGAACCTCGAATGTCGCTGTGCAGGGCACCAGTGTCGCCAATCTTTTGGCGGCGATCAACTCGAATCAGGGGAACACGGGCATCACCGCGGCCATGGGCGAAGCGGGCGGAACCCAGGACGTGATGAACTTCGTGGCCAGCCAGACCGGCGGGCAGATCGGCGTAAACAGCGGCATCGTTGACACCGCTGCGATGACTTCATTCGTTCCCGGCGCTCCGCCCGCATCCACAGGCACGATCTCTCTGGCCAGCGGAGCGGGCTACACCGCGGCTGCTCCGACTGCGCTGACCGGCTCGGTAGTCATCGTAAGCACCGCCGGTACGATTACCTTCACCATGGGCAGTGGGGGAGGTGGGACCCTAAACGCTGGCACTGCTAACGTCACCACATCAGCCACGACGTTGGCATCCCTGGCGACCGCAATCGCTAACGCAGTAACCGCTACCAACACGAATATGTCGACTCTTACCGCTACCCCCAATGGGTTGGGCAACCTCGTCATTGCCGGTACAGCTGACATTACAAGCATCGACGTCAGCGGCCTGAAGGCTACTCTGACGGACGCCAACAGCGGCGGCAGCAACGGTGTCGCCGGCGGCGGTACCGGCGCCACGACCGCATCCACGGTCAGTTACTCCAATCTGAACGACAACGCCACGGATACCATGACCGGCTCCATCGTCCTCAAGAACGCAAATGCGGCGAACCCGGCGGACGCTTACACCTTTGCCATGGGGGCCGGAACCAATTCGGCCACTCCCACGACCGGTGGAACCTGGTACAGCGACAACTTTGGCGGCAACGCGAACCTCACCGACCTGGCGGCAGCCATCACCTCCGTCGATAGCAACCTCGACCTCAACGTCGCTGTCAGCGCCACAGGCGGCACCTTAACGGTAACCGACAGCACAACCGGCAGCACCACCGACAACCTCACTCAAAGCGCAGACACCCTGGTAGACACAGCCAATCAGGTGCTGGCCTCCGCGACCGGCAACCCGACAGTCACGTTCGCCGTTGGGGGAACAAACTCCGCCAGCGCGGGAGTTGCCGGCTCCATCGTGCTCAACAACGGAGGAACCGCGGTAACGTTCAGCGTCGGCAACGGCAACGACACGGCCACCAACTACTTCACCAACGCGCAACCGTCGACCATGGCCGGCCTTGCCGCTACAATCACGGCCGCCCACTCGGCCGTCACTGACGCCGCCTATCACGCAGACTACGACTTCACCGCCGCGGCCGGGGCTACCGGCTTGGTTGTGACCGCGACGAGCGGCCCCAATGTAACCACAGCTACCAGCACGCTGGTCAACCAGTTCAACTCCATGACCGGCGATCTCTCCGCTTCGTACGGAAACACAGCGACTTACAGCCTAAACTCAGGTGTCGAGACCAATGTAACGGACATCAACAGCAACCCGATTGTCCAAACGGGCGATACCCTGACCGGAACCATGGTGCTCTCGAACATGGGCGTCACAGATACCTTTGTGATGGGCGGGCTTGCCGCCAACGACCAATACAGCGGCCAGACCTATAACACCGTTGTTGCCACTAACAACGTGTTTTACACGGGCGGCACCACGGGCGTTTCGACCTTGGCTTCGCTGGAGTCGACGATCACTGCAGAGGGCCAGGATGGTGTGCACGCCGGTGTTGCTGATATTAACCTGTCAGCGGCAATCAACACCGCCGGTACCGGGCTGGCTTTCACAGACTTGGAAACACTGGGTAGCCAGACTGGAAGCATCGCCGTCACCTCGAGCGCTCTGAGCGACGTTTCGACGATGAGCTTTACCACACCGGCGAACGGTAACATCAGCCAGAACCTCAGCGGCGTGATCGCGCTTACCGATTCCGGAAAACTCGCCGGCACCGGTACTCTCAGCGGCACCGTTACCGTCACCAACGACGGCGTCACGGATACATTCGTGATGGGCGCCGGCAGCGCCTCCAGCACGTATGCGACGGGCGGCGGCACCTTCAGCATAACCGGCACAAGTATTGCCGCTCTGGCGACTGCCATCAACACCGAAGGCAGCGACGCCTCGAACAGCGGCAAGGCCAATCTCGGCCTTACCGCCTCGGTGGATGCGGCGACAGGTGGAGTTTATCTGGAGTCGTCGACTGCGGGCGCAACCGGCCTGACCGCGAATTCATCGAACTTGACGATGACGCTGGCCGAGACCGGAACCAGCGGCCTGTCCGGCGCGGCCAACTCTTCCTATACCGCGGCGACCCTCAACTACAGCAACGGCGGAATTAACTCCGGCAGCGATCCAATCTCCGGCTCCATCGTGCTGACCAACACCAGCTCACTGGGCCATGTCTACGGCACCGGCGGGGGCGCGGTCACCTTTAGCGTAGGCGCCGGCACCGACACAAGCACCAACTACTACACCGGCACTGCGGCAGGGGACGAGACGATGGCAGGGCTGGCTGCGGCTATCAACCTGGCCAACACCAACCTGGGCACAGACCTGGGCGCCACGGCGGCGGGCACCGGAGGCCTGACCATCACCTCCACTGACAGCCAAAGCGTTATTACCGTTGGTACCGGCGCGCTAGTGGATCAGTACGGAGCGCTGCAAGGTACTCAGGTGGCAGGAACCGCATCCACAGCGGCCACCCATGCCAACGCCTCGATCGGCACCTCCGGACAGATCGGCGCAACCGACGCGCTTAGCGGCAGCATCGTGCTGAACAACGGCGGGACGGCGCAGACCTTCACCATGGGCGCGACGTCCGGCGGCTCAAGCCCCAGCTTCACCACCGGCGGCTTTACGCTCCAGGACCTGGCAACCGCCATCACCGACGACACGGCCCTTGGCCTGAATGCATCCGTGGCCAACGGCGTTCTCAATCTGCAGTCGGGCGCTACGGCCACCACCATCACGGTGGGTTCCGGCGCGCAAGACACGCTGATTGATACAGTGACGTCGGCAACGGTTGCCGCCAGCACGGGAGGCCCCGGCTCGAAGTCGGCTGGTTCGCTGAATCTGGCGGGCGGGTTGACCACGGCATCCACCGGCGACCAGGTCACCGGCAGCATCAGCCTCACCGGCTCCGGCGGGACTGAGGTCTTTACGCTGGGCGGCGCCTCGAGCACCGGCACCATCGCTGTGGGCAATTCGGCCGGCGGCGAAACCCTGGGCGCTTTGGCGACCGCGATCAGCAATAGCGGCATCGGCATCAACGCCACCGTAACCTCGTCGGGCCTGTCTCTGACGGGGGCCACGGATAACCCCACCGCCATTACGGAAGGGTCCAACACGCTGCACGACACCACCACCACGGCGGCACTCTCCTACATGGCGGCCAGTGCATACAACGTGGGGGTCTACAACTCAACTGGAGCGAATAGTCTCTACGATTCCTCCACCGGGCAGAGCTCGTCATCGGTAGCTTCACACCCGAACGCGAACTTCGCGGCCAACTCGAGCGCATCGAGCGGGATTGCAACGATGAGCTATTCCGACGGCGCCGGGCAGTCGCTGAGCGCAAGCGATCTGTCCAACCAGACCGATGCGGAATCCGCGCTGACCAGCATCAACCAGGCGATTACCGACGTGGCCGCGCAGGACGGCTACATCGGCGCTCAGATCAACACGCTGAACTCGGTGAGCTCGGTGCTCAGCACGCAACAGGAGAACGTGATCTCGGCGCAGAATGCGGTGCAGGCGACCGACTATGCGATGGCCACGTCCAACATGTCCAAGTACGAGATCCTGAGCCAGACCGGCATCGCGGCGCTGGCGCAGGCCAACAGCATCCAGCAGGAAGTGACCAAGCTGCTGCAGTAAGACAGCTTCAAGCAATTCACTTGGAGGGGCGTCCGCGAGGGCGCCCCCATTTTTTGTGCTTCAGAGAGGGAGGCGCCGAATCCACGGCTTTTGAATCCGTGCGGCTAAAGATGAGACACTCGGCGCCGATGAAGTGTTGGGCAGGCAGGGTCTTGGAGTGGCGCGGCAGGCTGCAATCGTTCAATGCCATGAAGTTTTTCCAATCCGGTGCGGGGCCGGGTGGTTACATGGCTGCTTCAGTTTGCCACGGAGGGCTTGATGGGCACAGTGGGGTTGAGTTTCGGGTCGCCAACCAGCGGGGCTGGATTTGACGTCAGCTCGACCGTGGCCGAGATCGTGGGCAACCTGCAGAATGTGGAGACGCCGTGGAAGACGCAGTTGACCGCATTGCAGGCCCAGGACACAGCGATATCGAGTCTTGGGACGCTGTTCTCGAACCTCTCGAACGACATAAGTTCTCTGACCGATTTTCAGGGAATCATGTCGGAGAAAGAGGGTTCAAGCTCGGACCAGAACGTGTTGACGCTGACCGCGGCCAACTCGGCGGCGATTGCGGGAACGCATACGGTGGAGGTGACGAATCTGGCCCAGACATCGAGCGGGTACCTGACTGCAATCGGGAACGCCTCCGATACGATAGCCGGCTCCATCACGCTGCAGGTTGGAGCCAACGGCGCGCCGCAGACGATTGCGCTGAATTCCTCTGACAAAACCCTGGCAGGGCTGGCGGCGGCCATCAACTCGTCCGGGGTGGGCGTGAGCGCCAGCGTATTGACCGATGCCACGGGTTCGCGGCTGAGCCTGGTTTCCGGCACGTCGGGCGCCGCCGGGAATGTCATCGTGAGCTCGAATTCGATTGTGGATACCAGTGCGCTGTTGAATTACACGGGCACGGCGGGCGCCGGCAGCACGGCCTCGACCGGCACGCTGGCTGGAATTACCAACCCCAACGATACGCTCTCAGGCTCCATCGCCATCCAAGTGGGCAACGGCACGACGGAGAACGTCGTCATCGGAGCCCAGCCGGCGAGCAATGTTCCGGCCCACACCGTTTACACCGGCACCGGCGCCGGCGCCAACACGCTCTCTGGGCTGATGAGCGCAATCAACTCGGCAAGCCTCGGCGTCACGGCATCTATTGTGACCAACAGCGATGGGACTTCGAGTTTGTCCCTGCTGTCTGGAACCACGGGGACCACGGGGACGTTGACTGTGACTTCAAATGTTCTCGATACCAGCCAATCGTTGGGCTTTACGTCCTCGGTGCCGGGTACGAATGCGAACTTGACCGTGGACGGCATCGCCCTGACCAGCGCCTCGAACACGGTTGCCAACCTGATTCCCGGCGTGACCTTCCAACTGCTGGCCCCGAGCGCCAAAGAGTCGGATGGAAGCCTGGAGCAGGTGCAGGTGGTGATCGCCAACGACAATGCCGGGGTCGAGAGCACGATGAACCAATTCGTCTCCGACTACAACTCTCTGGTCAGCGCCATGAACACCCAGGAGGGGAACGACAGCTCAGGCAATCCGGAGCCGTTGTTCGGTTCTCCCACGCTTTCGCTCCTGCAGCAGCAGATCCTGGGCGGTTTGAATGCGGCCGATCCGAATGGGTATCTGGCCGCGATCTCCAACAACACCGGCACCACGCTGGCAGGCTCCGTTTCCATCGCGGTGGGCAGCGGTCCGGCGCAGACCTTTGTGATGGGCAGCGGCGCCAACGATCCAGGGAACAATACCTATTACACCGGCTCCGGAAGCGATTCCAATTCGCTGGCCGGTTTGGCATCCGCAATCGACGCAGCCGCCGCCAACACAGAGCTGACCTACTCCGGCACGGCGGGCAGCAGTACGGTAACCTCAAGCGGCACTTTGCATGCGACCAGCATCGCCGCGCTCTCCGGCATCATGTCGGTTCAGGTGGGCGCCGGCACAGCAGAGAAAATCGTGATCGGCAGTGCGCCGAGCCCGCCGGCGGCCAACACCATCTACACCGGCTCCGCGACCGGCTACAACACGCTCTCCGGCGTGGCCTCGGCGATCAATGGCACACCGGGCATCGGGTTCACGGCCGATGTGACGACCACCGGCGGCGTGGACACCCTGACTCTGACATCTGGAACCAGCGGGTCCGCGGGGACGTTGTCCGTGACCCCCACCATGGTGGCCTCCGGGATCGGGGTTACAGCCACAGTCGTTACCAGCGGTACGCAGTCCACGCTTTCGCTCCTATCGCAGACGGCAGGCGCAACCGGGGCATTGACGGTGAACTCCGGCATCGTTGCCACCAGCGATACGCTACTGAGTTCATCCGTTACGGCGGGTACCGACGCGAATGCCTCAACCGGCGCCGGCGCGGTGGCCTCGACCGCGACTTTGACTCCGATTGCCGGTCAGGGCGATACGCTTACGGGATCTATCTCCATCCAGGTGGGCAGCGGCGCAACGCGGACCATACAGGTACCAACTTCCAACAGCACACTCTCGGGTTTGGCCAACGCCATCACCCAAGCCAACATCGGGGTCTCGGCATCGGTTGTCATCGATAGCAGTGGGTCCTACCTCTCGCTCACCTCCGGCACTGCGGGGAGCGCTGGCGATTTGACCGTGACCTCAAGCATTCTGGATGCAACCAACACCAGCACAGCCAATCTGGGCTACACCAATTCATCCGACCTGTCCGCGCTTGGTAATCTGGGCCTGAGCGTCAACAACGACGGGTCGATCGCCTTTGACGCCACCTCTCTCGATTCGGTGCTGAACTCGGACTACAGCGGCGTGGTGGGGTTCTTTCAGAACGCGAACGGATGGGGCCAGAGCTTCTCCAACATGCTGACCAACGCCGGGACCAGCGCGGCAACGGGCGTGCTGTCGCTTGTCTCCAGTTCCAACAGCAACATTGAGTCCACACTGAACGCGGACATCTCCAAGGAGCAGAGCCTGATCTCCGTACAGCAGACGAGCTTGACCGCGGAACTGACCAGCGCCGACCAGATCATGCAGCAACTCCCTTCGCAGTTGGATGGGGTGAACGAACTTTACTCCGCGATCACCGGTTATGACCAGCAGACAAACGGCTAAGGAGCAATACCCAGATGGGAAGTTATCAGGAACATGCGCTGGAAGGCGCTTCGGCAGTGGATCTGGTGGTGGCACTTTATGACGGCATTCTGCGTTTTCTTTACGCCGCCAGCGCGGCAGTCGAGTGCGGAGACCAGGCTGGCCGGCGGAATGCCGTGAAGCGGGCTCTGGATATCATTATTCACCTGCAGGCGCGGCTGCGCATGGATGTGGGTGGGCGGCCGGCGCAGGTGCTCAGCGAGTTCTACGCATCGATCTTTGCGCAGATCCTGCAGGCATCCCAGTCGGCGTCGCAACAGAAATTCGAGCACGTGATCGATTGCGTGCGGAATGTGCGCGATGCATGGCGCCAGGTGGCGAAGGACCCCGAAGTCAATCCGGCTCCGGCCCAG
>Ga0224553_1000595_pt1 | contig 15020 bp, 20 predicted proteins | sample 714S21014metaG_FD_179897 | JGI IMG/M metagenome (GOLD analysis project Ga0224553, IMG submission 179897) | Peat soil microbial communities from Stordalen Mire, Sweden - 717 S2 10-14 | ecosystem: Environmental > Terrestrial > Soil > Wetlands > Peat | place: Sweden: Norrbotten County, Stordalen... | reverse complement strand
TCACTCAGCCGAGCGCCAGTGTCCAAGAGCAGTGACAGGATCGCGGCGTCGCGGTAGTCCTCGAACGTCTTGCCCTCGCAGGTCTTGAGCAAGAGCCTGAAGTGGTCGTCCTTCACGATCGGGACCGGGGGAGCGGTGACGGACGGCGGCGACATGTTCGCCATCGGCGACGCGGTGATCTGTCCGTCTTCCTTCGCCCAGCGGAAGAATTGCTGGAGCGAGCGAAAACGGACAGCGGCTGACGCGTGACTGCGCCGAGTCAACTGGTCGTCAATGAATGCCTCGACATGTTCGCGACCGATGTTCCGAAGGTTCCGCGGCATGCCACGTTCGGTCAAGTAGGTGTCGAGCAGCTTCGCGGCCTCGCAGTAGCTCTGGATCGTGCGAGGTGAGCGGTTGCGTGCTCGCATTGAGAGCGAGAAGTCCGGAAGCACGGCTTCGATCGTGTCCAGGCCCTTCGATGTCAAGCGCCTTACTCATTGCCCGACCCTCCTGGTCAGGGCTTAGCCTGCGCTGTGCCACCCGAATTAGATTCTCTTGCCTTACATAATCCCTGGTCAGCGCGCTCGGAGGAACTCGAATCCCCAACCTTCTGATCCGTAGTCAGAAGTGCCTGAACGGTGTGCTTACCGGCGGTTTTGCAGGTCAGGGGTGAGCGAAACAGGGAAAGTTAGATGCTATTGCATCATCCCAGGTCAACCCGTTGCGGCCTTTGGAAGATCGTAGCTGTCCCTGACGCCCGTAACAGGAGCACGCGAAGGACTACGGCGCGACGCGGCCTTCGATCCTGGCCTGGAGCTGAGTGTCGGTTCCTGATGTTTCGGGATCTTCAGGTCGAACTCAACGTCGAGAACGTTGGCGACGCGCCGTAGCGTCTCGATTTCGGGATTGTGGATCGCCGCTTCAAGCCGAGCCACCTGGGGCTGCGACATATGAAGCTCGTCTGCCAGCGCTCGCTGTGACAGACCATGCTTGACTCGATACGCGACCACCTGCGAAGCAAGGGCGCGCGCGACCGCAGTCCGCTCCCACTCTGCCCGGAACGCGGGATCGCGCAGAGCGCCCGCGAGAACCTCTTCGCTAGTTCTGAGATCGCCGAGCTTCATCGTTCCGTCCTTGCATGTTTCCACGATACCACGCTTGATATCGCGGGGCAGCGTAGCGCCGTCTAAATTTCCAGCTGAGGCGTGGCGAAAGGCCCCAGAACGTGCCTAACGGTGCGGTTGTACTCCGCCCGATCAGTCTGAACATCAGGGGGTGCGGCCGCCGACTGGTTGCAGTTATTGCCGATGATGTACCCTGTCCTCATGGTTCCCGTCGCTGGTTCGATGAGCGTGCTGGCAGCAAACGACGACGAGGCGCGGGCGAGCGCGGCCCGTTTGGCGGCCGAGGTCGACGCGACGAGCGAGTTCGGCGCGGCCGTACGCGAACTGTTCAGCGGGATGGCCAAGGGCGATCACCTGATAGTCCTGCGCCCCGACCAGGAAGTCACGCCAGCTGGCGCGGCCGACCTTCTGGGCGTGACCCGTCAGTTCGTTGACCGCCTGTTGGCCGACGGCGTGCTGGAGTTCCGTCGTCTACCCGACAGCAAGCACCGCCGGATCAAGGTCGGCGACGTTTTGGCGCTCGCAGAGGAACGGGACCGCCGCCGGCAGGGCTCGGACGCGATCCGCTCTGCTTTGAGCCAGCACGCTACCCGGGGGTGACCCGACGAGACAGGGTCTTCGTCGACGCCAACGAGCTTTTCCCGTTCAGAGTCATGGACCTGGTCCTCTCGTTGGCCGAGGACCTGCTGCTCGATTTCATGTGGAGTGACGAGCTGCTCGCCGAGTGGGAGCAGGTGATCGTACGTGAGGGCAAGAGAACGCCCGAGGCGGCCCGTTCGGTCTCCGAGGCGATCCGCCGCTTCTTCGCGACAACCCGGATAGACCCGCTCACCTACCGGGACCGGGTCGGCAGCGTCCCCGGTAGTGACCCAGCCGACCGGGTGCACACTGCAGCCTGCGCCTTCGGCGGAGCCACGGTGCTGCTGACACGCAACGAGCGCGACTTCCCCTGGGACTTCCTGGCCGAGCACGGCGTCGAGGTTTCCTCGGCCGACGCGTACCTGACCGGGCTTCTCCGCCGGCGTCCAGCGGCGTTCCTCGACGTCGTCAGGCGGCTCGCTGCTGAGAAGCAAAGACCGCCCATGTCTCCTTGTGACATTGCCGACGGCCTTGGCACCGCTGGAGCGACACGACTCTCGGCGGCCCTGCGCCGACGGCTCGGGTGCTCGTGACTGACGATTAGAACGCAAGTCGTCCGGTACGACGTGAGCTCGAGAGCCCCGGCAGTGCTGACGAGCCCGCGCGCGCGAAAGCCGCGTATTCGCGAATACGCGGCCTGTCGATTACGTGTCGTTACCGGTACAACGACGCCTTAAACGCCAGTCAACCACATACACGGCGCGAGATCATCGGGGTTCCCGATCCGTCTGACCCGAGTGGCAGCGGGTCCCGTCAAGAGCGGTGGACGACCACGCAGATAAGCCGTCAGGTCGCCTCTGCCGTGATTGGCGAAGCGTCGCTCACCGTAGTGGGAGTGAGGTGGGGTTCGCGTCGGAGGAGGGACTTGGTACAAAACTCCACGCAGCGTGGGAGGAGCTGACCTGTGGCTCCCAGCCGCGTGAACAGGAAATCGCGGTCTACAGAACCCGAGCCGTTGACTTCCGTGGCCCCTCGGCGCGAGGATTTGACTCGGCCTTCAATACTAGGAGCCTTTATGATGAACATACCTGGTGGCGGCGTAGACCCTTGGCAGTACCCGGGTGATCGCTATTACTACGCGTGGTACAACCAGCCGCCACCGTTCAAGCCGACCGACGGGGAGATCAAGTCCAACGTCGTCGACCGCCTACGGGTGAACCCGCACACCAAGGATCACGACCTGCAGGTCGACGTCAAGCAGAGCGTGGTCATCCTGACCGGCGAGGTGTCCTCCGCCGTGGCGAAGCGGGCGGCAGGAGACGACTGCTGGGACACTCCCGGAGTCGTCGATGTCAGCAACCAGCTAATCGTCGCCGCCCGTTCCTGACGGTCGGTCGCTTACCTGGCGGCCAGCTCCATTGGCAGCCAATCCTGGCAGCCACGAGGTTTCACTTTTCACCGACAGCTCGACCGCAGCGCCGCATCCATTGCGTCGGCCGCGTGCTTGCGTTGCGTGCCGAACAGGTGACTGGAGGGACCCTTTGTGATTCGGATGCTCGTGTGCTTGAGCGTTTCCGAAACGACCTCGAGCGGGACGCCTTGGGTGAGCATGATCGACGCCACCGGGCTTGTACTGGCCACACGTGGTGTGAGGCACCAAGACCTCGGTGGCGCTGACGGCAATCAGCTTGGGACGCCGTGTTTGGTCCGGGGAATCTCCCAAGACCTCGGAGCGGCGCTCGCCGCGAGGTGAGCCCGTGCCGGTGACGCGCGGCGCCCTGTTGGCGGACGCGGTGGTCATTGGCGCATGACCTCGGCCTTCGCCCGGTACGGGCCTCCACAGGCTGCCGCTCGGACTACCCGGCCAACTGGTGGTACTCGTGGATGAGTCCGCCGAGCACATTGTGGCGAGCGATGTTGCCGAGGGGCGACAGAACGGTGGTGTGCCCCGACATCGGCGCCTCGAGGCCGCGATGTGGCCGGTGCTCGTTGTAGTGCCGGATGTACTCGACGAGCGTCTTTTCCAGGTGACGACGCCCGAGGGCGAGGGTCCAGTCCAGGCACGGGTGTGGACTTGTCGAAGTTGACGACGCAATAACGTTGATGAGCGTGACTGTTCCGGAGCGCGACGACGCGCTCGACGAGGCATACGAACGGCTCTTTTGTTATGGACCGGAGTTCGACGGGTGGCTGTCCAACCACGGGCCGATGGTGGTCGAGGTGCTCGAGCGCAACCACCGTCCGGACGCGATAACCACTTGGCTTGATCGGTACACGAGGCGTCTCGAGGCTGCTCCCTCGCCGCGCTGGACAATCGACAGAGACGAGTGGCGCGAGGTGCTCGGCGACTCGATCCGGCTTGGTGACTGGCTGACGCTCTTCGAGACGGAGCTACAGGAGCGACCGTGGCGGGACGTTCTCCTCGAGTGGTGGCCGCGCCTTCTGCCGGGCGCGATCGCAGCGGCTACCCACGGGCTCATCCGCACAGGACACGCCTTGCGTGCCCTTGAGAACAAGGAAACGCAGTCACGCGTACGCGAGCTTGGTATGGCACTCGGCTACTGGGCGGCTCGCTTTCAGCCGTTGCCTGCCGCACGCCAGCTATCGGGGCAGCTGGCCCCATGGGAGGCCCTAGCGAGACTCCCGCGCATCGAGGCTTCGCACGGCGGCGTCCGGACACGGCTGTCGCAGCTGGCTGATATGGCGCCTTGGCCCGATGCACTTGCGGCGCTTTGTCCACCCGCCGACCCCGAGCAGGTGCCAGCGGAGCTCGACGCCTTGGTGGAGGCGACCGTGGGCCAGTATCTCGAATACGGGCGTGCGGAGCCGGTCATGCTGGTGCATGCCGCCACGGCTCCAGCGGCGGCGGCTGCGGCCCTGCCGTTGTTGCCCGTTGACCTGTGGCGGCTCACCTGGGAGACGGCCTGGAGCGCCAGCGCCGCGATGACAGCCTGCTACGCAGTGACCGGAACCGACGCTGGCGAACGCATCTCTTCCCTCACGCCCGACGAGGTTTTCAACCGTGCCATCGAGAACGGCGACGAGCACGTGATCAAGTTCACCGATGTCGCAATTCTCGCTCACAATAGTGGTTGTGTCGCTGCCCTCTCGGCTGCGAGTCACGCTGTCTTACTCGTTGTGTGAGCCGAGGCGGCTGGGAGGGATCGAGGTATCGCGGCAACGCTGCTTGTGAATGCCGGCCATCATCGCGGGCGGATCCACTCAGAGGCCGCGTGAGCGCATCTTTGCAGCGTTACACCGATCCAAGCCTGAAGGGTCCATTTACTCGATCGCCGCCTTGGCCAGGCAGGACGGGTTCGGCGACGCTTCCTGCCGTGGCACTTTCCTCTACCGCCTGGTCCGCCGCGTCGTCGAACTGCTCGGCATCCTCCGGATGGACGATGCCGCCAAGGACGCAGAGATCCTGGTGGTCCGCCACCAACTCGCCCTGCTCCAACGTCAGGTCGTCCGAAGGGTCCAGAAACCCTCTGGCCGGATTTGACCAGCTAGAAGGCCCTTGGTGAGGCTCCCATCGTGGCCCTGTCCTTCCTCTACCGTTTGTTCTGACGCGTGCTCGAGGTCGTTCGCGTCCACTGGGCGCCGTCGACACCTCGGACGAAATCTCTCGGGTCTGACGCTTGTTGGCACCGTTGCGTCAGTACCGCGCTCGGGTTTGAGCGGGCAACTCCACGGGCCCCTAGTTCGGACTGAACCACCTTGCGGAGGCGGAGGGCTGCGAGGTGCACTCTAATATGATACTTGCCATGGACAACAAGAAGATCATCAAATGGCGGAGCAAACCGCAGAAACATGATTATCCGGCCGCCGCCTCATATCTGAGCCTTGTTTTAGGGCAACAGGCAGCCCAGAATGCTGCGATGGAATTGGAAAGCGCGGAGATGTCGGAATTTCCCGCGAAGGACACTTTTAGAGCATCGACGTTATCGCTGCTCGGGGTGAGCAATAGTCACGTCGAAAGCGATCGCGCAAAAATTATTCAGGGCGAAAAGCTATCGCCACTCTTGCTGTTGACGGACAAGAGAAACGGCAAGGTAATAATTGCCGATGGCTATCATCGTCTATGCGCGGTTTACACATTCGATGAGAATGCCATGATTCCTTGCAAGATCGCCGGACCAGATTGAGATCATCCAACTCTTAAGTGAGGACATCATGGAAACCCCACGCCTTCAACGAACCGAATCGACAGTACAGCAACGTATGCTGGAGGGATCAGCCGCACCTGATTTCGCGGAATCGGCTCATGAGTGGCGGCGCCTTTTCGCGGAAACCTGGGGCACGTTCCTTCTCGTCGTTGTCGCGGCCGGCGCCGATGTCGTCGGCGCCCAGAGTGGCGGAGCGATCTCCCTCGGGATGAAGGTCGTCGCGCCAGGCATGATGGTCATGGCGATCATCTATTTCATGGGCACTGTCAGTGGAGCCCATTTAAATCCGGCAGTTACCTTGGCGTTCGCGCTGCGGCGCAATTTCCCCTGGTCTCGGGTGCCGGGCTATCTCGTCGCGCAGATCGTTGGGGGCGTAGCCGCGGCTTCCTTTCTCCGAGCGATGTTCGGAACAAGGGGATTACTTGGCGCCACGACGCCCGGCGCGGGCGTGGGCGATTTCAAGGCGCTCGCCATGGAGGTGCTATTGACCACCGGTTTGGTCAGCACGATTCTTGGCACCGCCTCGGGCGCCCGTAATGTCGGCTCCAACGCCGCTCTCGCGGTCGGTGGCTATATCGCTTTGGCCGGCCTCTGGGCAGCGCCGATCAGCGGCGCATCGATGAACCCGGTGCGTTCGTTCGCGCCCGACCTGATCCGCGGCGACCTGGTCACCACGTGGATCTATATCGTAGGTCCCATGCTGGGAGGCATAATCGCGGTCGGGTTCGAATGGATCCTCAAAGGCAGACCGACCGCAGCCGGCGCGTTGGCGGCGCGGGGCGTGTTGAAATGACGGCTAAACCAAAAGCGTCAATCGGTAGAAATGCTGCTCCTACCAATCTCCTCCGGGCTTCTGGTCACCCCGAGAATGCTGAGGAAATTGACGGAGAATCAATGGTCCGCTCCTCCTTCCCAGTTCCGCCCTAGGAACTAACCACTGCTCAGTAGACGTCATCGCGTCGCTAACCGAGAGCGGACAAGATCTGTTCGTCATATTGGGATGGGCGCTGGGATGGACGTATGCCATGATTGCGAGGGCCGTCTACCCACCGCCGAAGAAGTACCGATAGCGCGCCGAATGATGTGATCGGGTTGTCGACAGGTTCAGCGCCTTGTCGCCCATCAGGATGCTGGGTGGCTCCACGGTTGTTACCACACCACACCGGCATCGACCATCTCGAGTTCCTCGATGTAGAGCGTTCGGACCTCGACGAGTGGGCGAAGCGCCTCGGTACGCTCGGCGTCCCCCACTCGGGAGGAAAGGAACTCGCGTACACGAACAACGCCGTGATCACATTCCGGGGCCCTGAAGCAAGCCAGCAGGTCACAGCTCCGTACGCCCACGAGTCGCTGCTTGAGCTTGGACGGTCGGTTTACGACGGCGGGCACGCTCTCGTTGCGGTTACGAGACGCGGCCGCACGAACGGCACATCGTTTGGCAGTTGGTCCGCGGAGGACCGGAGTGATCTGCGACCACCGCGTCGCCGGTCGCGATCAGATCGCGCCAGATGTCCCCTGGGCCAAATAGACGAGCAGTACCGAGGGACCTCTGCACTCGGGGCCGCGCGGTGGGCCGCGTGGGGCGCTGCGGACGGCGTCGTTCCACTGATCCTCGTCGGGCTTGTTCCAGCAGTGACCGTTCGCGCAGCTCCAGCTCACACGCTCTTTGGGCCGCAAGAAGCTGGCGACTACCAGCGCGATGTCGTCGGCAGTGTCACGCGCGCCAGGCGCCGGTCGGCCGAAGACAAGCGGAAGGCCCGGCAACCCGCACTTGGGGCAGTCGGGCAGTGATAGTTGTGGTGTCAGGCGACGGACAAGAAGTCACACACGAGCTTGCCGGCAGCCCGAGCGCGGAGGAACTCGGCCCACGATGGTCCCGATCGTCGCGATGCCGGCCCGAGACGGTGACGCCGCAAGAGATTGCGCACGCTCGTCTCCGAAATGGTCACACCCAGCTGTACGCACTCGCCGACGATAGCCCTACCTTGGGTTCTCCCCAGGCGAGGTGAAGCACGAGAGCGACGACGTCAGCTTCAAGCGTGTCGTGAGAAACGTCGCCATGTCGAGGATAGGTCCGGTGCCGAGCGACAAGCTCACGGTGCCAGCGCATGAGCGTCGCCGGCGTCACGAAAAAGGCCATCCAGCGCTCATGACGCAGCAGCCGCGCAAACACCGCGAACACAGCACGATCGGTGGGGGAGTACCGAGGACGCGCCACTTGGCGACGAAGGACGCCGAGATGATGGCGGAGTACCGCGATCTCGAGGTTCTTCTCTCGTCCGGGGTCGGCCCGAGTCGAACCTAGGGTCTCGATGGCCACGCTCTATCGCTGGGTCCCTGCTGCCGATCGTCGGTAGCGTCTTATCCACGCGCTTTCGTTGCTCACTGAGCGGTAGGAGGAGCTGCCGCTGGCACGGGGTCGGTTTGCGTCAGAATCGCTTTGAAAGTTCGCCCGGTCCTGCGGCGATACACAATCTCGAACAAAAAGCTCCCCGTCAGTGTGACACCGAGAGCGATCGCTGATGTCGGCGCTGTGGCGATCATGTGGTACACGAGGACGACGAAGAGGGAGAGGCACGTGACCGCCGACGCCACGATCGGCCATGCCTTCGCCCCCGTCTGCTTTCGAATCCTCATGTGACCGATGTTGACAGCCGAGTACACGAGGAGGAACCCTGCGCTTCCCATGGAGGCGACGGCACTCAAGGGAAAGAGCAGAACGAAGACGAGAACCAACCCAGAGGTGATGAAGAGCCCTTCAACATCACGACCCCAGAGCTTGCGATCGAACGCTGGGGGAAGACCGCCGTTCTTGGCGATCTGATAGGCGATGTTCGCAGACCCGAACAAGGTGGCGTTGACTGCGGATGCAGTCGAAAGCAAGGCCGCGATGGCGATCAACCTGAATCCCGCCTGTCCGAGCGACGGTTTGGCTGCGACGGCCAAGGCGGAATTCCCTAGTCCCTTCAGGACCTCGAGCGGCACATTGGTCACAACACCGCTCGCGACCAGCAAGTAGATCACGATCGCAATGGCGACGCTGCCGTAGATCGCACGTGGCAACTCGCGCTTCGGCTTGGCAATGTTGGCTGCAGCATTCGTGATCAGGCCAAAGCCCTCGTAGCCAACGAACAGGACGCCTGCCCCGGTGAAGATCGCCAGAGGACCCGGCCAGGAAGCTGGTGACAGCCGAACAACCCCCTTCCCGGTGAGCGCCATGAAGGCCGCCACGATGAAGACGATGAGGATGGCCACCTTGATGATCACGATGACGGACTCTGCTCGACCCATGAGTCGGCTACCGAGAAAGTTGATCGCCGTGAAGGCGAGCACGACAACAGCTGCCCACACTTTGGACGGCAGATGAATGAAGGTCACGGCGTACGCAGCAAACCCTGTGGCGTACAGCGCAATGGTGATGATGTAGCTGAAGTACTGGAAGAGGTTGAGTGAACCAGAAGCCACGCCTTCGCCGTACCCACGAACCAAGAACGTGACAGCGCCACCGACACTTGGGAAGGTCTTCCCGAGTGCGACGTAGCTGTAGGCAGCGAGCCCTGCAACCACCCCTCCGATCGCGAACGAAAGGGGCATGGCGGAACCTGCAACACGTGCCACGACTCCGAGGATGGAGAAAATCCCGGCACCGATCATGCCGCCGACCCCGATGCTGAGGGCAGCAAGCAATCCAATATCGGCCTTCCGTGTCGCGTTTGCCGTTGGCTCGCTCTGGTGCACGGATTTGCCGTTGGTGCTGCTCATAAGCTTGCTTTGGCGATCTGCGGTGCCACATCAGACGGTGTCTTGGTGTTGGTGGGATCGAGAATCCAATAAGCGAACTGCTTCACACGGTCACGCCCTGCTCGTCCTCGACCTGAGCGATGTCATGAATGGCTCGCCATGTGGAGCAACATTGCCCACAACTGAAGTCCTACTGCTCTCGGTAGGTATCAACAACCATCATGGTCTCCTCGGACCTGCTCCACGACGACAGCGTCAGTGATGCGCACCCGCTGGTGTGGCCCTTCTCCGCATCCTGGCTGGCCTACCCGGTCGGGTGATCGATGTCCACGGCTGGCAAGTCCTGCACCTCTTGCTTCGAGATCTTGAGCTGGATGCCGTCGTCGGCCCCGGTCACCGCGCTGATAGGGATGGCCACTTCCTTGCGGCCCCAGAGGTGCCCCTCTTGGAGGAGCACGTGGGTCACACGGTGACTGCCAGGGTCAATGACGATGCCCTGGACTCGCCCGATATCGCCGTCTGTGGCGTGGACTTGCTCGCCACGGCGCACGGCCACCTCGCCTAAGGGGAGGGCGTCGTAGGTGACAGGTTGCGAGGCGTTCCCAATGCCAAGGTCCGTGGTGGTCTCCATGCCCATGTCACCAAGGCCGTAGTAGGGCCAGGAGAGCACGTGTTCCGGGTCGTAGCCCGCATGGCCTCCCGTTCCGGGGAGGAAACACGACTCTTCGGCATGGTCGAGCTTGTCGAACTCCGCCATCGTGCAGCGGAGTGAGATCTCACCGGAACTGGCGTCGACGAGGTCGAGGGGGACAAGTCGGCCGAGCCCCTGTCGGTGCTTGGGCTCGACCACAAGGTGGGAGACCGCCTTGGCGACGGGGTCGACGACCACGCGGCTCACTTCGCCGCAGATCCCGTCGCTACAGCTGGCTTCTGCTCCGATCGTGAACTGCGTGGTCTCCGACATGGCCACCTTCCTCTGATCCTTGGACTCCACGTGCGAAACCCGGCCAGCGCCAGTGCCTTTGGGTTTCATACCTCGGCGCCGGTGGGTTTGCCACATGCCCTGTGTCTGTCGATCCACCCTCCTCCTGGCACAAGAAGGCGGCGACATCAGTCTAGTTTTCGCGGGGCCTCGTCGATCCCGAACCAGAAAGGAAGCTCGTCAAGGAACTTGTGACGTATTGAGTCAGAGCCGCTCGACTCGTCGCAAGACTTGCCTGTTACGTGCTTCGACAGTTTGACGTGATCGACCTTCTGACGCCTGCTTCCATGATGGGAGCCCGTGTCGTCTACCGATCCCGGTTTCGAGTGGCGAGCCTCGCGCGGAGTGACATCAGAGTCCACCGTTGACATATTCGCACTCTCGCCCGGCTGTCGCAGCCGCAACGAGGTCAAGTTGGGGAGAGCGGGTTCTGATCATTGGCGAGCTGAGACGATCGGCCTCTCCTGTGTGGTGGAGCTGCGTCGCCAAGCTAGCCAACCCGCACCGGTGCTGTGGACCGCAGCCCACCCTGGCGGAAGTCGAGAAGTGAAGCGCAAAGATCACCTACTCGAACCCTGTGCCTCAGCGACAAGTGACTCTTCTCAGGGCCGTCTACGACTTCCGTGACGCGACGACCAGCGCGCCAATCCGTTGACGATGCGGATTGCTCGAGATCTGATCGCTACGGCTTGGCTACGGCGAGCTGTTGCAGCCGAGTGAGATCCTCCGATGTACCGAGCACCATCAAGCGGTCCCCAGAGCACATGACGGTGTCGCCGGTTGGTCGGATCACCTCTCTGCCCCGCTCGATGGCGGTGATGAGCACACCTTTGGGAATCGCTGCTGCGCGTAGCGATGCTCCGACGATTGGTGAGTTCTCCGCAACGACGACGTCCAGCATGCCGCTCGACTCGCTCACCTCCGAGACGCGACGCAGACTGGCCTGCAGGCTTCGCCGGTAACTTCCGATGAGATCCGAGGTCGCTATCGTGCCGATGACCCGCCGTTCGTCATCGACCACGGCCACCCAGGTTTGTGGGGTGGACGTCAAGGTGTCGAGGACGATGTCGAGGTGCACGTCTTGGTGGATCGGCAAGAAGCTCGTGTCGACCAGACTGGCGAGGACCGGCTGGTCTGGTTGCTCGCTTGCCCTCCGTAGCGCCTCGAGCGTCACGACACCGACGTAGCGTCCCTCTGCACCGACGAATGGCGCACCCTCGACCCCGCTTGTTTCGAGCAGGCTCAGTGCAGTGGCGACGTCGGCCGAGCTTGGGACGACACAGCGTGGTACCGCCATTGCTTGGGAAGCCCGAGCGGCGCCGAGCAAGGGGAGACCGGTCAGGATGCGGTGCGCGGGGGAATCTGATCGGCTCCGCAGCTGGCTCCGGTAGATGGTGTCGTCGTTCCGTCGCACGATCAGCGTGGCTAGCCCAACGGCCACCATCGCCGGCACGATGAGACTGAGGGTGCCCGTCATCTCAGCCACCATCAACATGACGGCGAGAGGAGCCCTGGAGATGCTCCCGAAACAGGCCATCATCCCGACGATGACATACGGCGCCGGGTCATGGCCGAGGCTCGGCACGATCGGCTCGAACAGGCGCCACACGGCTCCGCCGGTGAACGCACCGATCACCATGCCCGGGCCGAAGATGCCCCCCGAGCCCCCCGAGCCGATGGAAAGCCCAGTCGTTACGATGCGGGCGAAAGGCAAGAGGAGCACTATCCAAAGCGGGATGTGCAGGAGCTGTTGGCCGAGGCCCTCTTGTATCCATCCGTAGCCGGTCCCGAGCACTTCGGGGATGGCCAGTGCGATGCACCCGACTATCAAGCCCCCGAGAGCCGGCCGCACCCACCGGGGGATCGGAAGGCGGGCGAAGAGGTCTGCGATGCCGTAGAAACCCTTGGCATACAACAGGCCGATCAACCCTCCGAGGATACCGATAAGGCCGAACCATAAAAGCTGTCGAGCGTCGGTCAACCGGTAGCTCTCGACGTTTCCGAACAGCGGGCTGAAGCCCTCGATCGAGCCGAAGACCACATAGCCGATGATGGAGGCGATGAAGGAGGGAAGCAGCGCCTCCACCTCGAAGTCGTCCCGGTACATGATCTCGGTCGCGAGCACCGCACCTCCGAGGGGAGCACCGAAGATCGAGCCGATGCCCGAACCGATCCCACTCGCGACCGCGATGCGGGCGTCTGCCGGGCTCAGGTCCAAGAGCCGGGCGAGGAACGACCCGAAGCCCGCACTTATCTGGCCCGTCGGCCCCTCTCGGCCCCCCGAGCCACCAGAGCCGATAGTGAGCGCCGAGGCGACGATCTTGACAGCAACCGTCCGCAAACGAATTCCACGAGGGTTGTGGTGCACCGCGGAGATGGCGGCATCGGTGCCATGTCCCTCGGCCTCGGGCGCGATCTCGAAGACGAGGACCGCCCCGGCCAAGGCTCCTAGGCATGCGACAAGCGGGATCGCCCAGGGTCGGGCGAAATGGGCGGATGCAGCCCTACCTCCCTCGCCGGCCGGCGTGGGCACCGTGTATCCGGCGATCACGCCCAAGAACAGATGGGTCGTCGCCCGTAGTGCCTCGTAGAAGACGACCGCACCGAGGCCGGCGGTGACGCCGATGACCACACCGAGCACGAGCCATTTGCGACCGTAGGACGCTGACGCGAGCCAGCGGGCCGCCCGAGCCTGGAGCGACCGCAGCGGCGATCGCCATCGGGATGGCAGTGCGAGGACGCCACGGCCCACTTACAGGTCCCAGCCTGTGGTCCAGTCCTGTTCTGGCACCTCACCGGCGGCCGAGGCGAGCCGACCGAGCGCCTGCACGAGGACGGCCTGTTGCTCTACGGGGATCTCGTTGATGATGCGAGCGATCTCTTGACGGCGACGACCGGTGACGGCATCGACCAGGGACCGGCCCTTGGCCGTCAACGCCACCCGGAGCTGGCGCCGATCGTCTCGCTCTGTCCTGCGGCGAATGAGGTCTTTTCGCACCAGCCGGTCGCACATCCGGGACGCAGTCGCTGGGGTGACCCCCACTACCTGGGCGAGTCCTGCAAGGCTCTGTGGTCCGCAGGACGCGAGCACGACCAGGGTCCGGTACTGGGTGAGAGTGACCTCCTCGCCGGCATCAGCTAGAGACCGCGCCGCAACCGCGACCAAGACCCGGCTCGCCAACAGCACCGCATCGACCACCGAGTCGGGTGCCTCGCTTGAAGTGTGAAACTTACTGCTCATACACTAATCATTGCATATAGAAACTACGAAGCGAAAGTGTCTAGCCCCTCGTGCTCCGAGGTCCGGATCGAGGACCGAACAGATCGTCAACGTCATGGTCGCTAGTGGGCCCCCTGCTCAGTGCTCAATATCAGTTGGCACGAGTGCCATCACGCGGTCGGCGAAATAGCTGGCTTCGGAGACGCACGTCTCGAACTTACCCAGGTCCTGGATCGAGGAATCATCGAACGAGTAGTGCATCGAGAACAAGATCGCGTTCAATGGTTCCGCGCGACTGCGTTGAATCCGGACAAGGCCTCGACCGGGCGCGAATTGAAACGGCACTTCGAGAAGGACATCAAACGGGAGCGGTCCTTGGATCTTGGCGCATCCGGCTGCACTAAGCGTCGTAACCAGTCTCGCGACCGTCGGGCACCGGGCACCGCAGCTGGATGATGAACCCAAGGCGCCACGAGGCCTTAGGTCCGACGTATTTCTTTGCGAACACGCCGGCCGCATCGACTGCCGGTGAAAGCTCCGTGCTCACTGGACTGGTCACGTGCAGCACGGCGCGTCCTTGCACAACCTCGACGACGTGCCCTTCGAATGCGAGCTGCGTCAAGACAGGCGTTCGTAGCTCTGGCACTGCCCCGGAACCGAGGCTCGGGAAAGAGCTCGCATCGACGGCGGCGGGCCAGATACCACCCGCATAGATCAGGATCTCTGCAAGCTCAATTGTGTCTCTCAAGGCTCACCGCCAAATATCGGTGGGTAAGTCACTTACTTTGCCTCCTGAGGCCCCTACTCACATAACTACTGAGCCTAAGCCCGGAACCACCGAAAATCATCGGGCGATCGACTCTCGGGCGCTGAACCAGCTCAGATGAACCGGAGCTGCCGTCAAGGGGTCTGACTGAGCCTTCGAGGCGACAGAGGGCGCGCGTCGGACCAGGCCCCGTGAAGGGCGGGGAGGACCATCGTCTGCTGGCGCCGGACACAGGTGGCGGGACGCCGTCGTCGCGCACAGATCAAGCGCGTAGGCAAACGGCCGGCCGGGGAATGGAACGCAACCTGGCAAGGATCGTGTTGAACTGGTCCTCCCACGGCCATGTCCTCGGTAAATGCAGGGTCCTCCTGCCGCCAGAGGTGGTCATACGTCCGGGCATGTTCAACATCCGCGTGCGCAGGGTCTTGGTGGTCATGGACGTCGCTTCGGGCCCGAGGCC
>Ga0224553_1000594_pt1 | contig 15031 bp, 9 predicted proteins | sample 714S21014metaG_FD_179897 | JGI IMG/M metagenome (GOLD analysis project Ga0224553, IMG submission 179897) | Peat soil microbial communities from Stordalen Mire, Sweden - 717 S2 10-14 | ecosystem: Environmental > Terrestrial > Soil > Wetlands > Peat | place: Sweden: Norrbotten County, Stordalen... | reverse complement strand
GGCGTCGACGGCCTTCTCCGCCTCCCAGCCGAACTGGTGGTTGCGGCTGGCGGCGTTGCCGAACTTGCCGGTGAAGTAGGGCATCATGGCCTCGAGCACGCGGGGATCGAGCGGGGTGGTGGCGTGGTTGTCCATGTAGAGCGGCAGATGCACGCCCTGGGGCAGCGGCGTGGCGGAGTGGGTGATGACGACTCCGGTCGAGTTGGTGCCTGGGACCGCTCCGTTACCATTTTCAGTGCTCATTTGGTGCTCCTCCGTGTGGTTCGAATCTTTTGTGGTGTTGCTCGGTTGCGTCGATCTCCCGGGCGAATTTAGCGCGGGCCTTCAGGCCGCCGGTTCTTTGTTCTGCGCCTGCCTGGGGCTTCGCCCCAGGCTAGGATATTGCGGGCCTTCAGCCCGCTTAAACTCCTGGCTCAGGCCAGGATGGTGACGAGGCCGCCTCCGACGGCGGCGTCGGCGGCGTGCGCGGCGTCGGACGTTTCGGCCAGGTCGCTGATGTAGATGTTGCTGAGCAGGTCCTTGATGGAGTCGTTGACCTTGCGCAGCGGTTCTTTGATGGTGCAATGGCCGGCGAGGTCGCAGGCACCGTGAATGGTGATGCAACTGGTGATGAAGAGCGGGCCGTCGATGGCGCGAATCACCTCGAAGGCCGAGATCTGCGACGCGGACCTGGCCAGCGCGTAGCCCCCGTTGGTGCCGGCATGGGAGACCAGCAGGCCGGCGCGGGTGAGCGTCTGGAGGATCTTGGCCAGCAGCGGCGGCGGGATGTGGTAGGCCAAGGCGATATCTTTTGCACTCTGCGCGGCGGCGGCGTGGGCGGTCGACTGCTCGGCCAGGTACTTGAGCGCCATGAGACCGTAGTCGGCTTTTTTGGTCAGACGCAGCATAGTGGGCTCTCTTGACGGCGGAAGGTAGGTAATCCGGCGGATTTGCCGGGAAACCTTATCCGACCGTATTGGTCCTAGTTAGTGTACGGCGGGAGTGGGGTGGGTTGCAAGTGGCGTTTCGGCGGCGGGGGCGCGGGGTCGGCGGCGGGGCGTTGCGGGGGCGGGTTGGGTCCTGATTTTTCGGGAATCTGCGGAAAAGACGATTGACAAGCGTATTGGGCAAGGGCAAACTTTTTAGCACACACTCGCTATGCCGGCATCGTGCAAACATCCGCAGGTTCGCGTCGTCGCTCGCGAGGAGGACGTAGAGTTTGTGGAGTGCCAGACGTGCGGCGAGGTGTTCGACGCGGCGGAATTTGCCGATATTCTGAGCGAGCAAGAGGATTCGGCGGCTGAAGGCGATGGCGACGCAGCGTAGGGGCAGTTGTTAGTTGCTGGTTGCTAGTTGTTAGTTGGAAAACAGCGACGGCGAACTACGGAGATTCTGACTCTACGAGTCAGAATGACGAGCCAAGACGAAATACGGAGATTCTGACCCTTTCAGGGTCAGAATGACGATCGGGAAATTTGGTCACAATGACGAATCCTTCTCGCCTCGATTCTCTCAACCATCGGAAAATTATTGGGGTTGGGGCGGGGGTGCGTTGACGCGCTGGAGGACGATCCAGGCATACTGGGCGGCGGAGAGTGGCGCGAGCAGGGCGATGGCGCGGAGGAGATCGCGGCGCAGCAGGAGATGGTCTATGGCGGGCCAGACCTGATCGATGAGGACGAGGGTGAGGCCGAGGATCTGGACGAGGGTGTTGAGTTTGCCGAGCAGGCTGGGGCGGAAGTCGCGCAGGGTGTTGGTGGCGAAGAGCAGGGTGGAAATGAGCAGGATGCCGAAGTCGCGGCTGAAGACCAACACGGTGACGTAGCGCGGGACCAGGCCCATGTGGGTGAGGACAAGAAACAGCGTGCTGAGGAGGAGTTTGTCGGCGATGGGGTCGAGATAGAGACCGAGGGTGGTGCGCTGGGAGAGCATGCGCGCGAGCAGGCCGTCGAAGCCGTCGCTGAAGCCGGCCAACACGAACAGGGCGAAGGCGAGGTGGTAGCGGCCGTCGAGGATTGCGATGACCAGGAACGGGATGATGAACAGACGCAGCAGCGTGAGCAGATTGGGGACGGCGCGGAACTGGTGGAGAAAAGGCATGCAGGGGGCAGACCTATCGTAGTGCATTGCAGGTTGCAATTGCCGGAGCGCTTCAGCGGTTGCTGTGGGCGGGGGATTCCATTTAGACTAACAGGACGCACCGGAGGCGCGTAGCTCAGTTGGTTAGAGCGCTACCTTGACACGGTAGAGGTCAGGAGTTCGAGTCTCCTCGTGCCTACCATTTCTTCAATGACATACGCGGAAGGCCGAGAATTTATCGCCTGTAAAACGTCGCCTGCCCCGTTTGTCAAGGTTCCTACCTCCCCCAAATTGACTGCTTGCGAGCCCGGCTGCAGCGCTCTCACCATCGAGTCCTGAGCCACTAGCATCGACGCATTCACCTGGTGAGGGTACCCACCTTCACCCCTAACATCAAGCCCCTCTGCGAGCTTGCTTGCGGAATTGCGAATCTCAGAATTACTGGGGTACTGGAAAATGGAAATGCTGGCCGCGTGAGGTCTTGACGGTGAAGGTTCGAGGTAATGGGCCACGCCTCGTGAGCTCCGCCAACGCCTCATCGCTGTCTGCATCCAGCACCAGAATCCCGGAGCCGGAGCCGGTAGCGAGTCCCCAATTGCACTTGGGATACTTCCGAATCCATTCAGCTAGTTGTAAAGAGTTACTCGTGGCCGCCTCTGGCCATCCCATTACCAGAGGTGTCTTGCTGCGAGCCTTGACCGGAAATAATCTCCATCCACGATGGGCAAGTCGGAGCAACTGTTCTTCATTGTTGTTTGGTAAAGACAGTTCGTTGTGTTCTGAAGCAATGCTACGTTTTTTCTCCAATGCATCCTCGTGTTGGATTTAATCCCTTACTAACCGTCAATTAGCGCTTCCGCATAATATGGCGGGAACGCTGCACACCTGAGGCACAAGTAATTGGGACCTTGAGCAACGAACTATAGACTTAAGTCTCAGCAATCGTGAGATTGCAGGTGTTGATAGGTGTAGTATGCCATCCAATAGAACTGTCAAATTTAGAGCGCCGATTGGAGCACACAGGGCCATTTTTCCGTTGCGCGCCCGGATGCCTCTCTACCCAGATTGCAGGCTTAGGCTGCGATGCAGCTGGTTTTCGAGTTAAATGAACTCGGGACCTGTGTTTCGGTGAGCCTAATTCAAATGCGACGAACGCAACCTGGGCAATTTCGCCCACGGAAGTCTGTCGGCAATAGCGCGACAGCGCTCCGAAGGCGCAATCTCCTCAGCCTTTGCGTCTATCTTGCTTTCGTATTGTTCGACGCTTTAGTTTTTGCGAAAGCCCCAATTGGGACTCCGCTACAGTACACTCGCACGGTTTGGCGCGTCTCTGATGGTCTGCCGGAAGATACAGTTCAAGCGTTGACGGAGTCCAAAGATGGACTGCTTTGGATCGGGACGACCGGTGGATTAGCGCGTTTCGATGGGGCACACATCCAGCTGTATGGACCAGGAATGGCGAAGGCCTTGTCTGTCAACAGCATCTTCTGTCTCACTTTGGGCAGGGACGGGAGCCTATGGGCAGGAACTGAGGGCGGCGGCCTCTTGCGTCTGCGCGGCAACGGGCTGCGGGTCTATTCCACAAGCGACGGACTCACCGAGGCGTTCGTGCGGACCGTCTTTGAGGACGATCGTGGCCGTGTCTGGGTTGGGACGGACAATGGGCTGTTTGTGCTCGAGGGAGAGCGTCTGCGCAGAGTAGATCAGGGTGCGATTACTCCAATGGGTGTACATTCCATCACGGAGGATCACGATCATCGCATCTGGGCAGGAGGCTCGCAACTGATTGCCATCGATCCGGATGGGACGGCAAAGGTCTTTTCAGTCCCCGGTTCCTACAGCGAAACCGCAGTAAAGAGAATTTTGGAGACCAGTGATGGGACGGTATGGGTAGGCACCGTTGGCGGTCTGCAAAAGCTGGTTGATGGCCAGTTCCGTACAGTGCCCGGCATCCACGCGACCGTGCGCACTCTCCTGCAGACGAGCGACGGCACGTTGTGGATTGGAACGATTGGGGAGGGTCTTTGGACGTATCGGGACGGTCGGCTAACCTGTATGAGCGGCCCGGGCATTTTGCCCAGCGACACAGTCCTTTCGATCTTCGAGGACGATCAGGGACAGATTTGGATTGGCACCCAGGCCGGTCTGGTCCGTCTCAACCGGACGATGGTGAGTCTGGTTCCTCTTCCCGAGGAGGGCGACCCCGACTTCGAGACGATCTCCGGAGACGATGCGGGAGACCTCTGGGTCGCGGCACATCACCTGTACCTCATACGCGATCACACGGCGCATCGGTTGGTCTATCCCGGCATTGGCACGGTGCCAGTCCGCAATGTGTACCGCGCTCACGACGGCTCTCTGTGGATCGGCACGGATGGTGGCGGTGCGTACAACATACGGGGTGCGGAGATCCGTCACTACACCGCTCCGGCAGAGTTGACGAACAACTTCATCCGCGGGTTTCTGGAGAGTCATGACGGGCACATGTGGATCGCCACCGACGGCGGCGTGAGTCGTATTGGCAGAGACGGAGTCGCAGGGTTCACCGTTGAAAACGGTTTGGCGTATATGAGTACACGCAGCCTTCTGGAGGACCGCTCCGGCAATATATGGATCGGGACGGATAGGGGGCTCAGCTGCTGGGCCGCCGGAAAGTTCATGCAAAATGATGCAACTCGTAAGCTCGCGGAGGAGAAAGTCTGGTCGATCATGCAGGACCGTAACGGCACAGTGTGGTTCGGAACACGAGATCATGGCCTTTTCCGGTATCGCGATGGAGCCGTTCAACAATACACCGTGGCCCAAGGCCTGCCATCCAACAGCCTGTACCAGATACTTCAGGACAGGCGCGGCACCTACTGGTTGACAAGCCCAAACCTGATCGCCTCGGTTGAGGAGACTGAGCTCTCCGGCCCGTATCCATCGGGCGATCGGTCGATCAGCGTGAAGGTGTATAGCATGCCGTATGGTGGGGACGGGGCGCAGCTCTACGGCGGACGTCAGCCTTCTGGCTTCCTCGCTTCCGATGGCAGCGTATGGTTTCCGACGACTCGCGGCGCGGCAAACGTGCAGACGACCAAACCGGCGCCCGTCGAGCCTCCACGCGCGGTCCTCGACGACCTGGTCGAGGATGGACGCAGCGTTGTTCCGGGTGAGGGTTTGCAGGTGCCTGCGTACGTCGCCAGACTGAGTTTTGCATTTGGGGCGATCTCACTGCGCTCCCAGGAGGGAGTTCGCTTCCGGTACAAGCTTGAAAACTTCGATAACGGATGGAATATGTCGGCCGCCAACCGCAGTGCGACATACACCAATCTACCTGCCGGCCACTATCGATTTCGGGTGGCTGTCTTCGATACAGCCGATCCAGCGATCGTGAACGAGGTCTCTCTCTCCTTCACAAAAGCACCTTTCTTCTATCAGACATGGTGGTTCTACACCCTCGCGGGCTTGCTGGTCGCGTTCATTGCATGGGCCATCTACCGTCAGCGCGTTCGCCAGATGCAGACTCGCTTCACGGCGGTGCTCGAGGAGCGAAACCGCCTGGCCCGCGAGATGCACGATACCGTGATCCAGGGCTGCACCGGAACGTCGGCCTTGCTCGAGGCAATGGCGAGTACGGCAACCGAGAAGCAAACTACGGACTCGGAGCTTTTGGAGTATGCGCGTCTCCAAATCCGAAAGACGATCAACGAGGCCCGCGAAGCCGTGTGGAACATGCGTCAGGAGCGAGAGAAAGCGATCGACTTGGTCCAGGCTCTGAGCGGAGCGGTGACGCAGATGAATCGAGAATACGGAAGTACGGTCTCATTCGCCCATAACCTGGATAGATTGGAGGTCGGAGCTTCCGGAGCCCATGAGATCATCATGACGGTGCGCGAAGCTCTCTACAACTCCATCCAGCACAGTGGAACCGACCACGTTCAGCTCGACGTTCAAGGTTCGGCAGAGGGCAACCTGACCATCTCGGTTACTGATCACGGGTGCGGCTTCTCCGCTGACAAGACAATTCCGGAGAAGGAAGGGCATTATGGGATAGTTGGTATGCGGGAGCGCATCCAGCGGCTCGGCGGGAGATTTGATCTATTCTCTAAGCCAGGTTCGGGAACCACAGTTCGCTTCGTCCTGAGTCGTTCCAAGGGCCGCATGAGAGCGCAACGAGGTTGAGTTATGGACGCAGGCGCGGAAGCAATTCGGGTCCTGATTGTCGATGACCATCCTATTATGCGCGTGGGCATCGCGGCGATCATCAACGCTCAGCCGCGGATGCAGGTTGTCGGACAGGCTGGCACCGCGGGCGAAGCCGTCTGCATGTTCGAATCCTTGCGGCCTGACCTTACACTGATGGATCTCCGGCTCCCGGACGGCAGCGGAGTGGAAGCCATCCGCAGAATCTGCGCCATCTCGCCCAAGGCGAAGATTATCGTGTTGACGACCTATGAGGGCGACGAGGACATTCATCAGGCGCTCGACGCAGGTGCCCGCGGCTACATCATCAAGGGCATGCAGCATGATGCGCTGGTAAAGGCACTCCAGCGCGTGCACGCAGGCCAGCGCTATCTTCCTCAGGTGGTTAGCGAAGCCCTCTCCTCCCGCATCCCCGGTTCTCACCTCAGCCAGCGTGAGCAGGAGGTTCTTCAACTCATGTTTGCGGGCAAGAGCAATCGTGAGATTGCGGAAGAGCTTTCGATCAAGGAAACGACCGTCAAATCGCATGTCAGCGTCATTCTTATGCGGCTGGATGTGACCGATCGGACGCAGGCTGTGGTCGAGGGTCTGAAACGCGGGTTGGTGCATCTCTAAGTGGAGAGTTTGCATCAATCCTCCTTTTGGCGGATTCGCGATGTTGCCGCATTCCGCTATCGTTCCGGCTGACGCCTGCCACGGAGCAGGCGGCGCTTTGGAAGGCATGCGTTGACTCCGCATGTCGCGAGGAAATTGTGCCGATTGGCAGACTTTTCGCTGGTGCGGTTCTGTGTGCCACGTCTCTTTGCTGCTCAGCGCAGCAGTCGGCAGCGGCTCCGTGCCCGCGCCTCGCGTTGGGGGTGGATGTTTCGTTCCTGCCCCAGGCTGAGACGGATGGAACGGTCTTCCGCGACAGAGGAACGCCCGGCCCCGGGCTTCAGATTCTTCGCAGTCACGGTTATGGCTGGGTTCGGTTGCGGCTGTTCAACGCGCCAACGACCTTGCCCAACGATCTGGCCTACACCCTTGCCGAGGCTAAACAGGCAAAGGCGCTCGGATTCGGGCTGCTTCTTGATCTTCACTACTCCGATGACTGGGCCGATCCCGGCCATCAGATCACACCGCTCGCGTGGCAGAAGCTCAATCATCGTCAATTGACCGATGCTGTCTTCATTTTTACGCGCGACACCATAGCGAAATTCCGCGAAGCGGGTGTGCTTCCCGACATGGTGCAGGTCGGGAACGAGGTCACTGCAGGCATTCTATGGCCCGACGGCAAACTCCCCGACAACTGGAGCAACTTCAACGACCTGATCTCTGCAGGCATCCGCGGTGTGGGTGAGGGAAGCGGGCCGGAGCGCAAGCCGAAGATCATGATCCACATCGACAAGGGCGGCGACGTAGAGGCAACGCGCTGGTTTTTTTCCAATCTCGCCGCGGGTCACGTCAACTTCGATGTAATTGGGCAATCCTACTACCCGTGGTGGGCGGGTAGCCTGAACGATCTCAGGGCCAATCTTGCGTTCATGGCCCACGAATACCACAAGCCGATCATCATCGTCGAGACTGCGTATAGTTGGCACAGCGACAACTACGTCAAGAAGCGTGCGCCCTTTCCCGAGACGCCCGAAGGCCAGCGCGCCTTCCTTGAAGCCTTGACTCAGGTGGTCGCCGCAACGCCGGACGGATTGGGCCGCGGCGTCTTCTGGTGGGAACCCGCGGTGCGCGGTCCGCTTGCCCGCCGCGGCCTCTTTGACGATAACGGAGATTCTCTACCCGCGTTGGGCGTGTTCGATGGCTGCATGCGGTAGTTCGACCTCAAGGACAAAAGGGTAATGAAAATGGCCTCCCCGCGACGCGCCCTGTTGGCTGTAGCAGTCTTGACACTTCTTTGGATCCCGCTGGGACATGGGGCGTATGCACAGAATATTGTCGTCATCGACGCGACTGCCGATGCCGCAAAGCCGGTGCCGGTAGCCGCGAGGCTCGGATCGTCGCGCAATCCACACGGGGAAGAGCTCGGCGCGAATTCACAATATCTCACGCTTGACGGAAAGCCCTGGCTGCCGGTGATGGGCGAGTTTCATTTCTCGCGTTATCCAGAGGCTGAGTGGGAGCCGGAGATTCTGAAGATGAAGGCCTCCGGCGTTCAGATCATCGCAACCTACGTGATCTGGATCCATCACGAGGAAACCGAAGGCGTCTTTGACTGGAGCGGTCAGCGCGACCTGCGCCGCTTTGTGGAACTGTGCGGAAAGCATGGCATGTATGTCTATCCGCGCATCGGACCCTGGGCCCACGCGGAGGCTCGCAATGGCGGTCTTCCCGATTGGGTCATGAAGAACAGTTCCGTGCGTCAGAACGATCCGATCTATCTGAAGGAAGTGCAGACCTTTTATCAGGAAATAGCCAAACAGCTTCAGGGACAGCTGTGGAAGGACGGCGGTCCCGTAATCGGTATTCAGATTGAGAATGAATACCGCGACAAAGGCGCGGAGAAGGGCGACGAGCACATCCGCACGCTGAAGAGCATGGCCGTCGCTGACGGCCTGGATGTCCCGCTCTATACCGTGACTGGCTGGGACGGCGCCGCGATTCCACTGGATCAGGTGCTGCCTGTCTTTGGCGGATATCCCGATGCTCCATGGGACGGCTCGCCCGACAAGCTTCCGCCCAGCGAAGTCTATGCGTTCCGCTTCGACAATCGCGCCGCCGGAAGCATGGGCGCCATTGGAGGCAGCGGACAGAATGCTGCATCCAGCTATCGCGGCACACCGTTTCTCACGGCTGAAGTCGGCGCCGGTATCGAGGACACCTACTTCCGCAGACCCGTCGTATCCGCGGACGACATCGCAGCGATCGCACCCGTCATGCTAGGCAGCGGAGCCAACCTTCTTGGCTACTACATGTTTCACGGCGGACGCAATCCGGACGGAGGGCTAATAACTCTGCAGGAGTCGCAGCTCACCGGCTATCCCACAGACGTGCCCGTGAAGTCGTATGACTTCCAAGCGCCCTTGGGCGAGTATGGCCAGGAGCGAGAGTCGTTGCGCAAGCTCAAGCTGATCCACTACTTCCTCAACGACTTCGGATCGATCCTCGCCCCCACGGTCCCGCGCCCTCCTGAAAGAGTTCCGTCCAGCCCGGCGGACGTTAGCATTCCTCGCATCTCGGCCCGTACCTCAGGTGGCCATGGTTTTATCTTCCTGAATAACTATGTACGCGGATTGACTATGCCGGCGCGACCGGGATTCCAGGTTGAGATGAAACTTCCCTCGGGGACCGTGCGGATTCCCGAGGAACCCATCAACCTTCCTTCTGGAGCCTACGGAATCTGGCCGGTAAACCTGGAGTTGGCCGGTGTCACGCTACGGTACAGCACCGCGCAATTGTTCAAGCGTGTGCAAATCGGCGAGCAGACGACTTACTTCTTCTTTGCTATTCCGGGCATTGCCCCTGAGTTCGCGTTGGACGCGCGCGCCAGAGTGATGAGCTGCTCTGGGCACATGGTCCAAGATCGCGACCGGCGTGGCCTGCGATTGCAGATGGACTCCGAGGCACCCATCGTCATCCGGCTTGCCGGGGACGTCAGTCTCGTGCTCCTTCCAGAGCATGCAGCGGAAGAGGTCTGGCGCACAGACGACCCATCTCTGCTGGTATCGACGCGAGCCGACTTTTTCTCGGATCAAAGTGCTTGGACATTAGAATCGGACGGAGAACCGGAGATCACCCTTGGTGTCTTCGGAACGGATAAGCGGCCATCGGGGGTGACGATGCCGCTCCAGCCAATTGGCACCGACGGGGTCTTCCGAAACTACAAGACAACTCTGCCTGCCCTCGTTCTTGACCTGAAAGTAACCCAGGTTCGGGCGGCTGCACCGCGCCAACCCTGGAAGTTCGGCCCGTCACTCAACTGGCGTCCCACCCCCACCCCAATGGCTCCTGATGATGGGGATTTTGAGGCAGCGGCGGTGTGGAAGATTGCGCTTCCGCCGATTCCGCAGGTCGCGGCTGTGTCGGATCTATTCCTGAAGATCTCGTATCAGGGAGATGTTGCGCGGCTTTATCGCGGTCAGCAGTTCCTGGACGACAGCTTTTGGAACGGCGTTCCGTGGACAATCGGGCTGCGTGAGATCGTCCGCGACTGGCGCGCCGCGAACACCGATCTGGAACTCCGCATTCTTCCCTTGCCCCGAAAGTACCCGATGTACCTGGAGAAAACCGGCGAATTCGACCTTTCAACAGTCGGGTTTGCCGACTCAGTAACCGGGATTCAGATTGTGCCGCAGTATCAACTCAAGGTTCTGGCCCCTGTCTTGCGCTGATTCTTCGCCATCTGAGTTTTTTTTACCAATCCTACTTTTGTAGGATTCGCGGCGTCCTAGCTAACGCCTAGAGTGCCCGAGATGAGGGATAAGCCCTTTTTCTGGTCCCTATAGCCTGATCGAGCGCATCTGGAGAAGCCAATGGCGATACACATGAGCATAAGTCCGAAAAGCGTCAGCAAAATGATTTCGATGGGATGGGCTCTGTCTCTGGGAATGCTGTCGGCCCTCGCAGCAGGATATGCCTATGGACAGGCGGGATCGGCGACCCTCAGCTCTGCGGTCCAGGACTCCACGGGTGCCCTCATCCCCGGGGCAAAGGCGACTCTCATCCAGGAGTCCAGCAAAGTTGCGCGCACCGCGATCGCCGATAAGAGCGGAGACTTCATTTTCGTCGCGATCCCGGCTGACACCTACGACATCCGGGTCGACGCGACCGGCTTCCGCCCAGTACGCGAGAATGGAATAGCTGTCCATATCAACGATCAGATTAGCCTCCCCAACATCGTGCTAACCGTCGCGGGCAATGACATCAGCGTTACGGTTACCACGGAGAACACGGAGATTACGCCCTCGACTTCAGGCGAGCAGTCCTACACCCTTTCCAGCGACCAGATTCAGAACCTGAACATCGAGAGCCGCAGCGCCATCGAGCTGCTCGACCTGATCCCCGGGTCCGCAAACACCGGCAATTTCACCGGCACTTACAATCGCCAGCAGGCAGGCTTCGGCCAGAACTCCAGCACCTACACCATCAATGGCAACCGCTTCGATCAGGTCCAGATCGTGTCCGACGGTGCGTCCGTCACCGACCTGAATACCGCTGGCGGGGCTGCCGTAACCCCAAATGTGGACATGATCTCCGAAGCCAAGGTGGAGACCAGCGCATTCTCCTCAGTCCAGCCTGACGGCCCCATCGTTTTCGAGACCCAGACCAAGTCGGGCGGCAGCCAGTACCACGGCGAAGCCTACCTCACCGTCCGCAACCACATCTTCGACGCGACCGACGCCTATACCAAGGAACTTGGCCTGCCCAAAGCGCAGAGCAGCTTCTACTATCCCGGCTTCAACATCGGCGGCCCGGTTGTCTTCCCGCACTCCAATTTCAATAAGAACCACGACAAGCTCTTCTTCTTCGTCGCCACCGAGATCACCCAGCAGCACGTCGACCTGGGCGCCGAGGCCGGCATCGTTCCCACCGCCTTGATGCGCCAGGGAATCTTCTCTTCGTCTGAGCTGAACGCGCTCTCAGGGGGCGTCTACCACAACTTCTATCTCACCAACCCGCCCTGCAACTCTTCGAGCGCTCCAGCCTATAGCAACAACTGGCAAGTGTGCTCCAACGGCGTCCTCAACACGGCCAAGATCGATCCCGGCGCGCAGATCCTGATCAACCGTCTGCTGCCGCTGCCAAACGCCAATCCGGCGAGCAATCCCCAGAATTACAACTACGTCACGGATCTCATCACGTCCGACCCGCGCAACCAGGAGAACATCAAGCTGGATTACGCCATTAGCGAGAATGTGCATCTCTCTGGGCGGTTCAATCACGAGAACGAAAACGTGCCGGCGCCCTATGGACCGTATAACACCATCAATTACGTGTACATTCCCTACCCCGCGGCGCAAGAAGGCCGTAACGCGTCCAATTCCTTGAACTTCAATCTCACCAATACACTGACCAACACGCTCACCAATCAGCTCTCCGTCGCCTACACGCGCTTCAGCCTGTCCGTCAACGTGAACGATGAGGCTGCGGTCTCGCGCTCAGCATCCGCGTATCCGTACGCCAACGTGTATCCGGGCTCCGACGTCCTGCCCAACATTAGCTTTTCCCAAAACCAGGCGAGCCCGCAGATCCCAGGCGGCGAGATACCGCCCTTCTCAACCACTCAGAACACAACCACCATCACCGATGGCATCACCAAACAACTCGGGCACCATCTGCTTCAATTCGGCTTCTATGATGTCTACGAGGCCTACAACAATCTGACCAGCGACAACGATAACGGCACCGTCGTCGAGCAGGCCGCAACCTACGACGGCGGCACCTATGGCGGTGCGCCCGGCTATGCCTCCAACGGCGACGGCAGCACCGGTAACGAGTACGCCGATCTGCTGGTGGGCATCATCTCCGGCTACACCCAGTCCAGCAAGAACATCATGGCCCACATGGCCAACAAGCGCTTCGACTTCTACGGTGAGGACACCTGGAAGGTCAGCAGCCGCCTCACGTTCAACTACGGTGCCCGCCTCGATCACATTGCCTGGTGGTACGACACCAACGGAAACATCGCCGTCTTCAATCCATCCGCATACAGCTCCACTGCTCCGTTTACGGCATTCTCGGGAATGCAGACCCATGCCACCAATTCTGCCATCCCCATCTCCGGAGCCAAGCCCCTGAACTTCCAGTTCGCCCCCTCCGCGGGCTTCGCCGTCGATCTCGACGGCCATGGCAACACCATCCTGCGCGGCGGCGCAGGCACCAACTATTATGCTGACCCGGGAATCAATGCCTACTCCGCCGTGGGCGCACCGCCCAACCTGCAGGTATTTCAGTTTTATGTCGGCAGCAATGGGCTCATCACCTATCCCAACTATGTGAATGGCCCTCCCCTGCGCCTCAACAATGTCTCCAGCATCAATCCGGCGACCAACCCCGCCATCGTTTACGGCAGCGCCGACCCCACCGACCATGGTCCCGGCACCACCTACTCCTGGAACTTGACGCTCGTCCACGACTTCCCCGCGGCATTCCACGTCGAAACCAGCTACGTCGGCAACACCACCCGCCACCTGAACGGCTACTACGAGACCAACCTCGTCCCGCTGAATTCGGAGACAATCGCCAACGACGGCGGCCCCTATTTTGGGGGTAATTACTATCAGCAGAAATACCGCCCCTACCCGAACTTCGGCGATATCGACCTCAACGAGCACAACCTCAGCGACAACTACCACTCGCTCCAGGTCACAGTATCGCGCGCCAAAGGCTGGTTCAACTCCTGGTTCACCTATACCTTCGGCAAGGGACTCGCAGACCTCTGCGAAGATTCTTTCGTTCACCAGAATTGCTATGGCGTTGTTCCCTTCGACCGCTCCCAGTCGATCAACTACTCCTACTACATCATTCTTCCCAACGTCAGCCAGAACCATCTCGGCGACCATAAGGTGGTCAACGGGATCCTCGACGGCTGGAAGATTTCAGGTATCGAGCAGTACGGATCCGGCACGCCTTTCACCGACGTTCCACAGGGCGGCGCCAATCACAACGAGTACAGCGGCAACCAGACGATCGGCATCTACGGCAACATATCAGGTGTCGGCATCAGCAATGACTCCATCGCCGGCACGCCCGACGAGTCTGCCGTCCCATTCGTGAGCTGCGATCCGCGCAAGGGCCTCAAGCCGCACCAGTACTTCAACCCCTCCTGCTTTACCTCGCCTGGTATTGGCCAGAACGGCACCTTCCGTATCCCTTACATCCACGGACCGTCCTACTTCAACGACGAACTAGGTCTCTTCAAGGACTTCAAGATTCGTGAAACCGGCAAGCTGGAGATCCGCGCCCAGGGCTTCGACTTCCTCAACCGCTCCCAGGATAAGTATCAGCAGTACGATTCGTCGCTCTATCTGGGCTATGCCAACGGCGTCGGCACAGCGCCTACCAACGTCAGCACCGGCGGGGTTACCACGACGCGAACCGGGCACCGAACACTCCAACTCGCGGCGAAGTATTACTTCTAGCAAACCTCAAACAGCTGTCTTTATGATGGGGCGATTTGGAGCAAGGTGGATTGTTTCCCAACCCACAGCCTTGCGAAAGCTGTGCTGTTCCGCAACTGCCCGAAAGACCAGCAGGCGGAAGTTGTCGAGACTCGCCATGGAACGATTAGCACATCGTTGCATGGCACACAATACGAGTATCCGGGAACGCTCGGAGGATGCATGGACGATCTATTCGGTCAGGCATGGTGGAGGGTCGTTTCGCTGGTTGTCAGTTCGATCAGGATCTCAGGCGGCGCCAGCAGCGTGTTGTGGATGAGGCAGCGATGTATTGCGCGCATGATCCCCGCATTCTGGTCTTCGGTGAGGGAGACCGGGCATACGACGTTGACTTTGAAGTTGCCGAGCCGGGGAGGCTGCATCAGCTTATCGGCGGTCACCGAAACCACGACGCCGGTTTCCGCGAGATTGCGGGCCTTCAGATACTGCACGGCATAGAAGGCGGCGCAGGAGCCCAAGGACGCGAGCATCAACTCCGGAGGCGTCATCCCGGCGTCATCGCCTTCATTTTCAATTGGCTGGTCGCAAAGGACCGTGTGGGACCGCGCCTGAATGGCAAACTTTACTCGTTCAAGATGTTTGATCGTTACCTGCATGGCAGTCATTACCTCTCATAGAGATAAAGACATGTGAGGGGCAATTCGTTACAACACGGCTGACATTTTTTCCGTGGTTGG
>Ga0224553_1000589_pt1 | contig 15079 bp, 15 predicted proteins | sample 714S21014metaG_FD_179897 | JGI IMG/M metagenome (GOLD analysis project Ga0224553, IMG submission 179897) | Peat soil microbial communities from Stordalen Mire, Sweden - 717 S2 10-14 | ecosystem: Environmental > Terrestrial > Soil > Wetlands > Peat | place: Sweden: Norrbotten County, Stordalen... | reverse complement strand
TTGTCCAAAGCCGTGAACAACCCTCTGTCAGGCCCGTCCGCCCCCACGATGAAGGGCGCCACTGTGCCTGGCACATACTGTTTGGGGACGTAAACCGCCAGGCGCCGCACGTAAGGAGCGGGATGGCTCGTGGACACGACCAGCTTGCTGGGATCGGCTGGATCAGGTGTGCCAAAAGTATTAGGCTCGCGTGCGATGCCGGGATAAATCTTGCTGCCAGCCGAGTTCATGGTGAACTCGTACACCGTTCCCTGCGGCACGCCCTCCTGCGCGGACATCTCCGGCGCGTGGTTGTGCGTAGGCCCAATAATAAAGTTTCCGTCAGCATTGGCCGGAGCATTGGCTCCGTCGGGCAACTCTTTGGCCGTCACATAGCCGGGCGTATTGGGATCGCGGGTGGGCGGCGTCGGACGAGCCGGGCGTGTAGCCGGGGCCGGTGTTGGCGGTGCCTGGGATATGGCCTGCATCGTTGCCGCTCCTATGCCGGCGATCAGAAGAATCAGCGACGCGATGCGCGGAAGACGAAGCATTGGGACTCCTTTTTGTCCACAAAGAACTCTTGGACCGGTTCACCACCGCCAGGGAGGCGCGGTCGACTTGTTTGGCAACCTCTTGAGCGCCCGCGTACCGCACTCAACTCAGTCGGGGAAATATACCACTGCCGCAGGCATCGGCGAAAGACAGCGACTGCGTATTGGAAGCCAAGAGGATCGACGAAGTGGTGCCAATAGTGGTACCATACTTTAAATGGCGACTTCGAAGAAGAGCCTCGAAGCAATGCGGCGCACGCCGAAGAATGTGCGATTCGCCGACTTGCTCAAGCTCTGCGAGGAGCATTTTGGCGCGGTCCGCCAACGCGGAACCAGCCATGCTGTCTTCAACAGGCTGCGGAAAAACTCGTTCGGGCGGTAGGCCAGGGATTTATCCCTGGCAAAAAGGCCGCAGAATCGACTCGGGCTTTAGCCCCTGAGGTATGCTTTTTGCCGCTTTTGACCCGGAACAGGCCTTTTTCCGCAGCCTGTTCAAGACTCCCTGGCCCGGCGATCCGCGCGTCAACATTCCAGAGGATAAGGGGAAAGCCAAGGCTTATCAGGTTCGTCAGGTACTGTTGGCCATCGACAAATTGAGAGCCATGGAAGCTGAAAAGCAAATGGAGCCGGAAGATGAAGACTGATCATTACACCTACCGCGTTACCTGGTCGGCGGAGGACGGAGAGCACGCTGGCCTGTGCGTTGAGTTCCCGTCTCTTTCCTGGCTGGCCGCCACTCCCGAAGCCGCGCTGGCCGGAATTCGCAAAATGGTGCGCGATGTGGTTCGTGATATGAAGACTTCAGGTGAGCCGATTCCCGCCCCATTGGCCGAGAAGCGCTACAGCGGCGCATTCCGGGTGCGCATCCCGCCGCACGTGCATCGTTCGCTGGCCCTGGAAGCAGCCGAGCAAGGCGTAAGCCTGAATCGATTGGCAAGCGCAAAGCTGTCCTCGTAGTGGCTGTTGCAAACCAGTAGACGGCGCGCAATCTACACTATCCCTTATGGAAGTTCTTTACGGGGTGCATCCGGTCGAGGAGGCGCTCAAGGCCGGCAAACGGCGATTTGACCATGTTCAGGTGGCGCGCGAGCGGCAGGATGAGCGCCTGGAGCGGTTGGTGGCCCTTTGCCGTCAGGCCGGCGTCCGCGTGCGGCAGGAGTCGCGGGAGCAATTGACTCTGCTGGCCCAGACTGCCGCGCATCAGGGCGTCGTCGCTCTTGTTCACCCGCAGGAGTCTCTGGCCATCGAGGATCTATTTACGGCGGACCCAACGGCAGCCAACCCCGGCGACAGGTCTTCGTCGCTGGGGCGGAAACCTGGCGCTGCCCGGCTGCTGTTGGCTCTGGACGGCGTCGAAGACCCGCAAAACCTCGGCGCTCTCTTACGCGTGGCCGATGGCGCCGGGGTGGATGGCGTGGTGCTGACCGAACGTCGTTCCGCGCCCCTCAGCCCGGTGGCTGTGAAGGCCAGCGCCGGCGCGGCTGAGCACCTGCGCATTGCCCGCGTCGTCAACCTTGTCCGTGCCCTCGAAGAGCTCAAGCGGCAAAACCTTTGGATCATCGGTCTCGACGAGCGAGGAACAGCCGACTACGATCAGTTCGACCTGACCGGCGACTGTGTGATCGTGTTGGGACGCGAAGGCGCGGGCCTGCACGATCTGGTCCGGCGCACCTGCGACCACTTGCTGCGGATTCCCATGGCCGGAGGGGTCAGCTCGCTCAACGTCTCGGCAGCGGGCGCGGTGGTGCTCTATGAGGCCTTTCGCCAGCGCCGCAACGCCGCGCGCCTCAGTGCCGGCGCAAGCTCCAGCGCTGGCCCCGGTGCTCTCCATGTCAGTTCCCCAGCGTCCAAACCTGGAAAACAGAAAGGCCTGGGTTCTTGAATATATTGTTCGCTAATATATTGTTCGCTGCGAACGGGTTTGCCGATGCGGTAGGCCGGGACTTTACTCCCGGCGCAAAAGCCGCGGAATCGACGCGGGCTTTACAGGCTGCGGAAAAACTCGATTCCTACTCCGGCAAGCGTCAGGGCACGACTTCAGTCGTGCCGCAAATGCAACAAAATAAACGTCGGGCTTTAGCCCCTGAGGCACGTTTTTCGCTCGCTTGGCCACGACTTCGGCCTTTTTCAATATCTCGCCTGGCCGTCGCGGCTGCTTTACTCACATCCCTCCCCGGCATGGCGCAGACTACAACCCTCTCACCGCCGGCCCCAAACCCCGCATCTCAGCCAACCCAACAGAATCAGCAGCCCAAGGGTCAGGTCATCTTCTCTCGCTCGACAGACGAAAATGGTCAGGTCTCGACGCAATCCAGCCTTCCCGCAGCCCAGTCTGCAGCGAAGCCCGCAATCCAGCCGGCGGCTGAGCCATCCGCCCAGGACGCCGAGCGCCAGGCGGTCACCTTCACGGATTTCGATATGGATGTGCACCTGCGCGGCGCGGAGCGGCATCTTGCCGTTCGTGCCCTGGTTACGGTGCGCAATGATGGCAAAACTCCGCTGGCCCGCATCCCCTTGCAGCTCTCTTCCTCGCTCAACTGGGAACGAATTCGTGTCAACGGCAGGGACGTGACCTTTCCCGTGGCCACGCTTAACTCCGACGCCGACCATACCGGCCAGTTGCACGAGGCGGCCGTTCCTCTCACCCAGCCCCTCGCGCCAGGCCAGAGCCTTCAACTCGACGTCACCTATTCCGGCGCCATCGCCCCGTCCGCCCAACGCCTTCTGGTCATCGGAACTCCTGCGGATGTGGCGCTGCACTCGGACTGGGACCAGATCGCCGTTCCTTTCACCGGCCTGCGCGGCTTTGGCAATGTGGTCTGGTACCCGGTCTCCAGCGTGCCCGTAATCCTGGGCGACGGAGCGCGGCTCTTTGACGAGATTGGCGAGCAAAAACTTGGCATGGCCGGAGCGCATTTCCGTCTGCGCCTCACGGTTGAGTTTCCTCACGGCCAAGCTCCAACGGTGGCCCTCATCAACGGCCATCCCGCCGCGCTCACCGTCACTGATGCGGCCGATCCGGGCCAGGACCAGGCTCAGGAGATTCCAGGCGTGGCCACCGCCAGCCTGGACGGAGCGGTCCTTGGATTTGAGGCGCCCAGCCTGTTTGTCGCCATCCGCAAGCCCCATTCCGGCGCCAACACCACGGTCTGGGCCCTCCCGGAAGACGAAGCAGCCGTACCAGCCTGGACTGCGGCCGCAACCGCGGTTACGCCTTTCTTGCAGGGCTGGCTGGGGCAGCAGCCCCGCTCTCAGCTCACGCTGCTTGACCTGCCCGACCCGCAAGACGCGCCCTTTGAGACCGGCGCGATGCTGGTAACCGCCATTCGTCCGGCTAACCCAGAGCAGTTGGACGGAATCCTGGCTCATGCGCTCACCCACGCCTTCCTTCACACCTTGACGCGGTCGCCGCCCGCCTGGCTTGACGAGGGAGTGGCCCACTTCATGGGCACGCTTTGGGTGGAAAAGCAGCGCGGCCGCGACCAGGCCCTGGGTGCGTTGGAGGCTTCGCGCCCCGCACTGGCGCTGGCTGAGCCTGAAAGTCCAGGCGAAAGCTCCGGCCAGCCGCTGGCCGCGGCCATTTCGCCTGTCTATTACCGCACCAAGGCTGCATACGTGCTGTGGATGCTGCGCGACGTTGCCGGTGATTCGACCCTTTCGGCGGCTCTACGGGCCTACGATCCCGCGGCAGATCGGTCATCGCAAGACGCGAGCCGGAGCGCGAACGTAAACGCTGGCCGAAGCGCCTTTGAAAAGCTGCTTGAGCGAGCCGGCGAACGGCCCGATCTTGGATGGTTTTTTGCCGATTGGGTCGATGCGGACAAGGGCCTTCCCGACCTGAGCATTGAGAGCGTCTTCCCCAACCCCGCATCGGCGGGCAACTGGTTGGTTGCCGTCAACGTGGCCAATAGCGGCTACGCCTCCGCTGAAGTTCCAGTCACCGTGCGCAACGACTCGAGTTCAGTGACCCAGCGGCTTCTGGTTCCCGCGCGCGGCAGCGCCGTGCAGCGCATCCTCATCCAGGGCAAGCCGATCGAAGTGCAAGTAAACGACGGCGCCGTTCCCGAGACCCAGGCTACCGTCCACATCACCAAACTTGGCGAACCGGCGACAGACATGCCGCCTGCGGAAGCGCCTGCGAAGCAACCATAAGAGCCTCCTGAACCATCGTGAGTGCGCAGCCCCCAGCGCCCATGCCTACCATCCGCCGCGGGATTGCAAAGAGCGATTCAATTCATGCTCACCCGATTTTGACTGCCGTCGTAAACCGCGTGAATCGTGTTTAAATAGGCCAGCTTCACTTGTGAGGGACACGGATGCCGGGCGATTCGCAAACCATGCAGGAAGCCTCTGCAACCTCACCGCGGAATCAACATCTGGATTATCTCGACGGGCTGCGGGCCTTGGCTGCTCTCTTCGTCGTGCTCCATCATGCTTACCTCCAGACCTGGCCAACAATCCTTTATCCGGATTCCGGGCCGGGCAAGCTCGTCGGCATTTGCTTGGGTTGGCTCATCTACGGCCACTTTTCAGTCACTTTCTTCATTACTCTCTCAGGCTTTTGCCTGATGATGCCTGTCCTCCGCTCTGGATCTCTGCGCGGCGGAGCAAGAGGGTTTGCGATCGGCCGCGTCAAGAGAATCTTGCCGCCATATTATGCCGCGCTGCTTCTTTCCATTGTCATTGCATGGGGCTTTCTAAAGGTGCATACCCACACGCTGTATGACCAGTCATTGCCGGTCACGGCCCGTGGAATCCTGGGCCACATCTTCCTGCTCCAAAATCTGCAAGGGTCCGCCTATCAGATCAACGGCCCGCTCTGGTCCGTTGCCACGGAGTCCCAAATCTACATCCTGTTCCCGCTTCTTGTCTGGATCTGGATGCGGAGAGGAATTGCGCCGGTTCTTGCGTTGACCGCCGTCCTCTCAGCAGCGTTCTATTCTCTCGTCTACTGCGACTTCATCGCCATGCTCACCCCGGAATATGTGTTTATCTTCGCCATTGGCATGTTTGCGGCACTAAGAGCCTTTCGAGAAACGACGCCGGAACAAGCAAAGGTCAGGGATTGGACGTTCAAGGTGTTAGTTGCTGTCGCCGCAATCATGATCCTGCGAGCTCTATGGCTTATCCCCGGCAATCTATCTTCCGGACCCATATTGAATATTCTTGTTGGCGTGGGAAGCGCCTTTCTTCTCACAGCAGCTACGCGCAGTGAAAGAAGCATCATCCGCCGCATAGCCAACTTTCCACCCATCGTTTGGGTAGGAGGCTTCTCCTACAGTCTTTATCTGCTTCATTTCCCCTTGCAGCAGTTGATTTGGCAACTGTTTGTGCAGCCTTATCACTTAAGTAAGCTAACTGGATTCCTGATCGTAGCCCTCCCCGGCACAGCAACAATCCTGCTGATTAGCTTTGTCTTTTATCGGATATTCGAGAAGCCCTTCATGCGCTCCAAGCCCAGGGCATGAGTTACGGCGATAGTTAGCCACGCAGCATCGGATGGGATGGTCGAGTTACGGCCGGAAGCCCAACCTACCCATCCTTCTTCTCCGCATTCCGCGCTTTCACCTTGAACCAGATCGGCGTTCCCTTGAACCCGAAGGCCTCGCGAATTTGATTCTCCAAAAACCTCTCGAAAGAAAAGTGCAGCTTGATGTCGCGGTCGGTGAACAGCACAAACGTGGGCGGCGCAACCGCGGCCTGGGTCATGTAGAAGATGCGCAGACGCTTGGCCATCGGCACCGGCGCGCGCTGGAAATCGATCTTGTCCAGGAAGCGGTTCATCTGCCCCGTCGATACGCGCTTGCGCCGTTCGGCAGCCACGGCCACTACCTCGTTCAACACCCGCAGCAGTTTTTTCGCTCCGGGGCCCGTCCCTTCAAGCGCGGAGAGGAAAATAACCGGCGCATAGCTCAGGTACTTCAGCACCGACCGCAGTTGCTTCTCGAAGATATCCCGATCGGCCGGCGGCTTGCCATCGGTCCGGCCTGTTGTCACCGCGTCCCACTTGTTCACCAGAATGATCACGCTCCGGCCGCTTTCGTGAGCATAGCCCCCGATGGTAGCGTCGGCTGCCGTCACTCCATCCGTCGCGTCGATCACCAGCAGCGCCACATCCGCGGCCTCAAGGTGCCGCCGCGCCATCACCACGCTCATCTTTTCGGCCATCAGGTGGGTCTTGCCCTTGCGGCGAATGCCGGCCGTATCCACAAAACGCAACTGACTGCCCTCGAACTCCACCACCTCGTCCACTGCGTCGCGCGTGGTGCCTGCGATGGGCGAAACAATCGCCCGTGAAGTCCCCGTCAGCGCGTTCAGCAATGTGGATTTGCCCACATTGGGCCGGCCGATAATGGCCACCGAGGTCTCGTGCTGCTCAAACTCGCCGTGGGTGCGGAGCAGTTGATGAGGCTGATCTTCCCCCAGTTCTGGCGGCACTGGACCCTCTTCAAAGTTTTCTGCCTCCTCGGCCTCAGCGGTTGCCTCGGCTTCTCGCCCGGCCTCGGCTTCTTCCCCCCCAAGCACAGCATCAGCCGGCGAGGGAATCGCGTCGGAGATTGCGTCCAGCAGGTCGCCGATGCCCAGCCCATGCTCCGAGCTGATGGGAAATACGTTGCGGATTCCCAACTGGCGGAAGTTCTCCGCCCCGAAGGCCATCGCCTCGCCCTCGACCTTGTTCACGGCCAGAAACACCGGCTTGCCGCCGCGAATCAGCAATCGCACCAGATCGTAGTCCGGACTTGCCAGCTCCGTCCGCGCATCCACCACCAGCACCAGCGCGTCCGCCTCTTCCAGGGCCACCTTGGCCTGGGCATAAATCTCGGTGGGAATCAGCTCGGGGTCGTCGGGCACAATGCCGCCCGTGTCCACAATCCGAAACTGCCGTCCGGCCCAGTCATATTCCCCGTAAATGCGGTCGCGGGTGATGCCGGGCTCGTCACCCACAATGGAACGCCGGCTCCGTGTGAGCCGGTTGAAGAGCGTGGATTTGCCCACGTTGGGCCGGCCCACAATGGCCACCAGCGGCAGCGCCGCGGCGCCAGCCTCCCTGGGCACTACCGATCTGCGATACTTCGCCAAAACTTGTCTCCATTCACCGGCCGACCCAAAGGTCAGACGCCACTTGCTAATCCCAAATCCTCTTTACGCCATACAAATCGAAGACCCGGTCGCGGCTAATCAACGGGACGCGCAAGTCCAGCGCCTGCGCGGCCAGCAGCCGGTCAAACGGGTCCCGGTGGTGCGGTGGCAGCCTGCCCCCGCGAATCACATGCTGGATCGTGGTCTCCATAAGAGTGAACTTTCCCCGGGTCAGTGCAGCTTCAAAGTCGTCGAGAATATCCGCCGCGTCCAGTTTGCCACTGGTAACCTTGATCGCCATCTCCCAAGGAGTTGCGATTGAGACCAGCAAGGTTGCGGAGCTATTCTCGGCGATCCTCTGAACCGGCGCAGGTAGCACCTCCGGAGTATTGAGAATCCAGAGGAACACGTGCGTATCGAGGAGATAAGTCATTTGTTGACTGGCCGGGGCGGAGGTGGAACCAGCGGCGCATCAAGCATGTATCCCAAACCACATTCCACCAGCTCTTCGTCTGTCATTGGATCGAAGGCGTCCTCATCCCAGCTCATACGGCCCCTATAAGCGCCCATGAGACGAAACGGCGCCTTCGGCGCAGCCGGCTCGTTGATCGGCACGATTTTGGCCACAGGTTTGGTCCCGCGCATGACGATGACCTCCTCGCCCGCCTCTGCTTCTTTCAGCAGCCGCGAGAAATGGGTCTTCGCCTGGTGGACAGTGTAGGCCATGGACTAAGTATGCTTAGTCCACTTCCGGAAGTCAACCGGACGAGAAGCCGGCGGGCAGGTCCAAAATGAGCCTTTTCTCATCGTTCCAGCACAATCCAGGCAAGACAATTGCACCGTCTCCCTCCAGGAGGGGAAGATGCACATCCACGCCAGCCAAATCAACATGAATCCCGTCAATCCCTACTCCGCCGCTGCGGAAAAGGCGATTGCCGCGCAACGAGCCGCCAACATCCGCAAGAAGCTGATGAAGAGCACCGCCAACCTCAAAGGCGCATCGAGTGCCGACGAGGCCTTCATGATCGGCCGATGGATGGACTCGCGGTACCGCCAAGGTCAGAAGTGAGGATCGCCCTCACGACGGCAGCCCAGACGATCTCCCGCCTGGAGATCGGGCGCGGAACCTGAACTCGATGCCGCGTCCGAGTTTAGGAGGCGGCGAGCTCAACGGGAGAGGCAGGCTCACTATGATGGAGTGAGCCCCGATGCCCGCCTCCGACAACCCAACCCGCGCCTTGCCCACCCTGCATGAGTTCTTCTCTCCCGGCGGCATTCTGGCGCGCTCGTCGCTACCCTACGAGTATCGCCCCGGCCAACTCGAAATGGCCAAATCCGTCGAACGGGCCCTCGCGGAGCGTCGCCACCTGATCGTCGAGGCAGGCACCGGAACCGGAAAGACCCTGGCCTACCTGCTCCCCGCCCTCCGCACAGGACAGCGCATCATCGTTTCCACCGGAACCAAGGCCCTCCAGGACCAGCTCTACTTCCGCGACATTCCTTTCCTTGAAACGCTGCTCGGCCCGCTCCGCGTCTGCTACATGAAGGGCCGCGCCAACTATCTGTGCCGCCACAAGCTGGCCGCCCTCCGCAACCAGCCGATTCTTTCCGGTCTGGAAGAAATCGACCAGTACCGCCAGATCGCCCAGTGGGAGCAAACCACCGAAACCGGCGACCGCGCAGAGATCTCCGGCATGCCTGAGTCGAGCGCGTTGTGGAACAAGCTGGATGCGCGGACCGAGGCCTGCCTGGGGTCAACCTGTCCCGACTACCGGCGCTGCTTCATCACCGAAATGCGGCGCAAAGCCCTCGAGTCGGACATCATCATCGTCAACCACCACCTGTTTTTCGCCGACCTGAGCGTGAGGCAGGAGGCTGCCGGCGCGCCCGACGCGGGCATTCTGCCCGAGGCCGCGGCGGTGGTCTTTGACGAGGCGCACGAACTGGAAGAGGTGGCTTCAAGCTACTTCGGCCTCTCGGTCAGCAACATACGCTTTGAGGAATTGGCCCGCGATACCGACGCTCTGCTGCGCGGAAAAGAGGGCGCAGAAAACCTGCCCGCCGCCACCCAGCAACTCCGTGAACGCGCCCGCATGTTTTTTGCCGGCCTTCCCATGGCCGGCGACGGTCGCCAGCCCTTCACCGGCCGGGAGGAGTTCCTTGAAACCTCGGGCGACCTTTACATGGGCGTTCGCGCCACCCTCCGCCGAATCGAAGCCGAGATGGATGGCCTGAAAGCCGTCGATGAGGCGCCGGGACTGAAGAAGCGCGTCGCTCGTCTGCGCTCTGAGCTTGAATTTCTGCTCGAATCGAACGCCAGCAACATGGTCTATTGGATGGAGCGTAGAGTTAGCTCGCAAACCGCGGAAAGAGGCAGCGCTTTGAAAGGGCACGACTTCAAGAGGGGCGGTGCTTTGAAAGGGCACGACTTCAAGAGGGGCGGTGCTTTGAAAGGGCACGACTTCAAGAGGGGCGGTGCTTTGAAAGGGCACGACTTCAGTCGTGCCGAAAGTGACCGAAATACAGACAGGGCTTTAGCCCCTGAGGGACGCTCTGCCGCTGCCCGAGGAGGTCTCCGCACCACCTTCCTTCAGGCCACGCCCATCGACGTCTCCGAACTGCTCTCTGAATTGGTCTTCGAGACGATTCCAACCGTGGTCCTCACCTCGGCCACCCTCACCGTGCAAGGCGGCTTTGAGCACATGCGCAAACGGCTGGGGCTGACCGAGACGCGAGAGCTAGTGGTTCCATCTCATTTTCAGTATGGAAAGCAGGCCCTCCTCTATCTGCCACCGGAGATGCCCGACCCCCGCGACCCTGAGTTTCCCGAGGCTGCCGCGCGCTGCATCCGCCGCGTGCTTGAAATCACCAAGGGTCGCGCCTTCTGCCTCTTCACCAGCTACGCCCAGATGCGCGACCTCTACGAACGCCTTCTGCCGGTGCTGGACTTTCCCATCCTTCTGCACGGGACAGCCCCTCGAAAAGCATTGCTCGAAGAGTTCCGGGCAACGCCGAATGCGGTCCTATTCGGCACCGCCAGCTTCTGGCAAGGCGTAGACGTGCAGGGCGAAGCGCTAAGTTGCGTCATCATCGACCGCCTGCCCTTCGCCGTTCCCAGCGACCCGGTAGTCTCCGCCCGCATGAAGGCCATTGAAGAAGCCGGCGGCAAGCCCTTCTTCGACTACCAAGTCCCCGCCGCCGTCCTGACCCTGAAGCAAGGCTTCGGCCGCCTCATCCGCTCGCTCGAAGATCGCGGTGTCCTGGTCCTGCTCGACAACCGCATCACCCAAAAACGCTACGGCCAAACCTTCCTCGCCAGCCTGCCGCCCTACCGCATGACGCAGACAATTACGGATGTCGAGGAATTTTTTAAGCGAGCCTGAGAACTCCAAAGAGGCGGTCATCCTGAGCGAAGCGCTTTACAGCGGAGTCGAAGGACCTGTATTTCGCCGTCTGTCTTCTTCAACAAACTACGGAGACACCACACTAGATCATTTCACTGCCTGGTTGGGATTTGCAGCAGGACCGCAATGTACTGACGAACCTTCGACATCATGGATGCGGGAGCCTTCGAATGGAATTCAGCCCCGAGGCCAGACCAATCCATGCTCTTCAATTGATCCACAAGCACCGCCCCTTCGACACCCCCAACGGTGATCGGTAAACTAAACGGGTACGGCTTCACTTTGCTGGTCAATGGACAAACGACTGCCAGCCCACTTGCTCGGTTGTAGCGCAGATCGGTCAAGATCAAAGCGGGCCTGCGTTTTGCCTGTTCCCGGCCAACCTCAGGATCGAAGGGACCGAAATCCATAAAAACGATATCTCCGGTGTCTGGAACGTACGGGGTCACCATTCGACGATTTCCCTTCCTGTTTCTGCCCCGAGCGGCACCTCTGCATATCGATTTTCAGGCGTGATCTGGGCCACCATTTGAGCCAGGGTCGGCATGGTGCCAACCCGGTGCAACTGCACAATCCCATCGGCGCCCACAGCAATCTCCAGCGCGTCTCCGACCTCAAAGTGAGCGTCCTCCGCCACGGGCTTCGGAATCCTCACAGCCAGGCTATTTCCCCATTTCAGCACTTGTGCCTGCATGTTCACTCCTGTATCTACATTGTATCATCATCGCGATTAAAAATTCGCGCTCGTGGTGTCCGCCACACCGATAGTCGATTATGTCTTGAAAGGGCACGACTTCAGTCGTGCCGTAGACGGCATAAAATGGGCTGGGCTTTACAGGCTGCGGAAAAACTCGATTCCGACCCCCGATAGCGTCAGGGCACGACTTCAGTCGTGCCGCAAATGCAACAAAATAAACGTCGGGCTTTAGCCCCTGAGGTATGCCTTTCGGGCATGTCGCTCGAAAACCGGCCTTTTTCCGCAGCCTGTTTAGCCACTGAGGGAAGTCCCTTCTACAAATTCGTTCCATGCGCGGGCATCGGTAAATGACTCCATTCGCGGCGGCCTACAATAGCACTCGACACACCAAGTCGCGCCGCACTTCCAACTCATCATCCTTACCCCGGACCAACGCCTGCCCAAGCTCCGGCAAACGCGCGCAAAAGGCCGCACCCGCTTTTGCCGAAAAATACCCTCCACCAGCGCATAATCTCTGTATGGCAAACCTCCGTCCTGATCGGTCTCCACCGCTGCGGACCCCACCCCCAGCCGGCCCCCCCCACCCCCCCCGCCCCCAAAATGCCTATTCACAGGGTGCATTTCTGGTCCGGATGAGTCAATAAGACGCATAGAATCAAAATCTTGCCGGATGAAGCCAAAAGACTTCCTGTTATCTTATTAGTAAACTCGAACCCCTGAAAATCGCCGTTTTAGGGCTCAAATCCCGCCACTTTTGGGTCAAATTGAGCGGAAAAGCGGCCTGGATGCGGCATTCATCTGAGAAAGTGGTACCGGAGAGAACCGATGGAGGTCACCTCCCAGGACGTACTCCTGGTCATCGGCGTACAGAAAGACCTCTGACCCGGCCCGGCTCTACAATTGACCGGTATGTCTATCGCCGTCCGCTCGCACGCAAAGATCAACCTCGGCCTCTATATCGGTGCGCCTCGCCCGGACGGCTTTCATTCGTTGACCACTGTCTACCAGACCCTTGCCATGTATGACCTGGTCACGGTAACGGCCAACCCCGCGCTGACGACGGCTTTGCGGCTCACCTCGAATGACAGCCGCGTGCCCACCGACGGCGCCAATACCGCCTGGAAGATGGTCGAGTTGGTGCTGAACGCGCTTGGAATCAAGGCCGAAGTTCAAATTCATATCGAGAAGCGTCTCCCGGTCCAGGGCGGCCTGGGCGCTGGCTCCGCCAACGCTGTCGCGGCGCTGGTGGGCCTTGAAGCGGAACTCGGACTACCCGAGAATCTGGGTGCCCCAGGTCTCGATGTTGAGACCTGGGAGACCAAACGCCTGGAACTTGCCGCACAGGTCGGCTCCGACGTCCCCCTCTTCCTCATCGGTGGAACCGTTCTTGGCCTCGACCGCGGCCAGCAAGTCGAGCCCCTCCCCAACCTCGAGCCCGTCTGGTGCGTCGTCGCCACGCCCGATATTGGCGTCTCCACGCCGCAGGCCTTTCGCGACTGGGATGCGCTTTGCGCCGCCGAGGGTTTGACCGCGGAGGCAAGTGCAGCTAAACTAAGAGAGTTGAGCCGCGCCTATGCCAGCGCCTTTGTCGGATCAATCCCCGAAGCGATTCGAGGAGAAGTCCCCAAAGGACAGCAGGGAGTTGGCTCCTCCGGTGTTCTCTCAAATTGGGAGAACCTGGCCGGACCCGTAGAGTCCGTGCTTGTCCGCACCGGGATCAGTAGCTGGATCCAGAACGACTTTGAACGCGTCGTCTTTCCCCAGCATCCCTCCCTTGCAGAGATCAAGCGCATTCTTGCGGCTCCCGGCACGCCGGAGGCAGCCCTCCATGCCTCGCTGTCCGGATCCGGTTCAGCTCTCTTCGGGTTGTACCAGACCCGTGGAGATGCGGAAGCGGCACAGCAAAGACTAAAGCCGGCTGGAGTTCGGAGCACCTTGACCCGCACCCTGCCGCGCGAAGCTTACTGGCGCCAAATGCTTTTGCAATAAGTTGATTTGACAGCCAACCGTTTTGCGAGAGAGACTCGCCATCGGTTGCGAAGTTGGGCGATCGTCTAATGGTAGGACAATGCCCTTTGGAGGCATTTGTCTAGGTTCGAATCCTAGTCGCCCAGCCAGTTTTTTGAACTTGAGACTCAGAAAGCAACCAAAGCCAACCAGCTTGGAGGGTTTCGGAGATGGAAGCGGGAACATTGACGACCGTAACAGCGGAAGACAAGCAAGCGGAAAACCAGCCGAATGTGCCTCGGGACGGCGCTCAAAAGGAGCCCGCTCCCAAGGATTCCGGTCAGGGACCGGCTCAGGATTCAGCAGCCCGCGCCAGGGAGGCCAAGCCGGCCGCCGAGCGCAAGCGGACCCGCAATCTGAGCGAGGACAAGCGGTTCAAGCTCTTCTCGGGCACGGCCAACAAGCCGCTCGCCGAGGAGATCGGCCGCCACATTGGCGTTCCTGTGGGCGAGGTCAAAATTCAGCGCTTTGCCGACGGCGAAGTCTACTTCCAGCTTCTTGAGAACGTCCGCGGCGTGGATGTGTTTGTGGTGCAGCCCACCTGCTATCCGGTGGACCAGCACCTGGTGGAGCTTTTGGTCATGATTGACGCGCTCAAGCGGGCCTCGGCGGCCAGGATCACGGTGGTGGTGCCCTACTACGGCTACGCCCGCCAGGACCGCAAAGACCGCCCCCGCGTGGCCATCAGCGCCAAGCTCATCGCCGACCTGCTCACCACTGCCGGAGCCAACCGGGCTTTATTCGTGGATCTGCATGCCGCGCAGATTCAGGGCTTTTTCAATATTCCTGTAGACCACCTCTTCGCCAGCCCGGTCTTGGTAAGCCACTTCCGCGAGCTCAACCTGCCCAACCTGACCGTGGTTTCTCCGGACGCGGGCGGCGTGGAGCGCGCCCGGTTCTTTGCGCAGAAGGTCGGGGCGCCTTTGGCCATCGTGGATAAGCGCCGCACGGATATGAACGTCACTGAAGTCATGCACGTAATCGGCGACGTGAGCGGAAAGACCTGCCTCATTATCGACGACATCATTGACACGGCCGGCACCCTTGTAAAAACTGTTGACGCACTTTTCGCGGCCGGCGCGGCCACCGTGTATGCCGCCGCCAGCCACGCCGTGCTTTCGGGCCCGGCCATCGATCGCATTGCCAACTCGCGTCTGGAACAGGTGGTTGTCACCAACACCATTCCCCTGCGCGAAGCGGCGCAGAAATTGCCCAAGATCAAGGTGCTTTCCATCGCCGGCCTGCTCGGCGCGGCCATCGAGAGCATCCACATGGAGACCAGCGTGAGCACGCTGTTTAACTAGGCAGGGGTTAGGGATCAGGTTTCAGGGATCAGTGGCCCGTATCGATAACCAAGCGCC
>Ga0224553_1000588_pt1 | contig 15082 bp, 14 predicted proteins | sample 714S21014metaG_FD_179897 | JGI IMG/M metagenome (GOLD analysis project Ga0224553, IMG submission 179897) | Peat soil microbial communities from Stordalen Mire, Sweden - 717 S2 10-14 | ecosystem: Environmental > Terrestrial > Soil > Wetlands > Peat | place: Sweden: Norrbotten County, Stordalen... | reverse complement strand
CTGGTGGCGCGAAATCCTGACCAAACTCACCGCTCTACCCAACTGCCATGCAGTTGCCTCTCTTCAAGCATGAACCCGCCAATCTTACTCATTATCATGGTCCAACTGAATCGTTCCGGCTAAGGCTGGTTTCTGCATAAAAAGCGTTGTCTCATGCGGTTCATAACCGTTTGCACCCAAAAAAAATCAAACAATTAACAATAATGGTTAAGACTGAGTGCTTGTTTTAATTCAATTTTTTCCACGGAAGACGGAAGATGTGCATCGCGTGCCTTTGATGGCGGGCGTCAGCAGTGCGGACCAGCCCCCGACGTGTCGGGGTTGGGCAGCCGCTTGAAAGACGTTTTCGGCCACAATTCGCGTAAAAGGCTTCGGCCTCACGCGACAAGGGTTGCGCCTTGATGCAAAGGCACGCTTGGGGTATTAAAAACGCAGAACCCAGAAGCAAGTGACGGTGGAACATTTTGTCGGCGGAGGCGTAGTTGCCGCCGGGCGGAATGGCATCACAACTGGTCACCGGTCGCGTGGGCCTAAAGCCCCGTGGGGGCCACGCCCCTTTACGGGGCCTTCAGCCTCACGCGACGGGTCAGGACGTTCCTCTCTGAGAGGATGACTCGAAATCCGGACAGGATGAGATGGCCTTGAAACGCAAATCTACAAAGACGCGCGCAGAAAGAGAGTTTCTCAAACTCCCTGGGGCGGATTTTATTTCTTCAATCATCGTCCATAACGGCATAACCACCCTTTCCGCATGAGCGATCGCAAACTGGCCTTTCTGTACTCGCCTGAAATTGAAGGGTTGAGTTACCCGCCAGATTGCCCGTTCAAAACCCAGCGCGCCAGCCTCACGCGCCAGCGTCTGAAATCGTTCGGATTGCTCGGCGGCGAGGGGTGCGTCGAGGTCGCTTCGCGAATGGCTTCGCTGGCCGAGTTGGAAAAATTTCACACCGCCCGTTATCTGCAGGAACTGCAACGGGTCGCCGGCGGTGATTTGACCGTGGAAGGCTTTCACATGGGCCTGGGTGGCCTGGACACGCCGGTGTTCAAGGACATGTTCGAATGCGGCGCCTGGGCCTGCGGCGCGGGACTGGTCGCCGCCGACTTGTTGTTGGAGGGCCGGGCGGACATCGCTTTCAATTTGCTGGGCGGCTTTCATCACGCGATGCCGGAGCGCGCGGCGGGATTTTGCTTTTTGAACGACATGGTGCTCGCCTGCATGAAACTGGCCGACGCCGGGAAGCGGGTCCTGTATCTCGACGTGGACGCGCATCACGGCGACGGAGTGCAGACGGCTTTTTATCAGCGCAAGGATGTGATGACCATCTCGTTGCATGAGACCGGCCGGACACTTTTCCCCTGGGGCGGTTTTGAAAATGAAATCGGTGAAGGACCGGGCCGGGGATATAACGTCAATGTTCCGCTGCCGCCCGAAACCTATGACGAGGCTTTTATGACGGCGTTCGACAGCGTCGCGGTTCCGCTGGTGGAATTTTTCCGGCCCGATGTCATGGTGTTGGAACTGGGGATGGACATGCTGGCGGGCGATCCGTTGACGCATCTGCGCCTGACCAACAATGTGGTGGTGGAGGTCATCGAACGGCTGTTGCGGTTCAATCATCCGCTGCTGGTGGCGGGCGGCGGCGGGTATCACGTCGAGAACACCGTGCGCGGCTGGGCCCTGGCCTGGCGGACGTGTTGCGGCGGAGACGAGGAATGTGATTTTGGCCTGGGCATGGGCGGCGTGATGCTGGCCAGCACCGAATGGGCGGGCGGCCTGCGGGACCGCGCCCTGGCCGTCACGACGGAGCAACGCCAGGCCGTTGAGCCGGAGTTGCAGGCCACCATTAAAAATATCACCAACAATGTCTTCCGGCTTCATGATATTCAGACCGGCTCCGGCCAGGGGGTGACGACACCCGGCCGGGCCGGTTAATATTTTATGGAAATCTTTGATAAACTATGCGGTAGTCAACAGATCTCCCTCTCCGCCGCGAAGCGGGGAAGAGGGTCGGGGAGAGGTGGTGCTGATTTTCAAAATTCCCCTCTCCGGTCGCTCCGCGACACCCTCTCCCCGCTTGGGCGGGGCGAGGGAACAATTCCTGAACTTTCGACAACATAAACAACCAAGAAACCTACCATGACAAATCCAACCAAGACCGTTTCCACCAGTTCGCTGATGCAGGAAAACCGGACGTTTCCACCCAGCCCGGAAGTGATCAAACGCGCCTACATCAACGCCGAGCAATACAAAAAAATGTATGAACGCTCGATCAACGACCCGGACGGGTTCTGGCTCGAACAGGCCGCGACGCTCGACTGGTTTAAGAAACCCACGATGGCCCGCAAATATGTATGGGACACCGCCGCCAAACGCATCGAGCACACGTGGTTTGAAGATGGACAGCTTAACGTGAGCGCCAACTGCCTCGACCGCCACCTCAAAACCAATGGCAACAAGCCCGCGATCATCTGGCAGGGCGAGCCGGAAAACGACGTGGTCACACTCACCTATGCGCAATTGCACCATGAAGTCTGCAAGTTCGCCAATGTGCTGAAATCGCTCGGCATCAAGAAGGGCGACCGCGTCTCGATTTACCTGCCCATGATCCCCGAACTGCCCGTCGCGATGCTGGCCTGCACGCGGATTGGCGCGATTCACTCGATCGTTTTCGGCGGATTCAGCGCGGACGCGCTGGCCGGACGCATCACTGATTCGGCGTGCCGGCTGCTCATCACCTCGAACACTTCGTTGCGCGCCGGCAAGAGCATCCCGCTGAAGGGCATTGCGGATGAAGCGTTGAAGCAGACTCCGAGCATCGAAAAGGTCATCGTCGTCAAACGCAACGAGACCCCGTGCAACATGGTGGCGAACCGCGACGTCTGGTATCACGACCTCATGGCCAAGGCAAACGCCGACTGCCCGCCAGTACCCATGAACGCCGAGGACAAGCTATTCATCCTTTACACCTCCGGTTCGACGGGCAAACCCAAGGGCGTTGTCCACACTACCGCCGGTTACCTGTTGCACGCCGCCTTGACCCACAAATACATCTTTGATGTTCACGACGACGACATTTTTTGGTGCACCGCCGACATCGGGTGGGTCACCGGCCACAGTTACATCGTCTATGGTCCGCTTTGCAACGGGGCGACAAGTTTGATGTTTGAAGGCGTGCCGACCTTCCCGGATGCCGGTCGTTTCTGGCAGATCATTCAGAAGTACAAAGTAACCGTCTTTTATACCGCGCCAACTGCCATCCGCTCACTCATCCGTCTCGGCGAAGAATGGCCGAACAAGTACGACCTGAGCACACTCCGCACGCTCGGTTCCGTGGGCGAACCCATCAATCCTGAGGCTTGGATCTGGTATCATCGCGTCATTGGCAAGGGGCGTTGTCCCATCGTGGACACATGGTGGCAGACCGAGACCGGCGGCATCCTCATCAATCCGCTGCCCGGTGCGCACACGCTCAAACCCGGCAGCGCCAACCGTCCGTTCTTCGGCGTCGAACCGGTCATCTTGCGCGACGACGGCAAGGAAGTCGGTCTGAACGAAGGCGGCAAGCTCTGCATCAAAAAACCGTGGCCGGGCATGATGCGCACCACCTGGGGCGACCACCAGCGGTTCGTCGAAACCTACTTCACGATGTATCCGAACATCTATTTCACCGGCGATGGCTGCCGGATTGACGAGGACGGCGACTATTGGCTGATGGGCCGCATTGACGACGTGGTGAACGTGTCCGGCCATCGCATCGGCACGGCGGAAGTCGAGAGTGCGCTGGTGAGCCATCCGAAAGTGGCCGAGGCCGCCGTGGCGCCCATGCCGCACGACATCAAAGGGCAGGGGCTTTATGCGTTCGTGACGCTCAAGGACGGCGTCAAGGAAAGCGACGAACTCAAGAAGGAACTCATGGCGCACGTCCGCAAGGAAATCGGGCCGATTGCCGTGCCGGACAAGATTCAATTCGCGCCCGGCCTGCCGAAGACGCGGTCGGGCAAAATCATGCGCCGCATTTTGCGCAAGATTGCCGAGAACGCCGTGGACCAAATCGGCGACACGTCCACCCTGGCCGATCCGCACGTCGTGGAGGCGCTGGTCAAGGGCAAACAATAAGATGGTCATTTTGGCCGGCCCTCACCTTTCATCCTCTCCCCCAGGAGAGGAAAGAGCAGGCGACGGCTTTGAGTTTTCAAGCGGAGGTTTGGCAAATTCAAATGTTGGTCGTTTTGTGAGACGGCGGATAATTCGCCCTCTCCTTGGGGAGAGGGTCGGGGCGAGGGAGGACGAATGCCGTGAACCGTCCTTCAACACAATGATTTTTTGCGGGCGCCGAACCCATGTTTCACCCGGCTGAAACCGTGGCGGGACACCAAACAAAGTCTCACAGCTGACAACCACAAAAACCGAGAAAGAAACCGACCATGAGTGACACAGCGATAATTTCCAAGCCCCCCATTCCATTAAACCAATCAACCCCCACCCATATGAGCGAACCAACCGTCATTCAAATCAAAGATACCACCGCGAATCCCGCACCGCTCGGCCTGCTCGGTTTCGGCATGACGACCGTGCTGCTGAACTTGCACAACGCCGGCTTTTATGAGCTGAACGGCATGATTCTGGCCATGGGCATTTGTTATGGCGGCCTCGCGCAGGTCATTGCCGGCATCATGGAATGGAAAAAAAGCAACACCTTTGCCGCCACCGCTTTCATTTCCTACGGCTTCTTCTGGCTGTCACTGGTAACGCTGATTGTTTTGCCAAAATTGAATCTGATCGCGCCGACGAATGAAACCGCCATGGCCGCCTATCTCGCCATGTGGGGACTGTTCACCGGGGTCATGTTCCTCGGCACACTCCGCCTGAACCGCGCCTTGCAAGTCGTCTTTGGCACGCTGACCATTCTTTTTTTCCTGCTGGCGTATGGCGATTACGCTGGCGCGGGTGCGGATTTCAAACATTTCACCGGCTACGAAGGACTCCTTTGCGGCTTTTCGGCGATTTACACCGGCCTCGCGCAAGTCCTGAATGAACTTTATGGAAAAGTTGTTTTGCCGCTCGGCGTGGTTAAAAAATAACGATTAAAACCGCAGCCGAAAAGCGACGCGATCATGCCACAACCGGTCCCGGCAAAAATAACCGGACCGTGTTTGCGTGCCGAGTGTCACCTGTGTTCCTGAGCCCCGGCGTAGCGGCGTCTCGGCAGAGCGCCGCCATCCTTCGGGCGAGCATTCGTCAAACTTTATGACGGGACGGTCAAATCAAGTTTCCCGATGGCGGCCTGCAAAACGGCGGCGGACTTCACCAAGGCGCTCTGCTCGTCGGGCGGCAAAGCCACCTCCAAAACCTTGTCAACGCCCTTTTGGGAAACGATGCAGGGAACTCCCAAACTCACACCGCTCAGGCCGTATTCCCCTTCCAGCACGGCTGAAACAGTGAGCACGCCGCGTTGATTGCGCAAAATGGCCGCGGCAATTCGCGTCAAAGCCAGGCCAACAGCGAACCAGGTGGCGCCCTTGTAATCAATGATGTGATAGGCGGAATGTTTCACTTCCTCCACGACTTTGCGGCGCTGTGCCTGCCAGTCGTCGCATTTCAGACACAGATGGCAGAACTGTTCGATGGGCATGCCGGCCATGTTGGTCATGGACCAGGCGGCAAATTCGCTGTCTCCGTGTTCACCCAGAATGTAGGCATGGATATTATGCACATCCACTCCGCAATGCTGGCTCAACAAGTGACGGAAACGCGCGCTGTCCAGCACGGTGCCGGACCCGATGATGCGTCCGCGCGGCCAGCCGGACCGTTTGTGGGCGACATACGTCAGGATGTCCACCGGATTGCTTACGATCAAAACCACCGCCGGCGACTTCTGGAGCATGATTTCATCAATGATATCGTGGATGATTTTGACATTGCGTTGAAGCAACTCCAGCCGCGGTTCGCCCGGCCGCTGTTTGGCCCCGGCCGTAATCACAATCAGGTGCGCATCCGCATAATCCGCCGCCTGGGCCTCATGAATCTGGACGGAAGGGAAAAACGCCTGGCCATGGACCAAATCGAGGACCTGCCCCAGGGCCAGTTCATGGTTGGCATCGCGCAGGGCAATCTCATCGGCCAGACCGCTCTGGGCCAGCGCATAGGCAAAGGTGGAACCCACGGCGCCCGCGCCAACAATCACCACTTTTCTCGGTTTCCAAGGTTCATCATTCATTTTTTTGCTCCTCCATTGGGGCATAGACTGTCTTCGGCAAAGGAAACGTCAAGCATTTGCCGGAACCAAAGACTGAAATTTGACATGCTCCAGCGCCACGCGACCGGAACTTTCCATCTGGGAAGAAAAACCTCGAACCGTAAAAAATACTTCTCATCCCCGCTTTTAATCGTCAATCCCGCCGGGAGTTTTCACACAGCCTCGCGACTTGTTGGGCGTCAACGCTCTCATTCCATGCGTGAAGACAAATAGGCGCACACCAAGCACAAAACGGTGATGGACGCGGCTCCAGTAATTAGCTCGATGCCACTCCCTGCTCCCTTGGCTTTCACGATGAGCAATGGAACAGCCACAATGGCGACCGAGAGCAACACTACCGGGATTGCGCTCAGACGTGCGAAATTCACCGTCCAGCCCATCCACTTCCAACGCCGCGGCACTATAGCTCGAGGATCTGCCTTGCAATAATAGACGCGCCACTTCCAATTGTGTGGGTCTTTCCAACAAGTTTCGATTTCTTCTCGTGTCGTATGTTTTCCTTTCTGTATGTTGTTGTGTCGAAGTGCGTGTCTTGACGCCTAACGTCCAGGCACAGCCGCCGAGCGTGACGTAAAATGGAAAAACGACAAACAAATTTCATAAAATCAATCGCAACTGGCAGGGCCAGCGGCTGTTGCCTACAGCGCAATTGTTAGGCGGCGAATTTCAGTTAATCTCCGCTCCATTGATAATCATATCCGGCCGGTGGGTCATAATCAGATGAGAACAAAGTGGGTGGCCACACATATTTCCAATACATTTTGATAAAACTAACATGGCCATCTACAAAACTGACCATATCCTTTGAATTATCAAAAACGCCGTTATTTGTATTGGAAATCGGCTGCTTCGGCTGATGCCACGAGTAGGGGACAAAGGCCGGGAATTCCGCGACCAGAACGGTAGTGACTGGGTGCCTTATTGAAGTCAATTTCAATCCTCCAATGCCAGGCACTGACCTAGTGGAGTTCGGGGTGAAGTCGTTGGTAAATTGGTTTACCCCATTGAACGAATAACTCGAATAATACGCCCAAGATTGCTCATGAAGGCTCTTGGGCACAAACGAGACTTGCCCATCTGGAGGACCAAAAAAGTAGTTGAACGTATCCGAAGGACAGGCAAACAACTTATCTTTAGACGACGATGGACCATTCAGACCGACATAGTTCTGCATGAGTTCTCTGTAACAATACATCAAAATTTGATTCGTGGCCTGTCCCACAGAAGGCGATGTGTCGTTTGAATCATCGGCGTACATGCGCACACCCAGGTTGATTTGTCGCAGATTGTTTAAGCAGGTCGTTCGTTTCACCCTTTCTTTCGCAGTAGCTAAAACAGGCAACAATAGCGCTGCTAGAATAGCAATAATGCCAATCACCACCAACAATTCAACTAAGGTGAATCCGGTTATGGCCTTGAAATTATTTTTCACACTATTGGAAAATGCAAAGAGTGACGCGTCATGCTGCCTAACGTCCAGCTCAGGCACGCGGGGCCAAATGACGTGAACCGCGAAGCGGAACTGGAGACGCCATCCCGCGTTGCCTGCAGCGATTTGATACTTCCAGTTAAGCCCTTTTGGTTTTTTGATAACATGAGCAACAGGGCGGGGAGTGAAACAACACTCCCCGCATAACCAATCGTGTTTAACCCGGGGTCTCGCGACCCCACATCGAATGATCGCCATGAAGTATTACCCCTCGACCACCCAATTCAACTGCGGAATTGATCTCCATGCCCGGCAGATGTACGTCTGCGTCATGGACCGGGACGTCCAGAAGCTCGTCCACACCAACATCCGGAACCATGACTTCGCTTACTTCCTCAAGCTCGTCGAGCCTTACCGCCACGACCTCACTGTTTGTTGTGAATGCATGTTCGGCTGGTACTGGCTGGCGGATGCCGGTCAGCCGCCGGGTGCGCGAGCGAAACGGCTCGGCCTTCGCCCCCGGCTCGTTTACCCTGCCAACGACATCACCTCGGAATGAAAAAGATTTGGAGTATCCGCCCCCAGGGCACGTCCGCAAAAAACTGGAGCCCCGACCTGATCGGGGCAGCCGTCATTTCATTTGAATGGATAGCCCAGGGGTTTACTGCTGTGAGTTTCTGGACCGCCCCGAACCGGCTCGCTCGCGATTTATCGGAGTTTGAGTTCGGGGCTGGAAGACCGGTTGTGGCGTCAGGTGCGCGGGCACAACGCTCTGACCGGCCCGATGGAGTCCGAATAGGCCTGTCCCGCCATAGCTTCTGAGCGACGGCGGATGTTTAGCCGGACTCCCTTGTCCGAGCTGCCAAAAGAAATTAAGTCGGCCTGCCCGCCGCAGCCTGGGGCGAAGGCGGGAGTTCCTGTTCTGAGGACGCTGAAACGGAAAGAAAAAACTTTCCGTAGGGAAATGCTTTTTTCTGTTGACCGTCCGGGCTTAATAGGTGTTACGCTTGTGAATGCAAATTGTGTTGCCGTCAGGATCGGAAATCATGGCCATATCGGTGACGACATAGCAGCAAAGTGCCATTTCGATGACTTTCAGCATGACGATGGTTGTTTGGGGTTGAACGCGCCGAGGTTTGGCTTTCCGGCCGCAAAACCCGGGACGCGCTTCAAAAGTTTTGCCGCCGACCGTTGCAGGCGATGCCGCAAACCGCGGCGGACGGGCCGCCAGTCGGCGACCTCGCGCACCATCTGTTCGCGCAGGGCGTCCCGCCGGCGTTTCGATTGCTCGTGTTGTTGGGCCAGTTCAATCATTTGCTTCTGCAATTCCACCAACCGACGATAAGGCGCAAGGTCGTCCGCGACCTTTTTCATCCCCGGATTTTCGTTTCTGCCCCGAAACATGCAGCTTAATTCTTCAAATTGTCTGTTTTCCCACAGCCTTCACCACCTTCTGCGCCGCATCCGCCATGGAATCGCCGGTGATGAGCGTGAGGCCGGATTGAGCCAAAGTTTTTTTGCCGGCAGCGACATTGTTGCCTTCCAGCCGGACGACCAGTGGTAATTTGAGATCGGTTTCCTTCACCGCCGCGACGATGCCGTTGGCGATGACGTTGCAATCCATGATGCCGCCGAAAATATTCACCAGGATGCCCTTCACGTTCGGGTCCTGTAGGATGATTTTGAACGCCGCCGTTACCTGTTCCTGGCTTGCGCCGCCGCCCACGTCGAGAAAATTCGCCGGCCGGCCGCCGAAATGCTGGATGATGTCCATCGTGGCCATCGCGAGCCCGGCGCCGTTGACGAGGCAGGCGATGTTGCCGTCGAGCTTGATGTAATTCAGGTTGAACGTGCTGGCCTCGATTTCCAGTGGTGCTTCCTCGTTCAAATCGCGCATCGCCTGGATGTCCAGGTGACGGTAAAGGCCGTTGTCATCCAGCGAAATTTTTGCGTCCAACGCCACGACGGTTTCCTTGCCGCCGGGCAGTTCGACCACGCACATCGGATTGATCTCCACGAGCGACGCGTCGCATTCCCACCAGGTGTTGAAAACGCCGGTGACGAATTTTGCGGCGGCGTTGAGCAAATCGCCCTTGAGACCAAGCCCCACGGCAATCTTGCGCGCCTGAAACGGCATGATGCCCACAGCGGGATCAATCCATTCCTTAAAAATCTTTTCCGGCGTTTTGGCGGCGACCTCCTCGATGTCCACGCCCCCCTCGGTGCTGGCCATCACGAGCGGACGGCCCACCGCGCGGTCGAGCAGCACGGCCAGATAAAATTCCCTTTTGATTTTCGCGCCGCTGGCAACGAGCAACGTCTGCACACGTCGGCCCTCTGCACCGGTCTGTTTGGTGACGAGCACGTTGCCGAGCATGTTCCTGGCGTGTGACACCGCCTCGTCCACCGACAACGCGACTTTCACGCCGCCTTGAAAACAAGTTTTGAATGTGCCTTTGCCACGTCCTCCGGCATGAATCTGCGATTTGACGACCACCCGCGCGCTGCCGCCGGCGATGATTTTTTCCGCCGCGGCACGGACTTCGTCAAGCGATGTGGCGGGGATTTCCAGCGGGACGGCGACGCCGTATTGGGCGAGCAATTGCTTGGCCTGATATTCGTGGATGTTCACTTCAAAATTGACCCGGCGCATTAAAAACGATTGTGACTGGAAATCAAACTTTTAACACAAGCGAAGTGTTGAGGGTTGAAAGTTGAGAGTTGAGGGTGTGGTGTGTGGTGTGGTGTCGGCGCTGTGCGCCGATGGGTTCGAATCACAGGCTCGATACTACAACGCATCCAATTCGGCAGCGGCTCCATCTCCCAGACCCTCAACCCTAGGGCGGTTCCAACTTTGATGTAGCGCAGACATTCTTGTCTGCGGGTTTGCGGGACATTCTTGTCCCGTGTTTCATCCTCACGAAAGAGGCGACTGGAAAGTCGCCTGAATCCCGCAATGCGGGACTGGAAAGCCTGCGCTACGTAATAACTGGAAATGCTCTAAACTCCCCGCGAGTTCTTCAAATCGGGCAGGGGAAAAATGTCACAATTCCAAGATCGGCCCTTTCCCATGCCGAACGTTGCAACGCCCCCGCTTTTTCAGTTGCCTTGGTTTCCCGTCCCCCATCACTTTCCCAGGACGGACATGGGTTTAAGGGCGGGGCTTGGCCGGTGTGGTCATCCGGAGAATCAAGTCGTTCAGTTCCTGCATGTGCGGTGGTTTGCTGACCACGGCGTCCACTTCCTGAGCGCTTCCTTCCTCATCGCTGATCGTGCCCCAGCCAGTCATCATGATGACGGGCGTGTTGGGGGATACGGCCTTGATCATCCGGGCCACCTGCTGGCCATCAATATCCGGCATGCCCAAATCGGTGATGACCACCTCGTAAGGCTGGTTTTCCAGCGTGGCGACGCGGAACAATTCCAACCCGTGTCTTCCACCGGAGGCCACCTTCACCCGATGCTCGAAGTGGGTGAGACAATCATTCAGGAAATCCCGGACCTGCGCGTCGTCATCAATGCACAGGATGTGCAGGGAGCGTTTCTTTTTGAGTTGGGGCAACGGGTCCCGACCGGGAGCGTCGGCGATTTTGAAGCCGCTGCCGTGGCGTGGCGGCAGGTCGCAGGTGGAAGACTCGTTCATATCATATTATAACCGGTTTGGTTGATTCGTGATTACGGTGCTTGTGCGGGGGCAAAACCGCGATAAAAACGGCTGGGATGACTCGACGCATCTGTGTCAACGAACGTGAACAGCCCGTTGGCATCGGTCCGATTCGTGCTAATGGCCGTCCAGTTATGCATGTCGAATGAGGTCTCGAGCACGTAATTCTGGCCGGGACTGCCGGACAGGGTAATGGCCGGACCATTCGGCGTGGCGGCGATTGAAACGGTGCTGGCGTCGGGAATGTTCACCGGGAGGGGGTTGGGGACGTTGCCTGAGAAATTGAAGTTAACGGGAAAGTCGCCGCCGGAACCCACCATGGTGACTGAGATCTGATTGATACTGCCATCGGCGTTGGTTCCGCCAGCCACAAAGCTGCCCAAGTTGAAGGAAACCAGTACCGGCTGCGCATCGGCGCCATTGATGGAGGGAATGCTGACCCCATACATGTACTGGCTGCCGTTCTCAAGGATCAGGTCCGCATAACCTTCGACCTCCCCTTCAAAGGTCGCGCTGCCGGTGGTGGTGTTGACCTGGTAAATATCCGTGCCACTGCCGTCGCCGGTATTGCTCAAATAGAGGTTGCCATCGGAGTCGAAACGGATGTTCTGCCAAAGGTTGCAGCCGTAAGGACTGCCAAAATCACCAATATACGATGTCTGCCCGGTGGTCGGATCAATGGTGTAAAGGCCGCTCTCGGACGCGCCGAACAACGCGCCGTTGTTCGGATTGAAAGCGATGGATTCAATGCCGGAGCCGCCCAGTGATGCCACTGGAGTGACGTCGCCGGTCGCGCTGTCAAACGTCACCAGGGACGCGCCATTGTTGGCCAGGCCATACAATGTCCCGTTCGGTGCGTAGGCGATGTCGTTGTAAAGCGTCGAGCCCAGATCGGAAATTTGGGTAAAATCGCCGTTCATCAGATTGATGATGCCGAAACCATTGTCGCCCGTGTTGAACTCTACGGCATAAACGTCATTCTGCGCCCGCGCCGACATGGCCAGACTGCCGACTGCCAGCAGGGTACCGACTAAAACCAACATCAATGATTTTTTCATAATTTTCTCCTTAATAATTCCAAATTTTGCATCAGGTCATCAATCCAACTGACTTGCCAAACCGTGCAAGTTATTTAACACAAGCGGGCAGAAACGTAATAAATAAGGGACACATTGCGGGATTTAAGGGGTGAATTGCGCTTGGTGAGGGGCGGAATACCGAAGGAAAATGAGGCCGGACGGCCAATCACGCCGGTCTGCCATTTTTACCGCGACGAAGCAGGAGCGTACCGAGAAATGGGACGGTGGTGGGTTGGGTGATGGGTTTTGGCGTCGGTCAGGAAAGCACACAATTCTCGCAATTCCAGTTCTGGTTGAGTGATTTGACGAGATAATCTACGGTGCAATCGCTGAATAAGTGTATGTTGCCGCTGGCGTGGACGAGGCAAATGTGTTAACGTGTCGCCGTTCCAATGAAAAACAAAGTCCAATCACTCACGAAAAACGGCCAAGCCAGCGAGCTGGTTCCAATTTTCAAGGAACTGGTATGGGTTCAGTGCAAGGAATACAGGTGCCTGGCCTATTTGGACGCGACCGGCAAATGGATAAACTTCTATACCGGGAAGAAATTAACAGATTTCGTCAAAATAATCGGATGAGGGCGTAAAGCCCCGTGGGGGCCACGCCCCTTTACGGGGTTGATCCGTCTTCGCCGGAGTTAATGCCGGCGCGCGCCAGGCTAAAGCAGAAAGCCGGTGTGAGTTGACCTAAATCGTCCTCGAAAAACCTTAACCGCAGAGACCGCAGAGAACGCGAAAGGTGGGGACGCACCGCCGGGGCGTCCGTTTTTGATTCGATGTTGAATGTTGAATGTTCGATGTTTCCCACTTCGTGAGGCTGAAAGTCTTTTACGCCGGTTTGCCGCGTAAGACAAAGTCTTTTACCCGGACTTATTTTTCGATGCCGAGCAATTCCACCTCGAAGATCAATACGCTGTTGGGCGGAATCGCCGGGGTGGGACTCTGGTCGCCGTAGGCCAGTCGGGCCGGGATGAACAACTGCCATTTGTCACCGACCTTCATCAGTTGCAAGGCCTCGGTCCATCCCGCGATGACGCCATTGACCGGAAAGAAGATGGGCTGGCCGCGCTGTATCGAACTGTCAAAGATCGTCCCGTCAATCAACGTGCCCTGGTAATGCACCTTGACCGTATCGGTCAGCTTGGGCGACTCGCCCGTGCCGGACTGGATGACCTTGTATTGCAGTCCGCTGGCCGTGGTTGTGACACCTTCCTTTTTGGCGTTCTCCGCGAGAAAGGTTGCACCGGGGTCGGAATTCGCGCTGGGATTTGTTTGCATGGTTGTCTTGTCGTTTTTGGCGCCACAACCGGCGAGCAAGCCGAGCGCGAGCGTCAGGATAAAAAATGATTTCATACGATTGCCAGATGCAGGGATTGTCCTGCGATGCGCGGAGAATCCGCGAACCCGGCCGCCAGGTCAATTCCCTTCTCCGACCCCTGGCCGCCCAAGCCGGCAGCAACTCGCAGCCGTGGTCGAAACAGCTGATTGGGTGGTGGGGTGAGCGTCCTCGCGAGCCGCGTCTTTTTGATATTGGAGCTGACCGGCAAGTCAGCCCTACCGTTGTTGATTTGTGGTAGGCGGCGTTGCTGCGCCGCCTTGTTTCTGCGGCAACCCGACCAGGCTGCGAACCAACCAGCCAATAATCGGTACCGGTTCGTTTATGGTGCCGGCCTTACGCTACGGGTTACACCCCATAGCGCCGGCAAGTTCCTCGGTTTACTCTCACCCCATGAATGACAAAAAACATTTCTTTAAAACTAACAAGATTGGATTCGTGTTGGGTGCCGTGCTTCTGGCAGCGCTGACCGAATGTGTGGTTAACGCTGATGCGCAGGGCGTCGGGATAACGGTGCAAGCTCCCGTAGTGGTGGTGGCGCCTCCCGTGGTGGTGGCGCCTGCAGTCGTGATACAAGACGACTACGTTTATTATCCCAACTATGGTGTCTATTACAACAGCCATCGGCACCAATATGCTTATTTGGAAGGCGGCGCGTGGGTCTTGGCGTCGGCACCGCAGGGTGTCTCGGTTGAAGTGCTGCTGGCTTCACCGTCAGTGAGGATGGATTTCCATGACTCCCCGGAAAAACATCACGCAGAGATGGTCCAGAAATATCCAAAAAATTGGAAGCCTTCCGCTGAGCATCAAGACCAGAAGGAAAATTCGAAGGATGCTGCGCAGGGTCGCGACAAAAAATAGCCGGGACAGACAGGGATGCCGCCCCATTGAGATTAAAAAACCTTCCGGCGTTTTAGCTTGGCAACTCCGGGCGCAACACGTCGGTTTTTGGGACTGACCGGCAGGTCAGCCCTGCCGTTTTTGGTCTATGGTAGGGCGGCGTTGCCGCGCCGCCGGTTCCACTTAAACTCTCAACGCCTTGTCTCGCCATAGCACAGCGACGGCGAATCAACCCTCAACTCTCAACCATTGTTCAGCCGCCAGGCAAGCCGAAGAAACCGCGCGTTCGAAGAAAAATGCCCGAGCCAATTGACGCGGCCCACTCACCAGAATACTACAATACTAGGAACCGACCCGAATGGCCCTTAGTTAAGCCTTCGATAATTGCGTGCGCGGCCTTTCCAGTAGTCGCTGCGGTGGGAGATTTCCACAAAGCGATGGCGCGGTTGGTTGAGCAGCGGATAGGGTTTTGGCCGGT
>Ga0224553_1000585_pt1 | contig 15164 bp, 15 predicted proteins | sample 714S21014metaG_FD_179897 | JGI IMG/M metagenome (GOLD analysis project Ga0224553, IMG submission 179897) | Peat soil microbial communities from Stordalen Mire, Sweden - 717 S2 10-14 | ecosystem: Environmental > Terrestrial > Soil > Wetlands > Peat | place: Sweden: Norrbotten County, Stordalen... | reverse complement strand
CGCCGCGAGCCCGGCGACGTAAGCGAGGGGCAAGAAGTGGTCGGGCGTCGGCACGGCCATGCGGAAGTCGTCGTGCGTGTTGGCCTTTCCTAGCTCTGAGGCGTCGCTCGTCATGAGAGCTCGAACTTCGGTGTCGAATCGCTGCGCCCAGTCCGCGCCCTGGCCCGGTGAGTTCCAGTCGATGAGGCGCAGGTTGTGCACCACGTTGCCGCTGCCCAGGATGAGGATCCCCTCCTCGCGCAGGGCGTGCAGTTGCACGCCCAGGTTGAAGTGGTACTCGAAGGGGAGTTCCGCGTTGATCGAGAGCTGCAGCACCGGCACGTCCGCCTTGGGGAACATGTGCACCAGCACCGACCACGTGCCGTGGTCGATGCCCCAGCTGTCCTCGTCGAGTCCGACGTAGGTGGGCCGCACGAGATCGACGATCCGCTCTGCGACGTGCGGATCGCCGTGGGCCGGGTACTGCACGTCGAAGAGTTCCTGGGGGAAGCCGTAGAAGTCGTGGATTGTCCGCGGCACGTGCATCGCGGTGACGGCGGTGATATTCACGTACCAATGCGCCGAGACGACCAGCACTGCCTTGGGAGCCGGCATCGAGGTGCCGAAGGTGGCCCACGCGTCGGTGTAGCGGTTGTGCTCAATCGCGTTCATGGGGCTGCCGTGGCCGACGAATGCGGCTGGCATCAACTGGGCCATGAATCCTCACTTTCGTTGGAGAACCAATTCAGCGTAGTGGCCAGTGGCGCCTCCAGGGGCGCCGTAGCCTTGGAGCATGCGACGCGCCCGATACGTGATTACCGGATCGGTGGTTGCGGCGGCCGTGATAGCACTCACCGTGCTCGGGAGCACTACGACCACGACCGCGACCACGACCTCCACCGTGGAGGCGACCACGACCACGACGACGACGGCCGCGACGCAGGCGTCCAACCTGGCGTGCGCCACCAAGATTGTCACGAAGTGGTCGCTGGTGCCCCTGGCGAATCAGACCGTGGTCGTTTCGGTGAATGCCCTCGACCTCGCAGCGATGGCTCCCGCGGCCCAGGCCGGTTTCGGCGGAATCATCTTGTTCGGGACGTCGGCTCCGGCGGGCATGGCCGGCATCGTGGCGCACCTTCAGACCCTGACTCCCGACAAGTACCCGATGCTGATCATGACCGACGAGGAGGGTGGTGGCGTCGAGCGCCTCACCAACGTCGTCGGCTCGTTCCCTTGGGCCCAGACCATGGGAAAGACCATGACCGCCGCCCAGATCACCGCGACCGGACTGCGGGCAGGCAAGGCCCTCAAGGCGGCGGGCGTCAACATGGACCTCGCACCGGTGCTCGACGTCGACGGACGCAGCGTCGAGCCGGGCGAGGCCGACCCCGACGGATTTCGCTCGTTCGGGGGATCGCCCTCGCTCGTGGCGACCGACGGCACGGCCTTTATGGAAGGGCTCATCGAGGCCAAGGTGACGGTGGTGGTGAAGCACTTTCCCGGACTTGGCGGCGCGTCGCGCAACACCGATTACGGTCCCGCCACCACCAAACCGTGGTCGGTGCTGAAAGGGACCGCGCTCGTGCCCTTCGAGAGGGCCATCGCCGTGGGAGTCCCCGCGCTGATGCTGTCGAACGCGTCGGTGCCGGGTCTCACGACGCTGCCGGCCGGTCTCTCGCCGGTCGTCATCCTGGAGTTGCGCCAGAATCTCGGCTTCAAGGGCCTGCTCGTCACTGACTCGCTGAGCGCGGGCGCGATCAGCGCCCGGCACCTGTCCGCTGCCCAGGCGGCCGTCAAGGCGCTCGCCGCGGGTGCCGACCTCATCCTGGCCGGGTCCGCGGGTACCCCTGCGGCGTCCGAGACCTTCGCGAAGGACATCTCGCGGTCCATCGTGAGCGCGGTGGTCCACGGCGCGCTGGCGCGATCAACGCTCGTGGACGCCGCCGCACAGGTGCTCGCCACCCGAAACACGCTGACGTGCCCGCCCGCGCCGTAGCTCGCTACAGGTAGTGCGGGGGGACCTCGAAGCTCTCTCGGCGCAGGCGGCGGATCTCTTCTTTGAGCCGGGCCACTTCCTCGCGTAGGTCGTGCACCATCGCCTCAAGTTCTTCACGGGTCGGTTCGGTTGGCAGCACAAGACCAGGTTCGCACATCCGCAGAGGTTGAGGTTGGCCTTACCGCGAGGTGGCTCGACCCACGCCGTGGACTGGCCAAGGGTACGTTCAGCCCGGCCCCGTCAAGGAATGTGTTCTCCAAGTAGTGACGGCCCAGTTGGAAAGCGGCGTGTACCACGTGTCGAGAGCCGAGATTGCACTGCAATCCTCCAGGCCGGCGGGTCGGTCAGTCGGTCGGGTCTCAGACTCGCTCTAATAGAATTGTATGGCATCACTGATCGCGAATCACCCCGGCTACGGAGAGTGGCTGTTGGTGTATATGCGGCCGCTCGTTGAAGTTGAGGCACACACTTGCTTGAGAAGGGCCAACCGTCCGTCTTCCACCACCCTTACCCCGCTCCGACGACGCGGAGAGCGCCTTAGAGAGCTGCCCTGCGCCGGAGGTGCCTAGCCAGAAGGTGCCGGTGAGAATTCCCACCAACGATGAAGCGAAGGCGAACCAGACTCCCCAACTGGGGGTTGTGTGCCTAGATCCCCGATGCACCAGTTGGACTCCGACCTTCATTTGCACGATCTGAAATCCGACCAGCAGAACGACAGCCCCGAAGAGCGATTCCAGGGGCGTACCACTGTCTTCACAAGACCCGGCGTGATTCACCCACCATCGGCCGTCGAGTGGACCTACCATTCGCCCGTGTCGCAGCGAGGGGTCAGTAGGGCGTTGCGTGAACTCAACGCGGCGACATCTGCCACGTTCGGGTGAACTGTCAAGCAACGACACCCTGATGTTTTCCAAGTGCATTTACGACAAGCCTTATCATTCGTTCAGTGGTCCTAGGAGGATGATGACGAGAGGTCTTAAGTGGGGTGTGCTGGTCGGGCTGATTGCCGGGGTGATCGCAATCGTTCTTGTCGGCATTTCCGGCATTCGTGGACCTCTTGGTGGACTCATAGCAGCGGGTGCAACCGGCGTCGTCATTTGGATAGTGAGCCATCGGATTGACCGGCCTCGCGATGGTTCGCGAGACCGCTAGCGCTGGCGAAAGAGTGAATTGCTCGTCGCCGAGAGGTGCACCTCGCCCGGTGCTACCCTCCGAAAGAAGGCCAGCCAAGGGCGCCGAAACGCTCGTTCGGCTAGCCACATCGACGCCACAAGAGGACTGGAAGTTCGACGAGCACTGCAAGGACAAAGAGATTTCGAAAGGGACCAGGCAGGCCAACGACCCAGACCTCGCGAACGGCCTCTGGGAACTCTCAGCCAAATTGACGAACCTCAAGTAGAAGGAGCCAACCGCACTGGATATCGAGCGCCGCTTGAGCGCCGCGCCGAAACGGAGGTTGGGCTCGCTCCGGGGAATGCGAATGGGGTAGTCCGGTAATTGGCATTTTGGCAGGGGGACCTCAGTGCTCTCTCAATCCGAGACACTCGCCTGCCGATTGCGGACTGCACCATAAGGTCGCGACAAGCCAATCAAGTGGCCCCGGATTCTGGTGAGAGGTTCGAGTTGTGCGACCTCAGGCCCACCACGCTGCCGTGCCCGGTTTGTTGAGGTCTGCTCAAGGGCGGTGGCGCCGGTTCTCGCCGTAGAACATTCCTGCAATATCTCTCACAAACGTGTATGTTCCTCTCAACGGACTTCATTGGTGGTCCTAACCGGGAGGAAATATGACTAGCAGCGATGTTGGTGACGTTAGCGACGCCAGTCATGGCGAAGACGCACGAATGGTTGCGCTTGGTTACCGTGAAGAGCTTAAGAGGGTGCTGTCATTCTTCGACAACTTCTCGGTTGCCTTCAGTTACTTGAGCCCGATGGTGGGAATCTACTCACTGTACACGTTGGGCCTTGGCACGGGCGGACCGCGCTACATCTGGACGATTCCCATCGTCGTTGGTTGCATGACGCTGGTGGCGCTCGTCTTTGGGGAGCTGGCGAGCGAGTACCCGCTCTCGGGCGCGCTCTATCAGTACGGCAAGTACAACGTCGGACCGCGCTACGGCTGGTACGTGGGCTGGATCTACGGTTTCGCCCTATTGGCGACCGTCGCCTCTGTTGACTCGGGCGCGGTGCTGTACATCGTGGATCTGATAAACCTCTGGTTTAAGACCGATCTCAACCCGTCCAACCACGTCACCATCTTCGTGATCGTGGCGCTGTTCTTTCTCATCTCAGGAGCCCTGAACGCGGTGGGCGCGAAGATCATGGGCCGGGTCGCAAATCTTGGCGTTTACGTCGAAACAATCGGCACGTTTGGCGTATTTCTTGCTCTGGCGATTCACGGATTCCACCAGGGATTTGGTTTTCTCTTTACGACCCAGCACGTACAGGTCGCCTCCCGAAATGCGTTCGGCGTCAACTTGGGGGGCAACTGGTGGCTAGGAGCCGCGCTCGTTGCCGTGCTGGCCAACGCATACATCTTCTACGGCTTCGAGTCAGCCGGTGACATCTCAGAAGAGACCGTGAACGCGCACCGTAGCGTGCCGCGCGCCATGCGAAGTGCCCTGCTGTACGGGGGGATAGCTTCGTTCGTCCTAGTACTGGGTCTGCTGCTCGCTACGCCGAAGGCGGGCATTGCGGGCGTGGTCTCGGGAGGCGTTCCGGTGATCCTCGCGCAGTTGCCGAGTTACATCACCGACTTCTTCCTCGTCATGGTCGTCGTTGCCTTCTTCAGCTGTGGCACGGCGGTTCAGGGAGCGGGAGCGCGCGTCGCCTACGCGTTGGCTCGTGACGGCGCACTGCCCGCGAGCAACTGGGTGAAGAAGGTGTCGCCGAGGTTCAAGACGCCAGCGAACGCGGTCCTGATAGGAGTCATTGTTCCGTTCCTCTTCATGCTGCTGGTTCTGGTCAACCCGTCCAAGCCCATCCACATCCTCTGGTTCTACTACCCGGCCAAGGTCAACGCCCTGTACGCGCTGGTGTCGTTCGGGGTGTCGGGGATCTACCTCTCGTTCTTCCTCACGGTCCTTGGCTCATTTATTGCCCGCCAGCGCGGCTGGAAGCCCAGCGGGTCCTTCACGCTTGGGAAGTGGGGCGTGCCCGTCACGGTCGCTGGCATGGTGTACTTGCTGGTGATGTTCGTCAATATTTGTTGGCCGAGCTCTCTGGCGAGCGGTCGCGCGCTCTTCAATTACGGATGGATCACCTTGCTCGTTATGGCGATCATTGTGATAATCGGAGGACTGTACGAGGTCATCATCCGCCCAGACCGCAGGATCGCCACTCACCGCATTGAGAAGAGTTAGGCGTAGCCGGTGGTCTGGGCGACGCCTCGGACTGGCAACTGGCAAAACCTAGAAGATGCCTCGTCGTGGGCGCTCTGACCCTACGACGAGGCATCTTCCTGTGGTTCATCGAGCGTTGGATCTTTAGAAACTGAAGAATGGCATTGCATGGCTCCACGTGACGTCGGCCTTGGCACGTCCAATGACCCACGCAATCACCCTAACGAGGTAGTCGTGGAGATGGTGGTGCAGCCACTCAAGGAGCATGCACGTTGGGCTGCAACTTGCGTGCACTGACAACAGTGTCAAGAGGGCGCCCGGGTGTCCTTCGCGCTCGCCAGAGACTGCGCGATACCGATGAGCAACTCCCTGAAGAAGGTGTCGGCCAAGCATAAGATCCCGCGCAACGCCATCTACGTGGGAACCATCGTCCCCTTCGCGTCCCTGCTGCGGGTGCTCGTGAACCCGTCGAAGCCCGTCCACATCGTGTGGTTCTTCTACTCGGCGAACGTCAACGCCCTCAACGCGCTGGTCTCCTTCGCCACGTCGGGCGTCTACCTCTCGTTCTTCCTCACGGTCCTGGGGTGCGTTCATCGTCCGCCAGCGCGGTTGGACGCCGAACGGCTCGGTCACCCTGGGCAAGTGGGGCCTGTCGCTCACGGTCGGCGGGATGCTGTATCTGGAGATCATGCTGCTCAACATCGTGTGGCCGAGTTCGCTGTCGAGCGGTCGAGGATACCTGTTCAACTACGGCTGGATCACGCTGCTAGTCATGGCGGTGATCCACGTCATCGACGCCGTCTTCTCGCGTTACGAACGCTCCAGCGTCCGCAGGTAGCTGGTGATCATCGTCACCGCCTCGGCGAGGAAGGCCTGGGCCTGGCGGCCGGCGGCGTCGGGGCTGTCGAAGATCGCCGACGCCGTTTCGATCATCACACTCGCAGCGTGGCGGGCGCGGGCCTCGCTGAGCGCCCCGAAGCGCTCGCGCAGGACCTGCGAGAGGAATTCGATCCACTGCGCCGTGTCCTGCTCGTCGTACTCGACCAGTTCGGGCACCGAGCGGTACGCGCGGCGAAGCTGGGCGGTCGCCGGACGTTCGGTGCGCAGCCGCAGGGCGAGGGCGAAGGTCTCGGTCGCCCACTTGCCGAGATCGGGCGCGGTGGGCAGTTCACGGTACTTCTGGTAGAGGTACACGGCGCGCTGCTGCTGGTCGAGGCGGAACAACTCGAGCAGGATCGCGGTCTTGTCGGGGAAGTAGTGGTACACGGTGCCGATGTTGATCCGGGCCCGCTCCGCGACGATGTTGGTGTTCAGACCCTGTATGCCGAGCTCGACGACTATCTCAGTCGCGGCGTCGAGGATGCTGGTGAACGTCGCGATCGAGCGGGCCTGGGTCGGCCTCTTCGACCGCGTTCGTGCGTCGGCGGAAGCAGCTGTCATCCGTACAGTATCTACGCTGATCGGCGCAGAACGTGGTCTTTCGCCTTTCGCCGGAAAACTGCTGGAATTTCAAGGCTCCGGGTGTGCCGGAGCCCTCTCCGGCACGGAGGATCAGGGGAAGAGACCGCGGATCTCGGTCGCCTCGGCGATTCGCTCCACGCCCACCGCGATCGCGGTTTCGCGCATCGTCACGTCGAGCTGGTTATGGCGGGTCCAGATGTGATCGAAGGACTCGTGCATGGTCTTCTCGAGGCGCTGCTGGAAGAGCTCGGACTCCCACATGAAGCCCTGGAGGTCCTGGGCCCACTCGAAGTACGACGCCACGACGCCGCCGGCGTTGGCCAGCACGTCGGGCACGACCGGGATGTTGCGGCTCGCCAGCACCTCGGCGCCCTCGCCGGTCGTGGGGCCGTTGGCCGCCTCGACCATGACCGAGGCTTCCATTGTCTCGGCGATCTCGGCGGTGATCACGCCGCCGAGCGCGGCGGGAATCGCGATATCGCTTTTGATCGTGAACAGCATGTCGGAGGGCACGTTGTCGCTGCCGGGGTAGCCGACGACGGTTCCGGCCTCGGCGTAGTGCTCGGCCAGCGTGATGTGGTTGATGCCGGCCGGCACGTGGATGGCCCCGCGGACGTCAGCGATGCCGACTACCTTCATGCCGCGGTCGCTCAGGAGCTTCACCAGTGGCGCGCCGACCTTTCCGTATCCCTGGATGACGACGTGCTGCTCGTTCTCGAGGCGTCCGAGGCGCTGAAGAATCGCGCTGATGCATATCGTGACGCCGAGCGAGGTCGCGCCGGCGTGCCCGGTGGTGCCGCCGATGGAGAGGGGCTTGCCGGTCACGACGCCCGGGGTGTTGTGGCCGCGCAGCATCGACACGGTGTCCATGATCCAACTCATCACCTGGGTGTCGGTGTTGATGTCGGGAGCGGGGATGTCGCGGTCCGGTCCGATCACCGGGGCGATCGAGAACGCGTAGCGGCGGGTGAGTCGCTCGAGCTCTTGGCGCGAGAGAGCCGTCGGGTCGACGCGAACGCCTCCCTTGGCACCGCCGTAGGGGATATTCACGACGGCGCACTTGATGGACATGTCGGCGCTGAGCGCGGCGATCTCGTCGGCGTTGACGCTCGGGTGGAAGCGGATGCCGCCCTTGCCCGGTCCGCGCGACGTGTCGTGCTGGATGCGCCACCCGGTGAACATCTCGACGTCCCCTGAGTCCATGCGTACCGGCACGGCGACCTCGAGGCTGCGCTCGGGGGTGATGATGCGCTTGATCATCCCCTCGTTCAGTCCGAGCAGGTGCCCGGCTTTTTCGATCAGGGAACTCACATGAAGCCACGGGTTGAACTCGTGATCGAGAGATTCTTCTGGACGCGTGACCACGTTGTCACCAGCCTTTGGTTTGAGTGAAAGCCACGTTGCTTCCTCTAACCAGAGTAGGGCACTTCCGGGGCGTCCAATATACATCGGTCGCTTCGGTTCCGATACTGTGACAAAGGTCCCTAAAAGTGAAAGGCCGCCATGAAGATTTCCACGATGCTCGGGTACTCCGGAGGCTTCAAACAGGCGGCGCGCGAGGTGGCCGAAATGGAAAAGGCCGGGCTGGACCTGGTCTGGGTGGCCGAGGCGTACGGCTTCGATAGCCCGTCGCTGATGGGCTACCTCGCTGCCCTCACCGAGAAGGTGGAGATCGGGGCGGCGATCCTGCCGATCTACACCCGCACGCCCACGCTGATCGCCATGACCGCCGCGGGCATCGACGCCCTTTCCGACGGACGTTTCCACCTGGGACTGGGGGCCTCGGGCCCCCAGGTGATCGAGGGGTTCCACGGGGTTCCCTACACCAACCCCCTCGGGCGCACCCGCGAGATCGTCGAGATCTGCCGCGACGTGTGGAGGCGCGAGGCGCCGGTCGTCCACCACGGTAATAACTTCACGTTGCCGTTGCCGCCCGAGCAGGGCACCGGCCTCGGCAAGGCCCTCAAGATAATCGCGCACCCCGTGCGCAGCGAAATCCCGATCTGGATCGCGTCGCTGGGCGAGAAGAACGTGGAGTTGACCGCGGAGATCGCCGACGGCTGGATCCCCATCCTCTTCATCCCCGAACGTGCGAACGACGTCTGGGGCGGGCCGCTCGCCGCCGGCCGGGCCAAGCGCTCGTCGGACCTCGGCGAGATGATGATCACCGCCGGGGGACTGCTCGCCATAGGCGAGGGCGACGACGTCACCGCGCTTCGCGAGCTGCAGCGTTCGATGGTGGCGCTCTACGTCGGCGGGATGGGTGCCAAGGGCAAGAACTTCTACAACGAGCTGGCCATCCGCTACGGCTACGAGGAGGAGGCGGCGCTCATCCAGGACCTCTATCTCGACGGCAAGAAGAAGGAGGCCGAGGCGGCCGTTCCGGCGGAGTTCCTCGAGTTGACCACGCTCTGCGGTCCCCGGAGCTACGTGGCCGAGCGCATCGCGGCCTTCAAGTCCGCGGGTGTGACGCACCTGCAGGTACATCCGGTCCCCGTGGCCGGCCAGACCTCGGCGTCGCTCATCGAGGCCGTGAAGGAGCTGACGGAGTCGTAGCCGCCGTCGAGGACCCGACCAGACGCAGGACCGGGAAGCTCGGTCGCTCCCACGACGGCCGCCCGACGACGTGCGAGTGCCTTATCTTTCGATGTGGGTGACGTCGCGCCCGCCCGAGGCGAGCCACGCGTCGTACATCCTGGTGTAGGCCCCGCCGTTGGCCAGCAACTCGCCGGGGGTCCCCATCTCGATGATGCCGCCCTTGTCGACCACGACGATTCGGTCCGCTCGCTGGGCCGTAGTGAGCCGGTGCGCGATGAGGATGGCCGAGCGGCCCTCGAGCAGGCGATCGAGCGCCCGTTCGATCACGGTCTCGCTGCGCAGGTCGAGCGATGACGTCGCCTCGTCGAGTATCAGCACGCGCGGCCGGGCGAGGAACGCCCTCGCGAGCGCCAGAAGTTGGCGCTCGCCGGCGGCCAGGGTCTGGCCGCGCTCGTGGACGATGGTGTCGAGGCCCCAGGGCAGCCGGTCGATCAATTCGCGCAGCCCGACCACGTCGATCGCCTCTTCGATCTCCTCGTCGGTGATGTTGGTGCGCCCGAAGCTCAGGTTCGTACGGATCGAACCGGCGAAGAGGAAGGCCTCCTGGGGCACCACGCCCAGCTGCGAGCGCAGCGAGCGCAAGGTGACGGAACGGATATCGATGCCGTCGAGCAGCACACGGCCCTCGGTCGGGTCGTAGAAGCGGTTGGCGAGCTTGGCCATGGTTGACTTACCGGCGCCGGTCGGGCCGACGAACGCCACGGATTCTCCCGGCGCGATCTCGAGATTGACGTCGTGCAGGACCAGCCGATCGGGCTTGTAGCCGAAGCTCACGTGCTCGAAGGTGATGCGGCCCTGAATCGTCGGCAGCGTCGCGGCGTTCTCGACCTCGTCGACGGTGGGCGGGGTCTGGAGCAGCTCGCGGAGGCGGATGACCGAGGCGCGGCCCTGCTGGAGGGAGTTGTACTGCTGGACCAGCAGCTGGATGGGCGAGAAGAACCGGTTCAGGTACAAGAAGAAGGCGGCCAGGTAACCGAGGCTCAGCTGGTGTTCGAGGTACATGTGGCCGCCGATGCCGAGCAGGAGGCCCTGGCCGAGGATGCCGATCATGATGGTCGCCGGCCCGTAGATGGCGTTCACCCGTCCGGTGTAGAGGTTGGCGTCGCGGTAGGCGCCTACGACGTGGCGGTGGTTGCGGATGTTGCGCCGCTGGCGGTTGTGGGCCGTGACCACCCGGATGCCGTACAGCGACTCCGAGAGGTCGGCGAGCACGTTGGCGATCCGGTCGCGCACGAGGAGGTATCCCTTCTCGGAGGCGTGGTGGAACCAGATCGAGAAGCCGAACAGCAGCGGCACGATGAGCAGGATCGTCCAGGCCGCCAGCGTCACGTTCAACGAGAAGAGCACGACCGTGATCACGATCATGGTGAGGCCCTGCAGGGCGAAGGAGCTGATGCCGTCCTGGATGAGCTGCTGGAGGTTCTCGATGTCGCTCGTCATCCGGCTCATGAGAACGCCGGCCTTCTCGTCGGTGAAGAAGTCGAGGCTGAGACGCTGGAAGTGCGTGAAGACGCGGATGCGGAGGTCGTGCATCACGCGCGAGGACAAGATCCCCGTGACGTTGACCTGGGTTCGCTGCAGGAGGGCGCCGACGAGCGCGGACCCGAGGTAGAGGATCGCGCAGACCGCGACGATGGCGAGCGAGCTTCGGGCCTTCATGCCGTCATTGATGGCGTACGCGGTCAGCAGCGGGCCGACCTGCATGATGAGGCTAATGACGATCACCAGGAACGAGCCCGCGACGACGTAGCCCGGGTAGACCTTCAGCAGCCGGGGCAGCGTGAGCCTCTCGCTCTCCTTGGCGCTCGGGCGCTGCGTGAACGTGATCGCGGAGGGCTCGTGCGCCGGCTCGCTGGCGAGGAGCTTGGTCGCCTCGGGCATGAGCTCGCTGGGTATCCCGCCGAAGGGCAGGCCGGTGCTCGAGCTGCGCCCGCCGAACATGCCGCCGCCTCCGCCGAAGCCGCCCCAGGCCACTACTGGTCCTCGGTCGTGGCTTGGGCGAGCACCTGGGAGTACAGAGGGGAGGTGGCGAGGAGCTCTTCATGGCTGCCGGTGGCGACGACGCGTCCGTCGTCGAGCAGGATCACGCGCGACGCGAGGGCGATCGTGGAGATGCGGTGCGCGATGACGATGGTCGTGCGCTTCTCGAGCAGGCGCCCGAGGGCCTCGTAGATTCCCGCTTCGACGTGCACGTCGATGGCGCTGGTGGCGTCGTCGAGGATCAGGATCGGCGGGTTCACGAGAAGCGTGCGGGCGATGGCGATGCGCTGGCGTTGCCCGCCCGAGAGGGTGTAGCCGCGCTCGCCGACCACGGTGTCGTAGCCCTCGGGGAGCTTCACAATGAACTCGTCCGCGTTCGCGGCCAGCGCGGCGGCCTGGACCTCCTGGAAGGTCGCGTCGGGCCGGCCGTAGGCAATGTTCTCGAAGATCGAGATCGAGAAGAGGAACGGCTCGTCGAGCACGACGCCGACGTTGGCGCGAAGCGACGCCAGCGTCACGTCACGGATGTCGAGGCCATCGATGCTGACGGCACCGTCGCTCACGTCGTAAAAGCGGGTCAGGAGCCGGGCCACGGTCGACTTACCCGAGCCGGTGCGCCCGACGATCGCCACGGTCTCGCCCGGTTCGATGTGAGCGTCGAAGTCGACGAGGATCTCGGCGCCGTTGGCGTACTCGAAGCGCACGTGGTCGAAGTCGATGGATCCGCGCACCGCGTCGAGGTCGAAGGCTCCGGGCCGCTCGACGATGTCGGGGTTCTCGTCGAGGATCTCGAAGATCCGCTCGGCGCTGGCCCGGGCGCGCTGACCCATCATGACGAGCTGGCCCAGCATCATGAAGGGTGCCTGGAGCATCAGCAGGTAGAGGTTGAAGGTGACGATGGCGCTGACGGGGAGGGTGCCCTGCACGACCATCCATCCGCCGAAGAAGAGCACTAGGGCGAGGCCCAGCTGGGGGAGGTTCTGGACCCACGGCGACCACGTGCCGCGAATCTGGGCGTCCTTGATGTAGGCCCACGCGACGCGCTCGGCGGAGTCGGCGAGGCGGTTCACCTCGGCCTCCTCCTGGGCGAACGACTTCACCACGCGCACGCCGTTGACGTTCTCGTCGACGATCGTCGCGACGTCGGCGAGCCGGGCCTGGATGATCCACGAGACCGGAAACATCACCCGGCGCATCTTGATGCCGACGAAGTAGAGGATCGGCATCACGGTGAGGGCGATGCACGCCAGCACCCAGGAGATCGAGAGCATGAAGCAGAAGGCCAGGACCCCGCCCAGGCACTGCACGACTATGAGCGGTGCGAACGTGGAGTAGGCCTGGACGCTGCGGATGTCGCTGTTGGCGCGGCTGATCAGCTGACCCGACTGGACCCGGTCGTAGAAGCTGAACGAGAGCCAGGTGAGGTGTTCGTAGATGAGCGAACGAAGGTCGGCCTCGACGTTGTAGGCGGTGTAGTAGAGGTACTGGCGCGAGATGATGCCGGAGATGCCCGTCAAGAGGCCGACGATCAGGATGTGCACTACGTCGGTGTGCAGCGCGGTCGAGTGCTTCACCAGCCCGTTCTCGATGGCGCCGTTCAGCATGTTGGGTACGAGCGTCTGGAGGATCAGGCTGACGAAGGAGAGGACGATGGCCACCAGGAAGGTGAGGCGGTGCGACGCGATGACCGGGAGTATTCGCCGCCACCACGGCAGGCTCTGGTCGCGCAGGATGCGCACGCGGGGACCCTCGTACTTCGATCGCACGCCGCCCAGCGGATTGGCCGAATCACTGTTCCCGCCGGGCGTGCCGGTGGGAGAGAACGAAATGGCCATCTGCGAATTCTAGTTGTGGGGTCGAAATCGGGGTCGTGCGACGATCGACCGCGGGGCGCTCGCGCGCGTAAAAACTACGGCCTAGTGTGACCACGTGAGCACGCCACTCGTTATCAATCACCCGATCGTCGCGGACAAGGTCCGCCAGCTGAGAGACGTGCGGACGTCCAACGCCGATTTCCTGCGACTGGCCGGGGAGATCTCCAGGTTCGTAGCCTACGAGGCGTTTCGCGACACCCCGGTCACGGCTACGACCGTGGACACGCCGGTCGTGAAGGGGGCTCCCGCGGTGCGCGTCGAGACCGAGTACGTGATCGTGCCGATCCTTCGCGCGGGTCTCGGGATGAGCCCGGCGGTCCAGGAGGTACTGCCGCACCACCGGGTTTGCCTGGTCGGGCTTCGACGCAACGAGGAGACGCTGCAGCCCACGGTCTACCTCGACGGGCTGCCGGACAGCCTGGAGGGCGCCCACGTGGTGCTCTGCGACCCGATGCTCGCCACCGGCGGCTCGCTCGTGTGCGTGCTGGATATGCTGATTGCGCGTGGCGCGCGCGACATCACCGTGCTGTGCCTGATCATCGCCCAGCCCGGCGTCGACTTCGTGCTCTCGAGCCACCCGGGCGTCGTCATCGTCGCCGCGGCGCTGGACGCCGAGCTCAATGACGTTGGCTACATCACCCCGGGCCTGGGCGACGCCGGCGACCGGCTCTTCGGGCCTCCGGTTCGCTGACTACAGCCCGATGTCCTCGTGCCATAGCTCGGGGTGGTCGTCGATGAAGGTGCCGAGGAGTTCAGTGCAGCCGGGATCGTCCAGGACGATGATTTCCACGCCCAGTTCGCGAAGCCAGTCATGACCGCCGTGGAAGTTGGTCGCCTCGCCGATCACTACCGCGCCGATGTTGAACTGGCGCACGAGCCCCGAGCAGTACCAGCACGGGGAGAGCGTGGTGACCATCACGCAGTCGGGGTAGTCGCGTCGTCGTCCGGCCTTTCGAAAGGCGTCGGTCTCGGCGTGGACCGACGCGTCGTCCTCCTGGACGCGCCGGTTGTGCCCGGCGCCGAGCAAGGTACCGTCGCGGCTGAAGAGCGCGGCGCCGATAGGGATGCCGCCCTCGCTCAGACCCTTCACGGCCTCGTCGTAGGCGCTCGTCAGCATCCTTCGGGCGAGGGAGGTATCGAGTGGTGGCCTTGGCGTAGTCATTGGCTCAGTATGCTCCAACAGCGTGGGCGAGCGCACTTATTCGGTAGAGATTGGTACTCAGAAGGTCGAACTCCCGGTCGTATCGCTGGGCGACCAGTTGGCCCTGGCTCTGCTGATCACCGTGGACATGGGAGTGAGATTCATGTCCCAGGCCGGTAAGGAATTGGCCGAGGTGCTGGCCCCGTACGACGTGGACATCGTGGCAACGGTGGCGACCATGGGCATTCCCGTGGCGGTTGAAGTGACCCGGCACCTGGGACTCGATCAGTACGTCATCTTGCACAAGACCCACAAGATCCACCTGGCCGACGCCGTCACGGAGCGGGTGCGTTCGATCACCACCGACGCCGAACAGCAGCTCCTCTTCGACCGTGCGCGGATCAAGGACGTTGCAGGTAGACGAGTCGCCATCGTCGACGACGTGATCTCCACGGGCGCCTCGACCGGCGCCGCCTTGCGTCTGCTGCGCAGTATCGGTGCGGAAATCGTGGTCATTGGAACACTGGTCACCGAGGCGTCGGTCTGGCGCAGTTCGCTCGGCGAGGATGCGCTCATGGTGCGCGCGTTGGGTTCGATTCCGGTTTTTCGCCCCGATGGGTCGGGTGGCTTGGTCGAAGACTGGGCCGGTTGAAGAGTGGCCCATCGCCGACAATGCGGCTCTTCGGATATCTATGGGGTCCAAGGGTAGAAGCGTTGTAGTGACGAGGGGTTAGAGAAAGGCGGGGGCTCTGCAAGTCTGTTGGTACTTGACTCCGACAGATTGGAAGAGACCCCCG
>Ga0224553_1000584_pt1 | contig 15234 bp, 12 predicted proteins | sample 714S21014metaG_FD_179897 | JGI IMG/M metagenome (GOLD analysis project Ga0224553, IMG submission 179897) | Peat soil microbial communities from Stordalen Mire, Sweden - 717 S2 10-14 | ecosystem: Environmental > Terrestrial > Soil > Wetlands > Peat | place: Sweden: Norrbotten County, Stordalen... | reverse complement strand
CGCGTCGTTCCAGTCGCCGATTGTGCTCACGATGATGCTCCATTCTTCTCATTCACGGTTGCTGCGAAGGACCCGTCGCTGACGGCGACCCGGACGCTCTCGTCGACCCGCACGTCGCCAACCGAGCGCACGACCACGCCCTCGGCGTTGGTCACGATCGACCAGCCCTGCGCCAGGCGCCTCTTGGGATCGTACGCGCTGAGCAGCTGGCGGTCGCTCGCGAGCATCTGGGTCGCCGTGGCGAGCAGGTGCCGGCTCTGGATCACGAGGCGTTCGCGGGTCGCGAGGAGGTGGCGCTGCTCGGCGCGCAGCCGGTCGCGGACCGCGAAGATCATGGTCCGGCGCCGCTCGGCCACGTACTCGGTGGCCTCGTCGAAGACCGCCTCGGTGGCGCTGAGGACCCTCTGGGCCGGGTAGCGGACATTGCTCTGGTACCAGTAGCGCACGACGCTGACGATCTCCTCGCCGAGCTTGGTCGGCGTGATGGCCCGGGTGTGGGCCACGAGGTCGGCCACCGATTCGTCGCCGGTGTGGCCGATGCCGGTGAAGACCGGCGTCGAGGAAGCAGCGATGGCGCGCGCCACGCGCTCGTCGTCGAAGCAGGAGAGGTCGCCCCTGGAGCCTCCGCCGCGCACCAGGCAGATGACGTCGACGTCCGCCCCGTCGAGCGCCTCAATCGCCGCCACGATCTGGGGCGGCGCGGCCTCGCCCTGGACCGCGGTCTTCACGAGCAGGATCTGGAACCCGTAGCCGGAGTCGAGGAGCTGGCCGGTAAAATCGCTGTAGCCCTCGGTCTGGGGGCTCGCCACCAGCCCCACCCGCAGCGGCACCGGTGAGAGGATCGTGCGGCGGTTCGCGTCGAACAGGTCCTCGCCCCGCAGTCGGGCGATGAGTTCGAGCCGACGTCGCGCCACGTCGCCCAGCAGTCCCGCCACGTCGACCTCGGTCACGGTGAAGCCGATGCGACCCTGGGGGGCGTAGACGTCCACGTAGCCGAAGAAGTTCACGATCATCCCGGGCTGGAGGGTCACGCCGTCCTGGGCGAGCTTGCGCTTCAGCGGGTTCCACGCCGAGGCCCAGCAGTGGGCGTTCAGCACCGGGCGCTTCGAATCCGACGCGGACGATCCGGCGTCCACCAGGTCGACGTAGAGGTGGGTCTTCTCGTAGACCTTGGAGACCTCGCCGCGCACCCAGCGCGGATGGCGCCGACCGTAGGCCGACTCGAGCTGGGCGGTCAGGAGCTCGTAGAACTCGCCGACCTCGAGGATGGCGTCAGTGCTCGTCGTGTAGTCGGAATCCACGTGTGGAGGCTACCGCTCCGCGGCCACCAGGACGCTCTTGTGGGAATTCTCACGGTGTGCCAAACTGTTCGCGGATGGTGAGTCGACTGGGTGGCCGCACCGCCTATTCCAGCGGTGAGGAAAGTCGGGGCTCCACAGAGCAGGGTGCTCGCGAAACGTGAGTCGCGGCGACGTGCAGGAAAGTGCCACAGAGAACAGACCGCCGATGGCCCGGGCAACCGGGCACAGGTAAGGGTGAAACGGTGCGGTAAGAGCGCACCAGCGCCTTGGGCGACCGAGGCGGCTAGGCAAACCCCACCCGGAGCAAGATCAAACACGGGAGACGGTTGCTCGCCCGCCGAGGAAACGAGGCACTCCCGAGGTAGATCGCTGAGATGGATGGCCGCCCAACCTTCCCTAGGAAGGTGGACAGAACCCCGCTTATAGGTCGACTCACCATCCACTCACCTAATTGAAAGACTGGGCCGTGCTGCATCTCCCCTACCGCGAACTTCCCGTCGAGGAGCCGGGCACCCCGGATCAGCGCTCGCCGATGCGCTACCTCGTGTGGCTCGCCGGCAAGCAGAAGGGCCTGCTGACCCTGAACGCCCTCTTCGGAATCGGCTGGATGGTCAGCCAGGCGCTGCTGTGGGCGGCGGTCGGTGCGGCCATCGACCAAGGGGTCGTCGACCATGACCAGGCCGAACTGCTGCGCTGGGTCGGGGTCGTCCTGGCGCTCGGCCTCTTCCAGGCGCTCTGCGGGGCCCTGCGCCACCAGCTGGCCGTGACCAACTGGATGAGCGCCACCTGCCGCACCATCCAGGTGATTGGACGGCACATCTCGACAACGGGCGCTGCGCTCACCGACGAGATCCCCGCCGGCGACGTGGTGAACACGGTCGCCGGCGACGCGATGCGCATCGGCGGGGCCTTCGACGTCTTCGCGCGCTTCATGGGCGCCATCATCTCGTGGCTGGTGGCCTCGGTGATACTGCTGACGACGTCGGTGGAGCTCGGCCTCATCGTCCTGCTCGGCGTGCCAATCCTCGCCCCGCTCACCACGCCGCTCATGAGGCCACTGCACACCACCCAGGCCCAGCGACTGGCCCTCGCCCGGCTCGTGATGACCGACCCGCACACGCTGGTGCTCGATGAGGCAACCGCGCTGCTCGATCCCCGAGCGGCGCGCCATCTCGAGCGATCGCTCAGCGCGGTCCTCGAGGGCCGTACGGTGATCGCCATCGCCCATCGGCTACACACCGCCCACGACGCCGACCGGGTCTGCGTGGTCATCGATGGACGAATCGCCGCGCTGGGCACGCACGACGAGCTCGTGGCGACGGGCGGCAAGTACGCGTCGCTCTGGGCCAGCTGGCGCAGCGAAGGTCCGCAGGCCTCGTAGAACGAGAAAGCGTCGCCGCGCCGACCGCCTGAACCGTCAAGTCGGAATGCAGGGTTGAAGGTTGGCGGCGGACCGGCAGATCCCGGACGAGTTACAGTTCCCTTCTTGGGGCCACCGGTGTCCACGAGCAAGCAGTTCGACGCCGTCGGTGCGAAGGTGACACCACTGTTGGTGCCTGGAGAGAGCATCCGGGAAATGACTCGCGCCCAGACAATGAACCCTTTGTGGCACTGGTTGCCGGCCTCCACGGGCTGGATCTTCGCCACTCTCTTCTTCGTGCCTTCCCACCGTCTCGCCTGGACCATCTGGGTGGGTGGCGCAATGGCGTGGGTGGTCGCTGCCCACATGGTCTCTTGCACGAAGCCGTCTCGAGTCGTGGTCGTCACCAATCGAAGGGTCCTCGTGTGGGCCGGGCGCACCGGCGCCGACCGGAAGACTGAGTTGCTGCGCGAACTTCCCCGCGCAACCCCGGCCGGCCCGACGTCGGGAAAGTGGTGGAGGAGCTTCGACTCGCTGGGCGAGCGTCTCCACGCCTCTTCTCGCCGGCCATCGGGGAACGAAAGGATCGTTCGGGCAGTCAACTTGCCGGAAGAATCCGGGCACCGTCCAAGGACGGGGCCGTCGCGGCAGATCTACTCGAGACCCTTGAGCGTTGACAGGAACCTGTTGAGCGCGTCCAGCGTGGCCTTGGCCGCGGCCACGAGGTCACCTTCGGACTGGGCGATGCCAAACCGGTCGCCGTCGTTCGAATGCGAGCGCAAGGTGACGATCACCGGCCAACCGCGCACGGTCGCGACGTTGACCACCTCCACGAGGTAGAAGGGAATGTCGTAGCCCAGGTCGCGCAGTGCGGCGAGGGTCGCCTCGGCGCCGCCGATGAGCGATCCGCTCGACGCCCGCCCGACGCCGACCCGGCCGTTGTTGCTCAGGTGCACTTCGCAGGCGCCATCGTCCTGGTTGAAATCGGCCCGCACGAGCGTGATCCTCGGCACATCGCCGCCGGTGGACAGGGGAACGTTGTTGACGTTCTCGACGAGGACCGCCGCATCGGGGTAGTAGAGGCTGACGATCTGCATGGCGATGACCCGCACGGCGCCGGGATCCTGGCCGAACACGACCAGCGTCACTCCCTCGACGTCGCCATTGTCACGGTGTTTGATTCCCACGTTCAGCACGCCCGGCAACGAGCGAAGTTCGAGCTCGAAATCTTCTTCAGTGGAGGACATCATCGGAGAATGACTCCCTTCTTCTCGTAGAGTCGGCCGTCCGCGATGCGGTAGAGCTCCACCGGATCGGTGGAGTCTCGCGGCGAGGTGGCGGTGCCGATGGTGAAGTCGATGAGACTGCCGCTCAGCGCCAGGTGCGAGCGCAGCCGGTCGGTGAAGCCCGCCGACTCGTTGCCCTCGGCGTTGTTGAGGATCACGCCGAACTCGTCGCCCCCGATACGGGCGGCCGTGTCACCGTTGCGCACCGACAGACGCAGCGCGAAGCCGAACTGGCGCAGCAGTTGGTCGCCGAAGGCGTGGCCCGCGGAGTCGTTGACGGCCTTGAAGTTGTTCAGGTCGCAGAGCACGAGCGTGAAGGCCCAGCCGTAGCGGGCGCTGCGCACGGCCGCCGTCTGCAGCGCGCTGTCGAAGGTGCGCCGGTTCGCGATGTTGGTCAGCGGGTCGTGGCCGGCGCTGAAGCGGGCGAAGTGCAGCGAGAGTGAGAGCTGGCACGCGGTGCGAACGGCGTCGCACTCAACCTCGGGCACGACATCGGGCACGCAGAACACGCCCGGCGAGTTGCCGAGCTCCGCGGCCATCGAGGAACTCACGGACTGGTGGCCCAGGCGGAAGGTCTGCGTGCCGAAGGACTCGTGGACCAGCACCACCACGGCGTCGGTCAACTCGTATCGCGCCGCCAGCAGGTCGAGCACCGAGTAGATGAACCCGACTCCCAGTTCGCTTCGGCCCAGCTCGTCGAGCATCTTCTGGAACAGCCACGGCTCGTAGGACTGCTCGGAGATCTCCTCGTGGGCGGGCTTGGAGCTGTTCAGTGAACTCAACGTCATAGCCTGTGCGCCAGCTCGAACGCGTCCAAGTCGGTGGGTCGAAGTTGCGACATCGGGACGCATCCCGCTCTGAGCATCGGGATCAGTTCGTCGGGCGCCACTGGCCGCGAGATCAGGTAACCCTGACCGCGGTGGCAGCCCAGCTCGAGGAGCTTGTCGATGATCGTGCCTGACTCGATGCCCTCGGCGACGACCTTGAGGTCCAGCGCGTCACCGAGTCGGATGATCGATTCGACGATCGCCCGGTCGTAGGGGTCGCTCGTGATCCCTTTGACGAAACTCATATCCAGCTTCAGGATGTTCACGGGCAGGTGCTTCAGCTCGGTCATCGACGCGAATCCGGTGCCGAAGTCGTCGAGCGCCACCTCGACGCCCAGCGCCTGGAAGCCGCGCAGGATGCGCGCCGTCTTCTCGGGCTCGTCGAGCACGGCGTACTCGGTGATCTCGATGCAGAGGCGCTCGCCGGGCACGCCGCTCACCCGCAGGCAACTCTCGACGAACTCGACCAGGTCGTCCACGACGAACTCGGCCGGGGACATGTTGACGCGAACGATGAGCGCGAGGTCCGGATAGTCGCGCTGCCAGATCGCCAGTTGGCGGCAGGCCTCGACGAAGACCCAGCGCCCGATGTTGACGACGAGCCCCGTCTCCTCGGCGACCGTGATGAAGTCCGAGGCCGCGAGCATCCCCTTGGTGGGGTGCTGCCAGCGCACGAGCGCTTCCACGGCCAGCAGGCGGCCGGTCGCGAGGTCCACCTCGGGCTGGAAGTGGAGGCGCAGGCCGTCGCCTTCGATGGCCTGGCGCAGCGTGAGTTCGGTGCGGGAGCGCTCGTCGGCGAGCTCGCGCATCTCCTCGTCGAAGATGACCGCCTGATTGCGTCCGCGCGACTTGGCCGCGTACATGGCCACGTCGGCGAAGCCGAGCAGTTCGAGCCCGTTGTACGAGCCGTGCCCGGCGATCGCGATCCCGATGCTGGCGGTATGGCTGACCAGTTGGCCCGAAATGTCCACGGGCGAGGAGATCAGCTTGAGGATCCGGTACGCGCTCGCGAGGACTTCCATTTCGCTGATGGCGCCGTCGACGAGGAAGACGAACTCGTCGCCGCCGAGCCGGGCCGCGAAGTCGTTCACCCTGATGCTCGTGCGAATCCGGTCGGCGATGGTCACCAGCAGCCGGTCGCCGCTCGCGTGACCCAGGAAGTCGTTCATGACCTTGAAACGGTCGAGGTCGATGATCAACACCGCCGTTTCGCGGTGCGCGTCGATGCGGTCCTTCAATTCGCGAATCAGCGCTCTGCGGTTGGGCAGCCCGGTGAGGTCGTCGTGGTTGGCGTTATAGGTGACGCGTGCTTCGGCGTCAATCCTCGCCTCCATATGCACCAGCATCGAGGCCACCGCCTGCAGGGCGTTAACTTCGGCCTGCGACCACTGCTGGGGTTCGTTGTAGAGAAAGCCCAAAACCCCCCACGTGACCTCACCCATCATGAGCGGCACTGCCGCTCCAGTAATCGGGGTTAGGCCCCCCGCAGCTCTTTCCACGCGCTCGACAAAATCGTCGGTGACGTCCTCGACTCCCGTGAGATACGGCTCCTTGAGGTCCCACAACGCCTGAAATATAGGGTCGGCGTCGTAGGGCACTTCGCCGAGCGGGTCCGGGTCAGGTATGTCCTCTCTCACCGGCCAACACGACTCCATGATGCTGAGTCCGCGCGCGTGGTCGTGCCGGCGCATGAATGCGACGTCGCTTCCGAGGAACTCGGCCAATTCGTGGGTCGTCCAGTCCAGGATCTCCCTGCGGTTGGCCGCGGAGCCCGACATCAGTCGGACGGCCACGCCACTCACCAACTCATCCAGTCGCTGCTGGCGCAGCAAGGCGCTCTCTCGCGCGGCCAGCGTCGTCACATGACTCAGCAGGTCCGCAAAGGTCTGGGTCAACGAGCGTTCGCGCCGGGACCACGTACGTCCATGGCGCGCGACGATAAGTGCCCCCACCACGTCACCGGCGTCCATCTCAATCGGGTTCGCCAGCACCCCCCACTCGACTCCGTCGATCACGCAGGAGAACGCCGTCACCGGCTCCTTGGCTCGCAACTGCGCCCTCACTTTGTCGCCTATCACGACCGCGGCCTCGATCGCCTCCGGGGCAACCACGGCCTCCAGTTCGAGGCCGAGCGAAGACACCCTCGCCAGTGATTCAATCGTCACAATCTGGGTACCGGCGATCACCTGGCTTAGAGTCTCGGCGACGAGACGTGCCTCGTCAGTCGCGCTCAGCCGGTAAAAATGATTTGATTTCGGCACGCCTGCTCCGCCTTTGGTGGGCTTGGGCTAAAAGTTAGCATTACTTGCGCACTTATTACCAAAAAATTGTTGCTACCAAGCATGAATTCCAGTATTTACTTGAACGATAGCCATGCCCTTAATCATTGAGAACTGCAGTCCGCAATGTCGCTGAGCCAGGGCCAGAGTCAGAGTCACGACTGAGGACTTCATCGAGTGACAGACGACTACTGCGCACCGAGGGCGCCGAGGAGTGAAAGACCCGTACCACCATGACCGCGGTCTCGCCATCGGCCAAGTCCCAGAACTCACGAAGTCGATCAGCCAAGCGCACCATCTCGTCGAGGTGGCGCTCACCACCAAGTTCCAGCAGGTCATCCTCGCTGGTGGCATAGAGCGTCAGCGGCACGATCGGCTGCACGGCGAGACCGAGATGTTCAGCACTCAACCAGAAGCGCTCCATGGCCGAACCCGCCCGCACGTACCACGTCGGATCGGCGCGCGGCACCACGATGGCCGCCAACGCCGAACTCGACTCGATCGCGAGCTTCGTAGGTCGTCCCAACGATTGGCCTACGCGCCACTCGGCGAGATGACCCATGACGTCCTTTCGCGCGAGTAGGTCAATCGCCGCCAACCCACCGGCATCCAACTCAAGCGTGCGCACGTCGAGCCCCTCGTCGAGTTGATCGCGACCCGGCCAACGTAACTCATCCAGCATGTGCTGGTGCACCTCTGGTATCAGGTACCGCAAACGATCCGCCTCGGCGAGAAGGTCCGCCCCATCCTCGAGGCGGGAACGATCGCCCACCAAGACCAGTCTGGCGCCCTCACGCTCGACCGCGCGCGACAGCAACTCGACCGATGAAGGCTCGAGTGGCACGGGTCGGCCCCGCTTCCTGTTGGTCGATCGAGTGCAGACGTAGGGCATCAGCCGAGCGATATCCGCGTCCATCAATCGGCCCATGTGAAGGGTGGCCACGTGATTGGTCGGCCGTCCCTCGGGGAACAACTGCACCGGACCAAGCATCTTCAGCGACGCCGCAGCGACCCGGGCGTTGAAGAGCGCAGCGCCGATCGCCACGTAACTCCCTCGATGGCGCACGTCCCAGATCCCCGTGCGCTCAGGCACTAGGTAGATCCGCACCTCTTCGTCGTCCGCCTCGAATCGCCAGGGTTGCATGTTCCCGCCCGACGGCGCGCGCCGCGCCGCATCGACGATCGTCACTACCGGCTCGGCGTCCTCGATCGGCGGGTCCCAAGGAGGCGGACTCGCCAGGTCTTTGATCAACTGCGTGTCCAGGGCAATCTCGGCCAGATTCGACAGGATCTCTTCGACGTCGAAGCGTACCCGGCCCGAGGGCAGGTTCCCGTTCATGCCCAAGCGCCGCACTGCGGCGGCGACCGTGGCCGCGCCGAGGGTGATCTCGCTGGCCAATTGGGGCCACCCGGTGATCGATTGGCCGACTTCGAGGAAGGACGCGGCGGCGCGTGACGACACCTCGCGCACACCCATCAGGCGCGCCACGTACGGGCCCTTCTCGGCGAGCGAGAGTCCAGCGAGTTTCGACGCATCAATATCGGCGAACAGGCCGTGGAAGATCGGACGATTCGGCTCAAGGTCGAAACGCTCCACGTCCAAGACCCCTCGGTCACTGGTCTCCATGATGACCGGGATACGTCGCTCGCGCGCGGCCTCTCGCACCAGGAACTTCACGTCCAGCGAGTCGCACTCCTCGATAACCAGATCGAGGCCGTCGAGGAATTCCCCGAGATTCTCGGACTGGACTCCCTCGGCGACGGCCACGACACGCAGGTACGGGTCAATCTCGGCGATCCGACGGGCCGCCACCACGGCCTTGTTGACGCCGAGGTCGAGGACGCTAGCGGGAATACGATTGAGATTGGACAACTCGATCGTGTCGAAGTCCGCCAGGCGAATCTCACCGGCCAGGCCCTCCATGGCCAACACGTGGGCGATCATGTGGCCGGCGCTCACTCCGACGACGCCTATCCGCAGCGTGCGCTGGCGAGCCTGCTCGGCGCGCGTCAACTTGTTGCGGTTGCGATCGAGCCGCAGTGTGGAGAAGGCGCGCGGCGCCAAGAGGCGCACCACGGCCCGGCGCCACGGGTAGTAGACCCAGCGGTGGCCCTCGTCGGTCAAACTGCGCGTCGGCGTTGGTATGATCTCGGCGAGCTGTTCACGCTGCTCGTCCAAACGGTCCACGATCTGCAGCGCGGTGTCCTCACGCAGAACACGTAGCACTTCACGGTGCGCGCGTATACCCACGTCCAGCACCAATGGCCGCCACGCACGCGTGCGGGTCGAGCCCTCCTCGACGGGGCCGACGCCGAGTCGGGCGGGGCCACGAGAAAGTTCCTCGGCTTCGCGGCGCAGGGCCTGCTGGTGCTCGGGCGTGCTCAGTTCATGACTGCGCGAGCGGTACCAGACGACCGCGACGGTCCGGTATCGGTCGTCGGGAAAGGGAACCCAGCAGGTGCCCAGCATCCGACCGCCGGCCACCGAACCCACCGGCACCAGGGCGTCCGATACCGCCGCAACGGCGAACTCCACACCGAGCCAGTTCATCGCGTGGGTCACCGAACGCGAAATGGCTGCCACCTGTCGATACCCGATGGTCGCTTCGCCCTTGGACCAGGCGCCTTTCACCTCGATGGCGCCCAGGCGGACCTGGTTGTCGATCAGCTCGCTGATTTCATCGATCTCGGGTGAAGCCGCCATCTCTTCAATCACGGCCGCCTGGTGACTCCCCTCCAATGGACCGTGGAACCTGACGCCGGCGACGGGCTCTCCGTCGGGCGAAAAGCCCAGGAAGAACAGCGACACGCCATGGCCTTCTTCGAGCTCTTGGCGCCGAAGCGCTCCCTCGAAGCCTCGATGACGGTAGATGCCCTCCGCCTCGTTCAGGTAGATCTTCCACAGGTCCGGCCGTTCCAGGGGGTGATGACCTTCGAAGCGGACGCCCGAAGCTTGGTCGACGAAACTCGAGCCGTACCTGTACCGGCGACCAACTAGATTTCCCACTGACAATCCTCTCGATGACACGGTATTGGGCCGATAACCACTCCGGGTTTGGCTAAATCTCCCCAAACTATAGTTGGCGGAAGCGCAAAAATGTTGGAACATCACGAACGGGTTCGGTGCTAACGATGAGCAAACTTCAAAGCGTTTCACCGGCCACGGGCACCCTTGGTCCGTGGCGAGTCCGTGACATTTTGTCGAGACATGATGGAATTGCTGCATCCACTTTCGCTCTTCATGGCGGACCAGGAGACGGCGGACGGCATCGCGAGAGGCAGTCCCCGAGTTCCGCCGACAGAAGGTCCACGGTTCCGTCTTGCTAGCCGAACTGATCGGCGTCTGCGCTCTGCTCGGCCTGGTGATCGGCTCGTTCCTGAACGTGGTCATCTACCGGGTACCACGCAACGAGTCGATCGTGTCGCCTCGCTCAGCCTGCCCGACGTGCGGGGCTCCGATCCTCGAGAGGGACAACATTCCGGTTATCTCCTGGCTGCTGCTGAAGGGCCGGTGCCGAAGCTGTCATTCGCCGATCTCGGTGCGCTATCCCCTGATCGAGCTGGCCACCGGCGCGCTCTTCGCCGGAGCGGCTGCCCGACTCGGCTACGACTGGGACCTGCCCGCGTTCCTGGTGCTACTCGCGAGCCTGCTCGCACTCGCCTGCATCGACGTGGAGCGCCTCGTACTCCCGAAGAAGATCGTCTATCCGACTCTCGTGATGGTCGGAGCTCTGCTCGTGCTCGCGGCTGGACTGACCGATGAGTGGCACAAGCTCTTCGTCGCCGGGATCGCCGCGGTCGTCTGGTTTGTGGTCTTCTTCGCCATGAATGCGCTCAGCCCGCGCGTGCTGGGATTCGGCGATGTGCGCCTCGCTCCGGTACTCGGACTCGGGCTCGGATGGCTCGGGTGGCAGTACGTCGTGCTCGGCTTCTTCGCGGCCAACCTTATCGGCGCGGTCATCGGGGTAACTCTCATTGCGACGAAGCGGATGAGCCGCAGCCAGCAGATCCCCTACGGCGTCTTTCTGGCCCTTGGCGCGGCTCTGGCGATCTTCGCCGGGCCGGAGCTACTCGCGCCACTGCAGCGATTCGTCTAACCCCTGCTAGCCCACGCTCCACTGGTAGACGAAATCCATGTGGAGTCCTTCACTGTCCCACTCTGCTGCAAACGGCAGCCCGAGGTCGGTGAAACTTGGAATCTCTACTGGAATTACTCGCAGCGCTAAAGCCGTCTGGCCTCGCTGCGTAAAGACACTTCCGCAAATTCGGGCGCTGTCATGCCAGGGGAAGCTCAGCAACATCCATCTGCACTTTGAAGATTGCTTGCTGACCGGATGTGAGAAGAGGCAGGGCAACTTGGTCTATCTGCCCTCCTGTAAGCATTGGAGCACCACATGGCGCGCAATTGGCCTGCCATCAACCCGGATTCGAGGTGCGGAGCCTCCAGACAGCAATAGATCGCTGCCGCCTTGTTCCCACAACTCCTGCAGCCCCAGGGTTCGAAAGCCGTCGTTTGATTGTCACTCATGCTCCGCCTCCTTTCACAAGGCTGAACGAGCGAGGTCCGCAACCCGAAGGGCGGGCACCTCGCTCACGATCGTGATGAATCAGTTGAATTTTGACTACTTACGCCGCGGTGCACGCAGCAATCGGGTACTGAGTGGCATCGTATGTGCCAGCTTGAGCGGTAGGGCTAGCAATAAGGACTTCGATATCACCAATGGCAGGAGTCACCGCGGTGCCTGGATAGCCCCCAAGTGGAGTAGTTATAGCCGTGAGTGCCGTGGTCGCGCTAGCCACAGAAATCGTGTACGGGCTGGTACCGGTGGGCCACGACTGCAAGAACGGCGCACCTGTCAAACCGGTCCCGGGGTTCAAGTCGGACTGCCAGCCTGCGAGCGTGGTCGGCAGAGTCATACCAGGATTCTCTGCTCTCATCGCCGCGGCAGCAATGCCAACGGTCTTCGCGTCCGACTGGCAAGCCGCGACAGCACTCTGCTTGGTCACTCCGCCAAGAGCGAAGACCACGATTGCGGCGAGGATACCGAGAACGACAATAACGATCAAGAGTTCAATCAAAGTGAAGCCACCCTCAATCTCCCTGGCGGCTCTCTGTCTCCCGATTCTTTGGTACGTCGAAATCATCTTGCTACTCCCCTCGTCAGCGGTTGGTACACCGACGCTCAGAACTTCCCTCTTGTTGGGCCGACAACTGCTCTTTGTTTGATGAATTCTTTTGAAAGTATAGCCAGCAAAGCTATGAAACTACTGGAGCCTCCGCTAACCCACGCTTCGCTAATAGACGAACTCCATGCGCATTCCTTCGCTGTCCCATTCGGCTTCAGCCGGAAGACGCTTCGCGGCGCGTGCGAAGACCCGACGAGCTGTCCATAACAAGGCCGCGGCATCGAGTAAGTGCTTGCGTGGAACCCCATCGAATTGAGCGTCTAGGACCCTCGAGATTCCAGGCACTTTCTCGACAAGGATTGCCCTGCGCTCGTCGAGCCCTTCTTCAATCTTCTTCGACGTGCGGAGCGGCGTATCGGCCAGTAGTTGATAGAAACTCAACTCAGGATTCCCCTCGAAGATCGTACGTTGGCGATAAGGGGACATCTCGGCGGCTATCTCCTGGTAGCGGGGAAGCAGCGTGGCGGTCACGGCGTCGAGGTTGGTCTCGCTCCACCCGGCACCGTGTTGCAACGCAAATCGGGTTGGTGCGTTGTGAATCGATCCACCGCGCCGGCCCAGAAGGGCCCGAGCCTCACGGTCACAAGTTCTTACCCCCAACTCGGGTGAATCAATGAAGCCAATAGGGGCGTTGACCACGATTACGGAGAAAGAGGGGTGCTCTTCGAGTATTTCCATGAACGTGTCGTAGATCTTGGGATCCTCCGGGGCGAACGTGGCGCCAAGAAGCTTGGCACTCGCAACCAGCCAACCAGTTCTCCATGGCGTGACTCCGGCGACGACCGAGTATGGCAGTTCGGGTCCACGGCGCGGACTCACTATAGAGGTCAGGCCCTGACGGCGACCGAGCTCATGTGCTCGAGCGTGCGAATCAGTTCCTTAGGGCGCCCGGTAACCGCCAGCGCGTCCTCATATGTAACCACGCCATCGTTAATGAGATTGGCCAGGTTGAATTCCAAGGTCTGCATGCCTTCCTTGGTGCCCGTAAACATGACGTTCGCCAACTGATTGGACCGTCCCTCTCGAATCAAATTCCTAACCGGATTTGTGGCAATGAGGACCTCAAAGGCAGCGACCATCCCGCCACCGATCCTCGGAATAAGCCGCTGGGCAATGATCGCACTGAGCGAAGCTGCGAGCTGGACCCTGGTCTGCTCCTGACGCCAAGCAGGAAAGACGTCAATGATTCGGTCAATGGCCTGAGGAGCGTCGTTCGTGTGCAAAGTGCCGAACACCAAGTGGCCGGTCTCAGCCATCGTGAGGGCGATTTGAATCGAGTCAATATCGCGCATCTCACCGATGAGAAGGACATCGGGGTCCTCTCGCAGCGCAGAGCGCAGAGCTCGGTCAAATGAGGGGCTGTCCAGACCGATCTCGCGCTGGGAGACTGCTGAGTTCTTATGAGTGTGCACGTACTCAACGGGGTCCTCAATTGTCAGAATGTGGCATGCCCGCACTTCATTGATTCTGTCAATGATCGACGCCAAGGTTGTGGACTTTCCGGATCCCGTTGGGCCAGTGACCAAGACGAAGCCACGAGGCTGCTCGGACACCCATTCGGCGGCAAAGGGCAACCCGAGGTCGGTGAAACTTGGAATCTTGGCGGGAATGACTCTAAGCGCTAGCGCCGTCTGCCCCCTCTGCGTAAAGACACTCCCACGAATTCGGGCACGGTCATGCCAAGAAAAGGCGAAGTCGACATCCATCTGCTCTTTGAAGATTGCTTGCTGACCCGAGGTGAGAAGCGGCTGAGCAATCTGGTCAATTTGCTCTCCAGTGAGTAGGGGTGCACCAGGAAGCGGAATCAACTTACCGTCAACCCGGATTCGAGGTGGCGAGCCTCCGGAAAGCAACAAGTCAGTACCACCTTGCTCCCAGAGAGCCTGTAGCCAAGGTTCGATAGCCTTTGCCTGATTGTCGCTCATAGTCCAGTTCCCTCCACAAGGCTAAATGAGCGAAGTGCCCGGCCCGAAGGCCGGGCACTTCGACTCTGAATGGTGACTTACTACTTAATATTGACCTGATCAGGCCGAAGCGCAAGCAGAAATCGGATATTGAGTAGCGTCGTAGGTTCCCTGTACGGCGGTTGGGGCTCCCGTACCAATAATAACTTCAACGTCTCCGACAGCCGGAGTCACCGCTGTGACTGGATAGCCACCGATAGCACCAGCCATTGCTGTCAACGCTGAGGTTGTGCCAGCGATAGCAATGGTGTACGGGGTCGTACCGGTAGGCCACGACTGCAGGAACGGCGCACCAGTCAAACCAGTCCCAGGATTCAAGGCAGCTTGCCAAAGGGCATTCGTGATCGGAAGAGCCGTGCCAGGATTCTCTGCCTCCATCGCAGAAACGGCAATGCCAACAGTCTTGGCGTCGGACTGGCACGCGGCGACAGCGCTCGACTTCGTTACTCCACCAAGAGCGAAGACCACGATTGCAGCCAAGATACCGAGGACGACAATGACAATCAAGAGCTCAATCAAGGTGAAACCACCCTCAATTTCTCCAGCGGCTCTCTGTCGCTGAATTCGTTGGTAAGTCTGAATCATTTGATTATCCCTTTCATCCATGGAGTACCGACACTCGGAACTACCCTTTCATGGTTAATTCTGAAATTATATGACCAAAGATTAGACCAGTTGACAACGAAACAACTGCATTTGAGCTATTTATTCACAAATATCGGATGGAGGACCAGTTCCAGTAGTTCGGTGCACGGTCCCGATCAGAATGACCGTTCCAGACACCAACACCAACCGCTGGAGACTCCACATTGCCACACGCGCTGATGTCCTTGCTGGAACGAGATGAGATCAGCGTTGCGTTGATCCGACGCATCAGATATCAGCGCGGTGTGATCGTGGCGAGTAGTTCCCAGTTGAGCTTGCCGGCGTAAACCAGAGCCCGAAACCGGTAGTCCGGAACCTGCGAAGGCCAAAGGCGACACACTTGACTCGCTCAATCAAGTTTCTCGCAGCCTCGGTCGGCCCGTTC
>Ga0224553_1000578_pt1 | contig 15293 bp, 9 predicted proteins | sample 714S21014metaG_FD_179897 | JGI IMG/M metagenome (GOLD analysis project Ga0224553, IMG submission 179897) | Peat soil microbial communities from Stordalen Mire, Sweden - 717 S2 10-14 | ecosystem: Environmental > Terrestrial > Soil > Wetlands > Peat | place: Sweden: Norrbotten County, Stordalen... | reverse complement strand
AGCTACGGGGTTGATGAACGGACCCGTAGGGGCGGTGGTTGTGCTGCCGATGCTGGGAACGATAAACGTACTGGCGGCAGAAGGGCCCCCATTCGTCGTCGCGTTGTAATTCTGATTGTTTACTCCCTTGCCCCATTTTCCATTCTGGCGCGCCGAGCCCGAGAAGTTCGCGTTGAGCGTGGGCTCGCAGGTGCTGTCCGCGGGATTGGTCTGGCATGACGATCCGGTGACTGCCAATGGTGACCCGGAGAAGGCCTGGAAGACCCCGGAGAACTTGAAGCCTCCGATCACTGCCCGCTCCAAGGTATTTGCGTTGAAAATCGACTTGCCGAAAGGCATATCCCATACGCTGGTCGCGACAAAGTGCTGCGCCTGGTTGGACGTGGACACTGTCCTTTCCATGCGGTCCGCGGGATAGGCCGCTTGCGGGGAACCGGCAATGGTTCCAGCAGGAATGGCGTAGCCGGAGCGGAAGGTGCCGCCGTCGTCGATGCCGCGCGATAGCGCATAGTTAACGTTGAAAATCAACCCGTGCCAGGAACGCATCGAGACCAAGGCTTGCAGCGCGTTGTAGTTTGCGTTGCCAACGTATCCCCAGGAGTCAGAGACCGACTGGAACGGGTAAGGCTTCAAGAGCGTGCTCAACGGCTGAGACGTAACGAACTGACTCAGTCCCGTGCAGGTCAGGCTGTATGTGGTGCAATCCGCGGTGACCTTCGTGGCAGTGGTGCCGGTGTCGGCCAGCCTCGCTCCCAGATACAGATAACTCGGATTGAGCTGGTTAGCCTGGATTCCGCGAGCATTCATGCTATCCAATTGCAGGAAGTGGCCCTCCGAACCCACATAGGTGGCGGTGACTGCCATCGCGTTGGTCACCTGACGCTGGATACCGACAGTCCAGTTTATGTACTCCGGCGCGCGGCCGCCAAGGTACGGGTCGGGATACGTCATGCCCGAGGGTGCTGCCTGATAGCTGGTCGTGCTCCCGCTCAGGGTATTGGTGGTGTAGCCGGTGCCGAATTGCGGACCCGAAGCAACGCCAGTCGCGCCCGTGTAGGTGGGAACCGCGCCAGTGCCGCTGCCCGCAACCCCACTCGAGGCATTCAGAAGTCCAGACATGGCGGTCACATCGTTAGACGACGAGAAAGACGGCCCGGTCGAGAAGCCCAGCGTTCCGATGGAATAGGCAAGGCCGCCCACAGCATCGCCGTGGGAGAACATGACACCGTAGCTGGAGCGAACCACGGTCTTGCTGCCAAGCTGATAGGCAAGGCCAACGCGAGGGCCAAAGTTTTTGAAGTAGTTCTTGACCGGGGAGGAACAGTTGCAGGTTCCGGCGCCGGTACCCGTGAACTGGAGGGCTCCATTGAGGCCGGTCACCGGGTTGGCAAGATTGGGGTTGAAGAAGCTCGCGAAGTTATGCACTTCGGTTGCGGTCGGGAAGAAATCGTAGCGCAGGCCCAGGTCGAGAGTCAGGTTCGGCGTCACCTTCCAGTTGTCCTGGACATAGGGCGAAACGGGGCGGAAGCGCGCGCCGTACTCCGGATGGATGGAATAGTCCGTGAGGCTGCCCTTGTCGATTTGGCCGAGCATGAAGCTGGCGTAGGACAAACCGGTGCTGGCCAGTGCTGTATAGGAGCCTTTTGCAATGCCCGCGGTCTCCGTTACGGCGGCGGCGAGGGTAATGGGGGTAGTTCCGCCCGTGGCGCTAATCGTGTTGTACTGCATCCATGCAACCTGCCCACCGAAGGTGAACGCGTGCTTGCCTACGGTCCACTGCAGGTTATCGAGAGCCGTGAAGTTTGCCCCCAGGGTCACATTGGCAGTTGTGCCGCCCCAATTCGTTGGAATATCCGTGCCTGCGAAGGTCACGATTGGGAAGGTCTGCTGCGCCTGGCCTACCGGGAGTCCAGTCATGCCCATGGTTGATGCGGCATAATTCGGCGTCTGGTTGGGATTGAATGTTGGACCGTTGTACCGGGCATAGCCCCACTTGACCTGGTTGATAAGGTGCGGCGAGAAGACGTGCGTCTCCTCAATGATGCCCACCGCGGTCTTTGGCGCGTAGGTTTGACCGTAGTTGAAGGGGACTGGTCCGACGTTGCGGCCCGCGGTGGTCTGACCGACGGGATTGGAGCTGGCCTGGCGACCGATGGCCGCAATGAACGTGAGCGTGTCCTTGGAATTGACCAGGTAGTCGATGCGGTGTGTAAAGGACCAATTGACCAGGCCGGTGGCGTTGGGAGAAACGTAGTTGTTTTGCAAAGCCGAGCTGATGCCCGTTGTTGGAAGGAAGGCCTGCATCTTCGTAGCGACTGAGGAGAACTCGCTGGACGGGATCGCATTGACCTTAAGGCCAGTCAACGTCGGATTGCCCGCTGGTCCTGTGGTGGTACCCGGACCGTAGCCGTATTGGTACCGGCAGAAACCGTCGGTGGCGTGCGCGCTGCAGAGGGCCTGCGAGGATGGGTCATAGATATTGATGCCCGTCGCGCTGAAGTCGCCTGCCTGCTGGGCCGCCGTGGGGAAAGTCATCGGCGTCGGGGTCGTGCTGGTGTAGCGGAAGCCGTTGTAGTTGCCGAAGTAGAAGACTTTGTCTTTCCATCCGCCAAACGGGACCAGCGGACCGCTCAGGTTGATGCCGTACTCGTTGCTGTGCTCGATCGGTTTAACCGGTACGCCGATCACTGGATTGACGATCGGTCCGAACCAACCCCAGGTATCCAGCGCCGTGTTGCGGAAGAACTCATAGACCGAAGCGTGGTATTTGGCGCCGCCTTGCTTGACTGAGTAGTTCATGACGCCCTGGCCTTCATAGACGGCCGAGTATCCGTTGGTCTGCACCTGGAACTGGTCGATTGCGTCAACCGAAAGAGCGGTCCACACAAAGCGCGGGTCGCCGTTGCCGCCGGCGCGCACAAACGGAAGGCCGTCGATGTAGACATCGGAAGCGGCTCCTCGGCTGCCGGAGCCGTTGACCACGCCGGTGTTGGTGGTGACGTTGCCGTTGGTCACATTGCCCTGCACGCCAGGCATGAGGTACACAAAGTCTGTCGCTCGCCGCTGGTCGGCATTGCCATAGGCGCCCATTTCGATCGGCAGCTCGGAGTAGGTCTCCTGCTCCATGGTCGCGCCCAGCGTAGCGTTGCTGGTTTCCAACTGCGGCGGCGCCGCGGTCACGGTAATTTCTACGTTCGCGCCACCAACCGTGAGGACAGGGTTATAGGTCTGGGTCTCCAGCGCATTCACATGGACGTTTTCCTGGGCCAGCTTTTCAAAGTTCTTGGCGGTCGTGGTAATGGAATAGATGCCCGGATCCAGGTTGGGGAAGTTATAGTCGCCCGACCCAGTTGACGTTGTCTTGACTGTGATGTTGGTTTCACTGTTGGTGACTGCAATGGTGGCGCCTGGAATCACTGCACCAGTCTTGTCCGTCACCAGACCAGTGATTTGGCCTTTTCCGCTAAGCTGCGCCATCGCGCCGAACGGAGCCATCATGGCAATGACCAGAAGAACCAGCCATCCCAAACCCAGGCCACTCAGGAACGCGCGGCGCGGTCCCTTCGATGACCTATTCACGCACAATTGTCTTTCTACAGCCAACTTCATCATTGAAGCCTCCAAAGTTTTCCTCATTCGCTTCGGTTCCTGGTTCCTTGCATCAGGATTCCAGAAACATTATACGACGGTGGTCCGACCACGATTTAATCTTAAATAGTCTCCCGCACAACATTGGTAATGTCAAACGGAAATCGATGACTCGGCATATTTCAATACGGATATTATTTCAGAGGCCCACTGGAAAACCAACAGCATAGGCGCGTTATGCGCCATGCCGCCAGCGTTACTAGAGATGTACTGGTCCATACTGGTCAGGCCTCACGGGCCGGAAGACCGTTTCCCCGATTGGCAACTGCAAAAACAACTCGCCAGAAACTGCTGCGAGACTCCCCCCATCGTGCAAGAACAAGGCCGGCCTTCGCAGGCCAGCCTGTTCGCATGAGGAGGCTCGGTCACCGCAATGAGACGTTGGCTCCCGGCCCCTTGGTAATTGCCTGCCCCTCGGTGGCCTCAATCACTACCTTCTCGCCTGAGACATCGGCATAGCCGATCGTCAGTCCATGTTGAGCGCCGATCTTCACGTTGCGCAGAACCACGCCGGTGACCGGGGATTCCGGCAGCCCCACAATCGCTCCCGCCGTTGTGCTCCCCGTGGCCGTCACATTTTCCAGCGTGATGTCGTGGAAGCGCGGCGTGAGCCGTGTAATGGGCTGGGCCGCTTCTCCATCCGGCGGCAGGACCTTTGGATAGTACTCGCTGATGATCAGCGCGTTCTTCACATCCTTCATATCGATGTCGCGAAAGACCAGATGCCCCACATCGCTGCCGCGGTCCCGGTTTGCCTTCACCCGAATTCCGTTGTCCGTGCCCTCGAAGTGAATCCGCTCGGCCCGGATGTTCTGCGCGCCGCCGGCAATCTCGCTGCCGATCGACAGGCCGTGGCCGTGCAGGAAGGTGCAATCGGTAATCGTGATGTCGCGGCTCGGATCGTCGGGCCCCGGTGAGTTGATCGGCCCCGACTTGATCGCAACGTCGTCGTCCCCCACGTCGGCAGTCACATGATCGATCACCACATGCGACGACGAGAAGGGGTCGATGGCGTCCGTATTCGGGGAGTGCGCCGGCGCCAGAACCTTGATGTTCCGAATGATCACATCGTCCGAGTAGTAAGGAACCAACTGCCACATGGGAGAGTTCTGGATCGTAACTCCCTCCACCCGCACATGCTTGCAATGGTCGAAGATAATGAGCTTCGGCCGCGGGTGGCCCATTCCCAGCACGCCCGCATCCCGGATGGAACGCGCCATCAGCCACCAGCTTTCTCCATTGCCGTCAATCACGCCTTCTCCGGTGATGGAAACATTGGTGGCGTTGGTCGCGCTGACCAATGGCTGCAGATCGGGAAGATGAAACATGGTCATCGGCGGATAGTCCGCATGATCGGGAGACCCAAGCAGCGTGGCTCCCTTGTCGAGTTGCAACGCGATGTTGCTCTTCAGCACGATTGGGGCGCTCAGATATGTCCCCGCAATCAATCGAACGGTGCCGCCGCCTTGCGCCTCGCACGCATCGATCGCACCCTGAATCGCGGCGGTATCTTTGGCGACGCCATCCCCCTTGGCCCCATGCTTGCTCGGGTTGCAGCGGTCGGATGAATCGAGGGCGTTGGCTGGGGCGGCCGCGAAGCCAACCAGCAGGGCCATTCCCAAAAGCAGATGCACGATCGATTGTCTTTGTTGAATCATTGGAACTCCTCGCAGGCAATTGGCTCACTTTGCAAACTGATCATACGCCTCAAATACTCAGTGGTCATACCACGCAGGACTAGAAAAATGCGCCGCACGCCAAATTCGTGAATTCCGCAGGAGCGGACCGGCTTCCTTAGCAGCCTGTGGCAGAAGTCGCAGTCTGGCGGAAGGCATCCCTCAGCGGCTAAAGCCCCATTGATTCCTGAGGCTTTATGGCACGACTAAAGTCGTGCCCTTTCAAAACCAGACTTCCACCACAGGCTGTTAGAGCCTCCTCTCTCATCGATGCCGCATGAAGTTCGATCAGAACCCTCATCAAGGCTTTGTTTTGATTGTCCAGAGCTTCGACACCCACCGAGTACTTGCTGGTCCAGGTGATCAAGGCCATGAGACATCTCCCGCTGAATCTTGTCCGGCACTGGGAAAGCATGGGTCAAATTGCAAGAATGGCGAGCGGAGAATAGGGGTCGCGAAGGCTTGTACGGGAAGAATTGGATGCTTCCCGGATTGGGAGACGGAATTCATTCCGGGAAATGCAAGAACCCGCTTCAACCCCGCCGTTCGATTGAACCATTTCATTGCCAAGCCCGCCGATAGAGTTTCTGTAGGCTCTTTCACAATGTCTGCGCGAGCAGGCTATTAAAAAAGGCTAATGAACACCTGCCCAAATGTGACTCTGGAATTGCTCCATGCAGGCCGGTGAGATGGGGTTGCACCGAGACGAACCGAAACTGCCCTGCCGGGTTGGGGGCAGAGGTTCAGCGCGACCGCAAGCGTGATTGCAAGCACGGATTGACTCGAGTTGGCGATGTCAGTCCCGACCACTCGCAAACGATCTTTCACCGACGAACGATTCCTCTGTGCATGCTGTGTTTTCCCTCGTCGCTTTGCCGCGGAACGGGACGACAAGCGGCAGGCGGCTGGCGAAAGTGCGGGGCGTGCAAAAGGAGCATGGCGTGCCGGTAACTCTGGAACAGAACGAGACGCTGAGCCTGCTTCGCTTCGAGGGCGCAATCGACATCTCTTTGGCGGCGGAGTTGAAGACGCTGCTGGTCCAGGCGCTGGGCTCAGGCTGTGAGGTGAGCGTCTCGATCGAGGCCGCCACCGATCTGGACGTGACGGCGGTGCAGTTGCTGTGGGCCGCGGCGCGCGAGGCAAAGAAGGCGGGCGTTGGATTCTCTCTCACGGAGCCGCCTTCCAGGAATATCTCCGCCACGCTGGACGAGGCGGGTCTTCAGCAGTTTCTGGTTCCAGTGGATGCCAGATAGGCAAGCGAGGCGGATGGTTGTCGATGGCAAGCAAGGCCGACCAGTTCAAGAATGCCTTTCGCGAGGAGGGCCGCGAGGTCCTGGTCGATCTGGAGTCGGCGTTGCTGGAGCTGAACAGCAACCGCGGCGATCTGGAGCTTGTGGGCCGCATCTTCCGCGCTCTGCACACCATCAAGGGTTCGGGAGCCATGTTCGGCTTCGAGGATCTTGCCACCTTCACGCACAATCTGGAGACGGCCTTCGACGAGGTGCGCAATGGGCGGCTCGCGATCAGCCCGGAGTTGATTGACCTGACCCTGGCGGCGCTGGATCAGATCCGCGCCATGCTCGAAGAAGGCGCAGGCGGGGCAGCGCCGGCCGATCCGGATGCCTGCGCCCAGATTCTTGTCAAGGTGCGGCGCCTGACCGGAAAGCCGGATCACGCCGCGGTCAAAGGAGAGACCAGGCCAGTCAAGGCCGGCTCTGAAACGGGTTCCGTGCCGGCCGCGGGCCAGGCGCGGGAGTGGCGGATCCGCTTTGCTCCCGGACCGGAGTTCATGTTGAACGGCGCCAATCCGTTGCTGCTGGTGCGCGAGCTGCGGCAGATGGGAGGCCTCTCGGTCAGAGCCAGCATGGCCGCCGTTCCGCCCCTCGGCGAGCTGGACCCGGAGCGCTGCTACGTCTGCTGGGAGATGGTTCTGGTCACCTCCGCGGGCCGCGATGCGATTCGCGATGTCTTCATTTTCGTCGAGGACTCGTGCGAACTGGCCATCGAACCGGCCGCGGCTGCGGAGATTGCGGAGGCGAGGCCGGCCAGCGAGGCCGACCTGACAGCCAGGACGCTTGCCGAGGAGCGCTCTCAGGCTGGAGGCCGCCGCACCTACGACAAGCCCGACAACGCCTCGAGCCTGCGCGTGCCCGCCGCCAAGCTGGATCAGTTTGTGGATCTGGTGGGCGAACTGGTGACGGTGCAGGCCCGGCTGAGCGTGCTGGCCGCGCGGCACGACGATCCCGAGGTCGCGGCGGTCTCCGAAGAGATCGAGAGGCTGACTTCCTCGTTGCGCGAGAACTCGATGAACATCCGCATGATGCCCATCCGCGCCACCTTTGAGAAGTTCCGCCGCCTGGTCCACGATCTGGCGCGCGATCTCGGCAAGAGCGTCGAGCTGACCATCGAGGGCGCGGATACGGAGCTGGATAAGACGGTCATCGATCAATTGAGCGATCCGCTGATGCATCTGATCCGCAACAGCATGGACCATGGCATCGAGCCGCCTGAAGTGCGTGCCGTGCGCGGCAAGCCGGCGACGGCGGTGATTCATCTAGCCGCGCGGCACTCCGGGGCCAGCGTGCTGATTGCGGTCTCCGACGATGGCGGCGGCATCGACGCCGATGCCGTGCGCAGCCGCGCCATCGAGCGGGGCCTGACGGCCGAGGGCGCGCAGCTCAGCGAGCAGGAGATATTCGCCTTCATCTTTCAGCCGGGCTTCTCGACGGCCAAGCAGGTTTCCGATGTGAGCGGACGCGGCGTGGGCATGGACGTGGTGCGGCAGCGGGTGGATAGCCTGCGGGGATCGATCGATGTGGCCAGCAAGCCTGGTCTGGGAACCACGGTGACGCTGCGCCTGCCGCTGACCTTGGCCATCATCGACGGACTCCTGGTGAGCATTGGCGATGCCTCCTTTGTACTGCCGCTGGCCAACACCCAGGAGTGCATTGAGCTGACGCGGGCCGACGTAGAGGCGGCCAACGGCAAGCACCTGGCCAACGTGCGCGGCGAACTGATCCCGTACATCCGCCTGCGCGAGTACTTCAACATCCGCACTCCCCGGCCGGAGATCGAGCAGATCATGATCGTCGAGACCGAGGCCGGGCGCTACGGCTTTGTTGTGGACGTGGTGCTGGGCGATTGCCAGACGGTGATCAAGAACCTGGGCCGCTTCTACCGTCACGTGCAGGTGGTCAGCGGGGCAACCATTCTGGGCAACGGAACGGTGGCGTTGATTCTCGATCCGGAGCGTCTGGCGCAGGACGCGGTGCGCGCCATCGCGCACAGCGCGCGCGGACGTCCGCCGGCGTCGATTGCGGCTGCCGCCAAGCGGGACCTGCGGGAGGGAAATGCCGCGCAGCAAAGGGCCATGTGAACCTTCGTCGGTGCTGGAGCGAGTGCCAGCGCCCGTCAAATAGCGATTCAACCAGCTTGAGTCTCGTGGTTCTCGGGTTCCATGCCGGCGAAGAAACGATTCGACGGATCGTGGATTTTGGAGAACGAATTCAGGCGAAAGAGGAGGGGCGGATTTCATGGCGACTACATTGGTAAGCGAAGGCCGGAAGCTGCATGGCGCGGGCTCCGGAAACGGCGGCAACGGTCACGACGGAAACGGACACGGCGTCCGCGACCGGGTGAGCGAAAACGCGCATCGGGCCGAAGAAGACGACTCGATGCTGGTGTTGCAGGAGATCATGCGCCTGGTGGACGCCTCCAAGGAGGGGCGGCTCAACGAGCGCGGCAAGGCAACCCTGTTCAACGATACAAATCGCGAGATCATTCAGGGAGTCAACGAGATGCTGGACGCGATTCTATTGCCCATCGGCGAGGGCAACCGCGTACTGGCGCAGATTTCAGGCGGCAAGATCGACGAATTGATCACGCAGAACTACCAGGGCGACCACGAGAAGATGAAGCTGGCCGTCAATAATGTGGCTCAGGTTCTGCAGGGGCTGCAAAGGGAGATGGCGCGGCTGATTGATGCCTCCAAGGAGGGACAACTCTCCGACCGCGGCAAGCCGGAGCAGTTCCAGGGCGCATTTGCCGAGATCGTGCGCGGCGTCAACACCATGCTGGACGCCATCCTTCTGCCCATCGGCGAGGGCAACCGCATCCTGGCGCAGGTTTCCAACGGCAAGATCGACGAATTGATTGCCGCGACTTACAAGGGCGACCACGAGAAGATGAAGCAGGCAATCAACAATGTCGCCGTCGTGTTGCAAGGGCTTCAGAAGGAACTGGGGCGGTTGACCGACGCTGCCAAAGAAGGCCACCTCGCCGAGCGCGGCAAGCACGATCAGTTCAAGGGAGCCTACGCGGAGATTGTGCGCGGAGTAAACGGCATTCTCGACGCCGTGATTGCACCGTTGAATGTAGCGGCGAATTACGTCGATCGCATCAGCCGGGGCGACATTCCGGCCAAGATCACGGACAGCTACAACGGCGACTTCAATGTTTTGAAGAACAACCTCAACACCTGCATCGACGCGGTCAACGCGCTGGTGGCAGACGCGGGGTTGCTGGTCAAGGCGGCGGTGGACGGGAAGCTGGCCACCCGCGCTGACGCTTCCAAGCATCAGGGCGACTTCCGCAAGATCGTGCAGGGCGTGGACGACACGCTGGACGCGGTCATCGGCCCATTGAATGTGTCCGCCAACTATGTGGACCGGATCAGCCGGGGCGATATTCCGGCCAAGATCACCGACAGCTACAACGGCGACTTCAATGTTTTGAAGAACAACCTCAACACCTGCATCGACGCGGTCAACGCGCTGGTTGCCGACGCCGGCATGCTGGTCAAGGCGGCGGTGGACGGCAAGCTGGCCACGCGCGCCGACGCCAGCAAGCACCAAGGCGATTACCGCAAGATCGTGCAAGGCGTGGACGACACGCTGGACGCGGTGATCGGACCATTGAATGTGGCCGCCAACTATGTGGACCGGATCAGCCGGGGCGACATTCCGGCCAAGATCACCGACACCTACAACGGCGACTTCAATGTTTTGAAGAACAACCTCAACACCTGCATCGACGCGGTCAACGCGCTGGTGGCAGACGCGGGGTTGCTGGTCAAGGCGGCGGTGGACGGGAAGCTGGCCACGCGCGCCGACGCTTCCAAGCATCAGGGCGACTTCCGCAAGATCGTGCAGGGCGTGGACGACACGCTGGACGCGGTCATCGGCCCATTGAATGTGTCCGCCAACTATGTGGACCGGATCAGCCGGGGCGATATTCCGGCCAAGATCACCGACACCTACAACGGCGACTTCAATGTTTTGAAGAACAACCTCAACACCTGCATCGACGCGGTCAACGCGCTGGTGGCAGACGCCGGCATGCTGGTCAAGGCGGCGGTGGACGGCAAGCTGGCCACGCGCGCCGACGCCAGCAAGCACCAAGGCGATTACCGCAAGATCGTGCAAGGAGTGAACGACACGCTGGACGCGGTGATCGGCCCTCTGAACGTAGCCGCCCGCTATGTGGACATGATCTCGAAGGGCGATGTGCCCCCGCAGATCACCGACACCTACAACGGCGACTTCAACACCATCAAGAACAACCTGAACGCGCTGGTCACAGCCATGAACGACATCACCGCGGCGGCCGAGGAGGTGGCGAACGGCAACCTGACGGTGGAGCTGCATGATCGCTCCGCGCAGGACAAGCTGATGCAGGCGCTGGCGGCGATGGTCGGCGGGCTGACGCGGACGGTCTCCGACATACGGGGAATTGCCGGGGAGGTGGCGGCTGCCAGCCAGTCCATCTCGACGGCGTCGATCCAGGTCTCGAAGGGCGCCAGCGCGCAGGCGGCGGCGGCCGAGGAGGCATCTTCCTCGATGGAGGAGATGGTCAGTAACATCAAGCAGAACGCCGACAACGCCTCGCAGACTGACAAGATCGCCAACAAGAGCGCCAAGGACGCGCAGGAGAGCGGCAAGTCGGTTCTGGAGGCAGTATCCGCGATGAAGGAGATCGCCAACAAGATCTCGATCATCGAGGAGATTGCCCGCCAGACCAACCTGCTGGCGTTGAACGCGGCGATTGAGGCGGCGCGCGCCGGCGAGCATGGCAAGGGCTTTGCCGTGGTGGCTGCCGAAGTGCGCAAGCTCGCCGAGCGCAGCCAGAAGGCGGCGGCGGAGATCAATCAACTCTCCTCGACGACGCTCAGGGTCTCGGAGAAGTCCGGCGAGATGCTGGACAAACTGGTGCCCGACATTCAGCGCACGGCGGAGCTGGTGCAGGAGATATCCGCTGCAAGCAAGGAACAGGATACCGGCGCCGAGCAGATCAACAAGGCGCTGCAGCAACTGGAGAAGGTGATCCAGCAGAATGCCTCCGCCTCCGAGGAGATGGCTTCGACGACCGAGGAGTTGACCGGCCAGTCCGATCAACTGGTCAGCGCGCTGGGCTTCTTCCACACCGGAGACGAGAACGGCGGAGGACGAAAGAACGGGGGGGCAAAGGCGGTGAGATCCGCTCATGCCGCCCCGGCGCGGACCGCGAATCCCGCGGGGCACGCCTCATCCGGCGCCAAGGCCGCGGGCGGAGTCAATCTCCGGCTCAAGGACAAACACGACGAGCTCGACGGGGAGTTCGAGCGCTACTGACCGGGTGCCTGCCGCACGGGCGGACTTGAGAGAGCGGTTCTTCGCGTTGGGGAACCGCTCCAGTCTTCACGAGTGAGAGAGGAGTTGCAACATGAGCGTTAGCGAAATCACGGAGACCCGGCAGTACCTCACCTTCAAGCTCGGCAACGAGATCTTCGCCACCGATGTGGCGAAGGTAAGAGAGGTGCTTGACCTGACCACCATCACTCAAATCCCCCGCACGCCGGATTTCATGGCCGGGGTAATCAACCTGCGGGGCAGCGTGGTCCCGGTCGTCGATCTCAGGCTTTGCTTCGAGATGTCGAAGACCGAGAGCACGCGCAACACCTGCATTGTCGTCGTCGAGGTGCTGCTGGACAACGAATCGACCGTGATCGGCGCACTGACCGATTCGGTCGAGGAGGTGATCGACCTGGAGCCGGAGCAGATTCAGCCGGCGCCGCGGATCGGAACCCAGATACGAACCGACTTCATCAAGGGGATGGGGAAGCGCGACACGCAGTTCATCATGATTCTGGACATCGATCGCGTCTTCTCGGCGGAGGAACTTTCCGTGGTCCGCGGACAGGAAGCCGGCAAGCCGGAAGCCGCCAAGCAAGTTGTGGGCACGCAGCCTGCGGATAAGCAGCAGGCTGCGGACAAGCAGCTTGTGGGAGCGGCCGCGTAAGGGAGGGAATGGGGCGGGTAACACCGCCCCGTTCACACGATGAGTGTTCACGACGAAACGATTTCCGGAAGAGATTATGCGCGTCTCTGCGAGTTGATTTACGCGCAGGCGGGCATAGCCCTGGGCAAAGAACGAAAGACCATGCTCGAGGTGCGCATCAAGCGGCGCCTGAAGGTTCTCGAGCTTCATTCCTACAGCGAGTACTGCGACTATCTCTTCGGGCATGAGGGGCTGAAGGATGAGATCGTCCATCTGATCGACGTGGTGACGACCAACAAGACCGACTTCTTTCGCGAGTCGGGGCACTTCGATTTTCTGGCGGAGAAGGCGCTTCCTGAGCTGATGGAGCGCATCGCCGGACGGCAGTTTCTGATCTGGAGCGCGGGCTGTTCGACGGGCGAGGAGCCGTACACAATGGCCATCGTGCTCAGCGAGTACGCGCTGACCCATCCCGGTTTTCGCTTTCGCATTCTGGCCACCGATATCTCCAACCCCGTTTTGGCCAAAGCCGAGCTGGGCGTTTATACCGACGACATTGTGGCGCCGGTGGCGCCTCTGCTGCGGCGCAAGTACTTCATGCGCAGCCGCGCGCCCGGCACCGCGCAGCAGCGAGTGGTACCGGAGTTGCGGCGGCTGATCGAGTTTCGCCGCCTGAACTTCATGGATGCCGATTATGGCGTGAGCGAGAAGGCCGACGCGATCTTCTGCCGCAACGTGATCATCTACTTCGACCGCGCGACGCAGGAGCGCATTCTCCAGAAGCTTGCCAATTGTCTGTTACCGGGCGGGTATATGTTTGTCGGCCACGCCGAAACACTGCACGATATGAATCTGCCGCTCACGCCAGTCGCTCCCGCGCTTTACAGGAGGATCGATGGCCGCGTCTGACCAAGTGGCGAATGAAGTGTTGCCTGAGATCTACGTGCAGCCGGGCGAGTCGCGCCTGGTCCTCGAGTCGGCGATTCTGCGTACTTTGCTCGGCTCCTGTGTCGGCATTGCGTTCCGGATTCCGCGGCTGGGAGTGGGCGCGCTCTGCCATCCCATGCTGCCGCGCTGTCCGGCAAAGTCGGCCGCGATTTTGAGCCGTTCCGCTGGCAGCCGTTATGTGGACTTCGCCATTCGCGATCTGGCCCGGCAATTTGACGCGTTGGGCGCGCGCCGCAACGAGGTCGAGGTGAAGCTATTCGGCGGCGGAGATGTGTTGTTGACCGCCAAGGATGCGGCGCGGCCCACGGTGGGCAGGCTGAATATCGAGGTCGCGATGAATGTACTCGAAGAGGAAGGATTTGCTGTCTCCGCCTCTTCTTTGGGAGGCCAGCGTGGCGTCAACATTCGCTTCAATACACAGACGGGAGAAGTGCTCTTGCAGCGGCACTCGTGAAATGGGATACGCAGAGCCACAACAGGCGGGCGAGCTGATACCGCCCAAGAGAACGCGAAAGAATGCAACGAGGTCCGGCTCATGAGTCAACAGAAAATTCGCGTTTTGGTCGTGGACGACTCCGCGGTGGTTCGCCAGACGCTGCGCGAGGTGCTCGAGTCCGACCCGGAGATCGAGGTCATCGCCACGGCCGGCGATCCCTTCGTGGCGGCGGAGCGGATTGCCGAGCAGGTGCCCGACGTCATCACGCTGGACATCGAAATGCCGCGCATGGACGGGCTTACCTTCCTCAAGAAGCTGATGAGCCAGCATCCGATTCCGGTGGTGATCTGTTCGAGTTTAGCCGAGGAGGGCGCGCAGAGCACGTTGAAGGCGCTGGAGTACGGCGCGGTGGACATCATCACCAAGCCGAAGATGGGCACCAAGCAGTTTCTTGAAGACTCGCGCATCGAAATCTGCAATGCGGTAAAGGCAGCGGCTGGCGCAAGGCTGCGCAACCTCACGCCCAGCCACACGGTCGAACCCAAGCTGAACGCCGACTGCATTCTCTCGCAAGCCACCCACGCCATGGCCGAGACCACGGAGAAGGTGGTGGCGATCGGCGCATCGACCGGCGGCACCGAGGCGCTGAAGGCGGTGCTCGAAGCGCTGCCTGCCGATACTCCTGGCATCGTGATTGTGCAGCACATGCCGGAGCTGTTTACGCGCGCCTTCGCGCAACGGCTCGACGGCCTCTGCGCCATCTCCGTCAAGGAGGCAGAGACCAATGACACGGTGATTCGCGGACGTGCGCTGATTGCGCCGGGAAACCATCACATGTTGCTCAAGCGCAGCGGGGCACGCTATTACGTGGAGATCAAGGACGGACCGCTGGTCTGCCGCCATCGACCCTCGGTCGATGTGCTCTTCCGTTCCGCGGCCCGCTATGCCGGAAGGAACGCGCTGGGTGTCATCCTCACCGGGATGGGCGACGACGGCGCTCGCGGAATGCTGGAGATGAAGCAGGCCGGCGCGGTGACCATCGCCCAGGACGAGGCCACGTGCGTGGTCTTTGGAATGCCCAAGGAGGCCATAAAGCTGGGCGGCGCAGACAAGATTTTGCCGTTGCAGGCGGTGGCCAGGGCAATTCTTTAGAAACTATCTGGTGCGAAAGGGGGGACTCGAACCCCCATGGATTGCTCCGCCAGATCCTAAGTCTGGTGCGTCTGCCAATTCCGCCACTTTCGCATGAACAACTTACGGACGATCTCCCGAAGCGGTGGCACTTTCAGTGGCACTTTGCTTCCGGCGAATACTCCCACCCCTGGCACCCT
>Ga0224553_1000575_pt1 | contig 15315 bp, 17 predicted proteins | sample 714S21014metaG_FD_179897 | JGI IMG/M metagenome (GOLD analysis project Ga0224553, IMG submission 179897) | Peat soil microbial communities from Stordalen Mire, Sweden - 717 S2 10-14 | ecosystem: Environmental > Terrestrial > Soil > Wetlands > Peat | place: Sweden: Norrbotten County, Stordalen... | reverse complement strand
CTTCTTTGCGTACCATTAGCTACCTGATGAACGACACCCGGGTCATACGCACCGGGCCGGATATGGGGCCGATTCCCGTGGGGCATTTGGAGGGCGAGAAGCCAAAGGCGGCGAAGACGGGAAAGAAAAAGGCGCGGTAGGGAACAGCGAGAGGAGGCCGCCGGTGAGCAAGGTTGAAGAGGGGATGAGTGTTTACGCGGACCTTGGCTTCAAGGACGCCGGCCAGATGCTGGTGAAGGCGCAATTGGTGGTGAAGATTGCCAAGATTCTGCGAGAGCGGGGATGGAGCCAGCAGCAGGCAGCGAAGGTGCTGGGGTTGACGCAGCCAAAGCTCTCGAAGATGCTGCGCGGGCAGTTTCGCGGCATCAGCGAGATGAAGATGATGGATTGTCTGGTGCGGCTGGGATGCGCTGTCAAGATTGTGGTGGGTCCGGAGTGCGAGGCCGCTGACGAGCGCGTAAGAGTGGTGGCGGCGTAGGGAAAGCGCGTTCTGCGAAACTCCCAGGTCTCAAAATCAAGGGGCACCCAGCCAAGGCGGAGACCGCACTAAGGAAGAGGAAGGACTCGCACGAACGCGAGAACTCTCTCCTTCGCCTCTCGAAACGGGATAAACTGGGTCCGCGTAGTTTGCTCCATTTCCGCGTACCCCTGTTCTGCTCGTTGCCACAGTTCTGCAGCAAGGAATAGCTTCAGGCTCACTTCGATATTTCGCGACATCGCCTTTTGAAGCAGAAAGTCCGCTACGATCTCCGGCCTGAGGTCAGTTCCACTTCGAAGACTGACCGCAATATCCAGTACGTCTTGAGGGCGTGTTCTATTGCGCGGAACCTGCTGCAGCAACGCCCGCAGTTTTTCAGCGACGATATCCTCTTGAGTTGATACCTGAAGGGCATTCGCGCTGCCCATTGAGATGTCTTCGGCTGCACAGATTGGCTCATTCAAACTGATCTCGACTGGAATAGTGGCGAGGGATGGTGCTCCATTCTTAATAAGGTGCTGATTGCGAGAATCGTCAGGAAGGGCGTAACCAATCGACAAGTCAAATGTGATGAAGCTGCGGCCCACTCCAGGTGGCTGCTGCTTCACTCGCTGGATTCGGTAAAGAGTACCGGATGCGGTAGAGACTCGTTGAAGGCTTGGTTCGAAGAATTCCCTGATTCGCTCGACAGTTAAGCCGGCATCTCGGGATGAAAAGTCGAGGTCGCGTGTACTTCGATTTGGCTGCCACACAAAATCCAGAGCATTGCCTCCTTTGAAGACGAGAGCATTGCTAAGAACTTTCGACCCCGCTATTGATTGCAATATGCCGAATTGGGAATAGCGGAGTCGTGCCTCCGAAACCGGAAAACGATTTTCTCTGGCCCACGTGGAGATTTCGCTGAAGGTCGTCGGATATAGCGTTATCATGACAGACCTCCATCGAGCGGCGCTGTCGAAGCATTCAGGGACAGCATCCACCGTTCGCTAAACGTTGGCTCAAAGGGAGCACTTGCAAGTAGTTTGCTAGATCCTCCTCGCTTTGCTTTAGTCGTCCAGATATCAAGCTCTGGGTCCGAAAAGCCGAGCTTTTCCAAAACATACCCTACTCGCTGCCTCAAGATCCCCACATCCTGCCTATCAGTGAGCTTTATTACAGATTTTGGATTGAGCGCATCCCTAGCGTTCATCCAAGCCTTCAGAACGTTAGTCAGACCTCCGCACCACTCGGGAGCCGCAAGCCCATCAATCAAAGTCTTCTCAAGAATCGTGACGCGAACGGGATATCCCCGAGGTGAGTATTCGGCATAACCGAAAAACTTTTCAAGATGATGCCAATTGATGGGAACTTCTCCAATTGTTGAAGCTAGGTGACCGCGAATAGAAGACATCCCCGGGAACCATTCGCTTTGCTTTGTTCCAACAGGGAGCAAGCTAGGTGATCTCCCAGTGGGAACCGAAGCATGGATATCTTTGGGAAGTTGATTTGTCACTTGATGAAAGGCAAGGGCAGACTGATGACTCAGCGCAGCATACGGATGCAGCTCCATCAATATCTCATCCTCTTCGATCGGGTCCTGCTTGGCGTAAGGAGAAATGACCCTGTACAAGTGCGGGTAAGACCGGTATGCGTCGAGATTCCCAGATGCGGCCAGTCGTTGAAGCAGAGTACGCGCCTCCGAAATATTCCTAGGTGCAGTATGCCATCGGCGTTGACTTTCGGGAACGGCTTTTAGCGCCTGTTGAAGCAGCAGCATTGCTCGCCAATCCGAAACGACTCTTCGTCGACTGGCCGCGAGTTGCTCTTCTAGGGATTCAAGAATAGTATGAGTCTTTACAGTCATGTTGGTATCCTAAGCATATCGTCCTAAGGACGATATGCTTAGGATACCATGCGATCTATATTTTGTCAATGACAATATCTCACTTATAAACAATGGTTTAGGAATCGCGTGGAATCTAATTGTCTTACTGAAGTTCCTTTTCTCGGCTCCTGGTTGGCACTTCTCGGTTCAAATTCTGACCGTTCGACATCTTCGTTGCGCCAGTCATAGAGTCCAGAGGGTGGGTTGAAAGGGCTCTTCATTGATCGGTGCGAGTGCTCTTCCTGGTTTCAAAAATCGTACGGACTTTAGGAGTAATTTTCTATCCTAAGCACATCGTCCTAAGGACGATGTGCTTAGGATAACATGTAATACTTATGTTGTCAATACAAATATCACCATTATAAACAATGCTTTAGAGAACGCGCCGAGCGGCGGATTCCCAAAGTCTCGCCTTTAACACGTAGGGAATCAACCCCTCAGACAGGCCCTCACCCCCGCCGCCGCAGCTCCAGCTCGACCACGCGCAGCATTTCGGCTTCGGGAGCGGGCTTGCCGGTCCAGATCTCGAACTGGCGCGCGCCTTGCTGCACAAACATCTCCAGGCCGCTCACGACCGGAATCCCGCGCGCCTTCGCCAGCTTGATGAGCGGCGTCTCCAGCGGGTTGTAGACCATGTCGAAAACCAGACCGGCATTCAGCTCGTTCTCCTCAATGGGCAGCGCGTCTTTGTTGCCGGCCATGCCGCAGGGGGTGGTATTGATCAGCACGTCAAAGCGGCTCTTGGCAAACAGCTCATGCTTCAGCGACTTGGCCTTGGCTGACCGGGCCAGCGCAACCGCTTTGTCGTGCGTGCGGTTGACAACAAAGACCTCGGCCCCCTGCTCGACCAACCCAAACACGGCAGCCCGCGCCGCGCCTCCCGCGCCCAATACGGCGATGCGCGCGCCTTTCAGCCTAATCCGTTTTTCCAGCGGCCTCACCACCCCGGCCACATCCGTATTGAAGCCGTAGAGCTTGCCGTCCGCCCCGGTTCGCAGCGTGTTGCAGGCGCCGATGCGGCTCGTCAGCGGGTCCATATTTGTGAGGTGGGGCAGGACTTCCTGCTTCAGCGGCATGGTCACGGCCACCCCACTCAGCGGCAGCTCGCGCACCAGGGTCAACAGGTCGGCAAGAGCGCGAGTCTTGAGCGGCAGCAGCACCGCGTTCACGTTTTCGCGGCGGAAGGCTGCATTCTGCATCAGCGGAGAAAGCGAGTGCGCGATGGGGTTGCCGGCCACGCCAAAAATCCGTGTAGCCTGATCGAGATGCTCCAGGCGGTAGAGGTCGCGCAGTGTCCCCGCTGTCACCTGGCCCTTCGCCGTCGCGGCGCCCTCGGAAAACGAAGCAAACGTGAACGCCGCCCCGGCCCGCGGGCCCAGCACGCGGCTCACAAGTCCCTCCTCGCCCATGGCGATGCCCACCACCTGCGCCGTCAGAGACCGGTCTTCGATCAGGCGCAGCACGGCTAGGTTGTCGGCAAGCGTTCGCGCCGTTGAAACCATTTTCACAAAATCCGGCTGAAAGGCCTGGATCCGGTCGGCCGCCTGTTCCAGGCCTTTGGTGCGGGTAAAGTCGTGAAAGCTCACCAGCAGCGCCGCGCCCACCGCGCGAAGGCCAGCCCGGAAATGGTCCAACTGCTTCGGCGCTGCCTCTTCGGCCGACTCCACTTCGAGATCGACAATCTGACAGCCGGCTTCGGCGGCCTTGGTCAGCACGTCCAGTTCCGCCTTGAGCGCTCCCTCGAAGTTGCCGCCAAACTGCTTGCGCCGGCAGGTGGCGATGGCGGTTACCCCGCGATGCGCCGCCATAAACTCCTTCACCCTGAGCAGTGCCGCTGCCGGCTTGGGGAGCGAATCCAGCCGGAATTCAAGGAACTTCGAGGCGGAAATGGAGTCTTGGAGCGCCGCTTCGGCACGTTCCACCATCTCCGCCGGCGAGCTGGCCTGAATGGCCACGCACAGCTTGCCCAGCCGAGGCCGCAGGTTGGGCGGCGCGGGGGGCCGCGCGGAGACGGGAACAGCCGGGATGGAAGCAGTACGCACCATAGCGATCAATTGACGCATCTTAGATGGGTTCAGTTGCAGATGCAACAGCGGATTGCGGGCAGTGGCGAATTTCTAACGGTGTTGCTGAAAACCGGCCAGCCCCCAAACCCGCTCCGTTGTGGCACCCTAGAAGTTTGGAGGAGTTTGCCCCTATGCCAGATGAGAACCGCGCCGTCCCTGCCACAACCGAAGAACTTCACGCCTGGGATGCGGGCGGAGCCGCGTCCGCTGAAGCGCTGACTGCCTGGGTTAGCGGCTGCCTGGCTGCGCACCAGGCGGCCCTGGCCACGCTGCTGGCTGTCGAGGGCACGCGCTCGCCGGAAAATTCTTTGCGCCTCTTTGACGCGGCCATTGAGCATCTCACCCTGGCCGGCGCGCAAGCCGGCGTGCTCAACTCCGTGGCTGCCGACAAGTCGGTTCGCGACCAGGCCCAGCTTGAAGCCCAGCGGGTAGCCATGGCGGGCAGCGCCCTGAGCCTGAATCGTCCGGTCTACGACGCACTTTCAGCCATCGATCTCACCGGCGCCAGCCCAGCGACCCAACACTTCGTCGAACGCACACTCCTCGGCTACCGCCTGGCCGGCGTGGACAAAGATCAGGCCACCCGCGACCACTTGCAATCCCTGCACGAGAAGGCAACCCACCTCTCGCTCGACTTCAGCCGCAACATCCAGGAGGGCGGCAAGACCATCGCGGCCACGGCTGCCGAGCTCGACGGTCTGCCTACAGACTATCTCGCCCGTCACCAGCCCAACTCTGAGGGCCAGATCACCCTCTCGACCGACCAGCCCGACATGCAGCCGGTAATGACTTTTGCCACCAGCGCCGCGCTGCGCGAGCGCATGTTTCTGGCCTACAACACCCGCGCCTACCCGGCCAACCGGCAAATTCTTCTCGACCTGCTGGCCACGCGGCAGGAGATCGCCACGGTCCTCGGCTTCCGCAGTTGGGCCGACCTGGCCACCGCCGACCAGATGATGGGCTCAGCCGCCAACGTGCGTACGTTCCTGGCCAAACTTGACGATGCCAGCTTGGAAGGCGCACGCCGCGAGCACGAGCTGATTCTCGAATTCGCCCGCCAGCGCCAGCCCGAGCTGACGGCCATCGACATCACCAGCCGCGCCTATTGGTATGAGCAGTTCCGCCGCTCGGCCTTCGACTTCGACTCGCAGTCGGTTCGCCCCTACTTTCCATACGCGCAGGTTGAGGCCGGCGTGCTGCAGACGGCGGCCAGGCTCTTCAAGATTGAGTTTCGCCGCTCTACCGCGCCTGGATGGCACACTGACGTCTCCGTTTTCGATGTGATTGAAGACGGGCAGGCCGTGGGCCGCTTCTACCTCGACATGCACCCCCGCGAGGGCAAGGACAAGTGGTTCTCCGCCGCGCCCATCGTCACCGGCGTCCGCGGCCGCGCACTGCCTGAAGCCGCGCTCATCTGCAACTTTCCCAAGGGTGACGACAAAGATCCGGGCCTTCTGCAATACAACGACGTGGTTACCTACTTCCACGAATTCGGCCACCTGATGCACGCCATCCTCGGCGGACGGACCGAGTGGGCCGGCATCTCCGGCTTTGCCACCGAAGGCGACTTCATCGAGGTTCCCTCGCAGATGCTCGAAGAGTTCTTCCGTGACGAAAAGCTGCTCCAGGCATTCGCGAAGCACTACCAAACCGGCGAAGTGCTTTCCTCCGAAACGATCAAAAAGATGAAGCTGGCCGGCGCCTTTGGCCGAGCCGACTGGGTTCGCTCGCAGCTCTACTACACAACCCTTTCGCTCGACCTCCACGACCAGGACCCCGCCGCGCTCGACCTCGACAGCACCACAAAGCGCCTCTATGAAAGCCTGCAACCCTGGACCTGGTTTGAAGGCAACCGCATGTACGCCAGCTTCGGCCATCTCACCGGCTACTCGTCGAACTACTACACCTATGCCTTCGACAAGGTCATCGCTCTGGACTTCTTCGCGCAGTTCGATCCCGCGGACCTGTTAGGCTGCGATGCCGGCAGCCGCTATCGCAAGACAGTCATCGAGCAGGGCGGTTCCAAACCGGGACGGCAGATGGTCCGCGACTTCCTCGGGCGCGACGAGGAGTTTTCTGCTTTTTCTGAGTGGCTGAATGAGGAGTTTGAAGGGCAGCTTCTAGCTGCTAGCTCCTAGCTCTATAGTCCGAAGGGACGCCCGGCAGTTTAAGGCCAAAGGAGAATTGCAAGATGAATGCAGCCGACTTTCGCCGCATCGCACTGAGCTTTGAAGGAGCTGAGGCGAGCTCGCACATGGGCGCTCCCGATTTTCGGGTCGGCGGCCGGATTTTTGCCACGCTTGCTTCTGAGAGCCAGGGCTACGGCAACCTGATGCTGACGCATGAGCAGCAGGCAGCCTTTGTCGGCGAGCAGCCGGAGATATTTCTCCCTATCCATGGCGGCTGGGGCGAAAGCGGCGCGACCCATATCCGGCTGGCAGCGGCAAGTGAAGACCAGCTCGCAGGCGCATTGCGCACGGCCTGGAAGCTGCGAGTTGAGGCGAACGAAAAGACCGGCAAGAAGACGCGTGGAAAGACGAAGCAGCCGACAGGGTCAAAGCCCTGATCTGGGAAGCTCACCGCCCGCCAAAGCGAGATTCGCTATACTTGTATAGCACCATCAAGAAAGAGACCCGCCATGCTTGCAATTCGCTTGCCCAAAGAGATCGAAAAGCGCCTCGATGCCCTGTCAAAGGAAACTGGCCGGACCAAGAGCTTTTACGTCCGCGAGGCGATTCTTGAGCATTTGGATGACCTTGAGGACATCTATCTGGCCGAGCAACGGCTGGCTGATATACAAGCGGGCCGCGTCAAGACGATTCCTCTTGAAGAAGTGATGAAGGAATATGGCATGGTCGATTGAACTTGATCCAAGAGCTAAACGCGAATTGGACCGACTCGATCCGCAGGTAGCACGCAGAATCAATCGCGTTCTTTTCGAGCGCATTGCTTTCCTTGAAAATCCGCGCAGCATTGGCGAAGCGCTGAAGGGCTCGGAGTTGGGTGAACTCTGGAAGTACCGGGTCGGCGATTATCGAATCATCGCCAGTATCGAAGACAAGCTGGTCCGTATTCTGGTCGTCCGCATCGGGAACCGGCGCGAAGTCTACCGGTCCTAGCTCGCCTTTTGCCCCTCCTCTGTAATGTGCTCCAGCAGGACCCGGTTGATGCCCTTTTCATATTCCTCGCCGGCGGGTGAGTGGGAGCGAAACCACGCCACGACGTCCGCCTCAACCCCAATCGCCACTTTGTCGCTGGGACCTGTATAGAAGAGCCCGCGCTTGGCGCCGGTCCAATCACGGACTTCGGGGATATCGGAGGTATCAATCGCCTCGTCCGGCAGGGCTGTCAGCCGTTCCAGCCGTGTGTGCTGCTCGGGACTGAGCTTGTTAGAAATCTCTGTCTTCATAGGCTCGCCTCTCAAAGGAGGTTGTGATGCGCGCGCTGATGATTCTGCCAATTGCGGCGGCGTCCGATTCCCATTTTACCGGTAAGGCGTGAACTACAAAGACCAGAAATGGCCCGACGCGTCCAATCGTTTGCCAGCGATCTCCATCCGGATGCGGATCGGGCTTGGATAAATGAAGTGGGTCTTCGAAGACCAGCGCCGCCTCTGAGAACGCAACCTGGTGCTTGAGAAGATTGGTTCTGGCCTTCTCGTCGTTCCAAATCCATTTGATTTGTTCCATATCGATCGCCAGAATTATAGTCCCGCCCGCAACGCGATGCCCCGATTCGCTATGATGGTCCCGCGATGGCAAACACACAGGAATTCAACGGCAAATGGGCACTGGTCACCGGGGCCAGTGCGGGGATCGGCGTGGCACTGGCGCGGGAGTTGGCAAAGCATGGCGCCAAACTCATCCTCACAGCGCGCCGCAAAGACCGGCTCGAATCTCTGGCCGCGGAACTCACGGCCGAAGGAACAGAGGTGCGCATCGTCGTCGCGGACCTGAACGATCCCGCCGCACCTCAGCAGATTCATGACGCGAGCGAAGGCTCCGGCCTTATCGTGGACATTCTGGTCAACAACGCCGGCCTGGGCCAGTTCGGCGCCTTCTACGAGAGTCCGGTCGAACAGGAGTTGAGCCAGGTCCGCGTCAACTGCGAGGCCATGGTGCGCCTGACGCGGCTGTTCGTCCCGCGCATGGTCGAGCGCAGGCGAGGTTGGGTGCTGGTGCTGGCTTCCACGGCCAGTTTTCAGCCGGTGCCCTACCTTTCAACCTATGCCGCCACCAAGGCCTTCGACCGCTTCTTCGCGTTGGGACTGGCAGCCGAAGTAGCCCGATTCGGGGTAAAGGTCACGGCGCTTTGCCCAGGGCCCACAGACAGCGAATTCTTTGACGTAGCTCACGCCGGGGCATTCAAGAACCGCGGTTCGCAGTCCGCTCCGGATGTGGCGCGGCTCGCCGTCGCCGCTCTGGCGCGTGGTCAGCGGACGATTGTCCCCTACTTCGGCGGCAAGTTCACCGCTCTCCTTGTCCGGTTCCTGCCCGTTGGCCTGATTACCTACTTTGTCGAAAAGGCCGCGCGGACTGAAGCGCATTCCGCCTGAGAAGACTTGCGGACGAACGCCGTCAAAGACCAGAATGGCGGGCGGACAGGAGGGAATTCCATGGAGTGGCGCAACATGAAGATAGGGCAGGTGTCGTGTTGCTGACAGCGTTGCCAGGCTCAGTCCACGCCAGCGCACAGGACCCCGAAATCCCCAAACACAAGGCGCCAATCGTCTAATTAAGCTCTCTAACCCAGATATTCCTGAAGCTGAGTGGCTCGCTCTTGTCGCCGTGTGCCTGCAATTTGATCGGCGCACTTTCATACTTTTTATAGAATGGCTGGCCGATATAAAGGGTTTGCCCCTTCAATTCGAAGTGATTCTGCACCAGCACGCCGTTGAAAAAGACCGTAACGCAGGCAGGTGTTTTCAGCGAATCGTCCGCGTTGAATGTCGGCGCTGTCCACACGATGTCGTAAGTCTGCCACTCTCCCGGCTTGCGATCCGGATTCACGAGCGGAGCGCTCTGCTTGTAAATGCTGGCGGCTTGCCCGTTGACATAGGTCGTGTTGTTGTACGAATCGAGAACCTGGAGCTCGTACCCGTCGTCGCCGGGCCCGGTGGAAGCGAGAAAAACGCCGCTGTTGCCGCGCGCCTGACCGCTGCCGGTGATGTTCTCAGGGACCCTCCACTCGACATGGAGCTGGTAATTCCTGAACTTTCGCCTGGTTTCGATGTTTCCCACACCCGGCGCCTTGCTCACTGTGAGGATGCCGTTGGACACGACCCATTTGGCCGGAGAATGGTCCTGGGCCGACACCCACTCATCCTGGTTCTTGCCATCGAACAACACGATTGCATCGGACGGAGGCGCCGCGTCTGTGGCGCCTGGAGTGACTATTTTGGGTACAGGCTGCCATACTTCAGTATCTTCGGGTTTAGCCTTGGCGGGTTGTTGCGCAGCAAGGGCAGCGGCCATGGAAACAAGGGCTGCCAACGCGAGGAACTGCGAAAGTCGAATGCTCATAGTTGGTCTTGAGAATACACCTCCTGAACCGTTCGCGTCCGTCAGCACTAGCGGGCGGCGGGCGCCAGAGGCAGCGTCTCGGGGATTCTTTCCGACGAAACGATCGCAAAGGAGTCGAAGAATCGCGCAACATCCTGCTCGCGGCGAGCGCTCTCCGAGGGAAATGCCGCGATCAGCATGTAGAGCCTCGGGTTGATATAAATGAGGCGCGAATTCATGACCCCGCCAGCCGAGTTCCGGGCTGAGAAATCCCGCGCCGGAAAGCCACCGATGGTGCTCCGGGATTCTTTGGTCAGCGAGGTTTGCGTTCGGGCCATCGCATCGTCTCGCGCCATGTCCAGGATTCTGCCCGCGTTGCGGTCGTTCGCTCGCGCTACGGGTGGATCGTCCGCCCAGGCCACGGCAAACGTTGTCTCGGCGTTGGCGTTGGAAAGGATCATGTTCACCCGATCCGATCCTCCGCGTTCATTGTCGGCGGGAACCTGCAGTTCCTTGACCTCGGCCGGCATCTCCACCTTGAACCCGTCGGTGCTCCGGTCCACATTTTCCCAACTGATGCGAGCAGGGCGGGGAAGCGGGGAACCCGGCTCGCCGCTCGAATCGCCTTCGCCCTCGAAACTGGCGGGGCGCACCAGACCCAGCTCCACCCGATGCAGATAGATGTAGCCGATTCCCAGTATCCCGATTGCAATCAGGATGATGAACTGCCACCACTTCACACTCTAGAGAGTGCCAATTCCGCTCATTCGATGCAAGCTGATTCGTGTGCTTTTGTCTGCGGGGGTGCCAGAGAGGTAAGGGGAGGCGCGGCAAAAACGAAGGCATAAAAACTTTTTCAACAGAAACGAACTCCCGAAACGCAACTTTTTCCCCAGTCTTGCATCTCATTAAATAATTAGCAGAGGCTTCCCCGATGTTCAACCCTTCAACGAAGGTATCCCATTCCTTTTGAGGATCCTTTACGGATCTCTTCTCTTCATCCCCCCTGGACCCCCTCCCTCAAATGCCTCTCGAGCGGGCCTGCCGGAAGGCAGGCCCATTTGCTCACTCAAGGTCTGCTGAAATTGCCGCCAGTTAGAATCAGCAACAGATGGCAAACTCTTCCACCCCAAACGCTCATTCGGTTTCGGACGACGGCCTGGACGTGCAAAGCATCGACGCTCTGCTGCGGAAGGCAGGCCTTGTGCGCAACCTGCGCGGGAACGCCGCCGGTGTTACGCGCCGTGTCCGCCTTGAGGGAGCTGCGCAAACGAGGCTGTCAAAGGCGGAGCTGTTTCATGCCGCTCCCATTCCGCGCGTGGCCCCCAACGGCGTCCAGTGGCTGCCGGTTCCCGGTTGGGACAGGTCCGGCCGGGAAAAGACCTCCTGGCTCTGGCACGGATTCAGCACGCGCAAAGGCGGCGTCAGCCGGGCATACTGTGCTGAAGGCGCGGCCGGCGAGCTGAATCTTGGTTTCACGGCCGCCGATGACCGCGACGCAGTTGCCCAAAACCGCAGGCTTTTGGCTGAAGCGGTCACCGGAAACGCAGCCACGCCGCTGGTCACCATCCGCCAGTTCCATTCAAACGTTCTCATCATCGCCTCCGCCGGCGACGCTGAACAAGAACGCCCGTGGAAAGCGGACGGGCTTATGACGGATGAGCCCGGCCTGCTCCTGGCAGTCCACACAGCCGATTGCATCCCCGTCCTGGTGGCCGACCGCAAGCGCCGCGCGGTTGCTGCCTTCCACGCCGGCTGGAGGGGCACGGTGAAGCGAATCGTCGAAACCGGCATTGGCCGGATGAGGCTTGAGTTCGGCTCCCGGCCTGAAGATTTGATTGCCGCCATCGGCCCTGGCATCGGCGCCTGTTGCTACGCCGTCCAAGAAGAATTGCTCTCCAGCTTCGAGTCCCAGTTCGATTATGCCCGCGATCTTTTCCGCGAGGTCTACGATAGCGACCCGGTACGAACCAAGTACCCCATGCTGTTTCTCACCCAGCGCGCTCCCGGCCATTCACCCATCGGTCCTAGCCTGCACCTGGACCTCATGGAAGCGAACCGCCGCCAGTTGCTTGCCGCAGGCCTCAAATCCAGCGCCATTCAATCCATTGGCGGTTGCACAAGCTGCCAAGCGGATTTGTTCTTCTCTCATCGCGCGTCCCAGGGCCACGCGGGACGCATGTTAAGCGTGATCGGCATCCGGCCGAGTTAGGGCATTCCGAGGGGCCGGCTTTGGCCCCGGCGCAATAGCCGCAGCGGCGGCCACAATCAGGATGGGGAAGCATTCCAGCGTGTAGCGCGGCTCGGGGTTCTCCATCGTAGCCAGCAACAGGCAGCGCAGCAACAGATAGCCGCCCAGCATCCAGGCTAACGGGACGCGCCCGCGCAGGAATGCCCAGGCTGCCGCGCCCACGTAACCCAGATTGATCAGGCCCAGAAGGACGGCAAGGATCGTCTGGCCGGGATGTTCGCTCCAGCGCCACCAATCGACATCCAGATAAAAGGCTTCGGTCCGTGGGCGCAGGACCATATCCGCCACGCGCAGCATAGGAACCACGAGGTAGTAGCGCAGCGGATGGGTGCGGATGCGCTCGGTAGCCAGCGCGGCAAAGCTGTCGTCGAGCTGGGGCGAAATGCCGTTCCAGCGGTTGTACTCATTGAGAAGCAGGCGGGTTTGCTCTCGCTGTTGGGGCGAGTCGAAGGCGCGCGCCGGCAGGTCGCCGAGTTCGATGTTCTCGGAGCCCACGTTCCAGAAGACGTTGCCGGTGGAGGCGTACTCCACCGACCAGGTCCGCATCCAACGGTAAAAACCGAGGTTAACGCGTTCGCCGGGGTCGTTGACGTGGCGTGGAGCCAGAGGTTCAAAGACATGGAAATCCGTCCAGTTGCGCACCGTCCACGGCGCGAGCGGCGCGAGAGCCACAACGCAGAACAGTGCCGTGGAGGCCATCCCGGAGCGCAGTCGCAGCCGCAATCCATGACTGGCGGAACGGGTGCGCACGGTGTACCCAAACAGTCCCGCTGCCAGCACCGCAAACAGCAGCGCGCCGTCTGGCCTGAGCAACATGGCCAGACCCGCAGCGCACCCGGCCAGCGCCAGCGCCCAGACATCGCGGCTACCCGCTTGTGCGGCGGCCAGCGCCCGGCCCGCCGCATAGACGCCCAATGAGATCGCAAAGACTGAGAGGCACTCGGTCATGGCGATGCCTGTGTAGGCTGCGGTGAAGGGGCAAAGCATGGCCAGCGCCAACGCCACCTCTGTAGCGCGGCGGGATAGAAACCGGCGCGCGAAGGCTGCCAGCAGCAGTCCTCCGGCCAGGTCAGCGGCCGCCTGAACAACAAAGACGGCATTGAGCCAGACTCCCGAAAAGAGCTGCTCAATCATCGCCAGGAAAAGAGGATATCCAGGCAGACGAAAGAGACTCGGAGTGAGATCGTCTCCATCGCCCATGCCATAGACGCCGTGGTGCAGCAGGTTGTGTCCCAGCTCCAGGTAGACCCCGGTGTCGTCGTCGGACGGACGTGGAAACGCGATCAGGATCAGCCGCAGCAGCACGCCTGCGGCAATCCAAAGAATCCAGCGCTTCCGCGACGGAGAAAGACTCATGCACTGAAACTATAAACTGCGTAGTTAAGTTTTCGGTGTAAGGGCCAGTTTTTCAGTGCCGTTTGAAATGGGCCTGCTCAGGAGGCTTTGGCTGCTTCATGCGGATTCACCAGGTCGCGAAGCTCCTTGGAAGGCTTGAAGTAGGGCACCCTTTTCGCAGGGACCTCCACGCGTTCTCCAGTCTTCGGGTTCCGTCCAATACGGGGATTGCGTTGGCGGATGCGAAAGGACCCGAAGCCACGAATCTCAATCTTGTCTCCACTCTGCAAAGCCCCGATCACGGACCCAAAGATGGTTTCAACAATCACCTCACCGTCGCGGCGAGTCAGATCGCCGAGTCCGGTGACTTTCTCCACCAGGTCTGCTTTTGTCATAAGCTTTAGGCCTCCGCTCACAGCATAACCGGATTTTGCCCCTAAGAGCGTGAAAAAGAAGCCTTTCTTGTGGGAATTGAGCCCTTGCCGGTCGGCAGATGGACTGAAAATGCCGTGTGCCGGAGATTCAATGGGGCAACACTGCCTCGGGGGCGCTATCATATCCAGAGCCTATCCACGAAATCAGGTCGGTGGAAGCCGGAACCCAGGCTGGCGGTGGCCCTTGACGTGACGCAGTATCCAAATTACAGCATCGTCATTCCGGCCTTCAATGAGAGCGCACGCATTCTCGGCGCGCTCCGGTCGGTCGTGGACTGCATCCGCGAGCGTGGTTGGCAGGCGGAGGTCATTGTCGTCAACGATGGCTCTCAAGACGCGACAGCGGAGCTGGTGCGTGCCTTTGCCGCCGATGCGTCCGAAGTCCGCATGATCGAGAATCCTGGGAACCGCGGCAAGGGCTACAGCGTTCGCTCCGGCCTGCTGCAAGCCCTTGGCGATGTGGTCCTGTTCACAGACGCCGATCTCTCAGCGCCCATCGAAGAGGCTGAACTCCTTTTTACCGCCATCGCGCAGGGAGCGGATGTCGCCATCGGTTCCCGCTGGCTTGAGCGTGGCCGCCAGACCCACCGCCAGCCCCTCTACCGCCAGGTCTTCGGCCGCTGCTTCAACGGCGTTACCCGCGCCGTCATGGGATTGCGCTTTGCCGATACACAGTGCGGCTTCAAAGCTTTTACCCGCTCCGCCGCCCAGACCGTCTTCCAACTCCAGACCATCGAAGGCTGGGGCTTCGACCCTGAGATTCTCTTCATTGCCCTCAAGCGCGGCTACCGCGTCGTCGAGGTGCCGGTGAGCTGGGCTCACGACGAGCGCACCCGCATGAGCTACCTGAAAGACGGCATCAAGATGCTCCAGGAGATTGTCATCATCCGCTGGAACGCCTTGCTCGGTCGCTACGGCAAGCAAGTCGAGCACATTCATCGGACCAGGCTGGAAAGATAGCCATGTTGAAAATGTAGTGGGGCCTGCCATGCAGCATACGGACCTGGTTCGCATCACTGCCGGAGTTGTCTTTGCTTTGTTGGTCACGCTGCTGCTGTGGCGGCGCAGGTCAAGACGATAGAGCACCTTGCTGAAGAATCCCGGCAACTTCTCAACGAATGGATGCAGAGGCAATCTCCCGGCAATCGGCCTGGGTTTGTCGTTTCTGGCGTACCACCTCTTGAGACTAATGCGATTGGCTCCTCGTCAATGATTGCAGGCGGCGGGTGCAGAATTCCCTCGCCAAGAGATTGCTGAATTGAAGGGGACTACCAAATGATGCGCAAATCGTTACTCGCTGTTCTGTTCCTCGCACTGGGTTCCATGACCGCTCTGGCCGCTGACTTCAACGGCAAATGGACCGCCGACTTCACCACGCCAAGAGCC
>Ga0224553_1000573_pt1 | contig 15424 bp, 9 predicted proteins | sample 714S21014metaG_FD_179897 | JGI IMG/M metagenome (GOLD analysis project Ga0224553, IMG submission 179897) | Peat soil microbial communities from Stordalen Mire, Sweden - 717 S2 10-14 | ecosystem: Environmental > Terrestrial > Soil > Wetlands > Peat | place: Sweden: Norrbotten County, Stordalen... | reverse complement strand
CACCGTGCGCGGCTTGGTGCGCTTGCGCACGCCTTCCAGCAAGGGACGGATCAACTCAAACTGCTCCCGGCTGATATCGCTTGGATACGGCTTTCTTGGCTCCATTTCTCAGATTTACCGTACTGAGGGAGAAGCTGCATATATCTACCGTGATGACCACGGCAGATCAGGACCAAAGATCGTAAACAGGCTCTTAACGGCGGGCATCAGCTTGCCCTCCTTGGGCGCCTTGATGCCGTCGGCCAGGCAGACCACGCGGGAGCCGGCACAAACGGGCTTGAACAGCGTCAGGCACAATTTCACCCAGCAGGCGGTGAGCTTGTCCAAATCAAGTCCCTTGCTGTGAAACAGATGCAGGAAGCGGTGGTAAGCCTCGGGACGCAAGCCGAGAACACGGACATAGCTGCTAACCCCGGCCAGATCCAGGCGGCAACAGAGGCCAATCAGGGGCAGGACCAACCACAGGAAGGTGCGTGATCTGTGGCAAGCAGGCCGCAGTGATCGAACAGCGTTCATCTAGGGAACCCAAAGAGTCATGTAGGCAACCTCGATTGTGTCTGACAGCACTATAGTGCTATCAGACACAATCGAGGTATACTTTTCTCCGATGAATACCAAAAGGGAATCTGAAATCGAACGTCAAATCGAGAAGCTGAAGCGGGACCTTGCTGGACTCGGGCAACTGCGGCCAGGTAGCCTTTCCAAGCAGTACACGGTATGCGGCCATCCAGGATGTCGCTGTACAGCAACACCGCCGCAAAAGCACGGCCCCTATTACCAACTAAGCTTTACCCGAAAGGGCAGGAGCAGTTCCAAGTTCGTCCGCAAGGAAGACCTGCCGGCAATCCGCAAGCAGTTGAAGAACTACGAGCGTATGAAGTTGCTGGTTAACCAATGGATCGATCTGGCCACCGAACTATCAAACCTCCAGATCAAGCAAAATCGAGACTGAACGGGCCGGAGAACTTGGCACTCTCCAGGTTCCGGTCTGCTGTATTTAAATCGCGTCAAGGCCAGTGCGTTTCAAAGCAAATTCACCCTGTTCCAGCCCCCTTTCTTGCACGCGGAGGCCAAGACCAGTTCAGAGGCGATCCGAGCAGCCGCCACCTCTATATGGTCGATGAATCCAGCCTGGCCAGCACCCGCCAGATGCAAGCATTTATGGAGAAGATTGGGCCGCTAGATCGGGTACTCCTTATCGGCGACACGCGCCAGCATCAGAGCGTTGATGCTGGCAAACCCTTCGAGCAGATGCAGCAGGCCGGGATGCAAACTTCACAACTTGACCAGATCATGCGCCAGAAAGACCCGGAACTGCTTCGCGCGGTCGAACACCTGTCGAAGAACGAGACCGTAATCGGCCTCACGCTCTTGCAACAGCAGGGCCGCGTCACTGAGATACTCGACAATGTCCAGCGCATCGAGGCCATTGCGAAGGACTATGTCGCCAAGCCTGAGAACACGCTGGTCGTCTCGCCCGACAACGCCAGCCGCCAGGAAATCAACAATGCGATCCGCACTGAATTGCAGGCATCCGGCGTCGTCTCCAAAGAGAGTCACAGCATGAACGTGCTCACGCCGCGATCTGATATGACCAGCGTTGATCGAAGCTGGGCAGCGCGATACCAGCCAGACGACGTTCTCCATTACACGCGGGGCAGCAAGGAACACAGTATTGAAAAGGGCAGCTATGCAACCGTCATCTCCGCCAATCACAAAAAGAACCAGATCACCGTCCAGAAGCCAGACGGCCAGCAGGCCACCTATGACCCAAAGCGATTGCAAGGCATTGCGGCTTACCGCGAGATTGACCGCGATTTTGCTCAGGGAGACCGCATCCAGTTCACTGCCAACAACCGCGAGCTTGCCGTTTCAAACCGCGACATGGGAACCATCGAACGCATAGACGCCAATCAGATCAGATTACAAATGGACGGCGCAAAAGAGCGCACCGTCGCGTTCGACGCCGCGCAAATGCGGCATTTCGATCATGGCTACGCCGTGACCTTGCACAGTTCCCAGGGGCTTACAGCAGACCGGGTATTGGTGAATATGGACACGAAGGTCCACCCGGAACTCATCAATACGCGCTTCGCCTACGTCTCCGTATCCCGCGCTTCCGAGGACGTGAGAATTTACACCAACGACGCCGCTGTCCTGAGTGAGCGCCTCAGTACCGACGTAACAAAGACCTCAGCCGTAGACCTTCACAAAGCCCAGATCGAACCGACCCGCAACCCGCAAACCCAGACAAAGGAGCCACCGATGACCAACAGCAGAGAGCACTCCCAAGAGGAACTTCGCCGCCAGATACTTGCCGAGACGATTATTCACGCTCCCGAAAACATCAGCACTACCACCGACATCGAGCATCGGCACAATGCTCCGATCCAAACAGCCCTGCCAAACGAAGCGTCAGATTACGAGTGGAAGCGCGAGACCGGCGAGGTTCAGAGCTACCAGCACACCAACGCGGGAAGCTGGCTGCACATCGACCCTCAAGGCCAGTTCTACGACCGCCAGGCGCAGCCGATTACGCGAGAGACCGCCCTTGAGCAAGCAGGCCAATCCTCGGCTCATTCATTGGGCGACAATGCGCAAGTGCAGCCCCACAGTAAAGACACTACCGACCTCGGCCTGAGTCTGTGAACCGCCTCAATTGCCGACAGCCTCTCTCACGAGAAGTGCAAGTTGCCGATGCGTTTGCATCTTCCCAAGCAGTTTTTCGTTGGGTTCATTTCTAGCGGGGAGTCGCCGCGCGGAAACCTGTTCCGAATCTCAAGTTGCTTGCAGCTAACATTGTTGTCAGCGCAAAGGTGGATCGTACGTCATTGAAAACGGCAGGCCATTCTCTCCCGAGCTTCAACAATTTGCCGCCGACCCGGCCGAACGTCTTTACCCGGTCACAGACACGGATTTTGCTCAACGGTGATAGTTGAGGCCCAATGCTGTTCTTTGGAATGGGGGGCGCAAGGCTGTTATTTGTGCGTCTTATTCAATCGAGAATATCTATAGCGGTAAGCCAACGCGCCGCATCAGATCATTAAAGCGCGGATCAGAACGCAAAGGATCGAGGCAGGGATCGATCTTGAGGTTGGTGAGTCCCTCGCTATGCGCTTTATAGGATTTTTCCAGCCATGTAAACGCCTCGTTCTTCTTGCCCAGGCCGGCATAGACGAACGCTATTTCGTATTCCCCTACGCCGTCTTTGCGCACATGCTCTTCCAATCGCGCAATGGTCTTGCGCGCCGCATCTGTCTGGCCCGCGCGGGCATACGCATTGCCTAAGTGGCCTATAACATGTGGCGAATCACCCGACTTCCGAAATTCACTGATAGATTTCGCGTACATACCCTTCTCCGCGTAAATATCGCCCAAGAGAAAGGTTTCGTCAGGAAGATTGATATTCAGCGCATGGGCTCTTCGGATCATCGAAAGCGCTTGATCATACTGACGAGAAAAGTAATAGGTGAATCCCGCATTCCTGAAGGAACGGGCGGAAATTGGATCGAGTTCCACCCCTCGCTCCACTTCTGCCATGGCGTCGGGCAGCTTTCCGATTCGTTCCAAGTAAACCGCGTATCTTTCATGGACCGACGCGGAACTTGGATTGATCTCCTGCGCCCTGGAGAATTCCCTAGCGGCAGTGTCCCAGTCCCAGTTCAAATTCATGGCGGCGTTCGCAAGTTCCGCATGACCCTCGGGCAGAGAGTCGTCCAACTCGATCGCCTTGGAGGCTTCGTTCTTCTGTTTAAGAAATGCCTCGGCATAAGCAACATCGCCACCTTCACCCATGCGGCCGTAGCAACTGGCCAATGCGGCATGTGCCTGCGCATAGTTGGGGTCCGCATCAATTGCTTTTTGAAAGTAATCGATGGCGCCCTTGTAATCATTCGCATTCAAACGGAACATACCCTGCAAGTACAGATCTTCAGCATCCGTATTGACTGGCCGCGCACGGGCGAAGCGAGCTTTCTGCTCGGGCCTCTCATTGATGCTGACCTCGTCCGCAATTGCTTGCGCCAACTCTCCCTGCAAGGCCAAAATGTTGGACTGGTCGCGGACATAAGTATGGGACCAGATGGGATGATCGGTTCTGGCATCGATCAACTCAACGGTAATGCGCACATGGTTGCCCTGGTGCCTTACCGACCCCTCCACGACTCCTTCGACAGACAGTTCATGGGCAATCTCGGGCAGCTTTTTCTTCGTGCCCTTGTAACTCATTGCCGATGTCATAGAAATGACGCGTAGCGTGGAAACCTGGCCGAGGTCGGCGATCAACTCTTCTGTCATGCCGTCGGCGAAGTAGTCTTGTCCCGGATCGCCAGAGAGATTTTCGAGCGGAAGAATCGCGATAGAGCGAATCTCCGGCGATGTATTTGAATCACGATGCCACTTTTTGAAGCCGGTGTAACCGGCCATGGCGATGAGAACTAATGCAAGCACGACGCTGGCCAGGATGCGCGGTGAGTGAAGCGATTTCTTCCTGGGGAGATGAGGCGCCTCGTCGACTTTCGCTTCAGTTCTTTCGTCGGACAGTTCGCTACTCGCAGCGGCGGTTTGCTCCACCGGAGTTGAAGGAGCAGTTTCGGGTTGCGGTGCCGCCGCTGTTGCCAAAACCGCGAAGTTGAACTTCGGCACATAGTGACCGCTCGGAAGTTCGATACGGACGGTGTGCTTTCCTTCGGTTTCAGCGTAGTACTGTACCAGCTTCTTGCGAACTTCCCCGGCTTTGACGCGGACCACCGGATCGTTTCCCGTATCGTAATCGACCGGGCGCCCGAACATCTCGGCCCCAATCATCCGCTCTCGCAGGGAATCGATTTGGCCTTCCAGAGTATGTTCAACGATCAGCTGGAGAAAATCCTGGGCTCGCTTGCTGCCCGCAAACGGCGGACTCGCTAATACCTCATTCAGGTGATGTCGCACCTGAATGATTCGCTCGGGGCAGAGTCCATCCTTTTCCTGAGTTGGCTGGACAGTCTCCATGCCCCCTTGATATCCCATGCGAATCAATGTAGCACAGAGGACGTATCTTCGAGCGGCGATGGGCTGCGGTAAACCCCTAAAGCATTGAAATATAAGGCAAATCATCAACATACACCCCAGCATACCGTTACATACATTGCACGACCACAGCGCGAGTGCTGGAATGGACACGCTGTTTGGATCGGACGAGTGGCGAGGTAGACCGGGAAACGTTTTCCCGGCTAGCCTGCTTTGGGAAATAGCAACTCGGTTCTCTCGCAGAGGTTCCGAACAAAGTGGACGGTTGCGAGGGGGAACTCCAAACACGCAGTAGGATTTGCCATGAGAAAACCCAGGCAAATTCTCGGTTCGGAGGCGGGCAACCTGGACAGATAATCGAGGAAGTGTCTTTCCAGTCTGAACTCGCATTCTCACACTGCTGTATGAACCGCAGAAACTCTAGGAGGGAAGAAAGTATGAGACGCAAAATCAACATTATGCTGTTGACGCTTCTGTGCATCTTCGGGTCTTCGATGATGCTGGCACAGTCAACAACAGGAACTATCCAGGGCCAAGTGACAGACCCGTCTAATGCGGCGATCGTAAGCGCGCCAATCACCGCGACCAACACACTGACAGGAGAAACCCATTCTACAACCACGAACAGCCAAGGCCAGTACGTCATTCCTAACCTACCCGTTGGTGTGTATCGTGTCGAGTCGCAAGCGACCGGCTTCAAACACACCGTGCGCGATGGAGTCACCCTCTCGGTGAACCAGGAAGCACGTGTCGATCTTGCTCTAGAACTCGGCAAATCCAGTGAATCAGTCGAAGTCCATGCCGATACCGTGCAGGTGAACACATATACCCCCGAGTTGGGAGAACTGGTTAACCAGAAGGACGTGGAAGATCTTCCGCTCAACGGAAGAAACGTCTACAACCTGCTCGTAGCGCTGCCCGGCGTTTCCAATATCAACGCTGAAGTAGTGCCCAGCCGCGACAACAGCACCTTTGTGATCAATGCCGGCCGCCAAACCACAAACTCCTGCTTCATCGATGGTGGCTTCAACAACGACATTTGGCGCAATCAGTGCAGTACGCCACCGAACCCCGACGCCGTTCAGGAATTCCGGCTGCTGAGCTCCAACTCCGATGTCGAGTTCGGCCGTATGCCGGGCGCCTTCATGAACATCATCACTAAATCCGGCACCAACTCCTTTCATGGGTCCGCCTATGAGTTTTTGCGCAACAATGACCTCGATGCAAAGACCTATTTCAACTCGTCGGTTACGCGCCTTGACCAGAATCAGTTTGGTTTCACCGCAGGCGGACCTGTATTGAAGAACAGAGTTTTTATGTTTGGGTCGTGGGAAAAACTCAAACAAATCAACCCTGCCTTCATCAATGAAATTCCGGTTCCAACCGCGGCAGAGCGTACGGGAATATTTACCTCGGCAGGACGGGCGCCCAACACACCGGAACCGATTGATCCAAACACTGGAAATCCTTTCCCGGGCGATAATATCTTCTCCGATGTAACGCTGGGCACAGGAGACGCGGTTGGCAAGGCGATCGTCAATGCCATTCCTGCGGGCACCAACTCGGACGGAACCTATAACGCAATAGCGAACGCCAATGCGGATGTATGGCAATACCTGCTGAAGGGCGATTACCAATTCACCAAGAACCAGAGGTTCACTGTGAGCTGGTTCAAGATGAATTCAGCGCAGAACAACCCGTTTGCCTATTACAACGAGTTTCCTGGATTCGGCGAACGTGTTGATGGGGCAATTCAACACAACTTTGTTGTCAACCATACGTGGACGCACAACAACATCTACAATGAAGCGCGCTTTAACATGATGCGCCGCACCACTCCCTGGAACATCATCGACGGCAAGACTCTTGCCGAATACGGCAGCGACGTTGTCCAGGGCGCTCTGACGGATGATCCGAAACCGGTTCCTTTCCGGATGTCAGTCTCTGGAAGATTCAACACCGGTTGCTGGGATGCGGCTGGTCACGATCACTCCATCGGCGGATCAGACACTGTCAGCTGGATCAAAGGCAAGCACAACATCAAGCTCGGTTCCTTCGTCATGTGGGGCTTCTACGCCGAGACTGGAGCCAGCAACGGCGATGGTACGATCCAAGAGAACGGCGGTCTCACCGGCAACCCTCTGGCGGACTTGATGCTAGGATATTCCACAAACTTCTCCCAGGATAGCGGCGATCACCCGGATGAAAGCGCCAAGTACTGGCACAACTATGCGCAGGATACATGGCAGATCACCCCTCGCCTCACAATTACCGCTGGGGTGCGCTATGAAATCACCACGCCCCTGGTGTGGACGGTGAACTACATCTCTTCGTTTGAAAAGAATGTTCAGTCTACCACTTATCCCAACGCTCCCAAAGGCCTTCTGTTCTATGGTGACAAGGGAGTAACGCGCGCGGGCAGGCCAGACGACTGGAAGAATCTTGCACCGAGAGTGGGTCTCGCCTTTGATCCATTCGGCAACGGCAAGACTTCGATTCGCGTCGGATATGGCCTCTACTACCTGGCCGCCTACGGAGACGGCATCCGCGCTCCGCAGCCATTTGTCCTTACTACCGGCATCAACGCCGATACGAGCCTCGTCAATCCCTATCTCGTCGCCCCCTATAACGGAGTCAATCCCTTCCCGTTCACACCTCCCACTGGAGCTGCAGCTACGTTTCTCTTGCCGCAGGATCCGGTTGTCTTTGCCAACAATGCGGCAACACCGTATCTCAACCAGTTCAATCTGACCGTGCAACGCCAAGTGACCAACAACATGAGCTTGCAGGTTGGCTATGTCGGCACCCTCTCGCGCAAGATGAGCGGCAACGTCGACGAGAACAACCCCATCTATGAAAACGTTCCGGCTTCGCCTTGCTGCGGTGCGACCGCTGGCGCGGCGCCTACGTCGGCCAATGTCGATGCTCGCCGTCCCTATATGCCCGGAACGTTCCAAGCCATCGGCACCTACGTTACGGGCTTCAATGCCAGCTACAACGCGCTGCAGGCGATATTAACCCAACGCTTGTCGCACGGACTGAGCTTCAACGCCAACTATACGTTTGGCAAGGGCATTGACCTGGTTTCCAGCGACAACTACAACGGTGGGCTGGGCTTTACGGATTCCAGCGATCCCGCCAGGGACAAGGGACCGACCGACAGTTTGGCGCACCACATCTTGAACATCTCCGGAACGTATGAGACGCCCAAGGTGCGGAATCTGGGAACGATCGGCAATTACGCGCTGAGCGGGTGGCAGGCCAATGCGATTGTACAATTCCGCAGCGGCCTTCCGGTGAACATCACATCCGGCGTGGACAGCAACGCCGACAACAACTGGAACGATCGTCCTAATGTGACCGGGAACTATAAAGAATCTGGTTCCAGGGCGCAGAAGATTGCTGAGTACTTCAACTACACTGCTTTCTCAGCGGCTCTTCCAGGCACTTACGGCAACGTCGGCCGGAACTTCCTGATCGGACCTAAATTCGTAGACGCCGACCTGTCGTTCTTCCGGAACTTTCCGATTTACAAGCAACATCAGCTACAGTTCCGCGCGGAATTGTTCAACGCCTTCAACCACACCAATCTCGGAAACCCCGATGGGGGTTTGCTTGACAGCAACGTCGCCAGGATTACTTCTACCGCCAATGCGGGACGTATTGCGCAGGGCGGCTTGAAGTATTCGTTCTAAACTTTACCGGGCTGGTCACACATGTCTCCTGATCTTGTGGCCAGCCCATTTTTTGCTCCGTTGTATCTTCATACCTGACCTCTGGGGGAAAGATGTCGAACCGCAGATACCGTGCGTTCTTTCAGTTCATTGCCAACGCTCTCGTTCCGATGCTGCTTATGGCTATTGTCGTGACGCCATCCAAAGCAGAAGATTTGAAGACAGCAAATACAGCCAAGGCAGCTCCCAAGCCCCTATACCGCGATCCGGTTCACGATGGAGCCGCCGACCCGTCGCTGATCTGGAATCGCGCGGAAAAGAAATGGATGATGTTCTATACCAACCGGCGAGCCGACCTGTCGAGTTCCGATCCCAAGGATGTCGCATGGATCCACGGGACACAAATTGGCATAGCCGAATCGAAGGATAGCGGCACGACCTGGACGTATGCAGGCACAGCCAAGATTCCCTACGGAAAGCCCAACTACACGTTCTGGGCTCCTGATCTGGTCTGGGATCGTGGTCTGTATCATATGTTCGTGACCGTGGTGCCTGGCATCTTCCATGACTGGAATGCGCCCCGCCAAATCATTCACCTGACAAGCAAGAATTTAGCTGTCTGGAAATTTGAGTCGAAGCTAACTTTGTCTTCGAATCGCACCATCGATCCGTACATCCTCAAGCTCACGGATGGCAGTTGGCGTCTCTGGTACAAGGATGAAGAGGATCATAGCTACATCCATTATGTGAACAGCCCAGACCTCTATCAATGGACGGCGGGGGGCGTAGCCATCAATGACCGCTCCAGCGAAGGCCCCATCGTCTTTCGTTGGAAGGGCAGCATTTGGATGATCGTTGATGCGTGGAGCGGCTTGGGGGTTTACCGATCGTCCGACGCCTTGCACTGGACGCCGCAAAAGGAGAATCTCCTCACCGGGGCCGGGCTGCTTCCAACGGATCGTTCGGAGGGCCACCATGCCGATGTCGCCATCAGCAAGGGGCGTGCATTTCTTTACTACTTCGTACAGCAGGAAGGTCCGGATATGGTTCCCAACAGGCCGGAATCAGCGAATCGATCCGTGCTTCAGGTTGTGGAATTGACAGAGCAAGACGGGCAGTTGAAGGCAGACAGAAACCGTCCAACCTATGTATCGCTTGAGCCTGCGGGGGATCGATATAGATAACGAATTCTCTTCGTGCGCGAATACCCGTCGAAGTGCTCTGATGAGTATTTGCGCGCGAAGAGTTGAATGAAGCCTGGCATCGAATGATACGCTGGAAACCTATGTTCGACACTGAGGCTCCAAAGCCAGGAATACGGTTGGCCCGCGAAGTTATACCGCAATTGCTCGCAAGAACAGTTGCGGCTTCTCTGTGCGTCTCAGTCGTGTTATTTTGCGCAAGCACGCAGGGGGGAGCGCAAGTGCCTTCTCGCCCTGTTGAATCCCCATGGACGAGCCTGACCAGGCAATTGAATCGGGCGATCAGCATCGCCGAGCACGGGGACACGCAACAGGCATTGGTTCTCGCCGATGCGCTACTGGAGAAACATCCTGATTTTGTGCCAGCGCTCAAATTGAGGGGTTTATTGCTGGAAGAGGCCGGGCGCGGCGCTGAAGCAGCACAGGCCTATGAAAAAGCTCTGCAGATCATGCCCAACGATCCCGGCCTGCTTTTCAAGTTCGGAGTCAATCGGTTGGCGGTCGGCGACAACGATCAGGCAATCCACCTGTTCCTCCGCCATTTGAGTATTCTTCCCAGAGACGGCGATGCACTCTTCTATCTTGCCCAGGCATATCACCTGAACGGACAGGACGATCTAGCTCTGAAAGCCGCCCGCGAGAGTGTCAAGGTTGCTCCAGACAACGCGCAAGTCTGGCAAAAATACGGAGAACTTACTTGCGGTTCAGGGGACAGCGAAGCCGGCCTCAAGTCGCTGCTGAAAGCGCAGCAACTCGATCCCACATTGGAACAAATAGACTTCGACATCGGGGCCGCACACTACGACAGCATGGACTTTCCCGATGCCGCGAAGTATGCAGCGAGGGCAGTCGCGAGGCAGCCCAAGAACTTGAAGGTGTTGGCGCTGCTTGCTTCCGCGGAGGAAAAGTTATCCCAATGGCGAGACGCCCAATCGGCATTTGAACGCATTCTGGCAATTGAGAAGGACGATGTCCCTTCTTTGCTCGGACTTGGGCATTGCAAACTGGAACTCCGGCAATATCAGGCGGCAATCGATACTCTGCAACGCGTTTTGCAGGTGGATCCAGCCCAGATGCAGGCCCATTACTATTTGTCCCGTGCCTATGCCGCATTGGGCAGGACGGCGGATGCGCTGCACGAGGCGGAACTGCACCATCGGATGGAACAGATGTCTTTCGCGCAAGCCGAACTTGGCAGCGAAGGGAACAAGTCCACCTGGAAGAAAGCTATGCAGTACCTGGCCGAGGGGCGGGAGGAGGAGGCGTTAAGTCTGTTTCAGAAAACTCCAAAAGATTCTTCCGCAACTTCCGGAGATCCATATGTATTTGTCGGATCTATCTATCTCTCCATGGGAGATGCCAAAGATGCTCTGCGCAATCTTCATTGCGCATTGGAAGTTGAACCGAGGGTTCGCGGAGCGCATACTTATATGGGTTTGATCGCGCTTCAAGAGGGTGATCTGGACACGGCAGACAAGGAATTTGACGCCGAGCTTGCAAACGACCGAAATTATCTTCCCGCTATCGCGGAGTTAGGCGAAGTGCGCTACCGGCAGCAGCGCTGGACGGATGCGGCGGACCTCTTGTTGAGGTCCAGGACGAGAACCCCCATGTTGCTGTATATGCTCTGCGATTCTTACTTTCATCTTGGCAAGAGGCAGGATGCGAGACTCACCGCCGAAGTCCTGGCGGCATATGCGCGGAACGAACCGGAAGTGATACGCGCGCTCATCGATCTGATCAACCGCAATGGGGAATCCGCTCTCGCACAGCAATTGTCGGGCAATCCGAATCCCTGAGCGGCGCCGCTCATTACCGCCCTTCGGTCACGGTGAGAATCTGATCTGCCTTGACGTTGGTCAAGATCTGTTTCACGCCGCTTGGCCATGCCAGTTCGATCTTATCGATGACGGTGGCGTCACCCAATCCAAAGTGGACCCGCTTATCGCTGGATGAGTTATACCCAACGGCGGTTGTCGCTTCATTGTACTGATCGCCATGCGACGTAGAGATTTTCACCTTCGTCCCCAGACCATCGCGGTTGGACTTGACGCCAACCAACTTCAGAATGATCCAGTGGTTTTGGTTCTTCGTACGATTCATCAGAAGTTCGGGGGGGCCATTCAGAACAGTCACCACAATGTCGATTTTTCCATCGTTGCTGAAATCGCCAAAAGCTGCTCCGCGATGCGCAGCAGGCACGGTAAATCCTGCGCCTGCTCCCGAACTCACATCCTCGAAGGTCAGATTGCCCTTGTTGCGGAGCAGGAGATTTGGAAGCACATAGGGCCGGTGTACAACCGCGTCCGCATTGTCGAGAATGTCGGAAGTGGCCGCAAACAGATCCTTTCGACCATCGTTATCGAAGTCGAAGGCGCCGGTTCCCCAAGCGGTGAAACGGCTGGTCAGAGTGGTCAGCCCGGCCCTGCTGGTGGCATCCTCGAATTGGCCGCCACCTAAATTGCGATAGAGCGGAAAGGTATCGCCGAACATGGCGGTGTGAAAGATGTCCGGTTTCCCGTCGTTGTCCAGGTCGCGAAAATCCGCGCCCATTCCGGCCACGGTCTTGCCGTTTCCGGTAAATGCAACTCCGGCTTCCGATGCGACATCCGTGAAGGTCCCATCGCCATTGTTATGAAGGAGAAAATTCTGAAATGTATCGTTCGAAACAAAGATATCGGTGAAGCCGTCGTTATCGTAGTCGGCAAAGGCTACGCCCATTCCCTTGCCTACGTATTGAGAAATATGGGACTGGACTGAGACATCGGTAAACGTTCCGTCGCCATTGTTGCGGTAAAGGATGTTGTGCGTACCCTGAAATCCGTTAGGGGAGCAGTAGGCCGGTACTCCCTCCTGATTGCAAAGAGCCGCGGTATGTATATCGTAGTCGAGATAGTTGACGACAAAAAGATCAAGAAGTCCATCGTTGTTGTAATCGAACCACCCTGCAGTTATTGACCAGGCTTTCCCGGATTCCGGAATTATTCCGCTCACACTTGCCTTTGCCGTTACATCGGTGAAGGTTCCATCCCCGTTATTATGGAATAGCTGATTATAATTGACGCCTGTGACGTATAGATCCACAAAGCCGTCATTGTCGTAATCGCCAGCGGCTACTCCCATCGAGTAGCCTATGCCCTTCAAGCCTGCGCTCTCTGTGACATCTGTAAAGGTTCCGTCGCCATTATTACGGAAGAGGCGATTGTAGTAACTGGGATCGCTCTTTTCGAGCGAAGGAATCGCTGCGCCGTTGGTGAAGAAGATGTCCAAAAATCCATCGTTGTTGTAATCGAATACCGCTACACCGCCTGTCATGGTCTCAATGGAGTACCTCTGCGGGCTGACACTGTTTTTAAGTATGAACTTGATCTTAGATGCTTTGATCACATTTTCAAATTCTATCGCCGACGCTGTAAGCATCACTGTATTTGCGTGTGGTTTGCTCACGGGAGTCTGACTGTGCGTCACTGCGGAAGGGGACACGACTTCCTGCGCACTGGACTCCACCCCCGTGCAAATAATGGCTGTCATGACCAGCAGACAGCAGAAGGAAATCATGGCGGCCTGGACGGTCATGCCGGCGGATGTTTCTGATGTGATGTCAGAGGCTGCTGGGATGATCGAAGGATTCGCGTACTTGCGTCGCAATTGCATCATTTTCGCATGAACCAGATGTAGCGGAATTACAAGTGGGCCGCAACTGCTCCGGCCCTACTCGTCAGTACTGCTGTTCAGGAATGAAGGTAGCTCTCGATGTATGGCGTCAATGTTGGCGTGACCGGCCTCAGCGAGACCCTTTCCTGGTGGTGATTAATTAGAAGTTCTTGGCAATACCTGGACCGAGCATCAGGATTGGCTAGTGCTCATTTGGGGACTAGCCATCCCCAAGGCAACGCGAAGACGTCGGCTTCAAGCGGACGTGCTTTGCCGCCATGCAACACCACTCCCCTGACAAGAGATGCTTTGCGCTTCAAGTCATCCCGGAAGGCGCGGATTCCATTTGCGTTACTGGTGGTTACCTGACTGCCTGCCTTGATTTCCAATGCAACCAACTTGCCGGCTTCTTCCAAAATGAAGTCCACTTCGTGCCCCGCGCGGTCGCGCCAGAAGTGCAACTTGCGTTGTTGTGGATCGAGGGCGCGCCATGTCTCCAGGGTCTGAAACAGGGTTTGCTCCAGCCAAAATCCCGCGTCCATGCGTGTCGTCACGTCGGCGGACGACCTGATCCCCGCGAGCCAGGCGGCAAGGCCGCAATCCGTCCAGAGCAACTTCGGTGCTTTGACGAGCGCCGTAGAGGGATTGGTCCCCATCGGGCGGATGCGCGTGATCAGGCAACCTGTTTCTAGCAAGTTCAAATACCGGTGCGTGGTCGGATGACTGAGCGCCGCGTCGCGGGCCAAATCGGCTTGGTTAAGCAGCTTGCCCGTCCGTTGCGAGGCCAGCATCATCACGCGCTGAAAATCAGGCAGGCTGGAGACGGCGCTTAATTGACGCAAATCCCGCTCCAGATACGTTTGCACATACGCAGCGAACCACAGGCCGCGATCCGCTTCGGAAGCGATCTGCAGTGCAGGCGGGAATCCTCCGCGCAGCAGCCATCGAGGCCAGTCACCTGGTTCATCCGGCCACTCACGCCAATCAAAATCCGGCGCGAACAAACGATCCAGCGGCAACAATGCGTCCTTGCGTTCCTGCCACTCTGTCGGACAAAACGGCCGAAGATCCAAGTAGATTGCGCGGCCGGCCAGTGTGTCCGCCACATGTTTCATTAGCAGCAGGTTGGCAGAGCCGGTCAGAATGAAGTCTCCGGGTCGCCGCTGTGTGTCCACAGCCCGTTTGACTGCGAGCAGGATCTGCGGCGCCCGCTGGACCTCATCGAGAATGACGGGGCGCGTGGCAAGCAGCGATTCTGGATTGCGCTCGGCCTGATCGAGAACGCCTACATCATCGAGAGTGAAATACGTCCGCGTTGGCTCAGTCGCCTGCGTGAGCGTGGTCTTGCCCGTCTGACGCGCGCCCGTTAACACAGTGACGGGCATGACCCGAAGGGCCGTTTGGAGATTGCGACGAAACCAGCGCGGTTTAATTCTTTCCATATCTTGTAATAAATCATTTCACGCGATGAAATACAATAGAAAACTGACGACCTTCCGGCGAAGGGGACGGTCAGTTGAAGCGAGACAGGCAAGAGCCGGACAACGAAGGTACAAACAAAGGTACAATTTCGTCGCCCCTACGCTCTCTAAAAGACTTACGGCTTCTTGAAATGCCGCAGAATAATCTGTAAGTCTATGATTCTTATAGTGTTTGCACTCTGTCACGGCAGAGGTCGCGGGTTCGAGCCCCGTCGTCCCCGCCATTCATTCCAAAGGAGTTAGGAGTGTTTGGCAAGTGACATTCAAAGGTACAATAAAGGTACAATAAGGAATTTCGAGCCCTCATTGGGCGGCCGAGACAACAGGATTAGGACAAGGAAAGGCTTCCGGCTTGCGGAGGCCTCTTCTGCTTTTTGGAGCCATGACTCGTCCGATGTCGTTC
>Ga0224553_1000571_pt1 | contig 15454 bp, 18 predicted proteins | sample 714S21014metaG_FD_179897 | JGI IMG/M metagenome (GOLD analysis project Ga0224553, IMG submission 179897) | Peat soil microbial communities from Stordalen Mire, Sweden - 717 S2 10-14 | ecosystem: Environmental > Terrestrial > Soil > Wetlands > Peat | place: Sweden: Norrbotten County, Stordalen... | reverse complement strand
GCTCCTCCTTGTGGCCAAGCCGTCCTCGTTTCCGGGGAAAATAAACCCCGGAACAAGATAACGGGCTCCGCCCCAGGGGGGGCCAACTCAGAGCATCAAATGGGGCCAATTCAGAGTAGCGAAATCATATGGCCGCTTTTAGGTGATCGCCAAGGCATAGGGGGCAAACGGAACCGCCTGCTGAATTCCACCGAGCGGTCCTGCTGCAATGGCATGATCTTGCGGCAAGAAGACCTGGTAAATGAGAACAGCACCATCAAGCGGCGACATGAGTTCCAGGCGCTGAAGGCAGAACGGAAGATTGAAGTTCCTAGTCATGCCATCCAAGAGGGCATTCAGGGGCCGACGCGCCAATAGAAGTGCATTGCTGGGCAATGTGGACTCTACTCGGACCTCAATGTATTGCAAGTGTTTCTGGGAATCCCCCACGAGATCAAAATAGACGGCATGTCGGCCGCCAGCATGGAGATAAATAGTGAGCGGGTTTTCATTCAATATCACCTGATTGAATGATGGCGAGCTGACAATCGTTCGCGCATTCCCGATCAGCGGCACATGGTCGGACACAATGCCCCTCACATGCCACACCCTCTTTAGCCTTGTGGTTTCATACCCTCTGATCTCATCTTGCTTACTTAGGCGGGCAAGCGCAGTCAGCATTCCTGGCGTAGGGGTGAAAGGCTTGAGAATCAAAAATGGGTCCGTACCTTCCGGACCATTGGTATTGCCTATGGATTCAGCCATGGGTGCAATTAAACAGCTGTCGACGGAAGATGTGCAATACGGAAGTATTTGTTGCTGAGATCCAGTTGCGCTCATGAGGACGTACCGCAGTCATTCCCTGAGTTCCAATGCGCTAGATGACCAGCTTGAAGCCATCCTTGACAGAGTTAATGGGAGACCAAGCGGCCGTTAGGCCGCGTCTTCGATCTCCTCTGACTCTGGCCCATCGTCGTCGATCTCTCCAAATCCGGTGTCTTCTTCCGATTCGGCAGGCTCAGCTATCTGCGTGCCCGCCTGTGTGGACACATCGAAGAGGCTTGCGGTCTTTAGTGGCGCCGGTTTCGTTGACTCGGCCGGCTTGGCGGTTGCCGCAGGCTGTGCGGACTCCGTCTTCGGCGGCACCAGCTTTGTCGTCGTCTTCGACTTGGCACGCGCCTCTGCCTGCGCCGCCTTTGAAGCCGCATCCATATCGGCCTTCGCCTTTTCTAGAGCATTCTTCATCTGAAGATGCGATGCCACATAACCGACCAGTGTCGGCGCTAACTGCGCGTCAAGTTCCTCGGCGGTGCCGGTGACGCTGAGGGGAGTGGTGAGGGCGTCATTGTCGCCGTCTTTGAGCTTCTTCGGCACAATATTCACCCGAATCTGATCTGCCTCGACAAGCGTGACCGTCAGCAAGACTGCGCGGTCCCGCAGGACTGGTACGAGTTCTTTGAACATGGGTGTCTCTCCTGGTGAATGATGTTTTCGGGATCACGGCCGCCGAGCGCGTCTTCGCGTCTTCGACCATAGCTGGGGATCGACGGGCAACGGGCTCATGAGCCCACTTTGCGCATTGAAGAAGCCGCCGTGATGCGTGAGCTTTCCGTAGCGGAAGAGCCGCGCCAGCATTGCCAGCGCGCTCGACGCGAGAGTCTGGTTGATGAAAGGTTCCTGGCGATCCAACGCCTCGATGGCCGAGCAACTGGGCAGCGGGTCTTCACCAGCCGTGGCGTCGATGATTTCGGGGAACAGTTCGCTCACGGTCCGCAGCCGGCCGGCTTTCCTCCGGTTGCGGGCGTTCAATGGCTGGCCGAGAACGAACTGGCCGCTGGCGGCGTTGTTGCCGAGGTCAAGCCAGTACGCTGTGCGGTTCCTGGTCTTCGTCAGCGCCCGCTCGATGATGCCTCGTGCCGCGCGCGTGTCCACGCAAGCAATAAGAATGTCGAGAGAAGTGTCATTGACCCGGTCGAGCGTCCGTTCATTGAAATTGGCCGGCTCGGCGCGCCACCGTGTGCCCCAGAACAGGTTGATGCGATTGATCAGGACGGTCGCTTTGTTCTGTCCAATGTCGGAGATCGAAAATGGCTGACGCACGCAGTTCGTCTCGGAAACTGTATCGGCGTCCATCATGACCACATCCAATCCCGATGAGCGCCCCCAGACCCTCATCGCCTGGTCCAGATATGGAAGGCCCATAACGATGGCGCTGCCGGTCCCGCCCGCTCCGACAACCAAAACGCGCAACGCTCGCTGACCGATCAGATCGCGAGGAAGAGTATGCTCGATGCGCATGTTAGCTCCTCTCTCCGCGCACGAACTGCCTTAGCGTCTGAGGCAAGACAATCAATGTTTGGAGTGGAAATCGCTGACGCTTCCCAGCAAGCCCGGTCCACAGTTCCTCAAATCCACCCTCATGGCGCGTCAGGCGGCCGACGTTCGCGTGCGTGAATGCGCTCTCGTAGAAGCCGCGCTCCCAGGCTGGCATTGCACCCACCGAGGCACTGTCTGGGCGCCGCATGGTGCCCGTGCAAACGCGCCCGTCGTCGGACAAGTTCCAGAACGGCGCGACAGCGAGCTTCGTCGAACTCTCCGGCCGCATGTTCTCTGCGAGCGCCCGGATATTGAGTTCGCCATTCGAGACCCGCCAGACCAGAGGAGGTTGAGGGAAGAAATGGCCGTTCAGGCCCGCAGCCTTTCCTTCGGAGTTCTCGTAGAACATCTGGCGGCGTTGCGCCGGAGTCCACCAGACGATCATCCTGTCCGCCTTGGCGAGAATGTTTGCCGGCAAGACGTCAGCCTCGAAGCTGCCGCTCAGAGATCGCACCAGAGACTCGATAAATGACACGCTGAGCGGTTGCGCAGGACCGAGAGTGGGCGGCGCGTCCTTGTGTGCGGTGACATCGTGGCGAGTGATGAAACTGCGTTGCCGGTCACGGTAGACCAGAAGCGCTTCACGCAGCTCGAAGCGATGGTTCTCCCCGATCGATACATGGATTTTCAAACCGTTTCTCCCACTCCTGAATCGCCTCGACCAACTGAAAGAGTTCGCAATTGAGCGCAACAAACCGCTCCACGATCCGCAGCGCGTGCCGAACTTCATCCGCCCGCCGCGGTGAAAAGACGACGCACAGGGTTGGCTCGGCAGTTCCCTCCATCATGTATTGGCCCTCTTCATCGAAGCAGGCCGTAATAGCGTCATGCTCTTTGAAGGTGACAAGCACGGCCGGCAATGGAGGCTCATCGTATTGACCAGCTTCGATGTAATCCCTGGACTGCTTGAGACGAAGTCGGGAGAGACGTTGGATGCGCCGCAGCCGCTCGATCCAGGTGGCATAGCTCCCTGTGCGAAACCTGTACAGCAATTCGCGGTCGCGCACCTTCCAATCGCGACATTCGCGTTTCAGCGTCTTCCGGATACACTCCGGCAACGCCCTTTCGACGTCGGGAAACTCATACTGGCCGCTGTTTTCTTCATCGTCCTGGTCGGCATATTCCCGCATTCGCTCCTCATACATGAGCGCATCGTCGTGGTTGTAGATCCTCATCACGCGATAGAGCGCATGGGTCAATGCCCAATAGAACGCTGCCCCCAGCCCTTCAGCTTCCGCCTCCAGCGCATCGATCGCTGGCCCGATCTTGAGGTAGCCCGCTCCGCTGCACTCGATGGTGACAGCAAGTTGCCCGCTTTCGAGCGTCGCATCGCTGCCGGCACGTCCCAACACGTCGCTCACATCGAGGTGATATTCGACATTGCGCTGAAGCAGGTCGCCCCGCTCCGCGCCAATGCCGCCCATCAAAGCGTGCTGAGCAAACGCGAGGGCGTTGCCGCCGGAGTGCTTCCAGGTCTCCGCGGTCCCCAACCCCTCGCGCACCAGAGCGGCGCAGAGTTCATAGACCAGTTCGGCATTGACCTCGTGGCTGTACTCGGTGCGAACGTCGGCGAGCGACGGCAAAGCCTGGCCGAAGGCTGGGGCGAGAGTCGCTATCCCAGCGGTGGAAGCAGATCCGACGGCGGCGGGAGCCGATGGCTGCCCGCTGCCACATGCCGGCTCATGGCTTCTGAGACTGCGTGCGCGAGATCGCAGGATTCTCTGCATTTCAGGTGCCTCGCCAGAATCAGATTGGCTTCCATGGGTGGCTCTGCGGCCTTTTGGATGAACAGAGCCGCCAGTGCCTCTTGTGACATCACGGACCTGGACACGGCTCAACCCTTCGATCCGATCGCGCGGCTGAAGGTGTAGCGCAGCATGGTTCCAGTGTCTTCCGGGCCGGTGAGTGTTGCGGTCGCGATCTCTGGATAGGTAGGCGTGAGCAGATCTCTGACCTGCTCAACGCTCATTTGCGGCGCCGGATCGGGGATGCGAACACCGTTGTAATTGAACTCACGCAACAGAACTTCTGCTTTGAGACTGGCCATTGCGATTCATCTCCTTGTTTGCTGATTCAAGTTGAACCAATGTTGTGATCAGAAGAGGCTGGCTTGTAAGGGTAGCCTCTTGATTGCGACTTCCTGTGTGGATGCAGGTGGAAACTGTCGTACCAAATCTCCAGCCGGCGCTTGAATAGCAACGATTCGGTACTTCGCCTCAAGCCTCCTGAGGGTCTCCATTTCAGAAGAGCGCACGACCTCGGCAGCTCGCAATTCATAGCGAGCGAGATAGTTGTGCTTGCGAATCTTTTGCTGGATGGCGCGCTCGACATCGCAAAACGTGTACTCTGGGTCGCCCCAGCACGGCCAGGCGAGCGTGTGACGCAAGAATCGCAGCCGGTCGGTATCCGACGTGAACCACGTTTCATAAAATCCCGCGGCATCGTAATGAGCTATATGCGAGAAGCACATTGAGAGGCGACTGTAGAAGCTCTTGGAAAAGGCGGCTCGCGCCCACTCGGATTCGATGAAGTGCAGAAACGTATTTCCGAAGTCCGCCTTGTCTTGCGCCGTCGAGAACTTGGTAGGCACAAACTCCGAAGGAAGAAACGGTCCTTTCGGCATGGAATGTCTCCACCAAGAAAAAGGGCCAGCTCGCGCCGACCCTCTTCCTTGCCTTTGATTGCAAACCGGTTTCGCCGGTATCGCTGGAACGATTCTCCCAATGGCTCCGCTACCACTGTTCGCAGTCATTGGGAAGAGCCATGAACCAGAAGCCGACCAGTTTCTTTCGACAGCAACTGCGGCACCCGGCGGACTACTGATCTGTATGCTGTTCGTTACGATCCTTCGCATTACGCTGGTCGATCAGGATTCGATGCAAATCAGCCAACTCATCGACAGTATTGGCCCCGCTGACTGGTTCGTCATTGTTCTTGGCGAGCCAGGGGAACCTCTCTTCGAGCAACACCAGTGTCCGCTCAACGAACGTCTGGGAGCGACGACCTTTGTTTGACATGCAGTTCTCCTCGATGATCTCAAGGATCAGAAAATGGAAGGAATGAAACGGAGCGCGCAGTTTCAACCGAAGAGGCTGAGCTGCACGGCAGGCTCTGTGCCCGTGGACCACGGCGAGGATTTCTTGTGGACTCTTGTGCCCACAGTTGGTTCAACAAGATGAATACCGGCTCGCTCCGCCGGTAGACTGGTGGATTCACTGGCAGATAAGTCAAAGACAGGATTGTCATCTTCTTCAACCTTCACCGCCGGTGGCTGTGGCAGCAACTGGCCCCGCTCGTGATCCAATTCGCGCCACACTTTGTCCGCGGATTCTCCGACCCCGGCTTTCTCAACCAGTTCGCGGGCCATCGCGCTCATCAGGTCCTCGTCGGTATCGAGCGATTGCAAGCCTTCACCCGAGAACTTGCCCTCCATCATGAGTGCGACGAGCATCTTCTTGCCCATCAGACGGAGGCAGGTCTCTTGCATCGTGCCCGGATAGGTAACGAACTTTACCCGGACATCGTGCCGCTGGCCGATGCGCCAGGAACGGCGGCTCGCCTGGCGCAGGGTATGCAGCGAATAGCCGGTCTCGTAGAAATACAGCGTCGGAAAGGCAAGCAAGTCGAGGCCTGTCTCCACCAGCTTCGGGTGGCAAAGGACAACTTCAACTCCAGCTTTCAATTGCCGCTCGTACCATTCCTCTCGTTTGTCCGTAGCAACCGAAGATCGGAGAACTGCAACCCGGAATCCAGCTTGCTGGAGAACGGTTTCCAGCCGCAGCGTGACATCCTTCTCGCCCGTATAAGTTGCATACACCTGACAACGCCGGCCCTGTCTGAGCTCCTCACGCACGTCGGCGATAAGGGCGCGTTCCTTCGCATAGAGACGATCTTTGGTGAGATTCTTGGGCGTCGTCACCAGAAACCGCACATACTCTTTTGTCTGAGGGTCAAAGGCGCGTGCCCAGATGTCCTCGAACCCATAGGGATGGTCGGGATAGAGCAGCAGAGTGTTGAGCAGGATGCTCATCAGGCTCTTGTTGCCCCGATGCGCCCGCATCGCGGCCCGGATGTCTTCTTCAAGCTCCTCATAAGCCTTAGCGAGTTCGTCATCCATCTCAACTGAGAGCACGCTCTCGTCGTATCGCGGCAGGTTATCCGCGATGTCTTCGAGCGAGAGAAACGCCGTCGTATTCATCAGGAACTTGCCGAACAGCAGCGGCGACGCTCCCGGCTTCTTGAGAACCTGGATAGTCTTTTTCGTCGCCCGTGAGCAGGCGTTGTCCGTATCCCGCACCTTCTCGATGGTCTCAAGCACTCCGTATTGCTGCTGAAAGTCGCGCCGTCCCTGTCCGCCGTATGCGAATCCCTCGCCGGCCATGGTGCGCGGCTCCATGCGGTAGAAGATGTTGAACAGGTCGTCCGCGTAGCCGCCCATCAGAGTGCCTGTGAGAGCGATCAGCCGCTTGGCCGCACGTCCAAGCACTCCCAGGCCGTTGCCTTGAGCCGTGTCGCCGGCCAACTGGTGCAACTCGTCCGCAATGGCAAAGTCGAACCACCCGCCCATGTACCGGCCGATGAACTCGATCGGCGCCATGCGCTGAATGCGACTGCGATCCGCCTGCCAAAGTGCGGAATAGCGCGTGGTGCCGCCATGCGGTAGCGTCAGCGATTCCGAGAGTTTGATCTTGTCGATGAAATCGAGATGGGTGAGCTTCTGCCTCTCCGAGTCCATGATCGCAGCGCCGGTGTCTGGATTGATGACGCCACCAAGGTTCGGCCCGGATTTCGCTTTCAGGTAGGCGTGCTCCCAGAAGTAGCCCAGTTTTGCCTTGTCCTTCCCAGTGATGAAGAAGGCAGGCCCCGAGCAACGCTTGCGCCACTCCTTGCGGCCTATGCGCCGCAACTCGGTGAGCGACAGGCTCATCCCCTCGTACACGATCCTGCCCTTGCGCATCTTGACTTCGCAGATACCGTGCGGCTTCTTGGGATCCCCGCCGTTGCGCATGTCTTCAATCAGAAAGGTTCTGGCGCGCGGCACAGTCAGCAGAGTCTCACGCGCCCACTTGTGGGTGATGTGCGAAGGGCACATCACCAGCGTCGTGCTTGACCTCCCATGCGCCAGCACGTGGATCGTACCGAGCGCCATATAGGTCTTGCCGGCCCCGCACTCGGCAACGATTCGCGCTGCCGTTGCCTTGTGGAGGTGCTTCGCGGTGCCGGTGATAGCGAGCGCCTGAGCAGGAAGCGCCTTACGCAAGAGCGTTGCAATGCGCGGCGCAACAGGGTCTTTTGTGCTTTGAAGTGGAGGATAGGTTTCAAGAATGCGCGATCCAAGTTCGGCCGCGTGAGTGCGCAAATAGTCGAAGGTGGTCTCCATGGAGATACCTCGTGGATTCTGGGTTGGTGGTTGTGTAGGCAGGAATTGCAGAACATGCGAGAGGCAACGGAACACACGCAGTAAGGGAATCAGTCTCTGAATTGCGGCTCAGAAACAGACGGCTTAATAACCTACAGATCCCCCGGGGGGGCAGAATCGGGGCACCTGGCCCCCGGCTAACGCTTTACGGTACGCTGAACAGTCTTTTCGACTTGAGCATCCAGCTTGACCCAGATGATAGCTCCGGTCCGAGGCTTGTAAGGGACCGGTGCTTTCAGATATTGAGGATTTGCGAGAACCCATGCGAAAGTATTCTTGTAGTATCCAAGGCCTACTTCGCTCGACTTACTACCTGCTTTTCGAGCATTCCTTCGGAATTGCTCGTCCGTAAGTATCGGAATGCAATCGACCACATCGCATACGCCGATGACTGTGCCCGAGCCGCTACGAATCAGCCCAACCTGTTCGCGAATGTTGGTTCGGGCGCCCCTGATTTCCCAGGTTTTCTCTCCATCAAGAATCTTTTCGATGTGCGGACTACGGATGATAAGCGCTCTCATTTCGCTCTTTTCTTGTTGCTCCTCGGCTCTCTGGCTCAGATACTTGTTGTGCATGTCTCGGATGACCCATTCTCCCACAGAATTACGTCGCTTCTGATCACGGCGAACACACACTCCGACAGAGACATGGGTGAAGCTCTTGATCACGAACTTGTATCCGTACTCGTCCGCGAGCTGCCGATAACGAAGTTCATGAGGCGGGTGGAAGTGGGTGTTGTCGATGACGACTTGCAGCCCAGCCTTCATCGCCTTTGTGACAAGTTCGGTCTCCCTGCGAATGACCCTAGTTTCGCTGTTTATGCCCTTTGCGAGAAGTCTCTTCCGGATTTCATCCTTGTTAGTTCGGACAGCTCTTCTCACCCCATCCCGGTTCAGAGTGGCCAGCTTCTTCTTTGCCCAAGTTGTCTTTCCGGATGCAGGGAGACCACGCAGAAAATATAGTTTCTTCATGAGAACAGACTCCTAGCCGGGCGTTAGCCCACGTCTTTCAAATTCAGGAATCTGGGCGTCATACAGATCGCGTACGGCCTGATGAAGTTGGGAGCTATCTTCTTTTGGGAACTGCGAAGTACCAATTCCTGCGTCTTATGCTTACCTCTTATCTTTCTGAGCCTATCCACTGCAAAACTAGTTGCGCCATTCTGCAAGTGAACATCTGTTAGCAGGCCCCAGTACAACAGGCGGCTACAGTGCGCAGCGTCGCCGAATAGTACAGGCAGATATTTGTTAGCAGCGCGAGCATCATGGAACATTTTCTCTGCTGTCACCCACGGCCTCCGCTCCTCCCGATGGACTTCTAGCTCATCTTCAAAAAGGCGGTCGAGTTGAGAGCCTTCGACGATTGTGTAAACACAATCCTTAGTCAGAGAGCGCGGGATAAAACTTTCTATCTGCTCTCTACCCGTTGGCACAGAATCATCTACGGTCGGCTTGTTGAGCCTATATTCGATGATCTTCCAAGGAATAATCTTCCGGATTGCAGCACATCGGGTAGCAGGATTGGGTTGCACAGAACAAGCGGCTTTCTTGGCATTCCGAACTACAGCCTCTGAGACTCCAGACACTTCTCCTAACCACAGAACCATTTCGGGTGCCAGGAGGTGGTTGTATACAAATTGCGCAGTCCGGATGGAATCCTTACGGCGATAGTATTTTGGCTCTTCGTAGGTACCTAGCCAGCCGAGCCATTGTTTCTTTCTGTTGGGAAGTTTTATGCCAGCAGAGTCATTTGGGTCAGGATTCCGCAAAAGACTAGTCAATTCGGCTGTGATTGGGGCTCGATTAGGCAGGTTGGAAATCTTGGAAGCTAGCTCACATGGGGTCATATTTCGTTCACCCTCCAGTTAATGCCACTGCTTTGATTATACGCTGTTTACGGACAAATTAGAGGGCGTTTTTTGGTACTAAAATGAGGCGGATGCAGAGTTCTTTTGGGATGAATTCTGAGATATTTGTAAGGGAAGTTGCGGCCAATGAATCGGGCCATTTTTAACTGGAAAACTTAGCGACTTTGATCGCAAGCCATCTCCAATCCACTCAAGCATTTCCTCGGTTGTCGCCGAGATCAGCACCGGTTGGCATCCAATCCCGTCGAGCGCCTTGATGCGCTCTTCCGCCTCGACTACGCCGAGAACGTGCTCGGCCCAAGACGGTTCGGCGGGAAGTCCGAGAAAGCTGACCAGCGTCGCCCAGGCCTGATCGCGCTGGTAGCCAAGCAGAATAGTCCGTCCCACGCCTCCGTTCGTGTAGAGTGCTTCCGAGACGGCCACCAGGTGTCGTACAGGATGCTTCCGATCCGCCAAGCTCACGGCCCCCTTGTAGCAGGAGGCGTGCTCGCCGAAAGAGACCTCCTTCACTTCGCCATCCGGGAAAGTCAGCGTGAAAGTGGCCTTCTCGTGCACAGCCGCTGTGATTGCACCCACGTCGGAGTCGTTGCCGAAGACGCTGATGAGATGCGCCTGTTCGTCTTCTCCCACATAGCGGTCTACCCGCAGCCGAATCCGGGTCGAGGTCTTCTCCGTCATGCGATGGTATTCAAGCAACCCGAGCCTCAGGTGTGCATTCTGCATCGGCCTCTCCTTCCGGCTTTGCCGGCGTCTCGGTCAGCTTTAGAGTCCGTCCATCGGCATAAACCAAGCGCAACTCGTTTGCCCACCGTTCCCGGTGATGGATGATTTGCTCATCTCCGTTTTCCTCGACGAAGGTGGTCACATGCTTGACCGATCTCCATCGCGCGATATGCCGATCATCACCCTGTCCGAAGACGCCATTCAATAGGCCTGCGGTACACAACAGACCGACATGGCCTCCGTGCAGCGGCGTGATCGGACGCCCAGTGGCCACGTCCTCGCGCGGCATCAGAAACGGCAACGTCTGCTTCCACGCACCTGACAGCGGCAGCAGATCCTCAAGCAGGTCATACGGCAGCCCACGGTAACTCAGCGCGGCCTCGCCTGTCGGGGGAACGGGATAGGGCTCGCACACTTCCGGCGCCAACTCCGGCAAAGCCTGGAAACTTCCGTACGGGCTGATGCGCTGGAGTTGCCGCCTCGCCTCCTCGACAGCGACTCCCCGCACATTGCGTCGAATTCCAAGCACCGCGATCTGCCGGAAACGGACTGACTCTTCATCGGTCATGCGGAGGATGTTCAGCCTGGCGAAGTGCGAGCTCAAGACTCCGGCACACTCGTGTAGGCGCTCGAACGGGATGACCAGCACCAGCACGCCCTCCATCACCAGCCAGCGGAAGGTGTGCTCCAGGAACAGGCGCTCCATGCGACTGTTTGCCAGTGGACCGATCTCGGAGTCGTAGGGGGGATTCAGGTACAGCAACGAGAATGACTCGGGCTTCGCAATAGCGTCGAAGGTATTGCCCTGGATGGTCTCGATGCCTTTGGCGCTCGCTACCATTGCCCGCTCAGCATCGAGTTCAACCCCGTAGCGGCGCGCTTCCGCGCCTTGGGTCAGCAGGTTGAGAGCCGTGCCTTGACCCGCGCATGGATCGACGACGGACGCAGACCCTGTGAAGGAAAGAAGTCCGCGAAGGTTGGCGCCTTCGCTCTCCGGGAGCGGGTAGTGGCCCATCTTCAAACGCGCAGCATTGCGTGCCATAGGGCATCCTCTCTGTTGGATTGAGATCGAGATTACAGAGAACTGTGATCAGTTGTGGAGGTAAGTGCGGACGCAACAGGGATGCCGAGGTATCTCGCGTGGAATTGGCAAGCGATCTTCGTAGCCGCGCGTCAACACCGGCTGTCGAATGCAAACGTACCCATGCCTGGCGTTTGGCACAGGTCAGTTCTTGTACCGGCTTAATCGACTTGTCGGAGAAGTTGAACGGTCAAGCGACTGCTGATTCCCGGTCGGCCACAATTTCAACTTGCGTGCGCAGCTTTACATTGAGCGCATCAAGCAACCGGATCGCCCGCTCCAGTGTTATGCCAAAATACTCGTTCCGCTCATCTCGGGATACCTGGGATTCATGTACGTTGAGTCTCTTGGCCAGGTCTCTTTGCGAGAGGCCCTGAGCAATGCGAATCGAGATCAGCAGGTGCCCCAGTCCGCGAAGGTTATCAAGCTCGTCAAATTCTCCCCGCTTCAGCTTCTCGTAGCTCTCCACCTCTTCCTTGAGCTGAAGGTGGAAGGATTCGAACGGGTCGATGACTCGCTTGATTTCATCTTCCGCCAGGCCGGCAGTCTTCAGCCTCGCCTTATGCTCGACGAGGCGTTGCCGCTCCTGAGCAAGACGCTCTGACGCTTCCTGGTATTCCGTCTCGTTGCGAATCATGGCTGACCTCCATATTTGATCTTCACAATCCCTCTGGACTTACCGTCTCGGCGCGATTGTCGAAACGCAGATGGAAACTCCAACTCATTGCCATACCTGTCGAAGATTCCGCAACCGATACCCATGCCGGGGATATGCGGGTAAAGCTCGATTCGATACCGGTGCCACATCGGGAGCTGCTTCTTCGGATAGCCACGAAATGGCTTCCTCGATGCTGGTTCCCAGGTCCACACCTTGAACGGGTCGATCAGATTGAGCTGGCGCGTCAATTCGCCGCTGCTGAGTTGGAGAAGATCGCACACGAAATAGCCGTCGATGTCGTTGGGGTGATCTTTGTCCTCGGCGAACGAGCCGTCTGCGTAAATCTCCCGGATGCCAACCTGCCACAACTGTCGCGTCAGGATTTCAAGGTTGTCAACGAGGTGCAACCGCCAAGCGCGATCCCAATTGGGATAGTTCGCGGAATCGCTGGGACCGAGTACCAGGATCGATTCGCGCAATTCCTCGAACGACACTTCATAGTCGCCCGATGGCAGGAGTCCGTCAGGCTCGAAAACAGGAATAGATGCCATAGTTGTGACTCACGCCATATCAAACAAGATAGTTCTACTTGACATAACTGTCAAGCTAGTCCTTATTTGACTCTCAGGCTCGCCGCTCACCCGTGCGATCTCGGGACGCATAAGCTGCCCATAGGCACAATGCAGCTTAACTTGTTTGGTTTCAGTGAAGGGCTCAAGGCTACGCGGCCCTGGCCAACTCCAGACGGAGAACCGGAACGATGCACCCCGGCGCGGCTGGACCCGAATCCGGGCCAGCGGGCGGTTGGTTGACCAGCGCGGCCAGATGCAGGACAAGCTCGCTGCCACACTTGCCGCATTGTTCACGGGGTGAGTTCGACACTGTTTTGCAATGCCGGCAATAAATGGCCTTGTCGACTGGGATGCTGACGAGGCCCTGCTCAGAGCGAAACCGCCTGACCTGACACATGGATTTCCTCCTGGTGAGAGCGGCACTGCTAGGCAACTTGCTGGCCGCCGATGGATTCGAGTTCCTCGATCAATTGCTTCAATGCCGCCAGACTGGGAAGGCAGGTGGTCGTCGAGAACTTCAGATTGTCCATGGCAGCGATGAACCTGGCGTCACCGGCTATCTCAACCAGCCCATGAAGCCGCTCAAATCCTCGCGCCGCCGCCTGCATCCACTCGACGACATTCTTCTGCCGGTCTGCGTTGGGAATTGTCCGGGCATCCGCGCTGTGGCCCGCCCGCCGTAGGATCTCGGCGAAGATGTCCACTCCGAGCGTGCTGCGATATTTCTCAATCTCGGACGTGAGCCGATGGTCAACGGGGCCGCGCACATCAACGACAGGACCGCTGATCGGCTGCACGGTCACTCCCGGTGGTAGCGCCCATGCTGGAAGCACAGGAAGCGTGACAGGCTCGCCACGTCCGTTCAAGTTCACCCAGGCTTCGCCAAATGAATAAAGATAGCGCCCGAGGCCAAAGCATGCACATCCTCGCTTGAAAGCTTGTGCATCCGCCGCGGTCACTGCGTTTTCCCGATCTGCCCACTCCTCTCCCGTTCCGACATGACTGCCTAACCGATTGATTGTGACGGAAGTCGCCACCAGCACCTTGCTGGTCACAATCGCCCTGCCTCTTTCCATGCGGGTCAGGGATGGAACGGTGGAGATCGTGTACTCGCGACTCCATCCAGCCGGCGTAAAGAGTTGGTTCAGTCGATCCATGTATGCGCGCGGATCGGCGAAGGGAAGAACCAGACCCGAGCGCCCATCGTTCGAGGTGCGCATGACCCGCCATTTGACCTGAGCTGGATCGAATGGCACTTCGAGCTGGGCAAAGAGTTTCTCTCGCTCGGCTCCTGCGAGCTTCGCTGTTGCCGCCATACTCAACTCCTTTCTTTGACTCGCGCGATGAATCAGTCGCATCTGAGCCCAAAACACTAAGAGCGCCCCAAGCGGCGCGATCTAATAAGGAACTTCGTCGCGCGCGATTTCCTGTTCGCCGCTGAACTCTTGCGGCACGAAGCCGTTCCCGGTGGCATAGTGCTCCGGTTCGCCCGCACCGTTCGAAGCGATGGCCGGAGATAGCAGGTTGACATCCGCCACGACCACTTCCGAGCGATACCGGCGCTGCCCTGACTCCCGATCCTCCCAGGAGCGGGTGCGGAGGGCGCCCTCGACATAGATCCGCGAGCCCTTCCTGACATAATCCCGGAGGATCTCGCCAATCCGCTGATAGCCAACCAAGTGATGCCACTCTGTGCGCTCCTGCCATTCGCCGCGGGTGTCTTTGAAGCGCTCGCTCGTGGCCAGTGACAGATTGACCAGGGTTCCGCTCGGCAGAATGTGGACCTGAGGATCCTTCCCGGCGTGGCCCATCAAGATGACTTTGTTGACGCACTTGCTCATGCTCTGCTCCTTCCCATCAGGTTGGGTTGTACATATGCTCGATTTCCGGTGAGTCGATGTTCTCTACGCCGCTTGCTTTATGCGAATCGGCCGGCCAAGCGCCGCGCGTATCTCATCCTTTGTGCAGCCGGCCCAGCACTTGTAGAAGCGTGAGTCCTTGATCTGGATTGAAAGGTTGTCACCAGTGCGATCGCGCCCCACCAGCGAGCAGGATGGGCACTTTGCCCACCAATTGCGGCCGTCTCTGCGCGTGGTGCGGACGTGTTCAAGAATCCGGAACTCGCGCTGCCCAGACGGCGATGCAATTGGAATGTACGGAGCGGCGACGACTGGCTTATACGCTTCAGGGAACCTCATGCCATGAATAAGCGCCTTGAGCCGGTCCTCAGTGAGCTTTGGCAGCCGATTGAGATAGGCAAGCTGCGCTTCTGGTCGTGGTGCGGTTGCAGGGAACCAGTACCGGAGATTCGTCTTGCGATGCACGCCAAGCGGCGCGCGGATTGCGTTGCCATACTCGCCATCTTCAAGACGATCCTGGCGTGGAAATACCTCGATGCCGTCTTTGGAGCAGCCGCATTTGATTGGAATGCCAAGCCGCAATGCCAGGTTGTAGATGTAAATTCTGCACTCGAAGGCCAGCAATGGAGCTTCGCCGAATATCCAGAGATGACCACCGCGGCGTGATTGCTCAATCGCAGCTTCGACGCCGTCCTGGTTCAACTCACGCTGCAACTCAATGAGCGACTGCATTGCTCCGTCGAAGTCGGCGTCGATGGCGATCCACTTCGAGCGTTGTGTCTCTGGATTGATCGCGAACAGATTGATGGTGAGATCCCCATTCAAGTGCATCCGCACTACGTCCGCATCGAGAAGCTTCGGAGCTTTCGTCAGCCAATCTCGTGCCAGATAGTAGGGGACGGAGCCGTTCGCCAAAGGCT
>Ga0224553_1000570_pt1 | contig 15529 bp, 20 predicted proteins | sample 714S21014metaG_FD_179897 | JGI IMG/M metagenome (GOLD analysis project Ga0224553, IMG submission 179897) | Peat soil microbial communities from Stordalen Mire, Sweden - 717 S2 10-14 | ecosystem: Environmental > Terrestrial > Soil > Wetlands > Peat | place: Sweden: Norrbotten County, Stordalen... | reverse complement strand
CGGTCACGATAGAGATCGGCCACTCGATGCAATGTCTTCGCCCGTTCGCTCTTCGCCGTTGTACGCCATGATTGGTAGCTCTCGTGAACGCGAGCGAGGACGTCGGCGATTGTGGCATCTGTCGCAGTCGGGAATTCACTCACGGTCTCGCCGGTGGCGGGATTGACGACTTGGTACAGGCTCATGATGAACTTCCTTTTTGAGTTGTGGCAGGGGGCCAAAGAACCCTCCTACCTTGCTAACAGTAAAACTATCGATCTGCTTCATTCACGACACCGTGGACCTCACGTCCACGGACCCAGGGGCATGGTGGCACCGCTCCTCAGTTCAGTGTAACGACGTCAATCGAGACGGGCCTCTTCGTCATGAAAGTCCTCAGACCAGCGCCGGCGATTTCGTTGCGAGAGACGTTTCGGAATCCGGACAGGCCTCATTGGAGACCTCATATTTCTCCACCACTCGACCAGATCGATATCGAACAACACAAATTCATGGAAATGAATACGGTTTCTTTAACCAGTCCGGCGCGCCAACCAACGAGAGTGAGGTAGTGCCACCTTGGGATCCAGTCGTAATTCGCTCCACGGATTCAACTTGTCCCGTCTCCTCACAGAACCTTCGCGAGGAACGATCGGGTACGTTCTTCTTTGACCCTTTCGGTCGAAAGATCAGATGAAGGCCCCTCTTCAATAACCACCCCTCGCTCCATAAAGACGAAACGGTGAGCAACCTCTCGGGCGAATCCAACTTCATGAGTGACCGCAATCATGGTCATGCCCTCGGACACCAGATTGCTAAGGACCGCGAGGACCTCGTGGACCATCTCTGGATCGAGCGCCGACGTCGGTTCATCACAAAGTAAGAGATGCGGTTCCATCGCCAGGGCACGAGCAATCGCCACTCGCTGTTGCTGTCCGCCTGAAAGCTCCCGGGGATAACTATCCGCCTTATTTGCCAACCCAACTCGAGTGAGCAGCGACATTCCCTTTTCAATTGCGTCTTTGCGGGGGGTACCCAAGACACCACAAGGAGCTTCAATAATATTTTCAAGGGCACTCATGTGTTCGAAGAGATTGAACTGTTGAAAGACCATGCCCACGCGTTGGCGCTGGCGCGACAACTTTCGTCCACTGACCTCGTTAAAGGTGTCGCCGACCCTCTCATAGCCAAGTGGATCTCCGTCAATGAACACGTAGCCATCGTCGGGACGCTCGAGAAAATTCAAACAGCGGATAAACGTCGACTTTCCCGCGCCCGATGGCCCGAGAATACAGACGGCCGTGCCTGGCTCGACAGTCAGACTGACCTGATCAACCGCCTTTTCTGCACCAAAATGCTTGGAGACTCTCCACGCCTCGAGAACTGGAACACTCATAGCGCCTCCGCAGGAATGAGTGCACTTCTATTTCCTCGACTTGGTCCCTGCATCACCTTCTCGAGCCACCACTGAATAAGCGTGAGTACTGAGACAATCACCGTGTACCAGATTGTTGCCACCACGAGGAGCGGTACCACCTGAAAAGTACGCGAATATATCTCTTGAACTGAATAGAGCAAATCAGGTACGGAGATGAAAGCCACGAGCGAGGTGGACTTGCACAAGTTGATGGTCTCGTTGGCGATCGGCGGAATGGCCATCCGGGCTGCTTGAGGTAAAACGACCCGCTTCATTATGCGCCATTGAGTCATTCCAAGCGCTTCGGCGGCTTCAGTCTGGCCCTTGGGGACCGACATGATGGCGGCCCTGATTACCTCGGAGGTGTAAGCCGCCTGCTGGAGTCCGAAGGTCAGAAATGCCGCGGTCATCGCGGTGGTGAAATCCCTCGTCATAAAGGTCACAAAGGATGGACCAAACGGGATTCCAATTGAGAGATTCGAGTAGAGGAGCGAGAAGTTATAGGCGAGTATCAACAGCACGAGCAACGGTATGGACCGGAAGAACCATACGTAGACGGCGTTGACTGCCCTTAAGACTCGGTTCTTCGAGAGTCGCATATTGGCCAACAGCGTTCCCAACACGACGGCAATAGCAATCGCGACGGCGGTGATGGTTAGTGTCCTCATCAGTCCCTGCATGACTGTCGCAGAGAACAGGTACTGTCCAACGACCGACCACTGGAGCGCGCTATTTCGTGCGAGACCCTGCACGACGAACATCAGGATGGCGACAGCGACCAGACCCGCGATTTTCGAGCCGACGTGTCGTCGCATCCGCCGAGTGGTCTTGTCCAGATTGACGGTGGCTGAAGATGCACCGTCAGGCGAACTGCTGGGGAAGGGCTTATCGCCTGACGGTGCAGTCATCATGCTTCTTCTCGGTTGGGGGCTTCGAAGACCATTGACTACTTGGTGATATTCGGGTTGGGGTTCACGAGCGCCTTGGTCACCGCGTCCGCCTGTACGCCGTACTTGGCGAGGATGGCGTGGTACTTGCCGTTCGCGATAAGCACATTCAATGCCTTCGCCAGGGACTGAGCCAAGCCGTTGCCCTTCTTGGTGGCGATGCCGATGTAGACGTAGTCAAAGCTCGGGCCATCCAGTCGGAACTTCCCAGGACTTTGCACGTTCACGTAGCCCAGATTAGTTACCGTCGCCGTAGTGGCATTTGCCTGACCACTCTCGACCGCCAGTACTGCCGATCCCTGATCCGCGAAGGTGGTGACGGTGATTGGCTTGAGGCCCGCCGTCGTGCAAGCAGTTGAATAGCCCTGGAGAATCGGAATCGAACTATCGGCCGCCACCGTGGAAATGGTTAGCCCGCAGAGGTCGTTGGTAGTTGTACCAATCGCCGGCTGCGAGGCGAGCGACAGGAACTCGTAGTGGTCAGCGAGATACGACACCATGTCCAGGGTCTTTTCTCGCACGGCCGTGATGTCACTACCGGTGACCATGAAGTACGTGCCATTCTGAAGGCCCAAGAGCGAGTTCTCGAACGACGCCACTTTGAGCTCAACCCCGTGGTGGAGTGGTCCGCCGAGCGCCGTGCTCAAATCTGGGTCAATGCCAACGATCTTGTTCGAACTGGTCAGATACGCGTAAGGCGGGTAGCCAACCACCGCCGGAGACACCAACGTCTGGTGGACAAAGGCCTTCGGCAAGGCCACGCTCGGCGACGCCGATGCTACTGAGGCGCCAACCAAAGTCGTTGCACACACCGCCGCCGCCATTACTGTCAATCTCCACTGCTTCTTGCGGTTATTCATTTAATAGCCTTTCTGTTGGATTGTGGTTGATGAAGAAGAAAATTGCTGAACGACGCAAGTGATTGACTCAGTCGCTGCGTCGAAGGGTCAGTTTGCGTGCGCCACTTAGACGGATCCCAGCGCAGGCCTCGGCAAAGGGTGCCAAGCCTTCGGTCACCGAAGCAATGATGTTGCAAGGCGTCCAGCCAAGGGGGCCAAAGATTCGTCCGCCGCTACCGTAGAAGAGGCCGATCTCCCACACCTCGCTCGTCAGACCAGCCATTTGGTTCGGCGCTTGGTAGTACCAGATGACATCGCCCGCGCTGGGAATCACTTGCTGGTTCTCTGGAGGAACATCAGTTGGTACGAAGGTTCTCGCCTCTTCGGGAAGGTCCAGCATGATCTCGGGACCGGCAAACATGGCGTGGGTAGCGAGCACGGTGACTGGAGTTGCGAGCGCCTCCCAGATCATGCGCGAACTGACGGGAGCGTCCGTCTCCTTCAACGGTGCAAATGCCGATGGTCCGTCTTCAAAATCAAAATAAAGGCCGCGTGTCATGGATTCAGTTCCTTCAATGTTGTAAGTGATTTCGGCCACTATACATATACTCGGCCATTCATGCAATCCAATTTGTGTTAATTCGCCATTAACTATCTCTAGAATACAGGAATCGGCATAATAAGTGGTCCCCGCCGTAGGGCCACAACGACAACAGCAACGTCCGCGACGCGACTGGCTCCATGCGTACCGAGATAGCCAGTCAAGAATTCGTACAGGGCATTTTCGTGCTCGAATAGGCAGTTGAGAAGTAATTGAGACGGACCGGTGGTCGCCACGCAGAATCGGACGGCGGAGTGAGTGGCAAGCGCCCGTCCCAAGGGCTCAACTTCTGCCGGCGCGGCTTGGATCCAGACGAGAACCTCCACTGTCAATCCAAAAAAGCTGGGGCTCGCTTCTGTTCGAATATGGATGGCTCCGGTTTCAAAGAGGTGGTTCAATCGACGCTGCACCGTCTGTGTCGACAGCCCCACAGACTTTGACAATGATGCGATTGACTCTCGACCGTCCTTTGCGAGTTCAGTGATCAAACTCCAGTCTTCCTTGTCAAGTACAACTGGATCTGTCCGCTCTGGATCCGAAACTGGAAGATCCATCAGCGACTCACACGCTTCTTCCGACAGTCCCCCGGCAGACCAGTCATAGCCCGTCCTGAAGTAGCGAAGCACCGTCGAGATGGTCGTGTCTTTCAGGCCCTCCAAAGAAGGAAGATCTCTGAACAGCAGCTCTCGACGCGAGTTGTCATCTGACGGAATCAGCATGCAGACAAGGTGGTCAGTTCCCTCGAGTACCGATACCGACGATGCGTCGTCCCGAGCCGCGATTTGGCTTCCGATCTCAAGAGACCGTCCGGGCTCGGTATACGCCACCAGAATCAAGGGGCGAACATTCCCTACTCGAGTCGTGTCGAGATACGTTGACACCCTCACGATACCGTCGTCAAGCATTGCCTGACCCCGCCTGGTTACGGTCCGTTCAGGTATATCCAAACAACGGGCGATGGCCCGCCAAGACGCTCTTCCATTGATCTGCAGCGCCACCGCAATCTGCCGGTCAAGCTCATCAAATTGACCGACTTCTGCCTTCGTCAGGTTATCGCCAGATGACATCACGAGGAAGGGTAGCACTCTGATTTGCGTCCAAGTGGATCAATTCCATGCGAGGAGGCGGCTGAACGAATGCGAACCCAGTGGCGGAGTGTGACGCGACGAAACGTCCACCCAGAGGGAGGTCTGACATTCCTTACGACCTAGCATGCGACCCAGACGCAGTCGAAGGAGCGCCCCCGGCAGTGTCCGAACCTGCGCAGACCGTCCAGGAGTAACCGTTGCTCTATCCCCTGAGTTGGGGTGCACTATTCCGCTCACCAGTCAATGGTTCACTTAAACCCGCGTCACATCTGTCCGATTATCCCGCCACCGAAGACAACGGACCTGAACCAAGAGACAGAAAGATCCGCCCCATTTGGATGATTGTTTTCCCGGACACGTGTGGGCGGACGCCGGAATTTCTTCCGCGCTGGCGTGGTTGCACCCGCAACTGCAATGACGCGATCGGCAGCTCTCCGGGTCTCCTCGGCGAAGGGGTCGGCACGAGCGTTGAGAACGTGATCGGTTGGTCCTTCAGACGTTCGATATCGGAGCCATCGAGGTTGGAAGCAATCAGCGCTGTTGGCCCGAGATTCAACCACAACTCATTCGAGTGGCTCTTGGTCACGAACGGTCCCTGACATATGGCATGAGGCGCAACGGTCGCGCTGGTTGAAACTTTGATCGGGGATCGTTTAAGCAATCAATACAGCTCATCCGGAGAAATTGGCGACGCGTCGAGCCAATCAATTCGACTACTCTTCGACCAATCTCTCAAAGTGCGGCCGCAGAGGAGTGCGAATGACTAATGAGCATTTCCGTAGAAGCATTCGACTGAAGAAATCAGTCTTGATAGGAATCTTTGCGTTGACCACTTTGGTTCTCAGTCCCACTACATCGGGCGCTCAAACACCAAATTCCTATCACGCAACATTCACTTACGAATGTTGCAGCGCGAGCGCGTTACTTGTCAACACCATCTACCACCCCGGCGACGTGCTTACACTTAAATGGATTCCAGAGACGAACACACCGACACTGAGTAAGCAGCCCACTTTCACGATCGTTCTTTCAGCAAATATCTCAGGTCCCTTCGCCAGTGTCGTCTCACTCAAGAAAGCGTTCACTCGCGCTCATCCGAAGCGTGGTCGTGTCAATTCAAAGGCGATTACCGTTCGGCTTTCCAACAGGAAATCCGCGAACCCAGTCTCAATAATTCGAATACCCGCAAACGCGAGCAAGGGGTACTACGAACTCAGCACTTCCATGGCGGGCGACTCGGTGGCGGTGAGCGGTGGCTCAGTCATTCGCATTGCTCCGTGAATGTCATCACCAAGCAGGGATTCTCGAGCACTCCCCTTAACTGTCAACGAGGTAGCGGCTAACTGGCAGCACGAAGAAGGTCTCTCCAAGTGGCGTTGGTCTCCATCGTCTCCCACGAAGCGGAGCGATGATCATGTTCGCCCTGCTATCTGGACCAGACGTTCTCATTCTCTTGCCGTACGTCGTGTTGCTGTGGGGACTGCCACTTTGGAGAGTCATTGACGCGGTGGCTCAGTTCACGGGGATCCGGCAAAACCATACGCGCGACCTGTGTCAACGCCGCTTTGAGAATGCCTCTGATACGCAGCTTCTCTTTGCACCACCGTCTCATCCTCGTTAATACGTATCTGAGCATTTTCTGTTGGATTAGGAAAGGAATGTTCTGGTCCGGAAACAATGTAGAGGAAGCGACAATAAAGCGCTCATCGCTAGTTTTCGAGAAATCTGGCGAAATTCAGGTTCAAAGGAGCAGTTAGTGAGAAAAATCCAGTTGACGAGCTTTACCAATTTTTGGACATCACTTATCGAGGGAGCCAGAGTGGGCATTGTGAGCAGAACAATTCGAATTGGAGTGGTTGCGTGTGCAGCGTTGCTCGCAATTTCATTGCCTGCAATTGGATCTGCTTCGACTGTTGTTTCCCCGAACCTTATGATCGGAACTCAAGGGTTGACATTGCAATCTCAGCAGTCGCTTTCAAACGGACTTGTCGAAACGACATGGGGAGTAGGTTCCAACCAAGTGACGGTTGAAGGACCGACCGGGACCACTGTCTCCGCTCAAAGCACCGGCTCGACCACAGCAGGTGGTTCCGGATCAATAGTTGCAGAAATTCAGCCACCACCAATCTCTGCAACAACGACAGGTATTAAAACGTACACTCCCGCCCAAGCGCCGTCCATTATTTACGGAGAACTGCTGAATCTCGGAGCAACAACCTCGGTCGCTACTGAAATGGCGCAATCGATTGCACCGGCAGGCGTTACGGTGACGAGCTCGACATTACTGAGTGCGAGTTCACAGCTGAACGCAGTGATTGCGACGCCTGCAACCACTATTCCTGCAGGAACCATTTTCTACTCGACCTGTGACCGCGTCACAGGTGATGCTGGAAATGCGTACGGCTATGCCTGCTTGGTCCAGAAAATGATGCAGAATAATTCGTACGGCACTTACGTGGGTGACACCATAACGACCTCGGGCAGCGATCAGGCCGATCCGTACGACTCTCTGAGTTCGCTAATCTCCAAGGATTACTACACCTACACCGGCAGTTCCGGCACTCACTCAATTGTTCAGTGGAAACCAATTAACACACTGCCCGTTGGCTCTCCCCAGACCGTAACTGAGGGCCTGTCGTACAACGGATTTGGAATATCCGTATCTCAGGAGGAATACCCGGGGACACTAACCCCTGATCTTTCGTATCCTTCGGGTAGTTCGTACACCGGCTTTGGTTCCACCTGGACCGGTTGTGACGGCTCCGATGTTCTCGCTGCTCCCTCAACGGATGTTGCGAGTGTCTCGTCGGGTGGATCGGTTGACGCCGGAGTCGTTGACGGAATTTCTTGGGCACTAATTTGCTGATTGCTGTAGCGCCTGCGTAAGAGCTGATAGCGGCCTACTTCAATGCTTCACAATTGGAGAAAACCTGCAGTCCTTAATTCCGGTAGTTCAGGTGTTTATCACCCCAGGTGCGAACGAAAGAGACGACTTTGTTTAGATTGGCAATCCTTGCCAATCTGCGCGAGTTAAGGCATCTCTCCAGTTCGCGCCTGGGGCAAGCGATAATGCGAGTGGGCACGACAGAAGAATCGAATGGAGAGTTTTATGAGTAAGACGAATTTCAGATTGATTTGGACGTCGGTGGCAATCATCATTTTGGTAGGTTCGACTGCCGTTGGTTACGAATATGGAAGCCACCGAACAACTTCGTCAGTCACACCTCAAGTACTGATTGGAAAATTCATGGGGCTGGGAATAGGCGGGAACGAGCTAGCTTTTCAACCCTTAGGTGCCCCCAATGGTCAATCGTACGCGTGGAACGACTCCGAGATTTGGTACAGCGCAAAAGGCGTAGAGCATGTGGGGGGCGCAGTTCCCTGCCTCACAAAGTCAAGCGCGGGAAAACCAATCACTTTGGCAGTCATCACTGTTAGGCCCGTTCAACATGAATTCGGTACCACTGAAATTATTTGGTTGCAATGTCATAGTTGAAGTGACATCTTTTCGAGTGTCAACACGCATCCAAAACAGCAACACGGGTCTGGACCACTAACAGGAGTCCCCGCACTCTCATAAGACTTCTCGTACTTCAGGTCGTACATTGGCCGGACCCCGTTTCCTAAGCCACTTGACATGGCTCAGTTCACGGGGATCCGGCCAATCCGGCCATTGACAGGATCGTTGGAAGAGCCAATGGGCGAGACGATGAAGGCCTTCGGGGTCTAGCCAAATTCATTGGGTCCGATGTAACCCCCCCTCTCAAAAGGCTGACGCCTATTTCAATAGCCCAACCAAATCGACGACGCGGGACTTCACCTCAATTGCCAGGGTCGCACATGCCTTGCTGGAACTCGTCCTGGTGAATCGCACGCGCCAGTTCGTCAAATTAAACCTCACCAGGAGACGATGCACCTCGGCGCGAGCGATCTCGGGCGCAACGCAGGACTTCTCGCCAAAATAGTTAATGGCGCTCTGCTCAAACTCAGCGACGTGCGAACTCGCTAGCCGTCCGTCGTAGGCGGGCAGTTTCAAATACGCGCAGAGGTCTGCTCTTCTCGATGGTGGAAAGCCGGCGAGCGATCCATTGGCCAATATGCAGAGCGAACCGCTAGGCGACGGACTCTCAGGCACCCGTTTCCAGTGCAAAGCCGCACCACACGTACTCAGAGGGTGACCGCCTAGAGGCACTTCGTCGATGACGTGGGAAGACAACGATACTTGGCTGTAACAACTGAGCATCGACGTATCGGCAACGGGCGAACGCAGGAAGGTGATCGCAGCGGCAGTGCCGGCGACCGCCAGTACCGCCACGATTGAGAGAACGGTGGTTCGGTGCCAGAACCGGAGACGGAATCCCCGAGCGGGCTCGGTGACGGCGGCGTTGCGGAGTCGCGCGAGCAGGTCCTCAGTCGGAAAACGCTGGTCGAGGTTCGCGTCGGAGACGTTCTTCGCGGCATCCGCTGCGTCGAAGTACTTCTGGAGTGGGTCGTGCTTCATTGTTCGAACCCCTCTCCGAAGTTGAGGACATCGAAGGGAGCGACGTCCGTGGGGAGCAGGAGATTCCTGAGGTTCTTTTTCGCCCGGTTAATCCTAATGCCGACGGCGTTTTCACTGATCGCGAACTCGAGGGCAATCTCTCGGTACGTCAACTCTTCCCAGTACACCAATCGCAGCAACTCTTGATCGCTCGGCTTGAGATGGTCCATCGCGTGCGACAACGCTTCCACGTCGACGTCGCCTGACTCGACACCGCCGACGTCGCTCGGGCGTTCCATGGAGAGACGTACGTGAAGTCGATCACGCCGGTCGCGGGACCTTCGACTGTTGGAGAGCACCCGGTAGGCAATGCCGTAGAGCCAGGGCAACTCGCGGTCCGTGTCCGGATGGTCGTCCCAGCGGCGCCACGCGATCAGGAACGTCTCGTCCACCACCTCCTGACAACTCGGATAGTCGTTGAGCCGGCGCAGCGAGTAACGCAGCAGCGAGGCCTTGCGGGTGACGACGAGGAGAGTGAAGGCGGTCCACCGCTCCTCGTCGATCATGTGCTCAACCCCAGTGCCGGGATCACAAAAGAACCCTCAGCTTATGAAAGGTACACGGACTGGAGTCGGTCGTTCCACGCGGTGCCGATCCACGTGACGTCCGAGCCCGGCGACGTGGCGCCGGGATAGATGTCTCCCGAGCCGTTGGGACCGTCGGTCATCGTCACGGCGCAGGAACCGACCTTGTAGGACGAGACTTCGTCGGTGAAGGAGTAGTCGGAGAGATTGATCCAGTTCGACGCGGTGCTCAGTATGAGTTCCTTGCCCCCATAGCTGATGTTCTGAAACAGTTCCAATCCCGGCGAGCAGCTGATCGCTGGCGATCCGACCGCCAATGACGACTGCGATTGCGACCCAGCCCAACTGAGGTACTCGCTCTGCGTGGTGAAGCAACTGGTGCCAGTCGAGGTCACCGCACAGACGGTCGCCGTCCCCCATCCCTGGGAGAGATCGATGGCCCCACCGTTGTAGGAAGCGACCACGTCAGCACTCGTCGACGTCGACGCGGACGCCATACCGGCGCCGACGACTACGGTGAAAAGCGCGGCACCGACGGCGAGTGTCACCACCACCTTCATTCGTCCAACCCTGTTCATTCCTGTCCTTTCCAAAACAAGATCTATTACTCCTACTTGATTTGTTTCCGACTCCGCAAAATACTTTCCATTAATTCGAGAAAACCCGTAGGACCTGCTTGTCGCTCCGGGACGAGCCTTGGCCGAGAACAACGCGAGCGCGCTGAAAGGTTCTGGGACTCTCGGAAACATACGTAGTAATGGCATCCTCCAGCACGACAACGATGGACTGTCCTCTTGACCGATCTGAAACCCAAGGTCCGGAGAGTCTGCACCGCTACCGCGAGGCAATACCGTGAGCTATGACCGCTACCAACTCAACGAGTACAACGATCGTCACGCTGATTTCTCCGCTCACAACGAGATCGACCAGCCATCGCTCGGTGACCTGCTGGGGCGTTCCGAGCTCGTGTACGCGAGTTCCAAGGGGCTGGACCACGCCCTGTTGCGGGCAATCCCGCTGCACGTCTATCTGGCCAATTCAACCTCCGCCAACGTGGGCAGAACCCTGGTCGACCTGGAACTTGAGCTGCGCCGTGCTGCCTCGTATCTAGGCAGTGGCTCGCTGCGGCCGTCACGAGAAAGTCAAATGGTGGAGGTGCTCTCCGCCCAGTACGTGGCATCGATTGACATTGTCGTGGCCGCCGCTATGGAGATCTACGGCCTGCTCACGTCGCGGCCGGTCGACTTCCTTCTGCTCCTCGACTGGTTCTGGTCCCACCGGCACAACCGCACCAAAGTGCGCCTCCCCTACGAGGAGATCGACCCCACGAGGGTCTGGGCCGACATAGTGGCGATGGCGAACCGCTGCCTCGAGGCTGGTCGACCGGTCGTAGTCACAGTGGCGGTCGAGACCGACGGCTCGACCAGGTTCGGCTTCGAGTCACGATGAATCACGGGACCGAGGACAACGTGATTCGAAGACCCAGATGGCCCGGCCCATCAATTCGCCTAACGAACCCATCATCGAGTTCGGTACTCGCAGGAGGAGTGTGCTGATGACAAGTATTGCGACAACCACGGCGTCGAGTCTGAGCGCCATACCGGGCTGGGTCGTGCTCGTCACGATCGCTTCGGTCATACTTCTGTCCGGTGTTGTCGTAATCCTGGGCCGGTACTGGCTCGAGAACAAGAAGCCCTCAACGAACGAAGTCCAAGGTCCCGGACAGGCCAACGATTCGGACGGCACGCTTGTTCGAAGCTGGATAGCCATCTCGCTAGTCGGCGGTCTTCTCGTCTTTTGCGCCGTCGCACTTTCCCTCGGAGACTCCACGCTGCAAAGCACGCTGTTCGGTGGTCTCGTCGCAAGCGTTGGGGGCGCCGTGGCGTTCTACTTCTCCTCGAAGAGCGCCGAGCAGGCCCGCCAAGATGTCCTGAGCGTGGCGCAAGTAACCGTCAGCGTTCCGAGCCTTCGGGGCAAGACGATTGGTGAGGCGCAGGCCGAGATGGCGACGATGCCACTCCTACTCGTCATCAACGGACCAAGCGCGAAGCCGACGAACATGGTCATTGATCAGTCGCCGGCGGCAGGTTCAAGCGTGCGCAGCGGTTCGCAGGTATCGATCACCACCGCAGCAACAGCCACGTAGTGAGGAGTCAAAGATGACACTAGTGCCAGCGTTCCATACTGATACCGACCCTGAGGATCGTGTCTACCACGATCATGCCCAGTGTCCCTACGGCAAAGAGATCAAACGCAACGGAAATAGCCACCCGGGAACGGACAGTCGGCGGCGTTGCGACTGGTGCTCTGGGAGCCGACAATTCCGCTAACGAATGTTGTCATCTTCGAGCACTATTCGCGCCGATCGCTTCGCTGGTGACCGCCTTCGACAAGCGGCAGACATCGCATTGCACGAGACGCTGCCATGGACAGGTTTGGGCGCTCGAGGCGCTCGATTCGTATCAACATTCTGAAAGGAATACGCAATGCCGGAAACTAACCGAGTTGGACAGCAGAAAGGGACTGCAGTGGCGACGAATCAGGCGTTCGACTTCGATTCCACTTCCAACACGCTTCCGGGGTCTCCTCGTTCCCGGAGGCGGAGATATCCAAATCAAGAGGCATACGTTGTCGGGAATATTCGACAACACGATTACCTCGATCAACCTCGTGGAGGCGGACAGCGTCATCTACAAATGGGAGACCATCGCTGTCGGAAATGGTCTCCCACTCGAAACTTCAAGTTCACTGATGAGACGGGTGACACCTATTCGTTGTCGGTCGTCAGTCCGGTCGTGGAGAATCACGAGGTCAGTTACAACAGTAGCGAACCTTCAATCGTGAAGACCCCCTGGCGAGCGTGCTTGCCCTGGCAATGTCTGACTTCAATCACCCGCGGAAGAATTAGAACATTTCGCGGGCGTCCTGCAATCGTGGACGGGGCGTACCACGCCAAGCGGCGGCCACGCTGCTCGGTGCTTGAGCGACTGGCTCTGAGGTCCTGATCGCCGGGACCCGACAACCGGTGAGTCGCCGATCACCCACGCCGACCTCGTCGACGCAATAGAGGAGCACCATGGATAATCAAACCAACTTCGCTGACGCAGTCTCCCTGCTCGGTGCTCTGGCGGGCACCACACATGATCGCGCGGGGCGGCTCATCGCCGCCGTCAGCACGGCGGGATCAAAGCAAGCGCTCGACACGATCACGGGCGCGGGCTCGGTGCCATCAAACCTGACGAATGCGCGAGCAGAGTTTCTACATGCGGTAATCATGAATTTCGGAGACACGCTTTCGGACGATGAGGTCGAGGTCGTCTTTCGTTGTACCAAGACCGCGGCGAAGTCCATCATTTCCAACATGAACGCGACGTTTGCCAGCTCCATTCGCGACCTTCGACTCGCGAAGATGCGGAGCGAAGCGACGTGCCGTCGAAGCGGCGACGTTACAAGCGGGCTCACCTGGACAGTGTGCTTCAACTCCGAGGTTGGATTCGAGACAGCTGTCGACGAGATCGAGCGACTCAAAAGGAGGGCAGAGACGAAAGTCGATACGGCAAACTTCAGCGTTGAGTTCCTGATAAAGCCTTCGGGTGGTGGGACGGCTCTCCTGAACGCGTTGGGCATACCTGCCCCTGAAGCGGCCCCGAGCCAGAAGAAGTAAAAGAAGCAATGACCGTCGCTCAAACTGTCGCCTCGTCTCAGGATGCATTGAACTTGTTTTTAGTTCTCGTGGCGATATTCACGTCACTGCAGGCAACGAATCTGGGGGTTGAGCAGTTGCGAACTGGTGGACCATTCCGATCTCGCGTCGTTCAGATTGAACTCATCGCTTTCGCACTTGCGGCGTGCGACATCGTTGCTCTTTGGAGCCTCGAACCGGTCGTCCATCTCGTCCTGAGATCTCACGGCTCATCCGCGTGGAGTCCTACTTTCTCCGTCTTCCTCTTGTCGTACCTCTTGGTGACAGCCCTCGTACTCTGGCAAGCCGTTCTGATGGTGCGCGCACGTCGATTAGTCAAGGTTTCTCAAGCGTGAAAATGATAAGGAAGAGGCCCACGACAGCTCGGCGTCCGTCCCCAGATCGCTCCCGACCATCTCAGTCATTCGTCGAAACTTTTGCGAAGAGGCCAATCCGATTCGGAACCTATTGCTCGCAATGCGCGCTCATTGCACTGACTCCCTTAGCCATCATCTGTTTGATCTGCTGGTCAAGACATGTCCTATGGCAAGGTGGGTACGACCCTCTTGACGCGTTGGCGAGTGGTGCACCACTCGCCAGTAGGGCGATGAGCGAGCACGTAACAATGCGAGTACCGTTCCTGAGCGATCTTCCCGGCCTGGGCCTAAGTTTGGCTTCTTGTCTCTCTATTGCTCAGTACCTCATACTGCTGCGACTTCGATTCAGCCTAAGAGACGACTTGCTTGCTTCTGGCCTGATAACAGAGTCGACGGCAAACCAAGACGAACTCTTTGATCCACCAATGAAGGTGAAGCTGTCGGGCCCATCGACGCGCGTGCCTCTTTTTACGATCTTTCTTGCCACCGGCGCCTGGGTGTACGCGAAGATTCGAACGACTGGCCGGATCTTCTACAAGATTTCGAAGCTGACTGGATGGCGGGTCTCCTCGGCAACATTGCGAGAGCATTGGTGGGCCGCACACGATCCCGTTCTTGCAATTTGCTGGGTGCTGCTCGGAGCCGTCGGCGCCTATTGTGCGTGTCTCCAGATCACTACGTCCATGTCCATGCTTCGCTCTCTCGAGTACTTGGGCAACAAAAGAAAATTGATTCTTATTCCAACTCGGTTGTCACCGGACAATGGATGGCGTCCTGCGACGCGTCTGATCGATTCGAAGGCCGCCGGAGTGGTGATCCTCCTCGTGACGTGGAGTTCGTTTTGGATGTACCTCCACGGGATTTCACTTGTAATCCAATGCCTCTTGATCGCGGTGTTTGTCGTTGCCATTGCTGTGAGCGTTTCACATTCGAAAATAGTCGTCTCAGTTGTCACGATTCATCGTAAAATGGTTGACGCGAAGATCCAGGCGACCGAGTCACTGTTGAACCGCGCCATTCAGCACCATAGTGGAAGAAAGGTCACTCATCGCAATTATGCCACAGCAACTTACTGTTGCATGGTCCTTGAAGACCTTGCTCTCGTGCGTAAGCAAGGGATCTACAGATCAGTGCTCGTATCGAAGACGATTCGATTCGTCGTCCCCGCTCTCTCGATTCTGGCAGCGTTCTTTACGCTATCCCGTTTTTGAATTTCATCTCGAACGAATCGCTTCAGTTTGCTTTCAATTGTTCCCAAATTTTCCTTAGCGACTGTTGCTCCAACGGCCACCACTTGTTACTAGAAGGATTGGGTCGGTTGGCCTTGACGCGAACCCGCACGCGCACCGTTGCAATCCGATACGGAATCTCGCCGAGCAGATTGCGAGTTGCTAGGTCCGAACAGGCCTCATTTTAGGGACTCCTCGGGTTGGTGTGGGTAACTTGACGTCCCTGACGTGACGTAGTTGCCTCGAAAGGCCAGTCCCCACTTGGGTTGACGGCCGCGCCTCGAAGCGCTCGAACCTCATTGAATG
>Ga0224553_1000568_pt1 | contig 15542 bp, 13 predicted proteins | sample 714S21014metaG_FD_179897 | JGI IMG/M metagenome (GOLD analysis project Ga0224553, IMG submission 179897) | Peat soil microbial communities from Stordalen Mire, Sweden - 717 S2 10-14 | ecosystem: Environmental > Terrestrial > Soil > Wetlands > Peat | place: Sweden: Norrbotten County, Stordalen... | reverse complement strand
GGTGTCAGTTGGCAGTTGTCAGTTGTCAGTTGTCAGTTGTCCGGCGCGACCGCGGGAGATGCGGCAGAAACTGGTTTACCGGGCGCCTTAGGACGTAGTTTTCGAGAAAGTGGGATGTTGGCTGGGGCCGGCGATGCATCTCATGAGTATCTGGCCGAGCGGTTCCTCCGTCTGCGGCGGGAGGTTACGCATGAACGCCACGGTACGTGTTGGACACCTTCCCATCAAAAAAATGCAGGCAGGTCTGAGGCGCGCGGTTGGTCTGCGGCGGGGATTTCGTCTGTTCCGCGGAGCGGGGTATTTGCGTTGCGCGGGGCTTGGGCTGCTGGCGGGTTCGCTGCTGGCTGGCGCCGTCGCTGTGCGGGCGCAGGATCCGACCAAGCATCAGGAAAAACTGATCGACCACGAGTCCGGATTTCTGGGCGACTCGTATGAGAAGCTTGTGCCCGATCCGGGCAACGGCGACTGGCTGACCTACTTCAAGACGGAAGACGCGTTGCGCAATGCGCAGGCGTTTCTGATTCAGCCGGTGCAGGTTTTCCTGGTTCCCGAGGCGGAGAAGCGGAACATCGATCCGAAGCAACTGGACAAGTTGTCGGAGTACTTCACCAAGGCTGTGACGGGCGAGTTGACGGCCGGACACTACAAGCTTGTGACCGAGCCCGGGCCGGGTGTAGTGGTGCTGCGATTTGCCATTACGAACGTGAAGCCCAACGGCGGCGGGAAGAATATGGTCGTGACGGGGGCCGCGGATGTTGCGTTGTATGGGACGACTCCGCCGGGCGCGACCATGCTGATGCCGCGGCTGAGCGTGGGCAGCGTTTCGATCGAAGGCGAGATGGTGGATTCGCAGTCGGGCGAGTTGGAGATGGCGTTTATGACCAGCAAGAGCGGGCGGCGATTCTTCAGCGGGCTGAAGGCGTATCAGAAGTGGGGCGATATCGACGCGGCGTTCAAGGGGTGGGCGAAGAACTTCAGGAAGAGATTGGATAAGGCGCACCAGGCGTAGTTGGGGCTATCTGGCGCAGGAGATGTTTTACGAGGCAAGGAAAGGTTTCCCATGATCGCAGATGCGTACGCGCTGGATTCTTCCAAGTCGGACGGCCGGAAGCTTGACCTCATGTGCCGGAGGTGGAGTTTTGGCCGCTGGGGTGGAATGTCTTTGCGCGTCGCGGGGCTGAGCCTGCTGGCTGGTTCGCTGGCAATGGGCGCGACCGTGCAGGCGGCCACCGTGACGAAGAACCAAGGCAAGCTGTACCGGCACGAGTCGGGGTTTCTGGGGCCCATGTACTCGGAGCTGCATCCCGATCCGGGGAACGGGGATTGGCTGATCTACTTCAGGACGCATGAGGTGATGAGGCAGTCGCACACGTTCTGGGTGAAGCCGGTGCGGGTTTATCTGCTGCGCGAGGCCAGGCGGCGGGAGATTCCTCCGGCAGAGCTGCACAAGTTGTCGGAGTGCTTCACGAAGGCGATGAAGGACGAACTTGCGGAGGGAGGTTACAGGCTGGCGAGCGCGCCCGGGCCGGGGGTGATGGAGCTGCGATTCGCAATCACGAACGTGCAGCCGAACGGCAACAAGAGGAACATGGTGGCATCGGGAGCGGAGGAGGCGGCGATGTATGGGGCGACTCCTCTGGGGACGGGGTTGCTGGTACCGAGGCTGAGCGTGGGCCGGGTGTCGGTTGAAGGCGAGATGGTGGATTCGACTTCGGGCGAGGTGGAGATGGCGTTTATGACGCAGAAAAGTGGGCGGCGGTTTTTCAGCGGGCTAAGGGCGTTCCAGAAGTGGGGCGATATCGATGCTGCGTTCAAGGGGTGGGCGAAGAATTTCAGGAAGAGGTTGGATAAGGCGCATGGGGTTTAGTTGTTGCCGTCCGCCAAGACGATTCGCCGGAGGCGAGCATGAAGGATGTTCTGAACACAATGGTGCAGGCGGTGGGCGATCAGGCGATTGCGTTGGGGGCGGTGGACGATCGGGTGACGGCGTTGAAGCGCACGCTGGCTCGGCAGTTTCCCGACATTGCCGATGAGCTGAAGGGGCAGATTGAAGAGGAGCAGGAGCAGAGCAGGAAGCACGTCTACGACCTGCAGGTGAGTCTGGCCAAGCTGCGGGAGGCGATCTCCGGGCTGGCGGATGCGGAGGGGAAGGTTGAAGGGAAACGAACGGCTGTGGAAGCGCCGGCGAGGGTTGCTGGGAAACGCATCAGGTCTCGGTGAGAGTTGGGATGAGCATGTTTCCAGGGGCTGAAGAGGTGCGGGAAAAGAGGAAAGACAACGACGGAGATTCTGACTCTGCGAGTCAGAATGACGACGTTTGGGTGGGATGAATGCCGTCTGGGAACGATGTCGCCGTTCGGGAGGAGTGGCCTCTTATTGCCGTTAATTCTTGTAGTCTCTTTGAAGAGCGATAGAGGTACTGGAAGACGAGGAGGCGAACATGCCACGCGAGCTGGATTGGACGGACACAGAGGAGATTGGGATTTTGCTTCAGGAGACGTTCCCCGACACCGACCCATACACAGTGCGGTTTACCGACCTGCATAAGTGGGTGGTGCAACTGCCGGGATTTGTGGGCGATCCGGCGAAGTCGAATGAAGGGGTTCTGGAAGCGATCCAGACGGCGTGGCACGAGGAGTATACGGACGCGAAGGGCTAGCTTCGCAGTTGTCAGTTGTCAGTTGTCAGTTGAGGGTTGGAGGTTGGAACCCACATCTCAAAATCGAGATGTGGGGCACCCGGCTAGGTTAGGGGTCCAAGGTTCGGGTGATACTGCGCTCAAATCAAGCCAGGGCGGCGTTGAGGTTGTCGATGGCTTCGTCGACTTCGGCGGGGGATTTGTAGCCGACGGTGACGCTATCGACGCCGGCGTTGTGGAAGGCGAAGCGCATGGCTTTCTGGCGGTCTTCGTGGCTGAAGACGCCCTCGCCGATCAGCTTCATGCTGATGACGCCGAGGCCGTTGGCGCGGGCCTGCTGGACGTGGGTGACTACCTCGGGGACGTTGCCGGTGGCATCCCAGTCGTTGTCTTCGCTGTCCATGCGGGTGCCTTTGTGGTTCATGCGGATCATGGCCACCTGCAGCCATTTGTTCTGGGGGACCTGGCGGAGCGCGGGCAGACCGTGGACGGAGGCGCCGCGGCTGAGGATGATCTTCTTCTGCTGCGCTTCGAGGATGGCGTCCTGCCAGCGAGCGGAGTCAGTGGGCCAGGTGGCGGTCTGTTGGACGTGCATCAGCATGATGTCGAAGTAGTCGGAGTTGATCTGGCGGCGGAGGTCGTCGAAGCGCTGTTGGGGATCGCCGGCGTCGGTGGTGACCTTGGACATGATGCGATAGGAGTCGCGGGGAATGCCTTGGAGGGCGATGCCGAGCATGCGGTGCATGCCGCCGTAGGTGTCAGAGGTTTCAAAGAAGCGGATGCCGCTCGAGTAGGCGTGGCGGACGAGCGCGTTGAAGCCGTCCTGGCCGAGCTGCCGCTGGACGGCTCCGCCGTGACTGCCGGTGCCGAAGGCGAGGCGAGTGACCTTGACGCCCGACTTGCCGAGGGTAACCCAGTCGGTGGCTTTGGCGCCGTCCGCGAGCAGGGGCAAGGTTCCGGTGGTTGCGAGCGCGCCGGCGACGAGCGAGGATTTGAGGAAATCACGCCGGGAATAGCGAGCCACGGGGCCTCCATGGGACGAGCTGTTTCCGAACTGGTGGAGACGAGCATACAGTACCGGGGCCGGTGTGTGCCAGGCGACGGCGGCCAGGCTGGGATGCGGGGCTTGCCGAAGTCGGTACCCCGTCCGGTGGAGGGGGATTGAGTGCCTGTATACTCGCTTTGTCTTTCCCGGCCGCCCTGTATACGAGCGAAGACACCCGCGGGCGGTAGCCGGCGCGGAACTGATTGATTCCAAAGAGAAACGGGGAAAGCGGGAATGGGTATCCGCTTGCTTAACCAGATCGATACGAAGCATCGGACCCCGGGAGCCGGAAGCTGCCGGGCCAGAAGGCGAAGCCCGGCGAAGCTGGGCCGATGCCGGCAACGTCAGGAGACTCACATGTTCGTTCGCTGTGGTGTTGCGGGGCTTTTGGCCTTCGGCCTGGTTGGCGCGCTTGCCGGTTGCGGCAATCCGCAGGGGCTGGATTCGGTTGTGGTTTCGCCTACAAGTCAGACCCTGACGGTCGGCCAGACGGCGCAATTCAGCGCCACGGGGACCTATGGCAATGCGGGCCATGCATCGACGCAGAACATCACCGACGGAGTGACCTGGAGCTCCAGCACGCCGGCGGTGGCGACCATCGGCGCTACGGGGATGGCGACGGCGGTGGGCGCGGGCACGACGACGATTACGGCCAGCGCGGCGGGGTTCGCGGGGCCGGTTGCGTCCAGCGCGACGCTTGCGGTTGCGGCTACGGGCGGCGGCTCAGCCGGGGGCTCGATCGTTTCGCTGGCGGTGATTCCGGGCTCGCAGACGGTTGCGGCTCCAACGCAGACCAGCCAATTCATCGCCATCGGAACGACCTCGTCGGGAGCGACGGTGAACCTGAGCGGTGACGTGGCTTGGAGTTCAAGCAGCAGCGCGATTGCCACGGTTGGGGCCACGACCGGGCTGGCCACGGCGGTGGGTCAGGGATCGGCTACGATCGCGGCTCTCTACTCGGCGAACGGGAGCGTGGTGGCGGGGTACGCGACGTTCACGGTGTCGGGCGGCACCACGGAGAAGTACACCGCAGTGACGATCACACCGGCGTTGCAGGCGCTGTCGGCATCGGGTCAAACGGGCCAGTTTATTGCACTGGGAACTTCCGGGACTACGGGCCTGCAGACGAACGTTACCAACTCGAGCCAGATCACATGGAGTTCCAGCATTCCGACTGTGGCTACGGTGAGCGCGACCGGGTTGGCTACGGGTGTGGGCGTGGGCTCGACCGCCATTACGGCGCAGCTGACGAACACGGACGGCACAGTGGTTTCGGGAAGCGCGGCGATTTCGGTATCGCTGACTGCTCCGCCGGAGCCGCTGCTCTCGCTGACGATTATTCCGAGTGCGATTACGGTGGGCAATCTGCAGGATACCGGGCAATTTCTGGCGATTGGAACATTTTCGACGGCACCGTACGTGAGGGACCTGACCAATTCGCCGACGGTGAGTTGGATCTCGGACGTGCCCAGTGTGTTCCCGGTGGACACGAACTCCGGTGGCAATGCGGGCGCGACGGCCGGGCTGGTGACCGCGTTTGGGTCAGGTAGCGCGAACATTATTGCGGAAGCGACCGGCAGCGACGGGACGATACAGACTGCGTCGGCGACGTTCAACTGCCCGCTGGCTCTGCCCAATCCCAATGGCGACCCGCCGACTCCGGGGACATGCATACCGGGGACGCAGGCGTATGCGTTGCTGGCGACGCTGACCATCTACAACGAAGGCCTAAATACCACCAACTGGGTGGTGACAGCGGCTTCGGCTACCGGCACCGCGAATGTTATTCATTGCGGTCCTGGTTGGACTGGCACAGGAGGCTCGGTATGCACGGCGACGTATCCGCTCACTCAAAATGCGACGACTCAAGTGATCACTGGGCCCGCCGTCGTCCTGGAAGCTCAAGGGGGCAACTTTGGAGGGTGGTCTTACAACTGCACTCCCAGCACGTCGACTGGCACGCCGTTGACTTCGGCGCCTTACTACACGGCTGCTGGCCCGAACTATTGCGTCGTCTCGTTCGCCCCTGTCAACGGTGTTCCTAATTCCAACATAACGATTGGGGCCATCTTCAACTAGCGGATGAAAGCAAAGATGAAGCGAGGCCGTCCTTCGGGGCGGCCTTGCTGCGTTTGCGGATGAGGTTAGCGGCGGCGGAGGATTTGGCGGGGGAGTTTGGAGCCGGTGGCGAGCAGGGTGAGCGCGGCGGCGGCGGCCCAGGCAAGGCTGGCGGCGGCGATGGTGAGGAGGTCGCGCGGGTGGGTGGAGACGGGCGGCAGGAAGTGCGCGGCCACGGCAGCAGCGGCGTAGGCGATGACGGCGGCGAGCAGGGCGCGGGCGAGTTCGGCGTATTCGAGGTGGGCGAAGGAGACCAGGCGCTTGCGATGGAGCAGGATGGCGAGCGACGCGGTCTGGACGAAGATGCCGATGTCGGATGCGATGGCGAGGCCGCGCAGGCCAAGCGCGTGGAAGAGCGCCCAGTACATGGGCGCGGAGAGCACGGTGATGAGCGTGCCGGTGATAGCGGGAGTCTTGGTGTCGCTGGCGGCGTAGAAGGCGCGGGCGTAGATTCCCTGGACCGCCCAGAGAGCGAGCGTGCCGGCGAGGATGGCGAAGAGCTGCGTGGTGGCGGCGGCGTCGGAGCGGTGGAACTTGCCACCGCGGAAGAGATCCATCAGCCAGGGGCCGAGGGCGATCATCCAGGCGGAGACGATCATGCCGACGCAGAAGAGACGCGAAACGGCGCGGGAGACCGAAGCGGAGAAATCGTGGGCGCGATTCTGCTGGAAGAGCGAGGCGAAGAAGGGCAGCGAGGCGGCTCCGGCGGCGGGGCCGATGACGTTGAAGGGCGCGTTGAAGAGCAGCTTGGCGTTGCTGATGAGGGTGATGCCTCCCTCGCGGACAGAAGCGAAGTAGTTGAGGAAGTAGCCATCGAACATGACCAGCGAGACGCCGATCATGAGCGGGAGAGAGAGCTTGAGCCACTCCAGAAAAGCGGGGTCGCGGAAGCCCAGGATGGGGCGGAAATGCAGGCCGGTGCGGAATGCACCGAAGGAGTTGAGCAGGCCAAAGCCGAGGAACATCCCGACGAGGACGCCATAGGCGAGCGAGGAGACGCCAAGCTGGCGGTGAAACAGCAGCGCGCCGAGGATGATTCCGGAGTTGTAGATGAGCGGGGCGAAGGCCTGGTAAATAAAGATCTTTCGCACCTGCAGGCGTGAGCCCATAACGCTGCCGACGAAGAAGAAAAGCTGCGCGGGCAGGATGATGCGCGTCATGTGGACGCAGAGGGCGAGGGTTTCGGGATGCGCGCGGAAACCCTTGTTAGCGAGCAGGAGAAACTGCGGCGCGAAGATTTCGCCAAGCAGAATGCCGCCGCCGAGCACGACCAGCATGGTGGTGAGGATGACCGAGAGCGCGCGGTCGCCGCCGTCTTCGCTGCCACGCTCGCGATAGCGGTTGAGGATAGTGATGAGCGAGATGGAGGCTGCACCGCCGATGAGGAAGTAGGCGAGCAGGTCGGGAAGCTTGAAGGCGGCCTGGTAGGCGTCCTGCTCGGGACCGGCGCCCCAGAGTTGGTTGATGACCTTGATGCGGACCAGACCAAGCAAGCCAGAGGCAATGGCGCTGCACATCAGCAGGATGGCTGCGGAGCCTGCGGTGTGCTGTTTGGCGGAGGCGCGCGAGGTTGGGGACTGCGCGGCGGGCAAGGGCGGGAGACTCATCGGGCTAGAACGATTCTACGGGGAAAGCGATGCTGTGATTCACGGGCGAACGGGCTGACCGTGCGACAAGATATATTCCCTTGAAGTAATAATACCTTTATGGAATAATATAACAATGGCGTACGAGGTTGATTTCACTCACGAATTTGAAGTCTGGTGGAACAACCTCGATGCGGATGAGCAGGAAAGCGTCGATTTTTCCGTGCGTCTGCTGGAGGAGCGAGGGATCTATCTGAAGCGTCCGCACGCGGATGCGGTTCACGATTCAACAATATGCGTGAGCTGCGATCGCAACATCAAGGCCGACCGTACCGGGTGCTTTACGCTTTTGATCCGACGCGCACTGCGATTCTCCTGATCGGTGGAGACAAGACGGGGCGCCCGGATTGGTATGACGAATTCATTCCGAAGGCTGACAAGATTTACCAGCGGCACTTGAACGAGATCGGCAGCAAACATCCGTAACGGGTAATCCCGCGGAGGAAAAGACAATGGCTCGAAACTTCAAGGAACTTCGCGAAAAGATGGAACCGTTGCGCCGCGCGCGTGTTGAAAAGCGGGTGCAGGAGGCTCTCAAGGCGATGCCTCTGGACGAATTGAGAGAGGCACGCGAGCTGACGCAGACGCAGCTCGCGCAGGTGCTTCAAGTCTCGCAGGGCGCGGTCTCCAAGGTAGAGCGCCGGACGGATATGTACATCAGCACCCTGCGCAGTTATGTTCGTGCAATCGGCGGCGATCTGCAGATTCGCGCCATCTTTCCCGAAGGAGAGGTGCTCATCGATCAATTTGAGGATCTCAACTCAAACTCGGCTCGTCGCTCAGCACGCGATTAGAGCGCGGAGGATGGCGGATGGGCCTGAAGGCCGACTGATTCGACTAGTCGAAGGGGATTTCGGAGGTCTTGGGGTGGGCCGGCGAGGAGGCGCGACGGGGGTTGCGCATGGCGTGGACGGCGGGGGCTTTGGCGGCGTGGGCCGCGGCTCTCGGCGTGGCGGCGGGTTTGCCGACGGGCTTGGCGAGCATGGCGGCGATGGTCTGGAGCTCGCGGCGCAGGTTGCGCAACTGCTTAACGCTGGAACCGGGCACGCCGGTTTCAAGCAGGGAAAGTTGCGGCTCCTTCAGCCGGAACTCGGCCCGGAGCAACTGGCGCGCGCCGGGAATGGTGTAGCCCTCCTCCTTCAACAGACTCTTGACGCGCAGCGCCATCTCTACGTCGCGGCGGCGGTACAGGCGCTGGCCGGTTCCACCCTTGTTGGGCTTCAACTGGGGGAACTCACTCTCCCAGAAGCGCAGGACGTAGGCTGGAACCTCGCAGAGCCGGGCGACCTCGCCGATGCGGAAGTAGAGCTTGTCGGGGATCTCCGACAGAGGCGTGCGGGAGCTGTGCGTACTGTTGCGGATTGGCTGGTTGTGTCCCATATGCAGACCCGAGCCTTGCTGAAGAAATCCAGACCTGAATACTAAACCCGAAGCTCCCGAAATGAAACGCCGGGATGGAGATTATCGCAGGGGGCAGCGCAGGAGGAAGGCCCGGGGCTAAAGCCCTCTGTGTTTTGGCCATATATTCGTGGGGCTAAAACCCCGCGCTTATCCGAAAGACGACGGCGAGCGATTTTTCCGTTGCCTCTGAAGCCCGCCGCCACTCCGAAGGACTGCAGCCCGAGTTTTCAGCGACCTCTGAGGCGCGTTTCTTCAGACTGAGGATGCGCCGAATTGGGGTTATCTAAAACGGGTTGAGCTTGCCCAGGCCTTTCTTCGGTTTGTGGGTGCTGCAGGACTGGTCGGATTTGTCGCAAGGGGCCTTGGGATTCTTGCCGTCGGCGGCCGCGGTTTGCGCGGGCGGCTGCGAACCGGGGGTCACGTCGTTGATGGCGTTGGGGGCTACGGCGGGTCTTTCCACCGGCGGCAGCGGCGCTTGATTGGGCGGGCCAACCGGACCGATCCCGCCATTGGCGTCGGCGGGCGGAAGGGCGGCGGCTGGGGTGGCGGCCGGCGGTGTGGCCTCAGGGGATGGAGTTGCGGTGCCGGGGAAGGCCGGGGGTGTGGCTGGAGCGGTGAGGGGCGCGGTGGCGGGCGCCGATCCAGGCGTTGGCTGGACGATCTCGATGCCCATCGAAGTTCCGCCGCTCGAACCGGTCGAACTGCCAGCCGGCGTCGCTTCGGTGACGCTGGGCACGTCCTCGAGCGTGGGCGAAGCAGCGGCCGGAGCGGCAGCGCCCCCGGCAGCCAATGCAGCCGCGGCGGGTATGGGTGTTCCAGAGCGCGGCGCGGCGGCGGGATTCATGGCGCTGTAGTAGTCGGCCACGGTTTGGCGGGAGATGGCAGGCGCTATGGTGGGCTTGGCGTCCTCCAGTGGCGGGTCGCCCACGGTCGCGGCGGGGACAGTGTCTGCCTGGTGGAGGAAGAGCAGGGTTGCGCGCTTGCTGAGCGTGTATTGACCGCGGCTGTTCTCCAGCGCTTCACTGGCCGCCGCCTGTTCCGAGGTGGGCTTGGGGACGGAGCGATTCATGGCAAGGATGCGGTCGCGAGCGTCCTCGACGTGGGACGCCGCGGAGTGCTCCGTTACGACCTTACTGTACATGGAATAAGCCTGGTCATCGAAGAGCCTTTCGAGTTGGGCCCTGGCGGCCTCCGGGAGCCTCTGGACGCGAACGAACTTGGCCTCGATTTCGTAGGCGTCGCCCAGAGCGATCAGCACATCGTCCATGTGGCTATAAAGCGGGTAGGTATCCACCACCGTCTGGTAGCGGGCGATGGCAGCGCTGAGGTTGGAGCGGCCGACGTAGAACCCGGCGACGTCAGCCTCGCCGGAAGCCAGCGCCTCCTGCACTTCGCGCAGTTTCTGTTTGGCCTGGGGCACCAGAACGGAGTCGGGGAACTGTTGCAGCATCTGGCGGTAGGCGCCTTCGGCTTTGACGGTGCTGACGTTATCGCGGTCGGGCTTGTCCATCTGGCGATAGTAGATATCGCCGATGCGCATCTGGGCCTCAGCGGCTTCCGGTGCATTGGGGAAGAAGGTGATGAAGTCGGTATACTCCTGCTCCGCCTGGGTGAGGGCGGCGGGGCCGCCTTCCTGGTACCAGCTATCGGCGATGGCCAGCTTGGCGCGCATCATGTACTGGGACTCGGTGTAGGTATTCAGCAGCGCCTGGAGGTCGAGGCGACCGACGTCGAAGCGTCCGTGCTTGATGGCGTCCTCGGCCTTGTCGTAGAGCGCCTTGTCCGGGAGGCTGGCGTCGACTCCCACCAGGGAATTGTCCTTCTTGACCGTTTTCTCCACCTTCTTGGTGGCCTTGGAGGCGACGACCTTGTCCGCCTTCTTGTCGTCAGCGGGCGCGGATTTGCCTTTCTTGGTGGGCTTCTGATTGCTGATCGCGATGTCCGGCTTGGCCTGGCCCGATGCAGGCGCGGACGCGGCGGGCGATGAATCGGCCGGGGCGGATTGAGCGGCGGCGGTGTCCGCGGATGCAGCGGCGGCCGGGGTTGGGCCGGCGGCGTCCTGAGCGCGCACGCCGATGGTTGCCGCCAGCAGAACGGCTGCGGCGAATGCAGGGTGCAGGCCGGGGAAGCGGGAACGGACCGGGGAAAAGGAATGCGGTTCAGTGCGGTTCAGGGTGCTGTGCATCATGCGGGAAAACTCCATCTGCCGGGCGCTGGGCGCCTACGGCCGGCGCGCACTCGGCGGGGTGCGGGCTGGCTCCTATTCTAGTGCAATCCCGCGATTTGCGCGGGCGCGGGAGGCCGCCGGGGCATCTCAGGGGGTTGCGGATTGCGGTCGAGCGACAAGGCCAAAAGAACGGCAGGGAAAGGTTAGACTTCCGCGGCTGCGGCGCGGGCGATGCGCAGCAGCTCTGCGGCATTGTGTTCGGCGTGGCCGCCGTCGAAGACGGCCGAGCCTGCAACCAGCATCTCGGCTCCTGCTTTGACTACCGAGGCGACGGTATCGTGAGCGATGCCGCCATCGACTTCAATGCGGAAGTTGAGGCCCATGGCCTCGCGCAATTCGGCGAGGTAGGCGATCTTGTCCACGGTGAAGGGGAGGAACTGCTGGCCGCCGAAGCCGGGATTGACGCTCATGACCAGGACGTAGTGCACCATGGGCAGGATTTCAATGAGCGTATCCACCGGCGTGGCGGGGTTGATGACGACGCCGGGCAGGCAGTTGTGCTCGACGATGTGCTGGAGCGTGCGGTGCAGGTGGCGGCATGCCTCCTGCTGCACGGAGATCAGGTTGGCGCCAGCCTCAGCGAAGGCGGGAATGAAGGCGTCGGGGTCCTCGATCATCAGGTGGCAGTCGAGCGGGAGCCTGGTAATGGGGCGCAGCGCCTTGACCATGGGCGGGCCGAAGGTGATGTTGGGGACGAAGTGGCCGTCCATGACGTCGACGTGGACGATGGTGCCGCCGCCACGCTCGGCCGCGGCAACCTCGTCGGCGAGGTGGGCGAAGTCAGAGGCGAGGATAGAGAAGCAGAGGTCGATCATAAGGGCAGGTGCGAGGTACTAGGTTCGAGGTACTAGGTCGCTGGGGGAAGTGTATCAGTGGGAGCGTCAGTTTTTCCGGCGACGCATCAGTCTGGGGACTATCATTGCGCGCATGATCTCGCGGCGCACAATCATCTTCTTTGTTTTGTCAGTCGCGCTGTGCGGAGTGCTTGCATACCAAGCACGAGAGGAACAGCGGCCCTGCCGAGAGTGGAAGCAGACGCATCCGAACTACACTGATCCCCCAGCGCAGCGGCAGCCAGACGGAACCTACACAGTATCGTTCAATCCGTGCGACCTCCTCATTGAAACAACCGTGTTCGAGAAAGTAGTGGCACTTTCCGCGTTCGCAACAGTGGTCGCGTTCTGGTTTCTGTTGGTGCGAGATATTGTCCGTGGGGTGCGGCGGCGCTTCAAACGCGGGTCTTAGCGGTTTCCGCGAGGGGTTTGGGGTCGCCGAGGGATATGCGGGCGGCGCCGTTGAGGATGCGGCGAATTGGCCAGGCCGTTTGGCCGGCGGAATCTTCCCTTGGAAAAAAGACTTCGCCGGCGCGCTGCTTCTCGGGGCGGTAGTACCAGCGGCGGAGCAGCGAGAGGTGGTCCGAGAGCGTGGCGAGGTCGGTGTGCGCGGTTGCTTCGCTTTCAAGAGCGGCGATGAGGGCGGCGGCGCGGAGTTCGGGGCTGAGCGCGGGGGTGAGCGAGTCCTGCGAAGACAACCGCAGGTCCTTCGACTGCGATGCGACTGCCGTCGCATCTCCGCTCAGGATGACAGAGCTTTGAGAGGACAACTGCGAGTCCTCCGGTTCGGTGCCGGGTCCCTCGCTCAGGATGACAGAGCTTGCGGTGGGTGCTGTCGCCTCCTCCGGCTGCGGCGCCGGTGCGGGTGAAGCAGATTCCTCCGCGGTGCTCCACCCCAGCGAGCAAGGATCGCTCGCCGGGGGCCCCGGGCTGCGGAATGACAGGTCCTTCGTAGCCGGTGATTCTTCTTCGAGGGGGATGGCCTGGAGCATGAGGGGTTGGGCGAAGAGGGAACTGCCGACGGAGGTCTGCTCCTTGACCGCTCGGACGCCGAGCACGGAGAGGCGCGCTGGGCCGGTGAGGCAACCGGAGTGGATGAGGAAGACGGCGGCTGCGGGCTCGTCGAAACGCAGGTCCTTCGACTCCGATGCGACTGGCGTCGCATCTTCGCTCAGGATGACAGTGTTTTCGTTATTGATGACAGGTTTTTCGTTATTTAGGATGGCAGGGTTGTTACTCAGGATGACAGGTTTTTCTTGACTCAGGATGACAGGGTGTGGGGTTTGGGATGCGGCCACGGCTTTCTGGAGGATGATGGCGCGGAGGCGCGGGATGGGCTGGACGAGCGAGTCGGCGAGCGCGGCGGCGGCTTTTACCTTCTGCCACTGGGCATGGAGTTCAGCGGCCCGCTCGAAGTCGAGTTCGGCGGAGGCGCGTTCGCGGTCGGCGGTAAGGCGCGCGAGCATGGATTCGCCATGGGTGTCGAAAAAGGCGTGCACGGCGGCAGCTTCGGCGGCATAGGCAGCGGCGCCGGCGGGCGTGCAGGCCTGGTTGCAAGGCGCGAGGCACTTGTTCATCTCGCCGTAGACGCAGCCGGGGTGTTCGGGATAGGGCACAAGGTCCTCGACGCAGCGGCGCAGCTTGAAGAGGTCAAGCACGGCGTCGCAGTAGCGGTCGGCGGCGGCGCGCGAGGGGAACGGGCCGTAGAAGTTGGCCAGCGCGCGTTTGCTGAGGCGGTTGGTGGAGTAGACGCGCGGGTAGTCATTCTCCGCGGTGAAGCGCAGGAAGAAGGGCGTGCGTAGTTTCAGCCGTCTGCGCGCTTCGTCCAAGCCGAAGGCGGCGGCGGAGGCGTGGTAGAGCGTGAGGGTCGACTCGAACTCGCTGCCGGTAATGGTGTAGTCGATGCGGGCGACGCGCGAGCGGAGGTTGAGGCGCTTGCTTTGTGAGTCGGGCGGCGCGAGGATGCGCGTGATGCGGCGGCGCAGGTCGGCGGCGCGGGTGAGATATGGCTGGGCGGGCGGCTGACCTTCGGGCGCGGGCGTGCCGTGGAGAGCGAAGACGCCGGGGAGCGTCGGGATGGAGCGCAGGATTTCGGGCGCATCGTCTGGCGCAAACGCTAGCGAATGCTCGAACTCGAAACGCGCGGCCACAAGAGGATTGTAGATGGGGTGTCGCTACGGAATCTTTACGGACATCTCCGAGCCGGTGTAGGTGATGGTCTGGTCGGGGGTGTTGATGGGGGTTTCGCCGGTGCCGTGCGCGGGGCGGACGAGGACGATGTGGAAGGTGGTTTCGCGCGGCATGTTGGAGTAGCTACCCTGGCGGGCGGCGATGGTGAGGGTGCGGGTGGCGTCGGACCAGGTGAGGGTGGTGGTGGAGTGGGCGCCGCGTTCGTAGTCATAGTTGTCGCCCTCGTCGTTGTAGAGGGTGAAGGCGCCGTCCGCGCCGGGATAGACGCGGAGTTCGATGGGACCATTGGGCTTCTCGTCGGCATACTCTTCCTCAGGGCCGAGGGGCAGGATGGAGCCCGCGCGCACGTAGAGCGGAATGCGTTCGAGCGGCGCGGCGGCTTCGATATGCCGGCCGCCGGTGAGCTTCTCGCCGGTCCAGAAGTCGTACCAGGTGGTGTCGGTAGCCGGAGAGACGCGGGGAAGGTAGACGCGGCGGCTGGTGGCTCCGGCTTCGAGGACCGGGTTGACGAGAAGGGCTGGGCCGAACATGAACTGGGTGCCGTCGTTCCAGGTGAGCGGATCGTCGCGGAAGTCCATGGGCAGCGGGCGCATGAGGGTGTAGTCGTCGCTGGAGATGCGCCAGGCGAGTGAGTAGAGGTAGGGCATCATGCGGTAGCGGAGCTTGTCGTAGGTGAGCAGCGCGGGCTCGACCAGCGGGTAGCTCCACATCTCGTTGTGCGGGCGATGGCCGTGGGTGCGGAAGATGGGGCAGAAGGTGCCGAACTGGAACCAGCGCAGGTAGAGTTCCTGGTAGTCGGCGCTGGTGGTGTCCATAATGGGGTGGTAGCCGCCGATGTCGGTGGTCCAGTAGGGCAGGCCGGAGAGCGCGTAGTTGAGGCCCGCGGGAACCTGGCGGGAGAGCGCCCAGAAGCTCTGGTAGACGTCGCCGGACCAGACCGTGCCGCCGACGCGCTGCGAGCCGAGGAAGCTGGAGCGAGTGAGCAGGAAGACGCGCTTCTGGTCGGTGGTGGCGCGCCAGTGGTCCTGGATGCCGAGGTTGTGCAGCAGTGGGTAGACGTTGGTGTATTCGGCGCCGTTGCCGATGGCCATGGTGCGCGTGGCGAGGATGGCGTCGCCGAGATGCGGTGAGTACTCCTCAGGTTCGGCGGAGTCGAGCCAGAACGAGTCCCAGCCCTGGGCGAAGAGCGGGCCGTCGAGGTTCTGCCAGAAGAGATCGCGCGCGTGCGGGTCGGAGGCGTCGTAGACGTGGGCGTCCTTGAGCAGCAGGTGCTCGGCGTCGAGCTTTTTGTAGGTTTCGGAGGCTGGGTCCATCAGGCCCCAGGTGGAGATCATGGTGTGGATGTGCTGGGCGTGGAGCTTGGCGAGATCGGCGGGAACGTCGTGGTAGTTGGAGTTGAAGATGGGGTCGCCTTCGTGCTCCCACCAGAACCAGTCCTGCACGA
>Ga0224553_1000563_pt1 | contig 15576 bp, 9 predicted proteins | sample 714S21014metaG_FD_179897 | JGI IMG/M metagenome (GOLD analysis project Ga0224553, IMG submission 179897) | Peat soil microbial communities from Stordalen Mire, Sweden - 717 S2 10-14 | ecosystem: Environmental > Terrestrial > Soil > Wetlands > Peat | place: Sweden: Norrbotten County, Stordalen... | reverse complement strand
CTACGAGTTCCTTCGCAACAACGACTTCGACGCCCGCAACTACTTTGATGTAGGCGCCGCACCCGCCTTTCACCAGAACCAGTTTGGGGCGAGCGTGGGAGGACCCATCAAGAGGAACAAGATGTTCTTCTTCGGTAATTTTGAGGGCTTCCGCCAGATCCAACCGAGCGATCTGTACAACCTTGTTCCGAATTCCGACCAGCTTGCCGGCAACTTCAGCGCCGATACACAGCAGCTCTACAACCCGTATGTGCTCGACTCAACTACGCCGACCGGCTACGCAGTATTGCCGGGCAACCAGGTCCCGAGTTCACTTTTCAGCGCAATCGGCCAGAAGATACTGGCGTTGTATCCGGCGCCCAACGGCTCCTACAACAATGGCACCGCCAACTACTTCAACGTCGCATCGACGGTCAACAACTGGAATCAGTTCAGCGGCAGATTCGACTACTCGATTTCAGCCAAGGACAGCGCCTTCGGCCGGTACACCGGCAACAATCAAACCGTCACGACTCCCGGCATGACCCCCGCCAATGAGCAAATCTATCCTTCAAGCCCCAAGAACCTGGCCCTTGGATGGACCCATATCTTTTCACCTCGCCTGGTCAACAACGTTCGTTATGGGTGGAGTCACACCGCAGTCGGCTTGCAGCGGGGAGACGGGTACACTTCAGCCGACGCGAATCCGCTGGGGCTGATCGGCGAGGATGACCAGCCTGGATCCGACGGCCCTCCCTCACTCGGTGTATCGGGATACGGCAACCCCGGTTCCACGAATGCAACCGACCTGGTCCGTGAAGGCTTGAATATGTGGACCGAGGCCCTGATGTTCCAGAAGGGAAGGCATCAGTTCACGGGCGGTGTCGACATCCGCTACGAGCCGATGTACCTCTATGAGGACTGGTCGGCTACCTCGATTGGCTTTAACGGTGTCTATAGTGGAGATCCTGTGGCCGATCTGCTGATGGGCGTACCGAATACCACGCGGACCGCGCTCGGCGATCCCACCATGAATCTGAGCATGTGGTATCAGGCCTACTACGTCCAGGATAATTTCAAGGTCAATCGGAATCTGACCCTGAACTACGGCTTACGTTGGGAGCATCGTACGCAACCGGTCGAGGCGCACAATCGCGTCGGCAGCTTCGACGTCGCTACCGGTCAGGACCTCACATATCCGGCGACCAGCGTCATGGGGCTGGGCAGGAACATGGTGATGCCGGTCTACACCAACTTTGCGCCCCGCTTCGGCTTCAACTGGACTCCCAGCGAAAAGAGCAATACCGATATCAAGGGCGGATTCGGGATGTATTACCTGCAGCCGAATATCAACCAGTATGAAGTGGAAGTGGACACGGAAAGTCTCTATGAGGTCGATAGCTTCAACAACCCCGCTGTTGGCGATGCTCTGGCCTTCAATCTGGACGGCACGAACGGCGTTCCGGGAATGTTCTCGACGGAGATGACCAGCGGGAACTTCTCAGGCGGCGGCCCGACGCTCTCGTTTATCCAACCAAATGCCAAGACCCCATACTCCTACGAGTGGAACCTGATCGTCGATCACACCATCAAGAACTGGCTCTTTGAAGTTGCCTATATCGGAACCTCGGATCGTCATTTTGAGGAGCGCAACGAAATTGATCCGCTCAATACCTCGGGAGTCGCACTTTATTGGGACACCTGCGGAACCTCGGGAAACGTGGCGTGTTTTAGCGGCGTTCAGGAGAATCAATTGTCAGGAACCTCGAACTACCACGGCCTGTCGGGACGCGTGGAGAAGCGGTTCAGTTCCGGTTTCTCGCTGATGGCAAACTACACCTGGTCCAAGTGCCTCGGCACGCCCTATCAGGATGAGTTCACCTGGCACATCGACATGCATGTTGACTACAGCCACTGCACCGAGGACATCAATGACATTTTCACCGCGAACGGGATTTATGAGCTTCCGTTTGGGCGCGGCAAGTCGTTCCTGAACAACAGCGCCATCACTGACCTGCTGGTCGGCGGATGGAAAGTTGCCGGCATCTCCACGCTTCGTACTGGCCCCTGGACCACATTGGGGAGCCAACAGAACATTGGATTCTTTGACGGTGCATTACCCGATGTCACTGGCCCTGTCAACAATAAAGCGCTGCATGGTGGCCTGGGCAGGAACGGAAAGTTGGGACCCTATTTCAACACACAGAATGTTGTAAACCTAAGTGCAGTGGGGGTTCAGGGGCTGTCTGGAACGCACAACCTCCAAAATCCTGGATCCGAGGACTATGACCTGTCGGGTTACAAGGGATGGAAGTTCGGCGAGCGGGCTAACCTGTCCTTCCGGGCTGACCTGTTCAATGCCTTCAATCGCGTCAATTTCAACACCGTGAGCAGCTTCGACCTTGCGAGCAATTTCGGTGATGTTTCAAGCGCCAATGCGGCACGTGAAATTCAACTTAGCTTGCGGTTCTCTTTCTGATCGCATAAGCTTTTCGTGTATGACTTTAACGTGGAAACTCGCTCTTATTGCCGCCCTTGCCGCTGTTTGCCTGTCTGGCAATCCAGCCGCAGGGGCGGCAGGGGAGCAAAGCTCCGGACCTGCGCCTGGGGTTCATTCCGAAACCAACGGGAGGTGCCCGTCACCGGACGATTTGGAAGCTGCGCTTGGCAAAGCCAGTACCTTGATGGGTCAAACGCACTATCAGGATGCTGCCGAGACGCTGCAATCGCTTTCCGGCATGGGCTGCGACGCTCGGGTCAGTCTATTGCTCGCAGCCGCCTTCGAAGCGGGAGGCGATGTGGCCAAAGCTACAGAAGTGTTGCAGCAGGCTCATTCGGCATGGCCATCCAACAACAGTATCGCGGCCTCACTGGCGCGTGAATATCTCACTAGCGGGCAGGTGGACAAAGCTGTAACGGCGCTGGCTCATTTCCATGTAACCGCGGAGACGCCCCAGCAAGAAATGGAAATGGCCGTAGTCGTGTATCTCGCCGCACATCAGCTTGTCTCTGCGCAAGCTGTGGCTGAGGCGGTCTACAAGACTTATCCATCCGTCCATACCCTGCTGCTGTTGGCAAACGCCTTGCAACTGCAGGGACGGTACCCGGATGTCAACCGGCTTCTGGGGAGCAAACGAGGGACATACGCCGACTCGCCGGAATTCTTCATTACGTTGGCTGAGAGCGAATTCGATGCGTCGATCTACCCCGCTGCTCGCGAAGATCTGGAGCACGCCATTGCGCTGGATACCAAGTCGTATCAAGCGCACTACCTGCTTGGCAATGTTCTTTTCAGGCTAAACGATGCGGATCGAGCGGTTGCCGAGTATCGCCTGGCAATCGATTTGGCTCCCGATCAGCCGCGCACATATTTTCAACTTGCACTCGCTTTGCGGTCAAAACAGGATGAAGCCGGTGAAGAGCGCGTACTTGAACAAGCGTTGGCGGCCGACGACCACTATGCACCGGCACAGTGCGAGATGGGAAGAATACTTCTTGAAGAACATCGCCCGGCAGATGCGGTGAGTCATCTGAGTTCCGCAGTTCAGTACAATCCACGCTCTGAAGAAGCCTATTTTCTGCTTGCCAAGGCTTACGCGGGACTGGGAGAAAAGGACAAGAGCGATGAAATGGTGAAACGCCTTGTAACTGTGAGGAAAGAAAATCGGCCAAGCTCGGAGGACAAGAATGGAAATCACCCTGCCGCCAATCAAGCGACAATACCATGACTCCGGAGGATGGCGTCGAAATCGGCGGAAGGGCGCCAGCGATGAGAAAGTGAAGCGGTTCGATGCGTGAGAGTCGATGAGTCATCGGAGCTGAGCGTGGCCGCATGGACATCGACAGGAACACGTGGACTCCGGCTACTCCCGTTGCCCCGCAAGAATAACCCTGTTCGCGTCCAGGGGAGTACGCGGAACCGGGGAATCATCTCCGGCTTGCAATGCGATTTGACGATGGAGACAGAAGCCGAATTGTCCAGTTACAGGAGCGATTAATGACGAATGGCGGAAGTCTTCGAAACAACAATTGAAAACGGGATAGGGAAATGTTGTTCCATAGGAGTTACGGCGAGATGACAAACAGCGCGTTCACTGAATCGAACCTCAGGCCGGCTACGGCAAAAGACGTTGCCAGACTGACAGGTGTTTCGGTGGCGACGGTGTCGCGGGTGGTCAATGGCGCCGGCAACGTATCCAGTGAGAAAAGGACAAAGGTGTTGACTGCTGTTTTGGAATTGCAATATTGCCCCAACGTGAACGCTGCCGAATTGGGACGAGCGAATCGTAATATCCCGAGGCGACCTGGTATTCATGTGCCTGCTTTGGCCCGGGACAAGGGTGAACGACAGTTCTGACGTACCGACCAATGCGCAAGACGCCGAGGCAGGCAGTTTGTGACGCAGCGGCCAAGAGAGAATCTGCGAACGACATCAAAGTGTGTCCTGTTAGAGGAGAGTCCGATGAAAATGGTCGTGCGAGTCCTGGCTTATTTTGCCGTTTTCTGTCTCGGTGTTTGCGTCACCTGGTCTCAGCAGAGACCTCCGGCGATGCCCCTCATCACGCACGACCCTTACTTCAGCATCTGGTCTGCATCGGATAAGCTTACCGACTCCGACACCACACATTGGACGGGCGCCCCTCAGCCGATCACGGGTATTGCACGGATCGACGGCAAAGCGTTTCGTTTTATGGGTCGCCATCCCGATGCGATTCCCGCCATGGAGCAAACGGGCAGCTCTATCACACCAACGCACACTCGCTACCAGTTTCGCCAAAGCGGCGTAACGTTGGAACTCACGTTTTTCACGCCGGCAATCATGAGCGATCTGGATGTGCTTTCGCGTCCAGTTACGTATCTGACCTGGAGCGTGCGTGCGACGGATGGGGCGACCCATCACGTCTCGGTTCTTCTCGATGCCGATCCGTTGATTGCGGTCAATGACCGGAGCCAGCAGGTTACGTCGTTCCGCAACCAGACCACGCTGCTGAACGTACTCTCCGTAGGATCTCACGATCAGAACATCCTCAACCGTTCCGGCGACAATCTACGCATTGACTGGGGGTACTTCCACCTCGCAATACCAAAGGATGAGGGCTCTACGGCGGCCATCGCAACTGACGCTGCCAAGGCCTTCGCAGATACGGGAAGGCTACCGGCGAGCGACTCGATGGGGACGCCGCAGCCCGCGAGTCAAGGCAGCCCACACCTTGCGGCCAGCCTCGAATTCGGCTCTGTCGGCGCGCATCCCGCTACGCGTCATCTGCTTGTCTCCTACACCGAAGGCTACGCCATTCAGTATCTGGAGCGGAATCTGCGACCCTACTGGCAGCGAGACAATATGCCAGTTGAGCAGATGCTCGATGGCGCCGAAGAGCAATACTCCGCTCTTGACAAACGTGCCGATGCGTTCGATGCGAAGTTGACCGCCGATTTAACCAAGGTTGGGGGAGAACATTATGCAGCCATTGCGATCCTGGCATATCGGCAGACGCTTGCAGCCCACAAGCTTGTTGCCGATGTGAACGGCAATGCGATGCTCTTTGCGAAAGAGAATTTCTCTAACGGCTGCATTGCCACGGTCGATGTGCTTTACCCCTCTGCTCCATTCTTCCTTTTCTTCCAACCGAAGTTGCTTGAGGCTCAACTTCTCCCGGTGCTTGAATATTCCGCACTTGCGCGTTGGCGGTTCCCGTTCTCGCCTCACGATCTGGGTCAATATCCGCTGGCCAATGGGCAGGTTTACGGTGGCGGAGAGAAGACTGAAGAGGACCAGATGCCAGTCGAGGAGAGCGGCAACATGCTCATTCTCGTCGACGCCCTGGCGCAAGCTGAGGGCACCGCACAGCTTGCGGAACGCTATTGGCCGCAGCTTACAAGTTGGGCTCAATATTTGAGAGAAAAAGGACTTGACCCGGAGAATCAACTAACTACCGATGACTTTGCCGGTCACGTTGCCCACAACTCCAATCTCTCCATCAAAGCGATTGAGGCGCTGGCCGCCTATGCGGACCTGGCGCATCTTCTCAAGCATGAAGACGTTGCCAAAGACTACGACATAACTGCGAAGGGCATGGCGGCGAAGTGGGTCGGCATGGCTCAAGAAGGCGACCACTACAAGCTGGCATTCAACAGTCCCGGCACCTGGAGCCAAAAATACAACCTGGTCTGGGATCAAGTCCTTGAATACAACTTGTTCCCTAAAACAGTTCGCGAGACCGAACTGGCCTTTTACATGGGGAAGATCAATTCCTACGGCCTCCCACTCGACAACCGCGCCGACTACACAAAGCTCGATTGGTCTGTCTGGACGGCCACTTTGGCATCGACTCCGGAGCAGTTCAACGCGATCATCGACCCTATCTATCGATGGATGAATGAAACACCCAGCCGTGTCCCTCTGACCGACTGGTATGACACCAAGACTGGAAAACAGATCGGCTTTCAAGCGCGCAGCGTGGTTGGTGGAGTCTACATCAAGGCTCTTTCCGATAAGCAACTTACGGCGAAGTGGCGTGCTGAGGGCGCGTTACACGCGAGCGGTGAGTAAGCTTCCAGAGCAGCGGATTTCTCAATTCAGTTGGGACGTTCATAGAGTTGCGCGTGAGGGGATCCCATGCGGAGGATCATGCTCCAGTTGCTTCTTGTGGGCATTGCGCTGCCAACGTTCGCCAAGAATGAACCAAAGGTAGAAAAGGTTACGGTAGCGCAGTTGGAGCAGGTGCTGGCCGCAACTCACGGCAGGCCGGATGCAAAGGTGGCGCAACAACTACTGAATATGGAACTGACCGAACGCATCATCCCGGCCAGGTTGTCGATTTTGAAAGCCGAATTGCCGGGCACGAAAGCCCAGGATGCGCTGATGGCCGTGGCTGATTTATCGGCATTTCTCGATCCGCCGCAGGCGGACATTCCGGCAGACGCCACGCCAGACGCAGCCGCGCTGAGCCAGATGATGGTTCAAATCGCGAAGTACGTGATTGAGACGGTTCATCAGTTGCCAAATTTCATCGCGACGCGCGATACGATCGGATTTGAGGACGCTCCGCAGGAAGTTGTGCAAGCGGGAGCCGGTCGTGGAGTAGACGGGGGAGTCGGATCGTTATACGACCCGATGCGCCGCGACTGGATTAGCAACGACTATCAGCCATTGCACGTGGTGGAGAAGTCGAGCCTCACGGTGACTTACCGCGACCACCAGGAGGTGGAGGATCAGGCAGCGGTAAAGGACAAGCAACGCGCATCCAAACTGCATGGGATGGTCACCAAGGGAGAATTTGGGCCGATTTTGAGCATGGTGGTGAAGGATGCCATCCAGGGCACGATTGCGTGGAGCCACTGGGAACGGCGCACAGACGGCAGGGTGGCTGTCTTGCACTACGAGGTGCCGAGCGAAAAATCGCACTACGTTGTGCAGTTCTGCTGTGTTGTAGACAAGATCTCATACAACGACTTGCCGGGGGGAAACACCATGTTCCCACATATCTTCAGTGAACGTGCCGCCTATCATGGAGAGATTGGATTCGACCCGTCAAGCGGGGCGATTCTTCACGTGACTTTGGAGGCGGAAATACGGCCGAACGGACCGGTCGCAAGGGCCGGAGTGCTGGTCGAATATGGCCCCGTCGAAATAGGGGGAAAGAGCTATGTTTGTCCTGCAAGGAGTGTCGCACTCCTGGTGTCGCATGCTCTGCAACCTCCCACGAAACCAAATTTGGAACCAAGCTATGCAGGCCCGGCAACGACATTTCTGAACGATGTCGCCTTTGGGCAATATCACAGGTTTGGCGCCAAGACGCGTATTGTGACCCAGGACAGCCAAACGCCGGAAGGGAACGGACCTACTTCCTTCCCAGTGCTTGCGCCCCCCACAGTTTCGGGGACTTCCCCTTCCCAGCCTTCAAGGACGCCGCAAGATCATTGATCTTCGTTCCGCTTGCGCCCGGGCCGATGGCGTGAAATGGAATTCGTCCGCTGAAAGGAGCAAGCAAGTGTCCAGCTTCGAATTGCGATCTACCGGGAAAGTTGCGATAGCGAGTGCATTCGCCGCGGGCCTCTTCATTTCCTGCGCCTCACCCTGCGTGCATGGTCAGTCGGACGACAAAACTGCCGCTGAAGACCAGGCGCCAGCCGTGTTGAAACTGGAAAGCAATCTGGTTGTTGTGCGGGTTATTGTGCGCGACGCGCAAGGCAACCCGGTCAAAGGCCTCAAGAGGGAGGATTTCAAGCTCTACGATCAGAGCAAGGAGCAATCGATCGCGCAGTTTGAGGAGGAACCTTCGGATGAAGTTCGCCTGGCCGCTCCGTCTGTGCAGACGCCTTCAATTCCGGCCACAGGCACCCCAGGCAAAACCGCCATGCCGCGTTTCGCCGGGCCGGAGAGGTTCGTGGCCTTGTATTTCGACGACCTGGATACGTCTCAGGGAGATATGATGCGGGCGCGCGACGCCGCCGATCGTTTTCTTGCCGCGGGCCTTCAGCCGAATGACCGAGTGGCTATCTTCACTACCGGCGGATTGCTGTCCGACTTCACCTCCGATCTAAAGCAAATCCACGACGCACTTTTCATGCTTCGCCCCAGCGTCCGCGCGCAGGCGTCGGAACGGCTTGCTGAATGCCCCGAACTGTCCGACTACCAGGCGGTGCAGATTGCGCAGTCCAATAATCCAGACTCGGATGCCTGGAGGGTGGCATTAGCAGATTTGGCGAGATGCAGGGGAGCCGATGCCAATCCCTTGTCCAGCGGGCTCTCTCGCACGACTGCTGCGGGCATGAACGTAGACATGGTTCAGATTCTCACGCAGGCGCGAAGAATCGTAGACCAGGCGGAATTACAAGTGCGCTCCAACCTGCAACAATTCGAGCGGGTAGTAAAGTACGTTTCTCAGAAGCCCGGTGAGCACACTGTTATTTTGGTTTCTCCCGGTTTTGTGTCTGAGAGCGAGCGGCCTCAGTTGGATCGGATCATCGATATCGCGCTTCGTTCGCAAGTAGTCATCAACTCGTTGGACCCGCGAGGCCTGGCGGTCTTGATGGAGGAGGCCGACGCCTCCCGGGGCGATCCACATATGGGGCGAACGAGGGCTACCCAGGACAACCTGACTCAGGGGCGCGACTTTGCGGCCGCCGATGTGCTGGCGGAGGTGGCGGAAGGCACAGGCGGCGTGTTCCTCCGAAAGGATAACGATCTACAAGCCGGGTTCGGAGCGTTGGCGATGCATTCAGAGGTCTACACCTTGGCGTTCTCTCCCAAGAATCTGAAACCGGATGGCAAGTTCCATGCGCTGAAAGTCTCGCTGGCGGAGGAGCAGAAAGGCTACAGCATTCAGGCACGCCGCGGCTACTTTGCACCGGCAAACCAGCCTGCTACATCGGGGCAAGCGGGAACCCAGGACAACGAAGCCACAAAAACGGAGCCAGCCATTCTTCCGGCAGCTTCCGATCCGCGAGCTCAGGAACGGGATCGGCTCCGTGAAGCTATTCGCTCCAAGAAAGAGATGTCCGAACTTCCGGTGGAGCTCGAGGTAAGAACTTCGGCAGGTCAGGATGGCACACGAGCGATTTCCGTATTGACTCACGTGGATGGAGGGCCGCTCCATTTCCACAAGAACGGCGATCTCAATCTCAATACCTTGACATTCGTCGTTGGCGTCTTCGATCAGAATGGCAATCCGGTCCAGTTTCAGCAGCGGCACACTGACCTCAGTGTGCTTGACGGTCAACTGCCTGAGTTCGTAAAAGCGGGATTGAATGCGGAGATCACCGTGCAAGTCAAGCCTGGAAGCTATCGCGTGCGTGAGGTCGTCACTGACTCCGAAGACCACCTTACGACAGCTTTGGACCGTGATGTAAACGTTCCATAACCGCCCGGTTTCGCGGCGGCAAAGATACACCGGAAGTAGGAAAACAGCCTATCGTTCTCGATGCCAGGATGACCGTTGTTTCACTGCATTGCAACTCGCTTGCGATTGCAATGCAACCATTCTGAATGAAAAGACGAAAGAAGAGACCAGTTATGGCGGAGTCGATCATCTTGAAGATCTGTCCGTGGCAGTGGAATGCCGTGTTGCTGTGCATTTTACTATTTACATTTTGTGATTGGTGGACCTGATCGGGATCGAACCGATGACCTCTTCCATGCCATGGAAGCTATCAAACCGCAAAATACAGACGGCACAGTACTTATGAACCGGCACAACCGGCAGAAACGGCCCACTGGGCGCTATCTGCGGGCAAAATGCGGGCAAAACTTAAACCAAGTGGCCAAAGGGCTGATCGTGTGGAATCAGCCCAGCATCTCCTCGGCGTTTCATACCGCGCCAAGTTTCGACCGCCCCAGTGGCGAAAACAGAAGTCAGCGTGGCGCCAGGTACGCTTTGAACTGGCAACGTTGATCACCGCGGGCGCCTTTCACCAGATCGAGAGGCTTTGGAAAGCTGGCTTGGATTTCGACGGAGCCTTGACTTGGGACGAAAACTTCGCAAACCTTGCCCTCGCTCTATTTCGCTTCGGAAGTCGTCATCTTCTCCGGGCGCAAATACTTGTCGAACTCTTCTTCAGTGAGATATCCAAGCTCACGATTTGCTTCACGCAACGAGAGTCCCTTATGGTGCGCTGTCTTGGCAAGATTCGCAGCCTTGTCGTAGCCGATGTGCGGATTGAGCGCAGTCACGAGCATCAGGCAGTTGTCCACGTACTCATTGATGCGCCGGAGATTGGCTTCGATACCTTCCACGCAGAACTCTTGAAACATGTGGCAGGTGTCGGTCAACAGCCGCACCGAATGCATGAAGTTATAGATCATCACCGGCTTGAAGACATTGAGTTCGAAGTTGCCCTGGCTACCTCCGAATGCAATCGCGGCGTTATTCCCGTGCACTTGTACGGCGACCATCGTCATCGCTTCGCTCTGCGTGGGGTTCACCTTGCCCGGCATAATCGAGCTGCCCGGTTCATTCTCCGGTAGAGTCAGTTCGCCCAATCCGCAGCGCGGCCCCGAACTGAGCCAGCGAATATCATTGGCAACCTTCATCAGCGATGCCGAGAGCGTCACGAGCGCACCACTAGCAAACACGAGTTCATCGTGGGCTGACAGCGCCGCAAACTTGTTGGGATGCGAGCGGAACGGCAATCCTGTCAACTCTGAAATCTTCGCCGACGCGCGAGCCGCAAACTCCGGATGTGTGTTCAGACCCGTGCCGACTGCTGTGCCACCGATCGCAAGCTCATAAAGGCCGTCAAGCGTCAATTCCATTCGGGCGTTATCGCGCTCAAGGAGGTTCGCCCAGCCACCAATCTCCTGTCCCAGCGTGAGCGGCGTAGCATCTTGCAGGTGCGTGCGCCCAATCTTGACGACATCTTCAAACTGCTTCGCCTTCGCGGCAATCGCATCGTGGAGACGCTGCACCGCCGGAATCAGGTGCTCCTTCACCGCGGTGGCCGCGGCAATGTACATGGCTGTCGGGAAGGTGTCGTTCGACGACTGAGACATGTTTACGTGATCGTTCGGGTGAATTGGCTTCTTGCTTCCCATTTCGCCGCCCGCGAGTTCGATCGCGCGGTTCGAAATCACCTCATTGACATTCATGTTCGTCTGCGTGCCCGAACCCGTCTGCCATATGCGCAAGGGAAACTCGTCTTTGTGCTTGCCCGCAATCACCTCGTCGGCCGCGCGGACGATCAGCTCCATCTTGTCTTTCGGGAGTTTACCCAAGTCATGATTTACCAGCGCGGCTGCTTTCTTGAGAAGGGCAAAGGCACGAATCAATTCAGGCGGCATGCGGTCTTCGCCAATTGCGAAGTGGTGCAGTGAGCGCTCCGTCTGCGCTCCCCAATAATGGTTGGCTGGGACTTGAATCTGCCCCATGCTATCGGACTCGATACGCACGCCTGGATTGGTCTCTTGGATCGTCTGCACTGTTGGCCTATTCATGTCTATGCACACCCTTGGCGGGATTTTTCACCTGGCTATCCGGCTCCGCGCAAGTATAACGCCAGTCGTCCTTATCAGGTCTGGATTCCATCCCGAAGACTGGGTCAGATCGGAAAGTCCTGTCTCCAGGGGAAAAATGCCGAGGATACCCGCTCGAACTTTTAGGGAATCAAGATCCGTCGACCCTGCATTCCGCTTTAGCTGACTTGACAACGGGGGCCACATGGTTTCTATTGAAGTGTTGGTTGTGGTGACGGAGTTCACCCTTAACCGCTGTCCTTCCGATAGGCCGGACAGATGATGACTCCTGACAGGGATTCCTGCCACGGAGTTGTGTCCCGGCCCAATCCCTGATCAGAAAACTTAGGAGTTTGCGCTCATGATGAACACTTGGGCTCTGCCCCCGCGTTTTCAGGCGAGGAGTGAAGCGATCAATCCTGAATTTTGGCCTGCATTTTGGATCATCGGGCCTGTGGCATCTTGTTCGCATGCACGCCCTCCCTGTGTTCGCGTTCCCGACGGTCAAGCCGCGGAACTTCAAACAGGATTATCAAGGGAGGCGCTCTGATGACACGAACCGTTGTGTACAACCTCATTCAACTCCTGTTCGTGATCGGCTTCGGCCCTTTGTACGCTGGTGTGCTCAGCCGGTTCAAAGAAAATGTCCAGAGCAAGCGTGGACCAAGCATCTTTCAGCCATACCGGGATCTCTGGAAGCTCTTCCACAAAGACGAGGTCGTTTCTTCGGAAACGACATGGATTTTCCGCTTCACTCCCTACTTGGTATTTGTAATCCCTTTGTTCGTTGCGAGCCTGATTCCGGTACTGACCGATTACCCGCTGGCATTTGCTTTCATGGGGGACATGCTCGCCGGAGGCTTCTTCCTCGCGCTCGCCGGGTTCTTCGCCGCGCTCGCGGCAGTCGATACCGGGAACCCTTATGGGCCGATGGGAGCAAGCCGGACGCGGATGGTTGGATTCCTGGCGGAGCCAGTATTCATGATCGTGTTCTTCACGGTATCGTTTGTGGCGCAATCCACCATACCGTACATCGTTCAGAAAAGATGGGTCGCCAGCCCCGCCGCCTTTTTCTCTCCGGCGCATATCCTGCTGCTGATTGCGTTCTTCATGCTGATTCTGGCAGAGGGAGGAAAGATCCCCGTAGATAATCCAACGGGGCACTTCGAGTTGGCGATGATAGATGAATCCAAGGGGTTGGAATACTCAGGCCGTGGAGCGGCCTTGATGAAGTGGGGCGGGCAGATGAAGTTCCTGGTCCTCACTTGTATCTTTCTGAATGTATTGCTTGCACCCTGGGGCTTGGCTGATGACTTGCAACCTGGGCACGTTTTGCTTGCAATCCCATTGATTCTTTTCAAGATACTTATCTTCACCGTAATCCTGGTGATCATCGAGTCTTCATTGGCCAAATTGCGTCTCTTCCGCATCAGTGAGTTTCTCGGAGCCGCGTTCATTATTTCCGTCGCGGCAATGATTGCCAGCATTTTTTCAAATTCGGCTGTCTAGAAAAGGGGGTAGCAGTGGCCGGCTCTCAGACACAACTGATCGAAGGACTCAACGCCTTAACCGCGGGGCTGATTCTGCTCACCGCATTTGGGATGGTGGCGACTCGTCAGGTGCAGGGCGTGATGCGGTTCTTTGTCGTGCAGTCTGCTATCTTGGCTGCGTCCGCATTCCTGATTGGGTTCAACCGTGGATCGATTCATCTTTTGGCTCTCGGAGCGATCACGGTCGCCGCCAAGGTCATTGCCATCCCGTGGGTTCTCAAGCGCACTCTACCAGGGGATCTCTATGAACGCCGGGAGATCAACCAGGTCATCAATATTCCCTCGTCTCTCTTGCTGGCGCTGCTGCTGGCCATCGCGGCTGAGTTTTTGGTGAGCCCCCTGCTCGCGACCACAGCTGACCCGGTCATCCACGCGAATTTACCCATCGGCCTGGCCGGGATTCTCATCGGCGGATATTCCCTGATTGCCCGACGCGAGGCTCTTCCCCAATTGATCGGCATCCTCGCCATGGAAAATGGCGCCTTCTTTGCCGGCATCGCAATCGCTCCCGATCTTCCCCTAATTGCAGAATTGGCAATCGCGATCGATGTGGTCCTCATCGCGGTCGTCGTTGGCGTACTCACGCGGAATATTACGCAAACGATTGGAACAAGCGAAGCAGCATCCATGAGCGAACTGAGAGAGGAGCCTCAGTCATGGCGCTGATCGTTGCGGTCTCGCTTCCGCTCCTTGCAGCGTTGCTCTGCTGGGTAAAGCCCCTGCGTTCGATTGCCTGGGGCATAACCGTATTTTGCCTGACGATCAGCTTCGCCATGGCCGTCATGACTGCCGGGCAGGTTCTTCGCAATGGAAATGCAGTTGCAATTCCGGGCTGGATTGAAGTGGATGGCTTGGGCTCTCTCGTGCTCTTGCTGGTCACTTTTGTCTGCACGCTGGCTGCAATCTTTGCTGGCGGCTACATGCGTCACGGCGGCCACTCAAGCGAACGGTTATGGTGGTTTTACTCGAACTCCAACCTGCTGGTTTTTGCTTTGGCCGCTGTGCCTGCGCTCGCAAGCCCGAACCTGGTGTGGGTAGGAGTGGAGTTGGTTACCCTGTTCGCAACGCTACTGGTAGCTTACGAGAGTACCGCTGGCGCACTTGAAGCCGCATGGAAAATGGCCATCTTGACCATTATGGGAGCGCCGATCGCGCTGCTTGGATTTCTGGTGCTGTACTGGGCATACCACAGCAGCGGCGGCGGAACGGCAGAGACCTGGGCTTCCCTCTCCGCGATGGCGTCGACCATGCCGCCGAATCTGCTCAAGTTCTCTTTTCTGCTGGTGTTTGTGGGATTCGGGGCAAAAGTCGGCCTCGCACCCATGCATACCTGGCTGCCCGACGCCCATAGCCAGGCACCCACGCCGGTATGCGCCGTGTTGTCCGGGATCAAGACCACCGTACCCCTTTATGTGATTCTGCGGCTTCTCTCCATCATTCTGGCGTCGCCTGAGGCGCGCATTGGGAACTGGATGGTGGTGATAGGCCTCTTCTCTGTCGGGATCGCCGCATTCCTGCTTCTCCAGGTCCACGACTACAAGCGGATGTTTGCCTTCTCCACTGTGGAACACATGGGCATCATCCTGGTCGCGGCAGGTTTTGCAACACATGAAGCGGCTTACGGGGCCGTTTCCCAGATGCTGAATCATTCCATCACCAAGTCTCTTTGCTTCTATACGGCAGGTATGGTGTTACTGACTCTCGGAACCCGTCAGATCAGCGAGGTGCGTGGGCTCTTCCGAACGTCGCCGTTCGTGGGCGGAGCGCTGCTGCTGTGCTCGCTGGCTATAGCCGGTGCTCCGCCGTTCCCGATATTCCTGAGCGAATTCTCGATTCTCTCCGCGGGTCTCCGTTCGGGACACAATGTTGCCGTCGCGATTCTCGCAACTCTTATCGTCGTTGCGTTTGTAGCGATTATGCGACATGTGAACGGCATGTTGTTTGGCAGGCCCGAGTCAACTGCGCCTGTGGAGCGGGTGCCGCTAAGCAGCCGCACGGCTGTGCTGCTGGCCGCGGTACCGGTCGTCGTCCTGGGCGTCTACATTCCCGGCCCGGTGCATTCCCTTTTGGAGCTTGCGGCACAACAACTGGGAGGAC
>Ga0224553_1000546_pt1 | contig 16084 bp, 12 predicted proteins | sample 714S21014metaG_FD_179897 | JGI IMG/M metagenome (GOLD analysis project Ga0224553, IMG submission 179897) | Peat soil microbial communities from Stordalen Mire, Sweden - 717 S2 10-14 | ecosystem: Environmental > Terrestrial > Soil > Wetlands > Peat | place: Sweden: Norrbotten County, Stordalen... | reverse complement strand
TCCGGACGGCTATCTGTACGAACCGAATCTCTGGAAAACAAAAACCGGCGATCTGAACTTTCGGACCACCGGTCAAACTTTTTCTCCGCCCATCACTCGCACCGCGCCGGAGTTTTCACACAGCCTCTCGTGTCGTTGGGCACCAGGTCATCCGCGTCGCTGTAAAACGCGACGAACCGGCCGTTGGCGCTCACGGAAAACGGGGTAAGTCCGCTGAGGCCATCGGGTGTTGGCGACGGCAAAGCCGGTTGGCGGGCGGAGATCAAACCGGTGGTGCCGGCCGTCAGGTCGCACGCAAAAATGTTGTCATTCAGGTGGCGGTTGTCGGGCAACAAATTTACGGTATCAAACGCAACGACGCTGCCGTCGGCGCTCAAAGCCGGGACCAGGGTCGAAGCCACGCCGGTGCCGATCCCATTCGTATCGGCATCAAGCAATTGGGTGACGCCAGCCTGCAGGTCGCGGCGATAGACATGCCAGTCACCCGTCAGGGTGTTGGCGACCAAATTGGTGGCGTTGCTGACAAAGGCGACGAACTGGCCATTGGATGAAACCACGGGCGAGTCGCAAAGTCCATTGGCCGGACCGGAATTGTCCAGCTTGGCGCTCACCAGCGTATTCGTGCCGGTTTGCGCGTCCCAAAGATAAATGGCCGTGTTCGTCCCCGAAACATTGCCGATATTGGCGACAAAGGCGGCAAACCGTCCATCAGGCGTCATCGCTAAATTGTGGATGTTGGCCAAAGGCAACGACGGCGCGCTGGCATTTGTGCAAATGATGTCGGTCAAACCGGTTGGCAGGTGGTAACGCAAAATAATTCCGAGCCCGGCTGGACCCCCGCTTGGGAAATTGGTGCAGGCCTCAAACGCGACGAATTGACCGTCGTCGCTGATGCTGTAATTGCAGGAAACAGCATTGGCGGCGTTGTACAGGGACTGGAAAAGGGTACGAGCGTTGGTGCTGGCCCAAATGGTTTTGCCGGCAAACAAATCGCGGACGAAAATCTCACCGTTTGCCGCCACCCCGGGAACCAGATTGGTGGCGTTGCTGTAAAAAGCGACATAATGTCCGTCCGGCGTGATTTCCGGTGATTCCGAACCGAAGACGCTGCCACTGACTGGTGGAATTGAATTGGTGGTCGCGCCGACACTGGCCAGCGTCGTCGTGCCCGCCTGCAAATCCCGGACGAAAACGTCTGCGATGTTGTTGGTGTCGCCAGGCACCAGATCGGACGCGGTGCTGACGAACGCGACATAACGTCCGTCCCCGGTCATCACCGAACCGTGTGCCGTCCTGAACCAGTCGCCACTGGTGCCGTTGGTGTTCACGCTGACGAGCGTCGTCAGGCCGTTGACCACATCGCGCACGAATATGTCACTGACAGTGTTCGTGTCGCCGGCAACCAAATCGCTCGCACTGCTTTCAAAAAGCACAAACTGTCCATTCGTCGAAATCCCGGTGGGGAATGAATCCCCATTGCCACCGCCGTTCCCGGCCATGTTTACGCTGACCAGGGTGGTGGTGCTGGCCAGGCGATCGCGCAGAAACACATTAAACCGGCGCGGCAGCACGGAATTGTTGTTGTTCGTCAGCGTCAGATTGTTCGCCGTACTGGCGAATAAAACGTAGCGCCCGTCCCGGCTGATGATGGGCAGCCCCGAATTCCCGCTGCCGCCGGCTTGCGGCGCAAAGGAAGCGCCCTGCACGGTTACGAGTTGGACGGCTTCAGTAGAAAAAACACACCATGCGGTAAAAATGGCGGCGAGCACATACCACGACAATCGTCCCTCGAGAGAAGCCTTCATACGGAATTGACCTTATATCAAACCGCGTAAAATTTACAAGGATTAAATCTGTCAATTCAGAGCATTCCCGCAAAAAATGTTTCACCGACGCGGTTGATTCCGCCCGAACCGCCGATTTTTTCGATCCGAACCCGTCCGGTTGGCCGGGCGGGATGTTTTGAACTTTCGTATCGGCTTCACGGTTTTCGGGCGCGGTTTGGGCACCAGCACCAGCGGGCAGCCTTCGTAACCGAACGCCTGGCGCATCTGGCCGGCCAGGTATTTTTTGTACTGGTCGGAAAATAGTTCGTCGCGGTTGATGAACAGCAGAAACGTCGGCGGCGCCTGCCGCACCTGCGTCGCGTAAAAAAACTTCAGCCGGTGGCCCGACGCGCTGACCGGCTGGCGGCGCTCGATGGCGTCGCGCAACGTGCGGTTCAGAATCGCCGTCGGGATTTTTTGCTGCAACTGCGCGGCCACATAACGCACGGCCTCGAGCAGACGTTCGAGGTTGAAACCCGACGTGGCTGACGTGAAAATCACCGGCGCGTAATCGAGGAAAAACAATTTGTCCTGCACCCACTGGCCGAATTCGCCGAGCGTGGAGATGATCTTGGCCTGGCCTTCGGTCCGATGCTTTTTATTCCGTTTTTCGATCTCCTCTTCGCGCACCTGCCGGACGGATTCCGCCACCAAATCCCATTTGTTGACGACGACGATGCAGGCCTGGCGCGTTTCAACGATTTTGTCCGCAATCTTTTTGTCCTGCTCGGTAATTCCGGCCTCGGCGTCCAAAATCAGCACGGCGATGTCGCAACGTTCGATGGACTCCACTGCGCGCTGGACGCTGAAAAACTCGACCGAATCATCAACCCGCCGCGCCTTGCGCATGCCGGCGGTGTCAATGAGAATGTATTTTTGCCGCACCCCGTCGGTTTCCACCTCAAACGGCACGTCAATGGCATCGCGGGTCGTGCCCGGCACCGGGCTGACAATGACGCGCGCGGATTGTGTCAGCGCGTTGATGATGGACGATTTGCCAACATTTGGTCTTCCGACAATCGCCAGTTTCAGAACCGAGTCCGGAGTTCCCAGTCCACTGTCCACAATCATCTCATCAGCCCGGTCGTGGACTCTGGACTGTGGCCTCTGGACTGTGGACTCTGGACTGTGGACTGGCAACAGTGCCACCGCCGTGTCCATCAATGGCTCGATGCCTTCACCGTGAATCGCGCTGACCGGGAAAATCTGGTCGAAGCCGAGCTGGGAAAATTCATCGGCGCGGGCCTCGGCGCGATGCGTGTCCACCTTGTTGACGGCAACCAAAACGGGTTTGCCGCTGCGCCGCAATTTTACCGCGACTTCGCGATCCAGCGGCACAACGCCTTCCTGCACATTGACGACGAGGATGATGACGTTCGCCGCTTCGACGGCCAGGTCCACTTGTTCCATCGCCGCCTTGATGATGACGTCGCCCGCCTTTTCGCGCCGCAACAGGCCGATGCCGCCGGTGTCCACGAGCGTGAAGGCGCATCCATGCCACTCAGCCTCGGCGCTGATGCGATCGCGCGTGACGCCGGGTTGATCGTGGACGATGGCAATGCGCCGGCCGACGATGCGGTTGAACAGCGCGGACTTGCCGACATTGGGGCGGCCGACGATGGCGATTAGATTTGGCACGCGACCATGATGGCGGAGTTCGCGCTGGCGCGGAAGGCAAAACCGGCCTGAACGCCGGCATCGCGTCAAATATTCTTGCTTTTATGGGTGGTTATGCCAGAAAAGCCCACAGTGGATCGGATGGTTCACTGTCTTACCCAACAAAAAACTCAGCAAAAAAAGGGATTCTGTTATTTCAGTTTGCGCATCAGACTCTTCGCCCGCCACACCCAGACGCGGTCGCGTTTGCGCTGGAACGCCGGTGCATGCAGGTCGTCGGACACGACATCCTTTAATTCCGTCCGCGCCAGCTCCGGCTGGTTTTGGGCGAGGCAAAGCTCGGCCAGTTGCACCTTGGCGCGCGCGTAGGAATGTTCCGCGGTGACCTGTTGCCAGATTTTCAGCGCTGAATCTGTTTCACCCAACGCGGTCAAGGTTTCGGCCAAAGCCATCAAGGTGTAGCCATATTCGTGTTTCGGATTTTCCTTGATGACGCCTTCCAGCAACGGACGCGCTTCGGCGGCGCGTTTCCGGCGGAGCAGGCATTGGCCGAGATGGGCGCGGGTGTCGAGGTCTTTGGGGTCGCGTTCCATCGCCGCGCGATAAGAAGCTTCGGCCTTTTCCAATTTGCCCTGTTGAAAATAAATGTCGCCGAGTTGCGAGTGGTGGTGCGCCTTGTCGAGGTGATAGATTTGGGCCTGCAATTCCTTGATGCGGCGGCGGCTGTGCGCGCCGGGCAGTTCAAATCCGCGCGTGGCGGACGGCGCGGCGCGATAAACGAAAAAATAATACAGCACGGAGGACAATCCCCAGCCCAGGACAATGAACAGCGCCCAAATCCATTCGCGCTGGCGAATGGCGTCAATCAGCATCCAGATTTGGAAAATGGTCACCACCAGCCAGAACGGGCTGGTCAAAAGAAAGTTCCAGCTCGCGATGTTGGTGAGCAGCGAGGCGAACATGTTTTGAGATTAGAGGGGCGGGCAAAACGAGGCAATCAAACTTCGTGGCAGGCAGATGCCTGTCGTTCGTCGAATTGCCGGCTTGTTTTGGGGGTGGTTCGCGTATAATTATTTGGGGCGTCCAGCATGAACCAGACGCTCATCATCCTGCCAACCGTCAATGAACGGGAAAATCTCCCGCGCATGGCGCAAAAACTATTGTCGCTGCCGGTCGGCGTGGACGTGCTGGTGGTGGATGGCAATTCATCGGATGGTACGGGGGAAATCGCGGATGAACTCGCCGCGAAACACCCGCAAATTCATGCCCTGCGCGAGCAGAAAAAAAACGGCCTGGGTCGCGCCTACATTTCCGGATTCAAATGGGCGCTGGAACACGGCTACGAATTCATTTTTGAGATGGACTGCGACTTTTCGCACAATCCTGATGATATTCCGATGTTTCTCGAAGCCGCGAAAAATCAGGATGCCGACCTGGTGCTCGGCTCGCGTTATTCCGGCGGCGTGCGCGTCGTCAACTGGCCGCTCAAGCGGTTGATGTTGAGCCGCGGCGCGGAAATTTACGTCAGGATTATCACCGGAATGCCGTTTAGCGACCCGACCGGCGGCTACAAATGTTTTCGCCGCCGCGCGCTTCAAGCCATCAATCTCGACGCCGTTCTCTCGCAAGGTTACAGCATTCAAATTGAAATGACGCACCGGCTTTGGCGGCAGGGATTCAAAGTCATCGAGGTGCCGATTATTTTCACCGAGCGTATCGAAGGCCATTCCAAAATGTCCGGCCGCATCTTCCGCGAATCACTCATCATGGTCTGGCGGTTGTGGCTGCAAAACGGCCTGCGCCGCCGGCCACACATCAAATAAAATTGAAACTCATTATGAAAACAAATTGTCTCACGAACCTGGTCATCATCGGTTCAATCCTCTTTTCCGCCACGGCAACTTTTGCTGCCGTTCCCCAAGCCGGCGACAAGGCGCCGCTGTTCACCGGCCAGGATCAAGACGGCAAGACGGTCAAATTGAAAAGCCTCGTCGGCAAAAAAATCGTGCTGCTCTATTTTTACCCGAAGGACAATACCCCGGGCTGCACGAAGGAAGCGTGCGGTTTCCGCGACCGCCTGGGCGAGTTGCAAAAAGACAACGTCGAGGTCATCGGCGTCAGCTTTGATTCCGCCGAGAGCCACAAAAAATTCACTGCTGATTACAATTTGAATTTCCGCCTGCTGTCCGATCCCGACGGCAAAATCGTTGACGCTTACGGCGTGCAGGTGGTGGGCAGAAAAATGGCGCGCCGGGTCAGCTTCCTCATCGGCTTGGACGGCAAGATTGTTCACGTGACCGACTCGGGCAACCCCGACCTCCACTTCAACGAAATGAAGGACGCCATCGCCGGTTTGAAAAAGAAGTGAATTGGCGCAAGCCTCAAAGTCCCCGCTCGTCAAAATTGCGGTTCGTGCTTAGATTTGCCGTGTGCAGTCGTGGATGAACAGCGGCATGGTCACCAAGGCGCGGGATTTTCTTCACCGCCACTGGCGGCGTGCTCTGCGCTGGCGCGAAAAACTGGTCCTGCGGGAAGAAGCATTCCACCTCGTGCTGGCCGGGCTGGTCGGCGTCATTGGCGGCTTGGTAAATCTGTTCTTCTTCTACGCGGTCCATCTGATTCAGCCGGGCGACCCGGTGGAAGTCGTGGGACGATTGAACGATTGGGAACGCATACTGGTTCCGACCTTGGGCGGCCTGGCGGCGGGACTGGTTTTGCATTGGGGCCTGCGAATCGTCGGCCCGCAAGGTTCAACCAACCTGCTTGAAGTGGTCGTCGCCGGCGACGGCCGGCTGCCGTTCCGCACGGAACTGGTGAAAACGGGTTCGGCCATCATCAGCATCGCCACCGGCGCCTCCATCGGGCGGGAGGGCGGCATCACGCAACTGGCGGCGACGCTGTCGTCCAAGCTCGGCCAGATCGCGAAATGGCCGCCCTACCGGCTGCGGCTGCTGGTCGGCTGCGGCGCGGCGTCCGGCATCGCGGCGGCTTACAACGCGCCGATTGCGGGCGCGGTGTTCGCCTCGCTGATTGTGCTGGGAAATTTTTCGATGAACCTCTTCGCGCCGCTCGTTTTTTCTTCGGTCATCGCGGCGATGGTGTCGCGCAGTTTTTTCGGCATTGAGCCGTGGTATAAAATCCCGCCGTTTCCCGCCGCCACGCTGCCGCAACTGCCGTGGTTTGTGCTGCTCGGCGTGCTGTGCGGCGCGGTGGGTGCCGTATTCCTGAAACTGCTGCGCCTGGGTGAGTGGCAATTCCGCAAACTCCACTGGCCGGTTTATCTCCGGCTGATGCTGGCCGGTTTTATCGTGGGCATCATCGCCATCGGATTTCCCGGTGTCTGCGGCAACGGCTTTTCCGTGACCAATGACATTTTGCACGAAAAATTTCTAACCGAAGCGAACCCGCTCCTGTGGCTGGCTGGATTGCTGGTGGCAAAATGGGTGGCAACAGCGGCCACGGTCGGCGCGGGCACGGTGGGCGGCGTGTTCACGCCAACATTATTCATCGGCGCAAGTGCCGGCGCGCTGTTCGGCACGGCGTTGCATCAACTGGGCGGTTGGGCGGCAGGGGTGCCAGCGGGCGCGTTCGCGTTGGTGGGCATGGGCGCAGTGCTGGCGGCAACGACACGGTCGCCGTTGCTGGCGATGATCATGATTTTTGAATTATCGCTGGATTATTCGCTCGTGCCGCCGCTGATGCTGGCGTGCGTGGTCTCCATCCTGGTGGCGCGGCAATTGCACGGAGAATCGGTTTACACGGAACATCTGCGCGTCAAAGGCCTGGCACTCGGCCAGGAAACCAGCCGTCCTGGCGAAACCATGGAACAAACCATCGGCGACCTCATGCGCGCGCCGGTAACGCCGGTGCGCGAGAACACGCCGCTTCGGGAAATCGCTGACCGGTTTTTGACCAACTCCAATAATTTTCTGCCCGTCGTGGACGCACGACAACGATTGCTGGGCGTGGTGGCGTTGCAGGATTTGAAGGAATTTTTGAACGCCGCGCAGGATTTGGACGCGGTCATCGCCTACGACGTAATGCGTCCGCCCCCCCAATGCCTCACCCCCGGCGAGCGGTTGCTCGAGGCGCTGCCAGCAGTGCTGGAAAGTGAATTGCGCAACGTGCCCGTCGTCAACAATCCGGCGGAAAACAAGCTGGTCGGCGCGGTTGACCGGGCGGAAGTGCTGGCGATTTTCTCCGAAGCCATCGCCGCAAAAAGCGATCCCACGCGGTGAAAAGTCTTTTTTGAGCACGTTCGGCTTTCTAAGCTGACGGGGTGCCTTTCAAAACTGGCGATCAACTCACTTTGACGATTCAAGACATCGCGTTCGGCGGTGAAGGCGTCGGGCACGTGCGCCTTCGCTCCGACACGAGCGCCGATGCTTCGGCGACACAAGCGGGTGATTTTGTTGTGTTCGTGCCCTTTGTGCTCGTCGGCGAAGTCGTGGAGGTTGAAATCACGGAGGTTAAAAAGAATTTTGCCCGCGCGAAGTTGTTGCGCGTCGTTCAGCCGTCGCCGGAGCGTGTCGCCCCGGCGTGCCGCTACTTCGCCCAATGCGGCGGCTGCCAGTATCAGCACATTGATTACGCCGCGCAGTTGCGGTTGAAGCACAAACAAATTGCCGATTTGTTTCAGCGCATTGGCGGGTTTGAGCAGGCACGGATTGCGCCGGTCATCCCCTGTCCCCGGCCCTACGGCTACCGCAATCGCATCATGATTCGCAGCCAGTGGAACAAACCGGAGCAAAAGCTGAACATTGGTTTTGTACGCGGGGACTGCGGTCTGGTCGAGGACATCGAGGAATGCAAAATCGCCGAACCGGCCCTCAACGAGGAGATCCGGCGGGTGCGCGCGCATCCGCCTCCCAAGGGCGGGATCAAAGTCGTTTTGCGCGTATCGCCGGAAAACTGGGACGTGCCGCCGGACTCGTTTTTCCAAAACAATTTTTCCCTGCTGCCGCAGCTGGTGGAAACCGTACGCGGATTTCTCCGCGACAGCGGCACGCGGCATCTGGCGGATTTATATTGCGGCGTCGGTTTTTTCGGCATCGAACTGGCGGACGCGGTCGAATCGTTCGTCGGCGTGGAATACGACCAGCGCGCCATCCAATCGGCGCGGCGCAATGCGGTGGCGCGAAAAATCAGCAACGGCGAGTTCGTGGCGTCGGCGGTGGAGGCGGTTTTGCCGGAATTGCTGAAGCGTTTTTCGCCGCAAGCCACAACGGTATTGCTCGACCCGCCGCGCAAAGGCTGTTGGCCGCAGACGTTGAAAATGTTGCGTGAAACAACGCCGGCGCAAGTAATTTATGTGTCGTGTCATCCGGCGACGATGGCGCGCGACTTGAACATTTTGTGCGGCAATGGTGTCTTTGAACTGGCGTGTGTGCAGCCATTGGATATGTTTCCACAAACACAACACGTCGAGTGCGTGGCGGATTTGCGCGCTGGCAGAAAACCTTGCCAGGACGCCCGGCATGGGTTCAACTGAACAAGCTTAATGACAACTCAAACGCGAACTGACCCGCGGAAAAATTTTGCGCCGCGATTTTTGCCCTGGCTTTTGACGGTGGCAGCGTTCGCGTTTTATTGGTTCACGCTGAACCGCTGGGTATCGCCACTCAACCTCATGGCGGTCGCCAAATTATCAGGCTGGACCTGGCAGCCGGAGGTTATAAACCCGATTTCATTTCTGGTCACCTATCCCTTTCGCTGGTTGCCGCCGGTGCAAATTCCAATCGCGCTGAATTTGTTTTCCGCCGGGTGCGCGGCCTTGACACTCGGTTTGCTGGCGCGGTCGGTCGCGCTGCTGCCGCACGACCGGACCGACGCGCAACGCAAACGCGAACACAGCGATTTTTCGTTTTTGACCACTGGCAGCGCGTGGCTGCCGCCGGTTCTGGCCGTGTTGGTTTGCGGTTTGCAAATGACGTTTTGGCAAAACGCAACGAATTACACGGGCGAGATGTTCGACCTGTTGCTGTTCGCGTTCGTGATTTGGTCGTTGCTGGAATACCGGCTGGATGAACGCGAGGGGCGTTTGTTTCTGGCCTCGGTCGTGTATGGCGCGGGCATGGCAAATAATTGGGCCATGGTGGGATTTTTCCCGGCTTTCGTAGCCGCGATAGTGTGGATTCGCGGCTTGAGCTTCTTCCATCTGCGATTTCTCCAAAGAATGATGTTGTGCGGGCTGCTGGGAATGACGCTTTTTCTTTTGCTGCCACTGTTGGTCATGATTTCGGGCAAGATGCCAATGACTTTTTGGGAAACACTGAAAGCCAATCTGGTTCCGCAATATAATGTGCTGAAACTTTATTTCTTCTACGGCCTCCACCCATTGAATCATCTTGAGTTCCTGGCATTGCTGCTGACTTACCTGATGCCGTTGGCCATGATGGCGATTCGCTGGAAATCGGCGTTCGGCGACCACAGTCCAATTAGCATGGTGTTGACGAGTTTCCTGTTTCATCTGGTGTGCGCCGGCTTTTTGATCTTTTGCATTTGGATGGCATTTGACCCGCCGTTCAGCCCGCGGCAGCTCAACCTGGGAACACCGCTCTTGACCCTTTATTATCTCGGCGCATTGAGCATTGGTTATTTCAGCGGCTATTTTCTGCTCGTTTTTGGCAAAGCACCCAGCAGCCGTTTGCAATCACCCCAGCCGGATCCGTTTCAATTTTTGAATCCCTTGGTAATCACCGGCGTTTGGGTGCTCGCAGTGGCAACAATAACCGGGCTGGCTTGCAGAAACGCACCGCAAATTCGGGACACAAACGATGATATATTCAAAAAATATGCATCGTTCGTGGAAGAGAATCTACCGCGTTCGGGCGGCATTTTGTTGAGCGATGATCAGTACCATTTGTTTTTTGTGGCGGCGGCGTTGGCGCGGGACGGCCGGGCAAAGGATTTTTTGCTGCTCGACACCCAGTCCCTGAACTGGCCCCCTTATCACCGGTTCCTGCACGACAAATTCCCGCAAAAATGGCCGGATCTGTTTTCGGCGAAAGAAGTGAAACCGGTCAATCCGGTTGGACTACTCAGCGTCTTGGCCATGCTGGCCAAAACCAACGAGCTTTACTACCTCCACCCAAGCTACGGCTACTATTTCGAGCAATTCTATCAGGAGCCGCACGGTCTGGCCTACAAACTAAAAACACTGCCCAGTGACACACTGTTGCCACCGTTACCGGACAAAAATCAAATCGCCGAGAACAAGGCATTCTGGGCGCGGGTGGAAACGCAGGCGTTCACTCCCATCAAACGCGCAGTCACACCGCCCGATCTGAATGCGCCGCGCAGTTGGGGTCAGCGAATACTGGATGGCTTTCAAGTGCCTCGCGAACAAAATCAAAATGCCATCCTGGCCGGGACCTTTTACTCGCGCAGCCTGGATTTCTGGGGTGTTCAGTTGCAACGTGCCGGCGATCTTACAAACGCCGCCGCGTGTTTCGCCATGGCAAAAGAAGTCAATCCCGACAACTTCGTCGCGCAAATCAATCTCCGGTTCAATCAAAGTCTTCGCGCCGGCATAAGTGTGCCGCTGAACTTGTCCAAAACCACCAGTGATCAATTTGGCAAATTTCGCGATTGGAACGGAGCCGTCAGCGCCAACGGGCCTTTCGATGAACCGAGTTTTTGTTTTATAGAGGGCCTTAACCTGGTGACGCAAAACCGGTACTTTCGCCAGGCCGTTGTGCCGTTGGAGCGCGTTCGCGAGTTCGAGCCGGACAATCTGGTCGCACGACTCTTGCTCGGCCAGATTTACGTGATGTCCCACCTGCCCGACCGCGCGCTTGATACGTTGCGCGGTCCGCTGGAACAGCCGGAAAGATTTTCGCTCGCCAAAACGAATGAAACTCAACTAAACGTCATCGCCGCCGCCGCTTATTTTCAAAAAAATGACCCGGCACGGGGAACGCAACTTCTTGAAACCGAAATCGCCCGCCATCCGACCAACGACGACTTGCTCCTGACGTCGGCGCAAATTTATCTGGCCCGCGGACTTTTCACCAACGCGCTCACCGTCATTGACCACAAACTCCGGCTCACACCCAACGACCCGGGCTGGCTTTTCAATCGGGGCTACGTTTCCCTTCAGTCCCAAGCCTACGATGACGCCATTGACGCCTTCACCCGCGTGCTCGCCATTCAAACGACCAATTCTTCGGCGCGGTTCAATCGCGCCCTGGCCTGCCTCGCCAGCGGCAAGCTCGACGCCGCGCGTGCCGATTACAAAACCTTGCAGCAGTCTCTCACCAACTCATTCCAGATCGCCTATGGCCTTGGCGAAATTGCCTGGCGTCAGCACGAAACGAACGAAGCGATTAGAAATTACAAACTTTATCTGGCCAACGCGAATACCAACACCACCGAGGCCACCAACGTCATGCAACGGCTCCGCGAACTCAAGGGCCATTCACCCTGAAACGCGCCGATGCGCGTCACGCACATCATCACCCGGCTGGTCGTCGGCGGCGCGCAGGAAAACACCGTCGCTTCCGTGCTCGGTCTGCGCCAAAAACCCGGCGTCGAAGTTTATTTGATCTCCGGCCCGACGACCGGACCCGAAGGTTCGCTCGAATCTGAATTCGCGGGCGCGCCGGAAATTTTTACACGCGTTCCGGAACTCGTCCGCCCGATTCACCCGCTGAAAGACTGGCTCGCGTTGCGCCGGCTCGAACAAATTCTGCGCGAACAAAAGCCTGACATTGTCCACACCCACAGCGGCAAGGCGGGAATTCTCGGCCGCCTCGCGGCCCGGCGCGCGGGCGTGCCGGTGATCATCCACCACATTCACGGCCCTTCCTTCGGTCCATTTCAAGGATTGCCGGCCAACTGGATTTTTACCGCCGCCGAACGTTACGCCGCCCGCGTCACCACGCATTTTATTTGCTCGGCGCAGGCCATGACCCGGATTTATCTGGCTGCCGGCATCGGACAGCCGGAGATGTTCACCCGCGTTTTCAGCGGCTTTCAACTCCAGCCGTTTTTGGACGCCACAAACGATCTTGCCCTCCGGAAAAAATTGGGAATCCCCGCCGATGCTTTTGTCATCGGCAAAATCGCGCGGCTGTTCAAACTCAAAGGCCATGAAGATTTGCTGCTGGCGTTTCAATCGGCGCTGCCGCAATGCCCGCGCGCCCGATTGCTGCTTGTCGGTGATGGTTCTTTGCGGGCGCATCTGGAAAATCGCGCGCGCAAACTTGGTGTCGCAGAAAAGGTCGTTTTCACCGGACTCGTGCCGCCGAATGAAGTGGCGCGCCACATCGGCATCATGGATTGTCTTGCGCATTTGTCGTCGCGCGAGGCGCTCTCCCGTGCGCTGCCGCAGGCGCTCGCCGCCGGCAAACCGGTTGTTTCCTACGATTTTGACGGTGCAGACGAGATTTGCCTTGATGGCGAAACCGGTTTTTTGGTTCGCACCGGCGACATTGCCACCGTCACCCAACGGCTGCTCCAACTCGCCAACGACGCGCCGTTGCGGGAGCGCCTCGGTTGCCGCGGACAACAATTCGTCCGCGAAAATTTCGCCGTCGAAAAAATGGTGGACGCCATTTACCATCTCTATCTGAAATTGGCCGCCGACCACGGCCTTCGCTCGTGACCTTTCCGTTCAATTTTTTTCTCGCCGCTCTGGCGGGCGCGTTTTTGACGACGCTGCTCGCGCTGCCGCTCTGGCGCAAATGGTGCCTGCGCGTCAATCTCGTGGATGACCCCGGCCAGCGCAAAATCCACGACGCGCCCGTGCCGCTCGCCGGCGGCCTCGCCGTGCTCACCGGCATTTTGTTGCCGCTCGCGGCCGGCGCAATTTCGCTCAAACTCGGGGTGAATATTGCCAGCCAAACACATCTGATTGCGCACGGACTGAATCGTCGCGCGATTGAACTGGCCGTCATTGCGTTCGGCGCGATTGCGATGGTCGTGCTTGGCTGGCTGGACGACAAACAGGAACTGAAACCCTTGCCGAAATTTATCGGCCAATTGTTCATTGCCGTGCTCGTTGCCGCCGCCTGCAAGCGCATCACGCTCTTCGTGCCCAACGTCACGTTCAGCTACGCCGTTACCATTCTGTGGGTGCTCACAGTCGTCAACGCTTTCAATTTCATGGACAATATGAACGGCCTGTGCGCCGGGCTGGGCGCGATCGGCGCGTGGCAGTTTGCTGTCATCGCCGCAGGTGACGGCGAATACCTTGTGGCGTTGATTGCGTTTCTGGCATGCGGTGCGCTCGTCGGTTTTTTGCCATACAACTTTCCCAATGCGCGCGCCTTTCTCGGTGACGCGGGCAGTCATCTGGTCGGTTATCTGCTCGCCGTGCTGGCCATGCTGCCGCACTTTTACACGAAAAGGAATCCCCACCCGTTTGCCGTGCTCTCACCGTTGTTCGTGCTGGCCATTCCGCTGGCCGACCTCGTGTGGGTTGTCATCCAGCGCACGCTTGCAGGCAAACCATTTTATATCGGCGACACGAATCACCTGTCGCACCGGCTCGTCCGCATGGGAATAAGTCGGACCCGCGCCGTGCTGCTCATCTGGCTGGTCGCCGCCGCCATCGGGTCCATCGCTTGGTGGCTCTGATTGGTAGGGCGGCGCTGCCGCGCCGCCTCAAAACAATCCTTGTCGAAGGGGCGAGTTACACGAGCTCCCATTTTCAGGGGCAATTCAATGAGTCAGGGGCTCGTGTAATGAGTTCCTCCGATGCTTTTGAGACAGTCTCGGCCCCGCAGTCCTGCCACCCACGGCACGCAGGGCAGGGTGGGTTGGGGCAACAACCGCATGGAATTGGATTTAACCGATGTGGCTGCGATGAAGACCCTCGAACAAATCAGCGCTTTCCTTGATGACACAATGCTCGAACATCGTTGATTCGAGAAGTTCCCGGACAAACATTTCGGATTCTTCCGGAATGGTGTTGGTGTGCCGATGGGGATTAATCCGGACATGGATGAGCCAGCCGCAATCTTTGTGATTCGGGAAAAAGTATTGGCCCTTCAAGTCCTCGTTCGGGTAAAGATCAAACCAGGTTCCCACCGCCTGGTTCAGGTTCCAATAAAAGTGCTTGATCGCGAACGGCCGATACCCGTCGAACATCTTCCGGTCTTTGGTTTGGGTGATCGTTTGCCGGTGCTTGGCCAGATGATTATTGACGCGCTTGATGAGCACGTGCTCGTCCTTTTTCAGGCATTTCAATCCGTGAATGGCAACTGGCATCATAAAATTCATGGGTTATGCTGGCGGCTCCAACGCGAGCCGGATTGGCATGTGACGGCGATCCCGGAACGCAGATAACGATCGTCCAGGCACACAACGGCGGGACCGGTTGTGAACAGAACCAGCCTCGCGGCAAATAGCGACAACATCAGTGGCTTTTTCATATTTCCGATCCACTTTCAAATTCAGCCCCGGAATCAGCCAAGGCTCTTGCCAACGTGGATGATTTTTACCCCAAATGGGTCGAAATGAAACGAATCGGGGACAAATTGCGGGTTTGCGGGGGTGAATTGCTCCCGGCGAGGGGCGGAATTCCGGTGGTTTTCCCAAATGTCACCGTTTTGTTTCCGGTTCGACTGTGACGAAAATGAAAATGGTCGGAAAATGGTTGGTTCTTGATATTGACACACACGGGATTACCCCAGCCGCACACATGCACGCCATCGGGTTCGCCGCGAGGGCGCGCCTAATTGCAGTCCCGACCGGTCGGAACTGTGCTCCCCTCAAGTCCTGCGCGACTTCGGTTTGGTGCTGCCCGTCGGTTGCGGTTGCTGGCGTCTGCCGCAAGCTCCGTTGGAAGCCAGCTGGCTAAACTTCCTTGTTGTCCCGGCTTTGAATCAACAAGGCGGAGATGACCCGTTTGACCTGCGTGGAGGACAGGATGCTTTTGAGGGTGGTCGTGAAGCCCTCTTCATTTAAACACTGTCTTTGCACATGAACGGTGTGATCAGTCACGGTCAGGGGATAGATGGTGATGGAGTATTGCAGGGTGAGAAGCGCAAATTTATGGTTGTTGATGGCGGGGGCCGTGATGGAAAAATTGTAAATGAGGGTGTTGTTGGTGGTCGATTCCTGCTCGATGGAGCCGATCAACACGCCCTTGGTGAGCTGGCTCAATATCGAGGCCTGCTCGCGCAAAATCGATTTCGGAGTTCTCTGGTCGGCGGGGGTGTTGATCTCCCCCCACATGTTTTCGGCGCTCATAAAATTATTGCGTCCCCATCATACCCTTGCGCCCGGCGACTGCAAACATATTGGCGGCGTGACGAAACCATCCGGGCACTGTCCAAACCAACAAGAGCATCTGCCAACCGGGGCAGGGCCTGAAACGAGGTGGTTATGTCAAGTTATTGCTATGAAGCTGTGGATGCTGGCGGACTGAAGACCCAAGGCACGCTGGATGTCACCGATCAAAGCGAGGCGTTGAGGCGGATCAAAGACATGGGATTGTTTCCGACCAAGGTTGCGCCACCAATGCCATTCCGGCGCCGGCAAAGAAAGGCATTTGCCGTTCCCAAAATACTAAGAGCTTATCCGTAAATAAAGTTGTGTGATTTTGAAACTGTGTTTATGCTCTCGGCATGACCAAAACTCAATCGTGGGAGGTTTCCGATGAACTCTGGCAACACGTTCAGCCCTTGGTACCC
>Ga0224553_1000545_pt1 | contig 16092 bp, 8 predicted proteins | sample 714S21014metaG_FD_179897 | JGI IMG/M metagenome (GOLD analysis project Ga0224553, IMG submission 179897) | Peat soil microbial communities from Stordalen Mire, Sweden - 717 S2 10-14 | ecosystem: Environmental > Terrestrial > Soil > Wetlands > Peat | place: Sweden: Norrbotten County, Stordalen... | reverse complement strand
ATATCTGAGCGACAACATCAACGCCTACCTGCCCGCAACCTACAATGCAACCACGGACACGGGCACGCGGCCGAACGGCGTGAACGAGAACATCTACCAGTTTCAGTCCGGCGGCATTTACAACCAAAATCAGGTGATGCTCAACTACACGGTGCGGGCAAAACGCCTCTCCCTGTTCGGGTTTTACATGATGAACTTTGCGAACGCGGACACATCGGGCGCAGGCTATTTCCCCTCCAACCAGTCGGTTCCACGCGCCGATTACGGGCGCGCCAATTTCGACGTGCGCAACCGCTTCCTGCTGGGCGGAAACCTGCAGGCTCCCTATGGAATTTCGTTCAGTCCGATGCTGGTCACCAATTCCGGGCAGCCCTTCAACATTACCATCGGGCAGGATCTGAACGGCGACAACCAGTTCAACGACCGGCCGGCATTTGCAACCGCCGCCAGCACGAAAACACTGCAAACCAGCTATGGAACATTCGATCTGGACCCGGCGTGGAACCAGAGCCGCATCCCCTATAACTACGGGACCGGGCCAGGCCAATTCAGCATGAATCTCAGGATCGGGAAGTCGATCGGCATTGGGCCTAAACTCACCGGTCCAGCTGGCGGCGACTCAGGTGGCCCCGGTGGAGGGGGACCGCCCCCGGGCGGCGGACCCGGTGGCGGAGGTGCAGGTGGCCCCGGCGGTGGAGGCGGACTCGGGCCCGGCGGATTGAGCAGGAGCGGAGGGCCACCGAGGTTCGATCAACCGGCCGCGCGCCGGTATTCGCTGAGCTTTACGGCAATGGGACGAAACATTCTGAACAACGTCAGTCTCGCGCAGCCTGTCGGTGTGCTCGAATCCCCGCTGTTTGGCAAGTCCACTTCTCTCTCCGGTGGATTCTTCTCGTCTCCCGCATCCAATCGAAGCATCGATCTGCAGGTCTCATTCAATTTTTAGTGCGGGAATGACCTGTGACGTCAAAGGCAGTTAGGTGCCAATTGCCATGAGTCGAAAGGTTGCCGTTCAGATCCAGAGGAGCGACTCTCCTCGGCTATTTCGCTGATTGTCGCTTACCTGGATCACCAGCAACATGGATGCAATCCATTTCGATATGGACGTGAGAAAAAACCGCTGCCGCGCGGGCGGGGGTTTGCAGGAGCGAAGACGGGGAGCGATGTGCCGAAGGGGTATGCGCATCCGTATTACTGGGCGCCGTTTGTTTTGATGGGAACTTGAGATAGGGACCGAGCCAGCTTATCCGGCGCTCATTGCACACTTTGCACATTTGATTTAAAGCTGGGTATGTCAGCTGATGCACAATCGCGTATGCACTCGTCGAATAATGCAGGCGGGGAAATCGCCGAGTTTCTGAGTTCAGGGCGGTTGACCGCCTACCCGTCAGTTACTACTTGAGTAATAACTCGGAAGAGATCGACCTCGTCTCGAAGTTTTAGAACCGAAATGTCTGCAAGTGCTTATCGAGATACCGCGCTGTGTAGGGTGCTGAAGCGGAAGCGATTCTCGCTTGCACCCTCCTATTATGTATACCCGCGAGACGACGTAATTGGGGCGGTTGGTCGACATGCTGGTTTTTCTCATTGCCTTGGCCAGCGGTGTACTCGCGTGCGGTAGTGGCGGTGGCAGTCGGGCACCCATCCTGTGATTGTAACTGGCACCTCAGGCTCAACCACGGAAACCGGCATGGTCACATTTACTGTTCAGCAGCGGAGTGCTCGCTAAAATCCGCGCCAGGAGTACCGCAAGACAAACCTTCATCGAAGCGCAGTGTGAATTTCGATCATCCCGAGCCGATGTAGTCGAATTTGTAGCGGCCAGAGCACTCCAGAACAACGCAGAACCACAGCGTTCAATATCATGGCCGCAACGCATTCAATCAAAAGCAGTTAAAATCACGCGATTTCAACAGACTTCAATAAGCCCCGAAATCTGGTTCGGGACCAGGGGGTCGGAGGTTCAAATCCTCTCTCCCCGACCATTCGTTTCAATCATTTGCAAATCAGCGAGCCCGACCACCTGGTATTGGCCCAGATGCTCTAACGCCGAAAGGCGCTTCAATATTGGGTTTCTCGCTGAATCCTGGATGCAAGACCATCTACAAAAACATCTACAGTCGGAAGAGATGATCCAGTTTTACACCCTGACAGCCAAACTGGATCCGTTACCCATCTGTTTGATTTAACAGCAGATCGATATTTTGGCAGGGACAAGTAAGAATCGCGGTAGCCACTGAGCAGATTGGTAAGATGTTCGACTGGCGGCAAGAGAAGTATGGAAGGGCTACCAGAATTCGACGGCGAGGATGCGGGGTGGGCCAGGGTGACCATCGACGACCGCGGCCTCGATGACCACCTCCATATTCATCGAAGGCCAATTACTGGGAGCCTGTTTTACGAGTGCGGCAAAGTAATTGGGGTTGGAGAGGAATTCTCCTGCAGATTCAGTTCCTGCGTCACCAATTCCTGCGGCTATAACGATGGGTTGGCCGGTGGTCGAATCGTGAACGCGCGCCACGAGAGCATAGTCGTGAGAAAACTCCTGATAAGGCATGCGCCAAGGAATAGACCAGCGAGTGTGCGCGGAACCGCGACGGTCAATGATGGTACCAACTCCATTCTCGTCGAGGAAGCCAAAGCGCATGTTTTGAGTGACACGCATGGTCCAAAGATTATTGAAGGCTCCAATGAAAACCGCCGGCCCTTCGCGAAGCTGAAGGAAGCTGGTCTGCGAAGGAACGGCGATGCGAAAAGGCTTGCGCCGCGCTTCGAGTTCACCTCCCACGTGGGCGAGGGTGACAACATCGGCTAGCGCCAAATGTGCGGAATTCCTGAAATGGGGGTAGGACGAAGATACGGCGCTGTCAATCCCGTCGGCTGGGTTAGACCCTATGCTGACTTCGCTGTCGGCCTCACAAATGCTGATGGTTACGATGCCGGGTGCTGTGGTGATGGACGACCAGAACTGGTCTAGCGGATTGACTTCCAGGTGCTGCCGTCCGCAGCCAGCAGGAAGCGTGTGCAGCGAGATGCCGATGCAGAGTCCCGCAATTCCAACCAGTGCGGTCCACCAAACAGCCCGGACCGTCACCTTCTGATCGGAGCGCGACGCCATTAAGGGTTCTGGCGCAGTAGGCCTGTCTGCACTATGGACAAGCGCTGTAGTACCGACATCGACAGTGGATTGCTGCACGGAATCAGGCGACAGGGGCGTGTGCAAGATGAGAGAAGGGTGGAAAACGGCTGCGTAGGAGCCAATGGGCAGATCGATCTGCAACTCGCCGGAGTGGGCGGAGTCGACATAGTACTGGGCAAGCCGTTTGCGGACCTCGCTGGCGGTGAAGCGGACAATAGGGTCTGCGCTGGGATCGTAATCGGGTGGCCGGTCGAAGACTTCAATGCCAATGACGCGCTCTTTGAGTTGATCGGTGTTCCCGAGGAGCGTTTGCTCGACGACGTAGGATAGTAATGCCGGGTACCGTTTGCTGTGAGTAAAGAGTGTGTGGGCGAGGAGCCTGTTCAGTTGCTCTCGGACTTGAGCGAACTCGATTTCAGGTTGCGGCAAACACAGCATAGCATCCTGTTTGGCTACTTGCAGGGTAGTCTCTCCATTCACGTCTGGAAGTGTAACATACCTGATCATACAGGCCGATTTTGCTACTATTCACGGTCGCTATGTAATTGATTCTTTACCTCAATACCCACTCTGGCTTGCAAGTTGACACCCGAACCATCTTGCGCGCATTTTCACAGACCTATATTGTCCGTGCTGTTGGGAAAGTAGTGCAGAGAGACTGGCTGTAGACGCTCTTCTGACAGACTTCATTTGGAGGCAAGACATGAGGTTGCACAAAAATGCGAAGGATGCCCTGTGGGCAATTCTTCCTGGAAAGATAGCCGGGCTGCTCCTTACACTGTTGTTGGTTGGAAGTTCTGAGTTGTTTTCCCAGAGCACAACGGCAGATATTTTGGGAACGGTAACGGATCAGACAGGCGCGGTTTTGGCTGGCGCCACGGTGAAGGTAACGAGCCTGGCCACGGGCGAGGTCAGAACGGTAAACAGCAACGATCATGGCGATTATGTGGTCAACTCGCTGTTGCCGGCGCACTACAAGGTTGAGGTTATTTTGCGCGGTTTCAAGACCTTTTCAGTGCCGAACATCCTGGCCGCGGCGGGCGACCGCGCGCGCGTGGATGCTTCGCTGGTAACCGGCGAAGTGACCGAGACAGTGGAAGTGGAGGCGGCGACGCCGCTGCTGCAAACAGACAGCTCGACCCTGGGAACGACGGTGGTGGAGAAGTCGGTGCAGGATCTGCCGCTGAACGGCAGAAACTTCATTCAGCTTGCGCAGTTGACGGTGGGCGCGAACGAGGGTATGCCCGGCGGCATGACCTCGGGAAGTGCGCCAGATGACCGGCGCCAGACCTCCAGCATTTCTGCGAACGGGCAGTCGGAACTGCTCAACAACGAGATGATCGACGGCGCAGACAACAACGAGCGCATCATCGGCGGAATCGGCATCCGGCCGTCGGTCGAGGCCATCTCGGAGTATCGCGTTCAAACCAGCGACTATTCGGCCGAGTCGGGACGCACGGCAGGAGCCGTGATCAACATCATCACGAAATCGGGCGCCAACCAGTTCCACGGTTCGCTTTTCGAGTTCTTCCGCAACGACATATTTGACGCTACAACCTATCTCTTCGCCGGCAACACACCCTTGCCGAAGTCCGAGCTGCGGCAAAACCAGTTCGGTGGCAGCGTGGGAGGACCGATTCTTCACAACAAGACATTCTTCTTTGGCGACTATGAGGGTTACAGGTTGGTGCAAGGCGTCTCACCGACAGCAGTGACTGTGCCTACGGCTTATGAAGAGAAGAATCCCGGAGACTTCACCGATCTCATACCGGGGTTGGATGTTTCGGCATCCGTGAGTCCGATTGCGCTGAATTGGTTCAAACTGTTTCCGGCCCCAAGCAATCCGGGGGCGACATCGGGCAATTACATGTCGATACAAAAAAGGACACAGGACAGCACCCTGACTGACGTACGCATAGATCATTCCATTACGCAGAATGACACGCTCTATGGGCGGTACAGCTACAATTCGGTGTCAACCTTTACGCCTGGGCTTTTGCCGCCGGTAACCGTTGCCGGCCTCACCATCTCCCCCGGCGGCAATCTGTGGGCTTTTGCCGGTTCGGCTAAAGACACGGCGAGTAACTTCCAGTTGAACTATACGCATTTGTTCTCGCCGGCTCTGGTCATGAACTTAGTGACGAGTTACCTGCGCATCGATAACGAGTCCCTCCCGCTGAACTATGGGACCAACGCCGCCACGGCTTTTGGATATACGGGAGTAAATGTAAGCGAACGGACTTCTGCTTTGACACCGGTGAATATCTCCGGCCTCTGGGGCGCAGCCACCGGTTATGCCACGGTGGGCGACGGCGCTTACCTTCCACTCGAGGATTTGGACAATGTCCTGCAATTTGCAGGCACAGCCACATGGACGAAAGGCATCCACAACTTCAAGTTCGGCGCTTCGCTGATCCATCGGAATACGCTGAACGCGCAGGATAATTACGGAATCGGCGTGTTGTCCGAATTCAATGCTCTTACGCTTCAGGCCAACCTGGCCAACTTTCTCCAGGGAAACATCGACGAGGTGATGCGTCAAAACGATCTGTATCCCCCGCACTATCTCACCTACGAGTCAGGCGAGTTTGCGCAGGACGATATGCACATTAACAAACATTTGACGGTAAATGCGGGCGTGCGCTACGACATCCTTACGCCATTCGCCGAGGCCGGGAATCACATCTCCGACTTCAATCCGGATACGGCCCAGATGATGGTGGCTTCCAGCAGCAATCGCACGGCCGGAGTGGTGACGCAGTATACGAACGTGGCTCCCCGCCTGGGCTTTGAATACGATTTGGGGCGCGGGCTGGTGCTACGCGGCGGCTTCGGGATGAGCTACTATCCGGGTAACTACACCTCGGAAGCCAGCTTGAAGAACCAGCCGTTTGCGTTCAATTATCAGAGCACATCGGAAATGACGCTTGCACAGGGAATGCCCGCGCCGACCGCCTCCAGCGTCACCAACCTGACAGGAAGCATCCCGGATAACATCGACCCGAAGTTTCACATCAGCTACATCGAACAGTACAACCTGGTCGCGCAGAAGCAGATCGGGAGAAATGTTCTGACGATTAGTTATGTCGGGTCGGTAGGCCGGCATGTCCCCGAGACACTCCCGGACATCAACGCCTCTCTGCCCAGCGGAAGCGCGACACCCAACCCCCGGCTTTATGCCGCGCAACTGCCGAATGTATCAAGCATCGGCATGGTACGTACCGAAGGCGTATCAAACTACAACGCATTGCAGACGGCTTTTCAACGGCGCTATGTGAACGGGCTTGCTCTCGACTTGAATTACACTTATGCGCGAAGTCTCGGCAATACGCTCTCATACAACGACTATAACGGATCAGGAAATGGCGGATACGGCGCTTCGCCGAGCACCCGCAGCACGTATGAATATGGCAACAGCGACAACGACCTGCGTAACCGCATCGCCGGCAACGTGATCTACGCTCTGCCTTTTGGCAGGACGTTGAATGGAGCCAAGGCGCTGGCAGCCAAGGGATGGCAGGTCAACGCACTGGACGTATGGGAAACGGGGATCCCCTTTACCGCGGTGAGTTCGTCCGACCTTTCGGGAACGGAACCGGGCGATGGCAATGCTGACCGGCCAAACGTGATTGGAAAAGCGCGTTTAAGCGGCAAGAGCCAATCGATCAACGAGTGGTTCAACGTTGCTGCGTTTCAAATCCAGAACGCGGGAACACTCGGCAACGAGCGGCGCAATCAACTGTATGGACCGCACTATTCGCATCTGGATTTGTCGCTCTTCAAGGACTTCCCGCTTCGGCAGAACTGGGGCAAGGTGCAGTTCCGCGCCGAGTGCTTCAACCTGACTAACACGCCTGCGTTTGGCTTTCCAAACAATGTCATGTCGGGAAACCCCGGAGATCTTGGATCGAGTGCGGGAAATAGTGGCAGCGGTTTCGGCTCCATCTATAGCATGAGCGCCAACTATCTGCCGCGTGCGTACCAGTTTGCATTAAAACTGCAGTTTTAGGGCATTTGGCCGGCCCTTTCCGGCAGAGCCGCTCCGTGGTAATTCAGAGCGGCTCTGCTGGAGATTTTTGTCACCTTCCACGGTCAGAATTTGACCCATATCCATGAATTGCAAAGGGAATGACGATGATGCGATCCGTAACAGGTTTTCTCTCCCGTGTAGTGTGCCTGATGATTCTTTTTACCGGCTGGGCAGTGGCCCAGTCTGCTGCTCCTTCCGATGAGGATGTGCATCGCCGCGCGCAAGAGCTGCTCGGGAAGATGACTATCGATGAAAAGGTGGGGCAGCTCAACCAGGTCTCTGGCCTTGAATCGCCCAACGATCCGAAGCCGGATGCCGCCATCCTGAAAGGCCAGGTGGGTTCGGTGCTCTGGCAAAACGATGTGAAGGAGATCAACCGGCAACAGCATTTGGCGGTGGACAAGACCCGGCTCCATATTCCGTTGCTGGTGGGCTATGACGTAATCCATGGCTACCGGACAGTGTTTCCGGTGCCGCTGGCGATGGCTTCCTCGTGGGATCCTTCGGTCGAAGAGCAGGCGCAGCGCGTAGCTGGAGAAGATTCGCGGGCGGCGGGCATCAATTGGGTCTTTACCCCCATGGTGGATATTGTGAGGGATGGGCGTTGGGGACGGATTGCCGAAAGCGCGGGCGAGGATCCTTATCTGGGCGCGGCCATGGCGCGCGCGCAGGTGCTGGGCCTGCAGGGGAAGGCGATTGGACCTGACACCGTTCTGGCCAGCGTGAAACACTTTTGCTGCTATGGCGCGTCAGAGGGCGGACGCGACCTGGACTCCTCCAATATTCCCGAAGTGCTGCTCCGGAATGTATATCTGGTGCCGTTCCACGCCGCGGAGCAGGCCGGCGCGGGGAATTTCATGAGCGCCTATGTCGATGTCAACGACGTGCCCGCGTCAGGCAATTCGTGGCTGTTGAACGAGGTGCTGCGCAAAGAATGGGGCTTCAAAGGCTTTGTCGTCTCGGATTGGGCCGCAGTTGGCGATCTGATTACGCACGGATTCGCGCGCGACCCGGAGGATGCGGCTTACAAAGCGCTGACCGCTGGGCAGAACATGGACATGGACAGTCACATCTACACCGAAGCCCTGCCCAAGCTGGTGGCTAAAGGCAAGATCACGCAAGCGCAGTTGGACGAGGCGGTGTTGCCGATCCTCGAAGCCAAGATCCGGCTGGGGCTCTTCGAGAACCCTTATGTGGATGAGTCGAAGGTGGACGCGGTGCTGGACAGGCCGTCAAGCCGTGAACTGGCGCGCAAGCTGGCAGGGCGGTCGATGGTGCTATTGCGCAACGATAACCACACACTGCCCTTGAATACCAATGCGAAAAAGATTGCCGTGATCGGGCCTCTAGGCGACTCTCAGGACGACGTGAAGGGTACCTGGACGGTCGAATTCCTGAATAGGGCCATGCCCAGGAGCCATACGGTGACCATCGTGGAAGGGCTCCGGAACAAACTGGGGGCGGACGCGCAGATCGAGTCGGTAACCGGGCCGGATCTGTCGCGGCAGATCATCGCGCAATTTGTCGCTGACCCAAACGGTGAAGCGCCCAGGCACGAACTCACGGCCGCAGAGACCAAAGAGTGGCTGGACAAAGCGGTAGCAGCCGCCAATCGTGCCGATGTGGTGGTTGCGGCGATGGGCGAGGGAGTGAATATGTTCTCGCGCGCCACGCTGAACTTCCAGGGAATTCAGGAACAGATGCTGGAAGCGGTAGTGGCCACGGGCAAGCCGGTTGTGCTGGTGCTGGTGGGTACGCGTCCGCTGGATATTCGCTGGGCCAATGAGCATGTGCCGGCGATTCTTGAGGCGTGGTGTCCGGGCAGCGAAGCCGGCAATGCAATCGCCGACGTGTTGTACGGCAATGTCAATCCGGGCGGCAAGCTGCCGATAAGCTGGCCGGTGTCGGCCGGGCAGGAGCCGCTCTATTACAACCACAACCTGACCAGCGAGCCCGAGGACCGGCCTGGCTTCACCTCGCGTTACTGGGATCTTTCCAGCAAGCCGCTGTTTCCCTTTGGCTATGGCCTGAGTTACTCGACGTTCACGTTCAAGAACCTGCGGTTGGACCGCAAGCATATCAAAGCCGGCGAGACGGCCGAGGCGCAGGTGGATGTGACCAACACGAGCCAAATCGCAGGCGACGCAGTGGCGCAGCTTTACATTCATCAGCGGGCCGGCTCGGCTTCGCGGCCAGTGCGGCAATTGGAGGGCTTTGAGCGGGTCACACTTCAGCCGGGTGAAACCAAAACGCTGAAGTTCCCTCTGGGCAAAGAGGAGTTGAACTTCTGGAGCCCGCAGAGCAGGGCATGGGGCGTGGAGCCGGGAGTTTTCGATGTGTGGGCCGGCGGCGACTCAACTGCAAGCCTGCATACGGAGTTGCAGGTTTCTGAGTAAAGGGTTGTCCTGAGCCGGGGAATTCGCGGTTTGCTTCTAGCGCGCGGATTCCTCGGCTTCGTCACACACGACAATAATGATCATGCACGCACTCATGATGATGTTGGAGCAACTGCGGCCCGGATACGCGGTGATTCAACCAGACGATTGGGAAAGGCAACAGTGAGACGCCCACAAAAAGCAACGGGTTTTCGCGCTTTGAAATGCACCGTATTGAGAGTAGTAGTTCTGACGTTAGGCACAAGCATGGCGCTGGCGCAGAGCGTGCCGGTGGTCACTGGCGATGCTCGGGTCGATAAGCTGCTGAGCCAGATGACGCTTGAAGAAAAGCTCACGCTGATCCACGGCGCGCAGGAGGCTCCTGCGGTGTACCAGGGTCAGGCAGGCTACCTGGGCGGAATTCCGCGGCTGGGCATTCCGGGGATGCGCTTTGCCGATGGGCCGCCGGGCGTGCTTACGCGCCACCCGTCGCAGGCGGAGACGGCTACCATGGGCGTTGCCGCCACTTTCAGCGTAAAGGATGCTGAAGATAACGGCGTAGTGATCGGTCGTGAAGGCCGCGCGCTGGGCATCGACGTCGCCCTGCAACCCTTCGTGAACATTGACCGCGACATCGACTTTGCCCGCGGCTACAACACTTTCGGCGAAGATCCGCTTCTTACCAGTCTCATTGGCGCATCCGAGATCAAGGGTATCCAGTCGCAGCACGTTATGGCCCAGGTAAAGCATTTTGTGGCCTATGACACGAACGGCACTGACGTGCAGGTAGATGACCAGACACTGCACGAGGTCTATGTCGCGCCGTTCGATGCGGCCATCAAGGCCGGTGTCTCGTCCATCATGTGCTCCTACAACCGTGTCAACGGATTCTTTGCCTGCGACAACCAGTCCACGCTGACCAAAATCCTGCGCGATGAACTCGGCTTCAAGGGTTTTGTGACCTCGGATTGGGGCGCGGTCCACGCCACAAGATTTATCAACTCCGGTCTCGACATGGAGATGATCGACGGGTCGGACGGGTTTGGTTTTTACGAGCCCGCGTTCTTTGGCGCGGAACCCGCTTCTCCTCCTCCACCGGCAGAGCCAGGCGCGGACATGTTCGGAGGACACATTCCCGAGGAGCCCATGCCGAAGCGAGAAGTTGGCAGCGACTTTGGCCTGAAGCTGGACCCGAAAAGGATGCCCGAAGCCCTGAAAGACGGAACCGTGAACGAGGCCACCATCACTCGCGCTGCTGGGCGCGTGCTCTATGAGATAGTCCGCTTCGGCTATCTCGATGGCGAGTCCAAGCACGATGTGACCGAGCAGTCGATTGAGGCCAACGCCAAAATCATCGAGAAGACCGGCGAAGACGCGGCAGTTCTCTTGAAGAATGAAGGCGGCGCGCTGCCCCTCAAGTCCGCCGATCTCGATTCCGTCGTCCTCATCGGCCCCACAGCCGGCCAGGTGGACTCAATCGGCATCAATGGCGAGCGGTCCGTGGGGCTGCCCTGGCGCCAAGCCGGCCCCCTCGAGGCCTTGAAGAAAATCTCGGGAAACCCCAACATCCGCTTTGCAGTGGATGACGACATGACGGGCATCACAGTGCCAGCCAGCGCCCTCAGCCACAACGGCAAGCCGGAACTGTTGCGCGGCGGTTCAGGCGCCCAGCAGACCGATGCCCAACTCAACTTTACCGTGAAGGGCGGCAATGCTCTGCCCCCCAACGCAACCCTGAACTGGACGGGCTCGCTGACCGTGCCTCATGACGGCACTTACTGGCTCTATCTTCAGGCCTTGGGCACAGACGCCAACCTCTCCATCGACGGCAAGCGCCTGGCCGTTACGGGCACCTTCCAGGGCGACGTACATGGCGATATTCTGCAAGCCAACCAGGACAACACCGTCCCTACAACAGACGGCCTTGATAATGTACGCCAAGCCATCAAGCTAACGGCCGGAGCGCATCAGATCAAGATCCAGACCAGTCCCGACACCTCCAACGCACCAGTTCAGGTGCGGCTCAACTGGTACACCCCCGAGCAGCGCAAGGCCGATCACGAGGCTGCCATCGCCGCCGCAAAAAACGCCAAAGTCGCAGTAGTTTTCGTCTGGGCGCGTATCAACCCGGTTTTCGGATTGCCGGGTGAGCAGAACAAACTCGTTGAGGAAGTGGCTGCGGCCAATCCCAATACCATCGTGGTGCTGAATACCAGTCAGCCCGTGGAGCTGCCTTGGGTGGACAAGGTGAAAGCGATTCTAGAGATGTGGTGGCCGGGCGATGAGGGCGGCTGGTCCACGGCCAGCCTACTTCTGGGCAAAACCAGTCCAGCAGGCCGTCTACCGGCCACTTGGGCCAAGCGCCTGGAAGACTACGCCGCTACCGATCCCAGGTACCCTGAGCGCTCATCCAGGGGGGTAGATGGCAAAACGACCTACAGCGAAGGCGTCAATGTGGGCTACCGCTGGTTTGACAAGGAAAAGATCGATCCGCTCTTTGCCTTTGGCTTCGGCCTGAGCTACTCCTCCTTCGAATACTCGGGGCTGAAGATCGACGCGTCTCCCGATGGCGGCCTCGACGTCACGGTCCACATCCGGAACACAAGCAGCGTAGGGAGCGATGAGGTCCCGCAAGTCTACCTGGGCAAACCTGGCGAGATTCCCGCTGGCGTGCAGTTCCCCGTGCGCAGCCTGGTTGCATTCGACCGCATTCACCTCGCCGCCGGTGAGTCCAAAACGGTTACACTGCACGTGCCGCTGCGCCAGTTGCAGTACTGGTCCACAGCAAGTGGCAGTTGGGTCAAGGCCAAAGGCCAGCGAACCGTAAGCGTCGGCGCCTCATCTCGCGACCTGCGTGTGGAGCAGAGCATCGACTGAAGCAATTCTCAAACCTGTACCGCGCCACAATTCCATCCAGGCGAAACTGGGGCTTGATTTTGAGTTAGGAGACCGCTCTTGATGGGGTTTACGATGTGAGAGAGCGTTCGGTGGCCGCGAATTGTCACGAAAATACTGCCAATTCGGCGGCAAAGGGGCCGTCAATGACCTCCGATGCGCTTTTCTCGTTGTTCCGCCGCATTAGAGCGCAAGCGGATTCCTGACTGTGTCGAATTTGTAGCGGTCAAAGCACCCTGAAACAATGCAGAACTACAGCTTTCAATGATATGGCCGCAACATATTCAATCGAAAGCAGTTAATTTCACACAATTTCAACAAGTCTCAATATATACCGGATACTGGTTCGGGACCAGGGGGTCGGAGGTTCAAATCCTCTCTCCCCGACCATTAAAATCAATAACTTACACTGATTTATGGCCAGGCAAAACAGCCTGGGGTTCCCAAGAGGGTTCCCACTCCTTGCCAATTCCGCTGTCGGGGAGGCCCTTCAACGGAGTAGCGCTTCCTTTCTTCTCTGCATGTTCCATGTCCGGTTCAGTAAAGACAGCTTCGACCACTCTGCTTACCGCCTCGACGCGTTCGTTCCACCAAGTCTTCGAATAGACATCCAGGGTGATGCTGCCCGTACTGCCGGCGTGCCCCATGTTGTCACGGGCAACCTCGAGACGGGTGCCGTAGCGCCGCATCAGGCTGGCGTGCATGGTGCGGAAGCTCCTAAAGTCGATGGTCTTCGGAAGCCCCAGCTTTTCCACTACCGGTTTCACGTGCCGGTGAAGCAGGTTATGCCGATCAAGCGCCTTACCGGACCTATTGGCAAAGATCAGGTCGTCTGGCTTGCGGAACTTCTTATTCCTTGCCCACATTCGCTGCACCGCCGCCAGAATGACGCCATGCTTGTCGAACGGCACCTCACGCTTGCCGGCTTCCGTCTTGACATCGTCGAACTCATTGTCGTAAACACGTTCGTCCACGACAATGCGATCGCGAAGGATGTCCTTCCACCGAAGCGCAAGAGCTTCACCCGGTCGCATTGATGCGAAGACGATCATCATAATCATCGACTTCGTCGGTTCCTTCGCCGCCTCGATCATCCGGCGAATGTCCGCCAGTGAAAGAAGCACCGTTGGCTTTACCGCCCGCTTTCTCGGCAGCTTCACCCCAACCGCTGGATTCTGGTCAAGCATGCCCCATGTGATGCCCTAATTCAGAGCGGCGCGAAACGTGCCATGAATCGGCCGGATCGACTTCGGGGACAGGCCGGGAGACAACGTGTTGAAGTACTCCTGGATATCCATCATCGTCAGCTTGCGGACTTTACTGCTGCCGAATTCAGGCAGCAGATAAGTCTTGAAGTTCTCCTCGTACTGTTTGCGCGTGGAGTTCTTCAGGTGTGGCCACGTCAGTTCCTGGCACTTGGTGTAGACAGCCTGCACAGTTTCCTCGTCGCTTGCAAAAAGGTGTGGTTGGTTGTTCCGCTTGTTGACTCGCTCCATGAACTGGTAGCCGAGCCGCTGTGCCTCGCGTTGACCAGGCACTCGGCTCTTCGCCCAGGACTTCGTTCGTCTCTGACGCGGGGTTCGGTTGTAATCCCAATAGAAGAGTTTCCACTTGGACCCAAGATCCTGCATCTGGGCCCGCTGATAACGTTCCTGCTGCACCACGGTCCTCCTTCCGTGGTGCTTCAATCGCGGTCTCTTTGTAGCATCAAAGGCCGTCACTGCACAACCTCCGAGCCCGCGAGGAACCGGTGGATGACTGCTGGGCGGAATCGCACGTATCGGCCCAGGCGGAGCACGCCGGGGATTTCATCGGCGTTGGCGTACACCCAGGATTCGGGAACCTTCAAGAGCTCTGCAACCCGCACCGCTTCGAAGAGTGGATCAAGGCTGCCGAGCCATTGCTGGATACTCTGGCTGCAGAATCGGAAGTACGAGCCGAGCCTCTGGAAACCGGGAATTTCGCTAGCGTGAGAGCGCACCCAGTCGGCTGTCATCACAAGAATTTGGGCAAGATCCCTGTCTGAAAGCAGGGGCAGAAACACCGGGACTGGCATCTCTGCAAGTTGGATCTGATGTTGCGTCAAAGGATTCCTCCGTTACGAGGGGGCCGGTTCAACCGGTGCTCGTTTCGGAGGTCGAGCGATTCTCACCTTGGTGGCTGTGGGATGGCGTTGGTCGTCGAGTTGCATTGTTCCTCCGTCTCATGGTTTGAAAGCCCTGATGAGCCTTTTGTCACACTGTCTGTCGTATGCTGTTGTGATTCGTAGCCGCACTTCGATGATGAATTTCGTGGTGCGCCACTCATTGTTCTAGAGATGGGTGGCGCGGCATTGGATGCTATTAGGCTGCCGGAACCAGACAAGTGGTCGGCTCGTCGCACGCAAGCTCAAGCGCTCGTTGGCGAACCTGGATATCTGCAATCCCGGCGGAAACCCAGAGCGCAAGCTGCCGTGCAAACCCAGCAAAAATGCCTATTTCAGAAGGATCGGGTTGAGCTGGCCGCCGCATGCGAACAGTTTTGTCTGCAGGCGGAAGCTGCCAAGTCCCTTCCGCCACGGAAAGGAACAGGCGCGTTTTCTCGATGACCTGCTCTCGATCAGCAACAGCAACACCGTTTTCGTCAAGCCACTTTGTAATAGCTCGGCTGTGCTGCTGAGCCTCCGATTCTCGCTCGAAGGCAATCGCCTCGCGGTGCAGGGCGGTGCGGCGAGTCCCCGTCGCCCTGGCGCGGCGCACAATGGCCCGCGCTCAGCTCGCCTCGGCGAGCGAGCACACGGTCTTCGAGCGGAGCCTGACCGACTTGGAGAAGATGGGTCAACAACGACGGTGAGCAGTTCAGAAATGAAGCGAGCTTCCGGAGGCTCACGCCTGACTGGTGATTGGACTTGATCGCCTGAGCGCGATCAAGATCGTCGAGAGTGTGCCAGCGGGACCACAGATCAGCGAGAGCGAGACTTGTGTCGGCCATGGCTAGACCCCTACCTGGACACGGTGGGCTGCCCGAAATGCCTTCAAGGTGTCCAACTCGTAGCGGACTGCGCCGGCCGGTCCGTACTGTATATAGTCCGGACCCTGGTTGCGCTGTCGCCATTTCTTCAGAGTCTCGGGACGCAGTCCAAGGAACGCAGCCGCGCCGCGCTCATCAAAAACAGGATTGTCGTCGTAGGTCGAAATCGGCGGTCGTTCAACGGTCAAGTAAATAGCTGGAACCTGAGTGCACCGCGGAGCGGAGGACCCAGTCGGCAGCGACGCCTTTGGGTCCATTGCCGGACGGGAAGATGGAATTGAGGATGGAAGTTGCGGTTGAATTGCTGCAGGAGGGTTAGTGCGCGGACGAAGCAGAGGGTTCTGGTCGCGGAATTGAGTGGCAGTAGGCATATGGCCTCTTTGGCCGGTTGGATTTGGGGAAGGCCAGCAAGCTTGCCTTCCCCTCCGGTAAGGTGGGGGCTGGGTCAGTCATCAAAATACGGCGTTCCTCGCTTTCGTTCATATTTCTATTTCTCCTTTGTTGTCCCTTTGCCGGTTTAGGGAGCCTCTGATCAGGTCCTGATATTTTCCGCGTTGAAGGTTGGAGGCTGCTTTCCTGGAGAGATTCCGTATCCCGACGGCGATTTCAAGGGTAAATGCGGTTTGCGCGTCCACGTTTTGCGT
>Ga0224553_1000543_pt1 | contig 16137 bp, 15 predicted proteins | sample 714S21014metaG_FD_179897 | JGI IMG/M metagenome (GOLD analysis project Ga0224553, IMG submission 179897) | Peat soil microbial communities from Stordalen Mire, Sweden - 717 S2 10-14 | ecosystem: Environmental > Terrestrial > Soil > Wetlands > Peat | place: Sweden: Norrbotten County, Stordalen... | reverse complement strand
GTGAGTAGCTCACTGGTTCTTTTTGTCGCCGCCGGGCTCCTCGCGGCCCTTGCGGCCGCTTTCGTTTGCACCTCCGAGCAGGCCCAGTTACTTTCGTGATGCCGGTTCGCGAAAGATGCCCTTTTCCGCGCGCGTGCCTGGTTGACGAAAATGTAAGCTCCATCTCAGAATTCCCTGAGATGGTCCCTGTATTTCTTGAGTCTTGTATATTGCCGAGGATTTGTTCGGGGGCAGATCGCCGGATACCTATAAACAGGGCACAAAACGCTGAACTCCGTCTCTCTGCCGCGCGAGGATCCCAAACGCCACCACAGAAATTGAGGCGGCATACCCAGCAGCTTGTAAACAGCGTCCGTTATGGCGCGTAACACCGGGATTCCGCCGATAACCGTTGCGCGCCCGCCTACGACGGCCCGCGCAACACCCTGAATCTGTCCAAATCCGTTGCGCACCTGCACGAGACAAGATGCGCAACACTCCCGCCCGGTTCTCGCGGCAAGGGTCGGATCTTGTCTGGGGTTTGGTGAAATCACCGAATTCTCCCAGCGTTCCTATACTAGAAAGCGGTGAGGGGTACTGCATCCCTCAGAAAGGCCCTCACCTATGTCTACTGCCGTCTCCTCCGTTGCCATTTCTGACCTTCAGTCCAAGTGGTACACCCTTCACGACCTTGATCGCGCCGCTGCTGTCCTCGCCCTCAACAAGTCCGGAATATCGGTTCGTGGCCTTGCAGATCGTCTCCACTTAAGTGAGTCCCTGCTCCGCCGTCTCCTGTGCGCCCTTCAAGCGCTGCCGGAGGACCGCTATCTCGCCCGGAAAGGCAAGATCAGTACCAACGAACTTGTCCGCCGTTCCAGAGCGGCGGGAATTCGCCGCTCCAGCATGCACCGCGAGGCTCAAGAGTTCGAACGCGCACAGGCTGCCTGCCAGGGATGCAGGACAATCTGTGACTGGCTGGCGGATGAGGGAATCTCGTCGTCGTACGGCGAGCAGATCGTCGATGAAACCTGGCGCCAGATCGCGATGGCTGAGTGGACCGGTAAACTTCCCCACCATCTGGTCCCGCCCGATATGCCGGCCGAGGAGATTATTCAACGCTGCAAACCACCGGAGACTGCCATCGAAGAGTTTTCCTTCCCGGCCTTCTATGCCCTTTGGCTCGCACGATGGGCCCATTGCGCCTTCACCGACGCTTGGGTACGCGATACAGCCCTTGACCTCGCCCTCAACGAGCAGTTCAAGAGGTAAACCCTGACAGGGTTGTATTGGACACTAAGACTTCCCACCAGCGAGATACTGTGAAATTCCCCCGAACCGCTTGCCCTCCGCCACATCTGTGTGCGGAATATGTGCATTGCTTCCGCATTCGTATTTTTTCTGGGGCTCCCGGACCCTGCGGCGTTTCACAGGACGAATCCTGCCAAACCTCCAGATTGTCGAAGATCCCGTCCGAACCAGCACGGCCATCCTGCAGCAGCTTCCCAATTGGTCGGTTCCACGCGTCCCCGCGTCTCCTTCGAACAGTCCACGAGGTCATTCCCTGGCATCGACCGGTATGTTCGCGAGAAAAGTGCAGGGCCTGCAGATGGCTCGTGGATCTTCAGCGATCCTCGTCGCACAGAACTGAACCCACTCTGCACTATAATCTGCGCAGAAAGGTGGAGTCCTGATGATCTCGAGACGGAATATTCTGAAGTTGCTGGGCACCCTTCCGGCGGCCGGGTACCTCACCACCAACCATGTATGGGCAGAAACAGCAAGCGAGAGACTTCCCAAACGGTTACTGGGGCGGACCGGCAGATGGGTGACGCCCCTCGCTCTTGGCGGGCAAGCATCGCTCTAGTGGACCGCTCCAGGGATCGACGCCCCGGACATTATTGTGCGTGCTGTCCAATTGGGACTGAACTATCTGGACTCGGCCAATATCTATGGACCGAGCCAGATGAATTATGGAGAGGCATTTCGGCGTATCCATCTGGCGCCAGGAGCCCCGGATTACAACGCTCCGCTTCGCGAGAGCCTTTATATCGCGACGAAAACCCGCGAACGGTTCGCGCTCGGTCCATCCAGTCCGTCAGCCACCTCGCCGGGCGCAACGGCTATAACCGATATCAAGCGCTCGCTTACGCAGATGTTCGGCGACGGGAAGGGATACATCCCCGACGGCGCGTATCTGGACGCCATTCAGATGCACGCCATCTCCACGATGGAGGAAGTCGATCAGCTCTATTTGGGCATGGCGGAGCGCGGCTCCAAGATGCCGGACCGCATCGGAGCCTTCCCGGCCCTTCTCGACTATCGCGACGGTACCAACTACACCGGCCTGAATCCCGAGAACAACCACTACGTCCGCCACATTGGAGCGACGGGACACCTCAGTTCTCCCGTGCTGATGGAGATGCTGCGCCGCGACACGGGCAACAACCTGGATACCCTGCTGGTTGCTTTAAATGCGAACGATACGCTCTATACCTCGCATCAATTCAATGTTCTGCAACTGGCCGTGGGACGCGGCATGGGAGTGATCGCCATGAAACTCTTTGGCGACGGAACGTTTTATGGAAAGGACCCGCATTTTTCCAAGGTCCCCGCGGACGTCGTCCGGACAGTTGGCAAGCCCAATGCCGCCCGGTATCAGGATCTTGTACGCTATTCCCTCTCCATTCCGGGGGTGTCGTGCGCCGTGACGGGTATCGGAACGATCGATCGGGAAAAGCCGGAGAACGATCAGCTCGTATCCAATCTGGCGGCCGCGACCCAAGATCTCGCCTCCCCCGCTGAACGGCAGCGCATCGAGCGCGAGATGGCGCAACGCTATGGAGCTACGACCAATTACTTCCAGCTAAAGGCGTCCGGCCTCATCCAGCCTACAGAGGTTAAGGTCGACAAGGTGAATGGCGGTGATCAGGTTACCGTTCGCTGGAATACCGCAATCGCAGGAGCACGGCCGCTGAGCTCCTACGAAATCCGGAGCAGCGACCGTTTGCTGCTCTCGGTTCCGTACCGTCCGCAGCTCACGCCGGACCTGCTGTGGGCAACTCTTCCCGCCTCTGCAGCAGGTAGCGGCAACATCACCGTCATCGCCAAAGAAGCCTGAGTCGGCGTAGAGGATTACCGGAAACAGGTTGGGCCCTTAAGAGAGCCGCGAGAGGAGAAGAGAAATCGCTCCGTCTCGAAGCTTCACTGCACCACTTCTGATTCAGAAAGTTCGGCTATCCGTTGATTACAAGGCCCTGCGGCGTTTTCCGGGACCGATCCAAACGCCGTTCCATAAAGCACGCTGAATAAGTGCATTGGGCTGATATCGCGAATCGAGCGTCGTCCGAACTAGACAGCTCTAATCGGTGCCTGCGGTAGCCTCAGCGTGCGCTCTGGGAGCATTTCTTCTCAATTGTGCTCGAGTTGGAACAGTTTTATGCCACAGTTGAGTGGAACGGGCGCATCGCTCAAAGAGTATCTGCTGAAGGAATTCGATCAACTCATTCAAAAGCGCGGCTATCCGCTCTGAAGTATTGCCCAAACAATTGACTGGCAGCGAGAAGCGAAGACGGCGATAATAGTAAAACCTAAGTGGCCCCTGGAGAAAACGATGCGCGCTCCCGAATCTGAAGAAGAACACATCGCCGAGAGGTCCGGGCAAGGCCGAACACGAGTGGAATTGGAGAAAACCCTGGCCGAGGCGAGGTCATCGGAGGCATGGCTTCGCAAGATTATCGACACGATTCCCACGCAGGCATACTGCAATCTGCCCGATGGCACAAACGAGTTTTCGAACAAACGTTGGCAGGACTATACGGGTCTGACCTCTGAAGAGTCGAGCGGATGGGGATGGCAAGCTGCGTTTCATCCGCAAGACTTGCCGAGGACCATGGATATATGGAGGGCGCTCCTGGCCACGGGCGAACCCGGTGATAATCAGGCGCGTCTTCGCCACCATGATGGAGTGTATCGTTGGTTTCTCTTTCGTTGCGAGCCGCTGCACGATGAGACGGGCAAGATCGTCAGGTGGTACGGAATCGCCACCGACATCGACGATCTCAAGCGAACCGAAGAGAAACTGCGAGACGAGCGGCATGAGCTTCGTCAAATTACCGACGCCATTGCGCAGCCCATTGTTGTAGTGGACCCGGGCGGCGCCATGCTCTACGCCAATCAGGCCACACTCGACTATACCGGTCTGGCTGCCAAAGATTTGTACTCGCCGAACTTTCGCCAACTGATGTTTCATCCCGACGACGTAGCGCGCTTGCAGCAACAGCGAAAGGCCGCACTTGAAATTGGCGCCCCATTTGAATTGGAACAACGGGCACTGAGGAAGGACGGGCAATATCGTTGGTTCCTGATTCGCTATAACCCTTTCCGTGATGAGCAAGGGCATCTCATCCGTTGGTACGTTACGGGAACCGACATAGAGGACCTTAAGCATGCGGAGTCTTTGTTGGAAGCGGAACGCGACCGCTTGCGCTTGCTGCTCGATGTTCAGGAGGCACTCGTAGCCAACTTGGATCTGCCAGGTCTTTTTGCGTCGTTAGTAGCAAGACTGCGAGATGTCACCGGCTGCGATCTGATTGGTCTCTCGCTACCCGATCCAACGAAAGGTCAACTTCGGCAGCGTATGGTGAACTATCGCGAAAGTCGTGGCGCGCTCAAGGAAGGAATGGCAGTTCCACTTCACGGATCCGCTTCGGGAAAGGCCTTTCGAACAAGGGAGCTGGTGTACATGGACGGCTCTCAAGGGGACCAGCCAGACCCAGAGATTTACGACACACCGGAAGGCAAGCGCTTCTATCAGCTACTTCTAACAGAAGGCGTTCCAAGTGGATATTTCTTGCCGTTGGTCCACAAGGGCGAGGCAATTGCTGTCCTTCAGCTCACAAAATACGCCGGAGGCAAATTCAAAACACAACAAGCCGACTTCTTGAAGACATTGGCCGGCCAACTGTCTATCGCAGTTGCCAACGCTCTCGAACATGATGCGATTGTTGCTTCGCGCGACCAATTAGCTCGCGAGCGGATCTATCTGAGGGAAGAGATCGAACGGAATTCGATGTTTGAGGAAATCGTGGGCTCCTCTGATGCATTGCGCCGAGCCTTGGTGCAAGTTTCGAAAGTGGCTCCCACCGATTCCACCGTGCTGATCCTGGGAGAGACCGGAACTGGAAAGGAGTTGCTGGCCCGCGCGATTCATAATCGCTCCCGCCGTTCAAAGAAAGCTTTTATTCAAGTGAACTGCGCAGCAATTCCCCAGTCGCTCATCGCGTCCGAACTGTTCGGGCATGAAAAAGGATCGTTCACAGGAGCGCTTCAACGCCGCGTGGGCCGCTTTGAATTGGCCGACGGAGGTACCATTTTCCTCGACGAAGTAGGCGAGCTTCCGCAAGAGACACAGATCGCGCTACTGCGCGTTTTACAAGAACGTGAATTTGAACGAGTTGGCGGGAGCCAAACCATTGCGGTGGACGTACGAGTGATAGCGGCGACAAACAGAGATCTCGATGCCGCAATAGCCGATGGCGCGTTCCGTCAGGATCTTTTCTATCGACTTAATGTCTTTCCGATTCGAGTGCCGCCTTTGCGCGAACGTATTGGGGATATCTCTTTGTTGGTCGGATATCTGATCGATCGTTACGCGCAGAAGGCGGGAAAGAAAATTCGGCCTGTAGATAAGCAGACCATGGATCTTTTCCGCGCGTACGAATGGCCAGGCAATATACGGGAGTTGCAGAACGTAGTTGAGCGCGCGGTAATTCTCTGTGAAGGTGAGACGTTTTCGGTGGACGAAGCCTGGCTTACGCGAGCGACTCCAAGGTCAGCCGCGAAAACTGTCCCGCTGGTTGCCGATCTCGTGGAACGAGAAAAGGAAATGATCGAGAAGGCGCTGCGGGACTCCAAGGGCGTAATCGGCGGTCCCAGCGGCGCGGCTTCCAAGCTCGGAATTCCCCGGCAGACGCTTGAATCAAAGATAAGAAAATTAGGAATTAATCGGTATCGCTACAAGACCTCTTGATCGCCGGCTCACTCCCAATCTTCATCCCTGAGTGTTTCAAGCGGCGCCAGCTGTGCGTTCGCTCAGACTGGGTACGGCCGAACGACGCGATTTGCGTCGGCACGCCGAAACTCGACGACCTCAAGCCGATATTTCAGCGAACGCCGAATTGTCGGCTCTCACTTCCTACCGCAAGCCTCGTTTAATCAGCGAGTTATAGATGGCATCCTTCGTGCTTCCCTCACTGTCGTAGACCTCTGACAACATGACGCTGAAAATCGAGAGCATTTCAGACAGTAACGGCACAACAATCAGGCTGATTGGTCGAATGCAAGAGGAGCACCTGGATGACTTGAAGGCGGAGATTGAAAAAGGCAGTGCGAAGATTGCATTGGACCTGGAGCAACTCAGTTTGGTGGACGTCAAGGCGGTTCGCTTTCTAGCCCAGTGCGAAAACGATGGAATCTGTATGGTCCTCTGTTCGCCTTACATCAGGGACTGGATCGATAAAGAGGCGCATCTGGAGGGGTAAGTTCGGCGGAGAGCAGTTCTGAAAATAGCAGGATTGCATTTCACGGCCGCTCGTAGTGCCCTGATCAAGAATCAGCAACTGAGGATGGCGCTCATCGAAATGAATACGAGAGAACCGGGGGACCGCGATGGCCGTAACGTATAAGCCGATTGAAGCAATCCGACGGGGAGCAACGGGAATCAGAATGCAGCAGGACTCAGCCCTTCCTGAGCCCCTTCATGGCATGATCGAAGATTTCGTCGATATACGCGTCAGACAACGGGCCAGTACCCATCTGAAGACGGTAATAGATGGGGGCATAAAGGACGTCGATCATTGCGTCAGGATCCGTATCGGCCTGCAGAAAGCCATTCTTGATACCATGCTGAAAAAAGGCAATGGCCATCTTTCTTCTGGGCATCGTCCACCTTTCGCGAAGGGCAGAGGCGAGTTCAGGATCGAATTGCGCCTCCGCGAGCAGCGCACGAATAAGCACTCCGTCCTTTCCTCGGAACGCCTTCGCCATGGTACGCATTTGGAGCCGAATGCTTTCCGTGTAGGTTTTAGCGGGCAGGAAAAGAGTGCCCGGGTCCACGCGCGCTATGAACGCATCCATAACGATCGCAGCCTTGTTGGGCCAACGGCGGTAGATGGTCATGCGCCCAACGCCGGCCCTTCCGGCGATGGCGTCCATGCTCAGAGCTTTGAAGCCGCTCTCAAGCACCAGGTCAACCGCGGCCTTCAAGATCGCTTGCTGAATCCGAGGGCTTCTTGGACGCCCTCCGCGAGTCCCATGCGTTCCTGTTTGATTTTCTTCCGATTCCACAACGCTCCTCAAAAAATGTGAAGGCCCCTGAATCCAAAATGATACATCCTGTATCAAAAGAAGCGACATAGATACGATACAGATCGTATCTGCACGGTGACACTCAATTTGTCCAACACACCGAGACAGATGCACTCTCGGCCAACCACAAGGAGAAACGCGATGTCAAAGAAACTTGAAGGGAAATTCGCACTCGTTACCGGCGGTTCGCGTGGTATTGGGGCCGCCATCGCAAAGCGCCTGGCCTCAGATGGAGCGAGCATCGCCATCACGTATGCCAAAGACGCCACTTCGGCCTCTGCCGTCGTCAATGCAATTGAAGGCGCTGGCGGAAAGGCCATCGCCATCCAGGCCGATTCAGTCGATGCCGAAGCAATCAAGGGTGCGGTTGCAAAGACCGTCGCGGCCTTTGGCTCGCTCGACATTCTTGTGAACAATGCCGGAACGGCCATTCCCAAGGCCTTTGAGGAGGCGACGCTCGAAGAGTTCGATCATGTCCTTAACCTCAACGTTCGCGCTGTATTTGTCACAACGCAAGCGGCGCTAAAGCACATGAACAACGGCGGCCGGATCATAAATATTGGCTCCTGCGTCGGCGAGCGCATGATGACTCCTGGGCTCGCTGCCTACTCGGCCACCAAAGGCGCCGTCAAGATGTTCACCCAGGGATTGTCCCGGGAAGTCGGTGGCCGCGCCATTACGGTCAACACCATCCAGCCTGGTCCGATCGACACCGATCTCAATCCCGCCTCGGGCGATTGGGCAGCGCCGCAGAAGGCCAACACAGCGCTCAACCGTTATGGGACTGTGGACGAAGTGGCCGCCCTTGTGGCCTTCGTAGCCAGTCCGGAGGGCGCCTACATTACCGGAGCGAATCTGACGGTGGACGGCGGGACCAACGCCTGAGCCGACGCACATAACGTCCACCTGTGAATCTTGGCAATGTGATTCCGTAGGACAGTTAAGGCCGTTTCCATTGCGCGATTGTGGCATGATCAGCGCGCAGTACAAATCAACGCAGTGCACATCAAGTGGAGAGTGTCCGATGGCTAATGTGGTGAAGAAACACAGCATCTCTTTCGAGCTAGCACGGAAAATGGTTGATAAAGCCGTGGCGAAAGCCACAGAACTTGGTGTCAGCGAGAACGTAGTGATTCTCGATGATGGGGGCAATCTCAAGGCCTTTGGCCGAATGGATGGGGCACCGCTCCCTACCATCGAGATGGCGCAGAATAAGGCCTATACAGCTCTATTCGGCATCTCCACCCAGGAGTTTTTCGACTTCATCAAGGACGACCCGTCACTCTTGGCCGGCATCCCCACGCTTTCGCGTATGGCGGCGTGGGGTGGCGGGTTTCCCATCAAGTTCAATGGAGAAGTTATCGGGGCGATCCGTGTGAGCGGAGCGCCCGCGGTGCAGAACGACGTCGATGTCGCGAGCGCAGCCCTAGCGCTCGTAGCCGATGCGGTGTCTGCGGACTGAGTTGGTAACCCGAGCCGGCGGATACATCGCTGGGAAGAGCGGCATTTGAGGATTGACGGCCAAACCGGTCGTCGATCCATACGAAGAAGGACTGGACAATGAGCCCCTATACTGCGACGACGGTTCCGACTCAGTTCGTTGAGTCCAATGGCATACGCTTCGCTTACCGGCGGTGGGGCAGGCGAAGCGGTTTGCCCCTCGTTTTTAACCAGCACTTCACCGGCAATCTCGATAACTGGGACCCCGCCGTTCTCGATGGCCTGACTCCAGAGCGCGAAGTCATCCTCTTCAATAATGCCGGCGTAGCAAGTTCTACCGGTGAGGTGTCGTCGACATTCGCAGGCATGGCGAAGAATGCAGAGGCATTCATCGATGCTCTCGACCTCAAGCAAATCGACCTGCTCGGGTTTTCCATCGGTGGCATGGTTGCGCAGCAGATCGTGGTGGACCGACCGGAGCTGGTTCGCAAGCTCATCCTGATTGGAACCGCCCCGCGCAACCATGACGCGGGCGATGGTCAAGGCCACATTACCCCGGAGACCGCGGCCATCTTCGGCGCCGCCTATAACCCGCCGGAGAATCTCTGGCTCAAGGTCTTCTTTACCGATTCCGAAGCCAGCCAGGCCGCCGGACGCGCATTTCTCAAGCGCTATCTATCACGTACAGAGGACCGCGACGCTCCCATTAGTGAAAAGGTGGTCCCGGCGCAGATTGCAGCCGTTGGTGAATGGGGGGCACAGCCCGGTGAGCGTTTTGCCTATCTCAAGAACATCCACCATCCGACTTTGGTCGTCAGCGGAAATCACGATGTCATCGTCTACACCGTCAACTCCCTTCATCTCGTCCAGAACATGCCCAACGCAAGGCTGATTCTTTATCCGGATTCGAACCACGGCTCTTGGTATCAGAATCGCGAGGATTTTGTCTTCGAGGCTAATCGTTTTCTCGATAGCTAAGGCTGGCAGCCGCAACATCAACGCTGCATTCGTCCAAACACGTCCACGCGCACTTCCAAAGGATTCCAACAATGAAAATGACGGGCAATACAATTTTCATCACAGGCGGGGGCTCCGGGATTGGCCGAGGCCTCGCAGAGGCATTCCATAAGCGCGGAAACAAGGTCATCATATCGGGCCGCAGGAAAAACGCTTTGGAGGAAACGACAAAAGCAAACGCTGGAATGGCATCGATCGAACTTGATGTTGAGAATCTTGCGAGCATAAAGGCGGCTGCGAGGTACCTGACTGCAACGTATTCGGACTTGAATGTCCTCATCAATAACGCCGGGATCATGCTGCTCGATACGGCTGGCGATGCGCAGGACGATGCACAACTCGTTGCCACCGTGACGACGAATCTGATCGGACCGCTCCGTCTGACGTCCGCTCTGATCGACCATCTGAAGGCACAGTCGTCGGCAACGATCGTCTACAACACTTCAGTTCTGGCATTTGTGCCAATGGCCGCCACCTCTGTATATTCCGCCACCAAGGCGGCGCTTCACTCCTATGTTCTGTCTCAGCGATTCAAGCTGCGGAACTCCTCAGTGAAGGTCTTAGAACTGGCTCCCCCATGGGTCAGAACCGACCTGATGAACAGCCGTGAAGCTGAAGCGGCGATGCCGCTTGATGAATTTATCGAGGAGGCAATAGCGCAGTTGGAAGCGGGCGCAGAGGAGATCCTTGTAGGCAATGCGGCGCAGCTTCGTTCCAATCCCGGGCCCCACGAGGGTGCCTTCGTGACGCAATTCAATGCTTCTCTACCTTTCTGAACTCTGGGCGTACTGCCCGTCTCAGGGCCATGCTCAGCCGTTGAGTGCGAATGGAGTTACTGCGCGAACTAGGGAGGATCGATATGACGGAGAGAAAAGCACGCAGCGTACGCATTTATCAATTCGGCGGCCCCGAGGTATTGCGCGTCGAGGATGCCGTGGTGGGCGCACCTGGCTCGGGTGGAGTTCGATTGGAGATCCGTGCCATTGGTCTCAACCGTACCGAGATCACGCTCCGATCTGGACGATCTCCGGCGAAGCCACCCCTGCCGGCGTCTATTGGTTGGGAAGCTGCGGGCGTGATCGACGAGGTGGGACCGGGCGTGGAGGGTTGGCGTCCAGGCGATCGGGTTGCACTTGTTCCCGCATACAGTGCGGCACAGTACGCGCTTTACTCAAACGTCGCTAACGTGCCGGCACGCTCTCTGGTTGCAATTCAGAACGGCCAGACGTTCGAACAGGCCGCGGCAACCTGGGCGGCGTTTGGTACAGCCTGGGCTGGTTTGATCTCAGTTGGCGATTTGAAGAAGGGGCAGGCCGTGCTGATCTCTGCCGCTTCGAGCAGTGTCGGGCTCGCAGCTATTCAAACCGCCATTCGAGTAGGGGCGCGACCGATTGCCCTGACTCGCAGATCTGTGAAGTCAGACGAACTGCGATCACACGGAGCGATGGCAGTTCTAGCCACCGAAGAAGTCGATGTTGTGCAGCAGGTCAAGGAGCTTACCGGCGGCAAGGGAGCTGAACTCGTCTTCGATGCAGTGGGCGGATCCGGCTTCGCGAAGCTGGCTGAGGCATCTGCAAATGGAAGCACATTGATTTTATACGGAGCCTTGAGTGTTGAACCCACAGTGGTGCCTCCATTTCAAATCTTCGGCCGCGATCTCACCATCCGCGGGTTCGCCTTTCCGACCGTCGCACGCAATGATGAGCGTTTGGCAGCAGCGAAACAGTTTGTGAGCGAGGGCATCGCAAGCCATTCACTGGTACCGACAATAGCTCGGACGTTCCCGTTCAACGAGATTGCGGAGGCACACCGCTTCCTCGAATCCGGGACGCAGGTTGGAAAGATTGTCGTGTCGGTTTGATGCGCCTTCATAAGGAGCCTGATTCATGCCTTCAAATTCAAAGCCGCGGCCGCTCTTTACCCCCATTCGCATGGGCAAGTTGGAATTGCTTAACAGGATCGTCATGGCTCCGCTCACCCGTATGCGAGCGAACAATCCTGGACACACGCCTACTGAACTCCACGTAGAGTATTATGCGCAACGCGCCTCTGCCGGCCTCATCATCGGAGAATGCACCGAGGTCAGTCCCGATGGCTACGGCTGGGCTGATAGTCCCGGCATTTGGAGCCGAGAACAGGTACGGGAATGGCGAGTGGTGACCGAAGCAGTTCATCGGAGAGGTGGGATGATGTATGCGCAGCTCTGGCACACCGGGGCGATGTCCCATCCGGACTTCTTTGGCGGAGATCTGCCGATGTCCGCTTCGGATGTGAATCCTGAGCAGGAGAGTGTCACGCCTTCAGGCAGAAAGCCGACGGTTGCGCCTCGGCCCATGTGCAAGGCTGACATTTGCCAGACTGTAGCTGACTTTGGCAATGCGGCCGGCAATGCAATGAAAGCGGGATTCGATGGAGTGCAGATTCAGGCCAACTACCTTTATCTCATCGCACAATTCCTGAATAGCGCAACCAATCATCGTTCGGATGAATACGGGGGATCGACCGAAAACCGCGCCCGCCTGCTCTTCGAAATCACCGAATCAGTCCTCGAACATGTCGAGCCAGGCCGCGTCGGCATCAAGATTGGCCCGATGCATTTGTCAGGACCGTTTGCCTCCAATGCCTATACTCTTCCCGACATGGAGTATGTCATCGGAAGGCTGAGCTGCTACGGCCTCGCGCATCTGCTGCTGATGGGAGCAACGACGGACTTCACCGGAAGTTTGCTGCAAGATCTGGCTGGCGATGGTATGTTTCGACACTTCAGGCCGCTCTATAACGGGCACATCATCGCAAACGTCGAGATGACTCAGGAACGTGGAAACCGTCTGATTGAGGAGGGATTGGCGGACTCTATCGCATTTGGCCGGCCGTATATTGCAAATCCAGATCTACCGGAGCGCTTCTTCTTTGACTCTCCTCTTGCCGAGATCAATTGGCCAACGGTGTATGCATCCGGGCCAAGAGGGTATGTCGATTATCCCGCCGGCGTGGAGCTGACAGTAGGCACAATTTCTTAGACGACACACTTAGGATATTGCGCCGTGGCATCCTTTCATGATCGAGGCACGGCGAATGGAACGCAGTACATCGCAACGCGCAATCGAGCAACTCGGGGAGATGACAACATGGCCACTCTTACAGATAAAACAGCGCTCGTAACCGGGGCATCGCGCGGCATTGGTCGCGCGACGGCGGAGGCCTTATCGAATGCAGGTGCGCACGTCATCGTTCACTACGGCCGTGCTGCGACAGAGGCCAACACGGTAGTCGAAGAGATTCGAGCGGCAGGCGGTTGCGCGGATGCCGCGCAAGCGGACCTGTCGATTCCCGAGGGAGCCGCAACGCTTGCGAAGCAGGTTCGCGCAATTGTCGGCGAACACTTGGATATTTTTGTGTCAAACGCCGGCATCTCTAAAGCTGCCTCGATCGAGGATCACACAATAGAGGATTTCGACAAACTGTTCGCCACGAATGTGCGCAGCCCCTTCTTTCTGGTGAAGGAGCTACTGCCGCTCTTCGGCGAGGGATCGAACATCGTTCTGGTCTCGTCTCTTGCGGCGCGTGTTACACCAGGCAATCCAGGACAGCCGGGCACACCATCCCTTCCCGCCTATGCGGCCACAAAGGGAGCGATTGAAACCCTCGTGAAGCATTGGGCGGCGACGCTTGGGCGGCGCGGAATCCGCGTGAATGCTGTTGCTCCAGGCGTGATCGAAACGGACATGTCCAACTTCACGAAGACTGAAGCGGGCCGCGGGTTTGCGCTCTCCATGCAGGCGCTCAAGCGTATCGGACAGCCGTCCGACGTGGCGGATGTGATCACATTTCTTGTGTCCGACGGCGCCCGATGGATCACAGGAGCCAGCATTCCGGTTGATGGTGGGTCCAAGCTCTGAGCCGAACTCAAAAACCGAACAGTTATCGAAAGAGAGTCAACGATGACAAAAGAAGTGAGAACTCCGGGTCCGGACCATCCGATCTCAATTACTAATGCTGGCACGAGGGTGCGTGTCAGAGTGAAAGACCGGGTCATTGCCGAATCGTCTCACGCCCTTCGATTGGAAGAAAAGGGGTATCCGCCCGTCTACTACATCCCGCGCGATGACGTGGATATGTCGTTGCTCGCTCGCACTGCTCACTATACTTATTGCCCGTACAAGGGCGATTGCACTTACTACAGCATTCCCATGGGTGGCGCAAAATCGGAGTTCGCTGTCTGGACATACGAAGAACCGTATGAGGCAGTCGCCAGAATCAAGGATTATTTGGCGTTCTATCCCGCACGAGTCGATGCCATCGAAGTGATCTCCTGAACACATTCATGCTTGCTGCAGACCTCTCTACCCATTGACTTCCGAGGAACCTCTTATGCTCCTTCTACCAATTCGACTGCTGTTCATCTGGACCTTGGTTGCAGCCCTTGCGCAGCAAGCTTACGCGACTACGGTTACCATCCATACCGAGGACGCGCGGGCAATCCTCCTTGACCTGCAGAACCGGTCGCTAAACCACGAAGATGCAATGAAGATTGCGCAGATGCATGGCAATCAGGCAGTCCTCCAGAAGCTTCACGAGTTCAAGATCACCTCGACGACTGAGGATTTTGCCAATGCTCTCTATGCCACAGCGCATGGTCAGCCGATTACGAAGGAGAACGAAAAGGACATTCTTTTTGAGATTGAAGAGCCCAAGATCCCCCAACTCCTCGCATTTCTCCAGGAAATCGATGCGAGTCCAAAAGCATTTCAACAAAGGATTGAGCAGCGCATCTCCCTGTTCGTACCACCTAATAGCGACATTCATCTAGAGGGTTACGTCGTCGCCGCTGGGGACGGCGGTGGTTACGCGTTCGGAGGGACAGAGTTCTTCCTCGACATCGGCATCGTAGACGACATTGTCGTTGCGCAAGAGACGACGACGCATGAGTTGTATCACGCAGTGCAAGGGGCGCTCGCCGCTGACCGTGAACTGAAGATCGATAACCCCCAAGGGCATGCGCAACAGGCCTGTATCGCCTCCGGCCACCTCTTCAACAGCCTCTATGAGGAAGCCTCCGCCATGTACGTTGGCGATCTTTCTCTTCTGCCAAAGTCACACTCGCCTGCGGCAACGCGAACGTTGACTGACCTCAACGACGGCCAGAAACACATTCAAAACAGCGTGACATTATTGGAGATGTCCTTCATCGGGCTGAATGCCTCCAAGCCAGTGCCATACGATGAGATGTATGCCGTCGATTTCCTCGGCCATGGGGTGGTCTACAACATCGCATACGTGATGGCGGAGGCCATCGTAGCGCAGGACGGCCCTCAAGGCCTCGCAGCATTCCTCAAACAGCCCACGTACAAGTTCGTTTTGCGTTATATCCAGCTTCCTGCTTATGGGATGGACAAGGACCATCCGAAACTGGGACCGAACACGATTGATGCAGTCAATCAGCTGGCAAACGGCTGCAAATGAGAGACCCAGAATCGGGGCTCAGCCAGCTTGCTGGAGTCTACATAGTTCACGATCCGCCGGCTCGACAAGGGAGCCTAAGCGCAAACATAAAAGGAGAATGTTATGCCGAAGACTACGCCCGAACAGAACAAGACAATCGTCCTTGAAGCATTCGAAACGCTCTTCAACAAGCGCGACTATGACGCAGCGGAACGCTATTGGTCGCCCAACTATATCCAGCACAGCGCGCACATTGAGCCTGGGCGTGAGGGCCTTTTCAACCTCACCAAAAGGATACCCTCAACTTTGAGATATGAAGCAGGAACCATTGTTGCAGATGGGAACTTCGTCATTGTGCATGGCCGGTTTTCCGGGTTCGGATCGCCGGTCAACTGGATTGCGGCGGACATTCTTCGCATTGAAGATGGCATCCTAGTGGAGCATTGGGACGTCATTCAAGATGAAGCAACCGAGGAGCAATCCAAGAGCAAGGCTCCGATGTTCGGCAGCACCTTTCCAACATATCTGTGAGCCGGTCACTTTAGCCGGCCCAGCACGCAGCGACCAACCCTCTATCCCATTGGGTTCGTCTCCGTTAGACTGCCGCGGCTTCGGAAGTTTCGAGAGGTTCGGACCGTTCGGTTGATGCTAAATCGCCGAGGCGCTCATCCAGGAATTAAAGGAACGTTGAGTACTGCAAAGTCGGCATGGCGACCCGAATCCGCAGCCCGTCCTCAGGTGAGAATCGCAGTCGCAAACGGCGTTTGAACTAAGTCGCTGGCGCGACGGACGCTGCGGCATGGGCGTTCCCCGGGCATTGTTGGCTGTGTAAGCCTCTGGTCACAGGAGGTTTACCATGACCCATCTTCGGCAGCGCATGCTGGATGAGCTCCA
>Ga0224553_1000542_pt1 | contig 16145 bp, 14 predicted proteins | sample 714S21014metaG_FD_179897 | JGI IMG/M metagenome (GOLD analysis project Ga0224553, IMG submission 179897) | Peat soil microbial communities from Stordalen Mire, Sweden - 717 S2 10-14 | ecosystem: Environmental > Terrestrial > Soil > Wetlands > Peat | place: Sweden: Norrbotten County, Stordalen... | reverse complement strand
CCAGCACGGCCCAGCCATGGCCGGGTGAGCCGGTCATGCGACCCAGCGTGAAAGTGAGCCCCGCCGGAATCACCAGGATCAGGAACATTTCAAAGAAGTTGATGAGCGGCGTGGGGTTCTCGAAGGGATGGGCGCTGTTGGCGTTGAAGAATCCGCCGCCGTTGGTGCCCATTTCCTTGATGACTTCCTGCGAGGCAACAGGGCCCTGCGCGATCGTCTGCGTTTGGCCTTCCAGCGTATGCGCCGAGGTGTATGCGTGCAGGTTCTGCGGTACGCCCTGTGCAACCATCAGCAGAGCGCCGATGATGGAGGCCGGCAACAGCACATAGAGCAGAGAGCGCGTCGTATCCACCCAGAAGTTGCCTATGGTGGTCGAGCTGGTCCGCTTGATGGCGCGGATCAGCGCCACGGCCACCGCGATGCCCATCGCCGCCGAGAGGAAGTTGTGATACGCGAGGCCGGCCATCTGGGTGAGATAGCTCATCGTGGTCTCGGGCGTATACGACTGCCAATTGGTGTTGGTGATAAAGCTGGCAGCGGTGTTCCAGGCAAGGTCCGGCCCTACGTTGGCGAGTCCCTGCGGATTCCAGGGGAGCCAGAGCTGCAACCGCTCGAATCCGTATGTGACCACCAGGCTTACGGCGGAGATGCCCAGCACCGAATAAGCATATTCGCGCCAGTTCATCTCCTTGTCGGCATGGATGCCGCATAGCTTGTAGATGAGCCGTTCGATGGGACGAAGGACCGAATCCAGCCAGGTGCGCTCTCCCTCCAATACGCGGGCAAGATAGATGCCCACCGGACGAACGCTTGCCAGCAGAATCGCGGAGAATATGGCAAATTGAAACCAACCGTTTGCGGACATGTTAGAACTTCTCCGGGAAAAGCAGGGTGGTGATGAGGTAGCCAAACAGCAAAACAGACAGAATCAGCGCAAACACGGTGACGATATCCATGGGTTACCTCAACTTCTGGCAAGCCTTGACGTAGAGAAACGCCAGGCCGAAGAAAACTACTGTGAACAGCAACATCGTTACATCTTGCATAGCAGGTCTCACTTTTTTCATCCGGTAAACTCCATCGGGCGCTGCCGCTTCCGATGAGGTTTGGTGTCATGCGTCACCGCTAACTGAGTGGTATGCGGCGTGTTGCCCAATGCAGAGTCTTGTCCGCAAAGCCATCTGTCCGAAAGTCTCAGCTCCACCAACGTCGTGAATGTGGGGGTTGGCCCTGCGACTTAGCTCTTCTTTCCTGATTGAGATCACGCTGAGTGCCGACCAAGAAAAAGATCATGAATGCAACACCAACTACGCAAAACCCGCATAATACGACCTTTTCAACCACAGCGCACCTTCCAGACAGGCTGTCCAGCACCAGCCTGCACAATAGGAAGGTTATGGCTCCATCTCTAATAAAGTCCTGAAAGGTGCCTAAATTATTCCTAAAGGGATTGGCTCAGATTGGTATGGGCGCGAGGCGGTTCGTAAGCGCGAATTGCCAATGAAGGGGCAGGAGCTAGGTTTTGCTGGGGGGCAACTGAAATCTGTACCCGAACCATGGCTCTGTGAGGATATAGCGCGGCTTGGATGGGTCAGGCTCGATCTTCTTGCGAAGCTGGTTGACGAGAACGTGCAAATATTCGGCTTCGCCGCCATAGTCTGGCCCCCATATAGTTTGAAGTATCTTTGCATGGGGAATTGCAACATTTGGGTTCGCGACCAAATAGTTCAGAACCTCAAATTGCTTGGGAGTCAGGCGCACGTCGCGGCCTTGAATGGAAACGTGATGACTATCGAGATTTACTTCGATTTCATCGAACGCAACAACGTTTGGTCCCTGACGCGGCGCCATGGGGGAACGCCGCAGGTTGGCTCGAAGACGTGCGAGCAGTTCAGGCATACTGAACGGCTTTGTGATGTAGTCATCCGCGCCTGCGTCTAAAGCCTCAATCTTCTCCGGTTCGGTCTTTCGAACGGTAAGCATGATGATCCCAATATCAGAATGCTCCCGAATAGCGCGGCAGGCTTCGATTCCGCCCATACCAGGCATATTGCGATCCAAAATAACCAGGTCATAGCGCTCGTCGCGCAGCTTCTCAAGTGCCGCTTCGCCACTTCTGACATCGCTGATGATGTATCCCTGCTTGGTTAATGCAGCCTTCATCACTCGCCGAAGCTGCGGATCATCATCGACAACTAGGATCTTCGCCGTCTTCATGACAACTGGACCTCATGAAACGCATGTAACGTGAACGAGAATTGGGCGCCGCCTTCTGGAGTGTTCTGCAACCGCAACTTTCCATGATGTGCCCCAACGATGTCGCGCGCAATGCTCAGCCCCATTCCTGTCCCGGCCACCGATTCCTGCGTCTGCTTTCCACGATAGAAACGCTGGAAAACCGCCTCAACTTCGTCTGAAGGGATACCAGGGCCGTAATCACGGACGGACACTGTAATTGTGTCCTCAATCTGGCTTGCCGAAATTGCGATCGTCGTCTCAGGAGGGGAATACTTGACGGCATTGCCCAGCAACTGCCGCAGGGCCAAGCCGATCATATCCGGATCGGCATCGACATTTGAAATGTCTTCCTGAATCTTGACCTCCAGCGGCCGGCCGTCCAACAGATTCTTCATGCGATGCAGAGAAGAGCCAATGAGATCCGACACAGACACTTGACGGCGCCGTATCTGAGGTTTGCCAGACTCGATCCGCGCCATATCCGTAGTCTCATTGATCATTTCACCCAACCTGTCCGTCTCTTCCTCCACAACGGCAAGGAACTCGTCTTCCTCAAGGTCGTGACTATATTCGGAACGTACGGTAGTTATGGAGCTCTTGATGGAAGTGAGAGGGGTGAGAAAATCGTGCGCGAGCGCATCGAGAAGGGTACTACGAAGCTGCTCATTTCGGCGAGCCACTTCAAGTCTCCCAAGAGCGCTCTGTTGGCTTGCATGCTCGATTGCGGTTGCGACTAGATTCGCAATCGCTTGCACGGCAGGTTCAGATAATGAAGGGCCGATTGCGCCGAGACTGCCCAGCATTCTCCCTCCAAGCGCGACCGGGGCAACTATTACTTCGACGCCGGCGGGAGTAGACGCCTTTCGAGAAACGAACCATGCCGTTTCCCCAATGGCAACGGAGCGCAGCATATTTTGCTCGATCCTCTGATCCTCAAGTCCAGCGAAATGAATCACTCCAGTCTGCCTGTCGCAAAAGGCAACTGCAAAGAAGCCCGACTGAGTCCTGACGCTGGCCGCTACCTGGGGCCCAAGCTCGCTTGTGTTATCGATCAGCATCAGCGAAAGGCTGAGCTGATAGAGACGTTCTACTTCGATCCTGCGAGCCTGAGCTTCCGCTGCGCGGTTCCGAACACTCGCCGAGAGTTTGCTCGCGGTGATTGCTGTCACCATAAAGACAAACAGCGCCACCCAGTTTTGCGGATCTGCAATAGTAAGGGACAGGATCGGTGGAAGGAAGTAGTAGTTGAGACAAAGCATCGCTGCTACAGACGTCACGAACGATTCCGTCAAGCCCCAGCGGGCAGCGACGACGAGCACTGCGAGTACATAGGCAAAGCCCACAATCAGGGCATTGACATTCAAAACAGAGAAGGCAATCCAGGTGATTGCCGCGACGAGCACAAGGCAGGCGAGAACCCGCAGCATGTGAATGCCAACCTGCTGCACGGATATGGACTTCGAGAGGTTCATTTCCCAGAATACTTCGAAGTTGATTCTAGCCTACGTCTCCTTCTTCTGCTAAATGCTGCGCGTATTGCACCGCACTGGAGTGATTTTGCTGGCCGGTCCTCCACATGCCTTCCGAGGAATCCTGAATTTACGCAAACAGCCCTTACCGCTCGGCACTCCGTATGAGGCCATCTGCTTAACCCGGTTTTCCGTTCCTTTGCGCCCGGAATGCCATCATTCACAGCCCCAGGTTGTCATTGACGGCGACGGCGATTTCCTGCTCGGAGCCGAGGTAGCGTTCAGTTGTTTGGATGGAGGCGTGGCCGAGCAGGAACTTGATCTGCTCCAGGTCGCCGCCGTTCTTGCGGCAGAGTTTCGCGCAGGTGCGGCGCAGATCATGGGCGCCGAAACGCTCGATCCCGATGGCTTTCGCCGATTGCTCGACCACGCTCCACACTGCCCAATCGCTCAATTCCTCTCCCACGACACGCCCTTTTTTGGATACCGGCCGGAGCAGCCGTCCGGCACTATGACCGGCGGCAGTCGTCCAGGTGTCCATCAGGATCTTGACCCACATGGGGATGGCCACTGTGCGAATGCGGCCACCTTTGCCGCGGAGATCGGCGATCACCCAGCGGCCCTCGCGCTGCTGAATATCCTCTATGGTGAGCGCGGCCAGCTCGGCCCGGCGCAGTGCGCAGCCCACCAACAAAGCCAGAATCGCCGCATCGCGCTTGCCCTTGAGGGTCGTGCGGTCCGGAACGGTGAGCAGTTCCTTGGCCTGTTCGCGGGTTAACCAGTTGCCCAGGCGGGTTCCCTGCTGAGGGATGCTGGGAATGTCGGCCATCCGCGCGGCCTGCTCTCCATTGAGTATGCCGTTGCGCTTCGCCTCTCCGATCAGCTTGCGCACCGCGGAAAGCCGGACATTGATGGTCGAGGGGCTCAGCTTGCGATCGAGCATGGCCGCGCGATACTCCATCAGAAGATCGCGGGAGAGCGGCTGGCGCCGCTCCGCGCTGAGGGCGAACAGCTCATCGAGCGCCTTGGCATAGTTGCGCCGCGTGTGCGGTGAGACCACCGCCTTGAGAACCATCTGACACAGAGCGATGATGCCGGCGTTTGGCTCTGGGGAAGAAACGGCAAGCGCAACGCTCTCCATTAGGTTTCCTCACGGTCCCGCTGCTGTTTCATCTCTTTGCGCAACTTGGTGACGACGCCTTGCAGATCCTCGACAGTTGGCAGCTCGTCCCGCACCGGGCTGGGGAGTTCGCGCGTCACGCGGTAGGTGGAGATGCCGATAGGCTTGTTGACATCGCGGAGTGCATATTCGACCACGGCACTTGTCCGGCCTTCGCAGAGCAGAAGACCCAGAGTCGGGCCATCCTGCGGAGTGCGGATCAGATCGTCCGCAGCGGAAAGATAGAAGTTGAGTTTGCCTGCATATTCAGGCTTGAAGCGTTTTGTTTTCAACTCGATAACAAAGTAGCTATGCAGCCGGAGATGGTAGAAAAGCAGATCGATGTAAAAGGTCTCGTCGCCGACCGTGATTGGCACCTGGCTGCCCACAAAAGCGAAACCCCGACCGAGTTCGAGAATGAGGTCGCGCAGATGGATGAGCAGGCCGCGCTCAAGTTCCCGTTCCTGGAACGAATCGGCCAGTGTGAGGAAGTCGAAGTTGTACGGGTCTTTGAGAATCTGCTCGGCCAGATCGGAGCCGGGCGGGGGGAGCGTTCGCTGGAAATTGGTCAGCGCCTTCCCTTCCCTCTCGTGCAGCCGGCCGGAAATCTGGAGAACAAGAATATTTTGGCTCCAGCCGTATTCGAGCGCGGCGCGCAGATACCATTCACGGGTCGGACGGTCCTTGATCCGGTCCAGCACTCGCAGATTGTGGCCCCAGGGCAATTTTGCAATGAGCTGTTGCAAAATCTCCGTCTCGGGCCAGGCCTCGGCCAGCGAACGCATATAACGAAGATTGCGCGGACTGAAGCCCTCGACGCCGGGAAACTCGTTCTGCAGATCGTGGGCCAGCCGGTCCACGATCTTGCCGCCCCAGCCCTGGCGCCCGAATCGTTCGCTGATGTCTTTGCCGATCGACCAATAGAGCAAGACCAGTTCATGGCTGACCGCTTGGGCGGCGCGGACCTGGGCGGCGCGGATGCGGGTTTTCAACTCCTGGAGGAGTTCGAGGTAGCCGGCGGGTGTTTGAAGAGCGTTTGTCATCTCGATACGCAGTTTATCAGGCGCGGGCGGTATTTGCAACGACAACTGACATTGTCGTAGGTAATAAAAAGAGCCGCAACTTCATTCCAAATGAACATTACTGCGCACTTGCGCAATAATAACCTAGCCTTGAAAATCTCTCCAGACGGTCGTTTTTGCTGGGAAAGACTCCCACGGCCGGGAAAGGAACAGGCTCATGGCGCGTCCGGTTTCGTGGCTTCCCCGCCTCCCTGCCCTGGCGCGCGCTGTCGGCGAATCTGTACGCTCACACTACGCCTGCTCCGATCTCGAACGGCTCTTCGAGGTTCAGCCCCGCTCCGCCCAGATGCTGATGAGCCTCCTGCCCACCGTCCGCATCGGGAGAAGCCTGCTGGTCGAACGCGAGGTTTTGGCCGGCTTGCTCGCCCGGCTGGCCGCCGCGGACGATCCCGGCCGCGAGCTCGGGTCGATGCGGGCCGAAGCCAAGCCACCCATTGTCCGGCGCAAGCTGCGCGAGCTGGTGCAGCGAGATTTGGCCGCCGGCGAGAGTTCCCTTCCCCCTCATGTCCACCTCGAACCGGGCGCGCTGACGGTGAGGTTTACGACGGTCGAAGAGCTGGCCGCGGCGCTCTGGCGCCTGGCCATCCTCCTCGATGAGGATCTAGACGGCTTCGCTCTCCGCTATGAACTCGTTCCAGAGGCACGCGTCGAATCGGCAGAGGCAGCGGCGGAGCGGGCCGACGCCACCTATCTTCGAGAGTGGCTGGCATCCCAAAGAGCTGTGAGTCGATCCTCATGATTTGCTGTAACTTTCCGCGGATCCAGCAGGGGTGCCCGCACCTTTCCCAAGACCGGAGATCAGAAAGTCCTCCCAACTCATACTCGCGACACCGTGCCTGCGGGCAATCTCCTCATCCCCGGACGCGGAGATCACCAGCGGCGTGAACGCCGGGTATCGGCGGCAGAACTCTAGCAGACCGCGAAGGGCTAAGCTATCGAAGCGTCCCGTCTTGACCTCCACCGCCCACTTCCCCCAACTCCCATCGAATACAGCATCGACCTCCAGCGGTTCCTCGCGCCAGTACATTACTTGCTGGCTCTGGTTGATAGCGAAGGCCAGACAGGCATTTTCTACCCAGAAACCGAAGCGCGCCGGCTCGCGAACGGGATCGGGAGCGCCATCGGGGTGCATGGCCGACAGCAGGGCGTTATTCAGCGTCACCAGCTTCGGCGGAGAGGCCCGGCGCCTGAGAACCTGTGCCGAGTACTTCTCCAGGGGTGCAATTAGATAGGCGTCTTCGAGCAGCGCCAGATAAGTGGCGACCGTTTCCAGGGCGCCACTGTCCTGAAGCTGCCCTTGCAGTTTTTGCAGCGAGACGATCTGAGCGGGCGATCCGGCGGCGATGGCAAATACCTGGCGCAGCAACGCCGGACGCCGCACCGCTCCCTGTGCCAGCACATCCCGGCCAATCGCCGGCTCGATAATGGCGTCTCGTACGTAGGCGCGCCATCGCGCGGGATCGCTTTCGAATAGTTGGGCGCCGGGATAGGAGCCGAAGCGAACTAGATCGAGGGCGGCCTCGCGGGGCGCGAGATGAAAAGCCGCGGCGAGCGAGGCGGCAGGCCAATGACTCAGGGTGAGCCGCTCGAATCGTCCCGCCAGACTCTCCCGCGAACCTCGGGCTACGCGAAGGGCCGAGGAGCCGGTTGCCACCACATGGATGGGAATCTTGCGCCGGCGGGCGCGGTCCCAGTGGCTCTTGAGCCGTCCTGCCCAATCGGAAAGATGATGCACCTCGTCCAGGAGCAGAGCGGTTGTGCCCCGCTGCGCTCTCGTTTCCGCCTCCGCCCAACTGCGCTCCCAGAACCCCGGAAGCGCCGCGTCCGGGTCATCGCCGGCGACGTATACGGCCTGATCGCCAAAATGGGCCGCAATCTCCAGAAGCAGCGTGGTCTTTCCTACTTGCCGCGGCCCGGTGAGAAGCTGGATGCGGGCCGGCGCCGGTTCACCGAGCCTCGCGAGCAGCAATTCGCGGCAGGAAGCGTAGGCATTCTGAATCTCAGCCATAGTCTAATAATTATTCGACTATTTCAGAGAACCTGTCAACACCGGCCAGTCAGGAAGCGTAGCCTCCAGATAACGAATCGCTTTGCAGCGAAGACGAGGAAGCGGCTAGGCGCGATTCGATCGACGGAGCAGGTTCCCAATGCCCGCGCCACCCTCTCGGTGGAAGACTAGCGATCTACGATAACACTTATCGCAACGATATTGCGATACTCCCCTGCTATGCCCCCACCTGGTCGAGGAGCTGGCGGAGCGCGTCGTGATATGTCAACTTGAGCTGGTCGGCATAGGAGACGAAGCGGTTGTATTGGCTTTCAGGAAGCCGGATGGCTAAATGTCGAGTGGGTTCGGTGATGGCAATTCGCCGGCGCCGCGGGCGATTGACAGTCTGCTCGCGGCTCACAAACCCATGAGCTGCTGCCGCTGCGTCCACCTCGCGCAGCGCCAGCGGTGACGGCCTCGTTCCGCTGGGAAATGCGGAAAGCCGTTGAGTCAAAGCAGCTTGAGCGTCGGCCTGGGGCGTCACCGGATCGTCTGACATGAGTCCGAATTTACTGCTCACGGTGCTCCTCCTTGGGGGTTGGCTGGAGTTCTTCGACAAGTTCTGTCGCGAAATCGTGGATGTTTCGGTAGGCCGCATCCAGGTTGCCCACCTTGATCCCACTGTCTTTGAGTTCCGTCAATGTCAGCCGTTCCACAAAGACCGCCTTGTACGCAAGCCTCTCGGCTATGGATGTGCGAAAGCGAGGGATGCCGGCCGCCGTTATCTCCGCCTCAAGCTGCCTCTGCACGGATGAAACGGGAGCTCCGGGCGCCGGGGTGCGGGTGAGGAGGACCTTGTAAGGGATCCTCCGATTCCCGTCATAGCGTTGGACTACCTTCTCCTCGTCGCGGATTGCGCGGATTGCTTTTCCGGCTTGCCTGACATCGACGGCACTGGCCTGTAGGGGCACAATCACAAAATCGGAGATCGCAATCGCGCGGGACACCAGAAGGCTTGCAGTACCCTCAAGATCGATGATGACGAACTGATGGTCCAGGCGCTCCACGTGCGCCATCAGGTTGGACTCCTTGACCCCGCCTATTACCTCCAGCGTAGACGCCGTCTTGCCTTTCTCCTTCCAATCGAGGATGGGCTGATTCGGGTCGGCATCGAGTACGCAGACCCTTGCTCCGCGTTCGGCCAGGTACGTGGCGAGAAGAAGCGCCGTTGTGGATTTTCCGGAGCCTCCTTTCGGGTTGCTCATCGCAATAATCGGCATGATCCCCTCTTCCTCTTCAGCAGCCAAGCCAAGGCTTGCTGGTTTGGTACTACTTTATCGCTCATACGTCGCTGCAATATCGTTGCGATAATAAAGAACGTAACGATATCGTTGCGCTATGCTTATCGCGGTGTATTCAAAATACTTAACACATCCAGAACCCGCATTGAAGCCGCGATATTCTTGCAACATTGCTATATTACCATATCGCTCGTTGACTGCAATCTTTGACGCAGCGATATTGTTTACTGCATATATACATACTCCTTATATGCTCATTCGGCGCTCCTTGCGCCTTTCCTTGCCGCTTGCATATCGCAGTTCTCCCCACAGGAACGCTCTCCATGTCGCACCGACATCGCTTATCGCTCCCATATCGCGGCGACAATTTTGGCACCTCGTCAGGCGAGGCGGCCTCGCTAAGCATTCGGTCGTCGCGGACCCGATCCCGCACCAGCTCGCGACGCATCCAAGAGCGAGCCGTCCTGAAGTTCCTGCTCAAGCACGCCTCTCCGCTGGCCGCTCCTGTCAACATGCAGGCCCGCCTGCAGAAAGGCGGGCGTCCGGCATTCCATTGAACTACTGCGGTACCGAAGTCGCCAAGACAACTCTTGAGAACCCGTCCGATCAGCAGACCGGATCGTCTAAGAGCCGGCCGGTCTCGGGATTGTGGCTCGCGAATAACTCCTCATCCGACCGGGAATAAACACCCGGAACCATTCCAGTAAACAGGGAAGGGAACTGCGACACATTGCGGATCCTGTCGCCGGCGCCCCAGTCTCCCCCGCACTGCGTGAATCTCTCCCGCACTCCCGTACTTGATTGGCAGAATACGCCTGAACCCGCTGATTATTCTCGCCTTACGCATTTCGCTGCCAGCCGACCACGGTACGAACCTTATTGCGAGCGCCAAAAACCCGTACCTCATTGGCAGTATTTCTCCTATCCCATTGAACTAACGAGCCTTACGCACTCTAATGCCACACAGGTACGGGCACAACCAGCCTTTCAACCGCATATTCCCGTACTTGCTTGGCAGAACTATTCTTATCTTATTGGTTATCCACCTCTTACAAGCCGGAACCCGGTCGATTCTCTCGCCGCCGCACTGATACAAAGCCTCGACTCCGTACCTGGTTGGCAGACACACCCCTAAGCACTTCCTTTTCATGCACATCCGTCCCAGCTTCGTCCCCGTAAACGGCGACCCACCACTACCTAGTCGCTCCCGTACTTCGTTGGCAGCAGACTGTCTATCCTATTGATTCTAAAGATGATCTACACATGAAACCCGATCTACTCCGCACCCTCACGACCGGTGCCCTCTGCCAAAACGACCTCAACTGCCGATTTCCGGGGCGCTCCGCCCGGAGCCCAGCGTCTACTAGCTCTTTCGATCCAATACTTCCCCGACACACCCGACCGCATAAACACCGTCCACGCCGTTGACATCCATCCATCAGCCAACCTACACTTTTTCGCTCCCGTCCACATGATCGCCAAGCGGCATTCAACCGGCACCATGAATCCAGAAAACGGAAAAGCGCATATCGTCGCAGCCTAGTCCACTATCCACCTTATTCTAAGTGGCTTATCTATCAACAAAGCCCGCGTAGGCGAACAAACCTGACCCCACCGGCCTCCCCACCTCCAAGCCCGCAACCGCGAATCTCATGGTCAAAGCCCGTACCCGATTGGCAAATCTCCCGTACCCCGTTGTCAGATTCCCCGTACCCGATTGGCACCCCTTCCGTACTGCCGTGGAACTCGCTCCGTACCCGCCTGGGAGCACACCCGTACTCCCTTGGCAAATACCCCGTACCTCGTTGGCACTAAATCGCCTTTATCTCACTTATTATGAGTCGGTTGCAAAATACCAATGTGCTTTAGTATTGTTTTCCCTTGTACTTACATTTAACATTCACCATCATCAGCATGAGGCTAGGAAATGTCGCACAAGCTACCCCCTTCAACCCCACAACTCGATCTCATCCCGTTTGCTGATGTTGATCTTATTCGATTCGAAAAGAATCTCTTGCAAATTGGCTTCTTCGCCGCCCAAGACGAACGCAAAGGCCACCCGCCCTTTATACGCCGCATCGAAAACACCGTAAATCGTGACGGCCAGCGCATCAGCGTAGTCATCGAATTCCGGGCAAGCATTGGGCTCCCCTCCACTGCAGACAGAGACAAATTCATGGCGTTCCTGAAGATTGCAGCCGAACAACGCGTGCGCTACGGGCGAATCTCGAACTCGATACGGTTCACCGGCTATCGACTTCTTCAGGAGCTAGGGCTAAACGACTCCGGCCCCAATTACGAAGACCTCAATTCCTGGGGCGAGCGAATGGCGACAACTACGATCACCTCGCGGCAAGTCATTTTCTTCGCATTAAGCAAACGCTATGCGAACAAGACAATCCATGTCTTCGAGAGCTTTCAGCGCGTTGGCAAGCAGTCGGGCAGCGCGAGATCCGAAGAGTTCGAGGTCGTACTGGCGGATTGGTTGCTCGACAATCTCAACACGAACTATGTCATATCCGAAGACTTCGTGGCGTACAGGCAGTTGAAGCGGCCAACAGCGAAGGGCATATTTGGTCCGCTCCATCTGTGGTTCAAGGCAAGTCAAGGCCGGGCCGTCGAAAAGGATTATAGACAGCTCTGTATGCTCCTTGGCATCCAGCCCTACGCATACCTATCAAAGATCAAAAGCACCATGGGAAAGGCGCTTGACGAGCTCGTCGCAGTTGGCTATCTCTCCCGGTGGGACGTTCAGCCCATGTCGTCTAAAGATGGCTATAAGATAGTTCTCTGGCCAGGGGACGATCTGCTTCGCAGCCTTGCCCTGTCAGCCCCGAGGTTAACGGGTGCCACCCCGAATGCCGAATTGCCCGGAAGCATCCCCGAGCAGCCTGCGGAAGCCGAACCAGCCAAGGAACTGACGATGGACGCGCAACAGGCGCTGACAGAACTGCTGGCGCTTGGCATCGCTCCGAATATGGCGCAATCGCTGGTCAAGAAGCACGATCCTGGGATAATTCTAGATGTGACTGAGTACGTCTCCTCCTTGGTGACCACCGATAAGGACGGACGTATCCACAACCCGGCAGGCTTGCTCATCTACTACCTCCATAACGACGTGCCTGTACCCGATGCCTTCATTACTTCCCGGAAGCGCAGCAAAAGCGAGGCAGCGAAACGTCAACAAGCCGAAGAGCGACAGCACGATTTGGATCTTCAAATCGCGTTTGCTTCATGGCGCGACCAGCAGGTCGATGCCGAGATTGCCGCACGCTATCCCGGCCTTGCAGTAAGCCAGAAGATAGCAGAGGTGGTTGCGCAAAGGTCGAAGACCGACAAATACTTCATCCGAGTCAACCCGGCCCAGCGCGAGGTACTGGCACGCCAGATTCTGGTGCGAGAGGTCCGTGAACAAATGGCGTTGCCGCCCTTCGAGGACTGGTGCAAGACACACGCTCAATACGGCCTCTTCGCGGAGTAGACTGCCCACTTTGTGATGGCGTCGGCTTCACCGGGACTATTCTGCCCGGCGGGGTAAGCGTTACGACCCCCTGCAAGTGCCAGAGCGAGCAACGGAGCAGGAATATACTGCTGCGCGCAGGCATACCCGCTCGCTACGAGCACTGTAGCCTCGACAACTTCGACTCCGCCTATCCAGATGCGGATCGATCACTGGCCGCGGCACAGATGCAGGTGCGAGGCTTTGCCGCCAACTACCCACTGGATTCCCGAGGTCTGATTCTGGTGGGATCGATCGGGACAGGGAAGACCCACTTGGCTGTCGGCGCGCTCAAGGTGGTAATCGCCGAACGCGGAGCCCAAGGCCTTTTCTGCGACTATCGAGAGCTGCTGCGTTTGATTCAGAACTCGTACAACCCAGAGGTCTTCACCACGGAACTGGAGATATTGAATCCGGTTATGAACGCCGAGGTTCTGCTGTTGGACGATCTCGGCGCCATTCGACCAACAGAGTGGGTTTGGGACACAGTATCTCTGGTCCTCAACAGCCGCTACAACAGCCTCCGAACCACCATCATCACCACCAACTATCCAGCATTGCCACCTGGCGCCGGCGGCCTCCGCGAAGAAACCCTCGGCGACCGCATCGGTGAACGAATGCGGTCCCGCTTGGCGGAGATGTGCAGGGAAGTCGAGATGCGCGGGCAGGACTTCCGTCAATCATCGGAACGCAACAACAAGAACAGACGCGCCTAAGGAGGGAAGGGAAGTGACCCTACGCGCCGACATTCTCAACCTCCAGCTCCGTCATGAGATCCGGCGACACTGGCCGACTTTCGAGGAGTAATCCTCGAGAGAACCGTTAACATTCAGAATATGGGGTATTTACCTCGCTTATTGCCCGGTTGCTTGCGTTGAGACGCTCGTTTCCGATGGGGGTTGAATTTGGCGAGTCACGCATCGCAACACGGCCAGCAGGAGATTCAGGATAGCGAAAAGATCATCCACGCCGAAGGCGCGGGGCTGTTGATGAAAAGGTAACTGACGGTTAGCCGGTTAACCGCCCGAAAACCGGAAACATCCAATTTTTAGGATCATCTCTGTATGGCGATTTTACAACAAGGCTTGTCATTTCCAACCTCCCCGAAGCTCGACTGGCGATGAAGCGGTACTTTCACCAATCAGGAATGGCGATCCCATTCCAGATAATTCAGACAGTTGGGAATCATCAAACGGCTGATTCCATCCGTACAGGACAGCTTCCAGACGATATGGACCTGGCTCCAGCTCCAGATTGTCGGCAAATGTTTTGGAATCGAAGCTGAAAGAACCGCTCACCGCGTGGCCCGGCTTAAGGAGAACCGCGTCTTTTCTCATCCGTTCGGAGACACTCATCCGGTCAACGGGGTTTGGGCCGAGGCAGGAGCTAGCGTAACCCGGTTCGTAATGCTTGCCCGAGTTATCCTCAAGCCGACTCCAAAGGTGAGGCGGATTACCACATTTTATTTCCCACTGGGTTGCAGGAACGTACAGCGCACCGTTGCTTACGTTTTTGATGGTGTAGTGAATGACGACCTGGTCGCCGATGTTGTAAGCCCTGCGGTCTGTTCGGATACTGAACCGAATATCGTTACCGTGAACAAAATGGCTGCTGCGCTACAGCCGCAGACAGAAGCAGGAAGCCGACCGATAGGACGGTTGCATTAATACGCCAGGATGCTAGCACCATTCTCTCCACAACTATCGATTAAAGCAGGAAAATGCTGAGAAGCTCGTGCCAAATGGGTTCCGGGTGGTTGGTCGCCCAACCGTACAGAACCCCGGTTGGAGCCCGCCAGGGACCTTGCGAAAGCCGAAAACAGGGTTGGAGACGGGTTGCCGGATACATCCGGAATCGTCGCCCAACGACTCCGGTGCGTGCGACTCTCGATCAAAACCCGCGAAAGCTTGCTAGAAGCTTGGGTTCTATTTGCTTGGTTATTCTTACCGACATTCCCCTGAGTTCGCGATGTACATCTGGCGGCCGGGGGCAGTTTCCAATCGGTCAAACTGCAAAGGCCCGATCGGGATACCGTGTGCAGTCACTCCGTAAGGGACGCGACCGCCAATGTAGAACCCATCCTATACAAGCCGTGACCGCCGGGTTGGTCAAAATCGCCCCACGTCCTACACTGCTGTGGGTTTGACGAAAAGCGCGCCATGCCGAACGCGAAAATGACCAGTCTCAGGATGATGGCTCCGTGCAGGAGGCTCGCTGCGCACGCCCTGATGAGCAATTCCGACCAGCTTTCAGCAACCTGATCGTTGGATACTGCTCGATGGAAGGATCTACATCACGCAAGGAAACTTCCCAGGAGAGGTTCTTCCCTGGTCGCAGACACTCAAGGCGCAAGGAAATCTCAATGGATCTCAACTAATTGAAACCCACAACCAAACAGAGGAGAGAATCATGATGAAACCCAGCACGGACGATAAGACAACAGGCAAGTTTCACGAAGTCAAAGGCGCAATCAAGCAGAAGGCCGGCGAGATCACGAAGCACCCCAACCTGGAAGCTGATGGCATTGCTGAAAAGAACGCAGGAAAAGTTCAACACGCCGTCGGTAAGATTGAAAAGGCTGTTGGAGAGTAAGCGCATCACCATCGAACTCAGAAACGAGAAAGGTCAAGAGCGCATGGCGCAATCAGCGTTGGAACAGGTGGGCGTACAGATTGACGAGACAGCGCACAAGGCTTCGCGAGCGGCGTCCGTACTTGCGGATGCCCTTGAGGATGGCGGCGGAGCAGCACGGCGTGTTACAAAACAGGGCAGCCATGCAGCAGCAGGGCTTCTTGCTGAAACAAAAAAGCGAGTACAGCGGCATCCTATTGAAACAGTTGCGGCAGTATTTGCAGCAGGCATTATGGCTGGATCGGCGATCCGCTGGATAATGAAGCGAAGGCAATGCTAGCCAGGGACAGACAATATGAGTGAAGAGGGGCGAAACATTGGTTCCTCTTCACTCGCCATTTCGAGGTGTCAGCCCGTGCGATTGAGAACTAGGTGTATATTGCCGTGACTAGTACCGTCGGCAACCTACGGTTCGTTCCATATATGGCAATAGACTATGGCCAGGCCGCCATTCTCACCCCCTCGGATTATTTCTTTGCCAGGGACGGAATCGCAGCCGAAAGCACCATCAAGCAGGAACGATCATCGTCGCCGACGTTGAGTTCGATCTATTGGACGAACTGCGTGTCAACGGAAGCGTGATTCGCCTCCAGGATCTGATCAAAGACGCCTGCGACAATGTCGTCCATTTCTCCGACTACAAGGCGCAACAGCTTCGGCGCTTTCGGAGAGTGACCCGGGTCTGCTTTCCAGAAGCGACCCACCTGGTCTGTAACCAAGCTTGCCACTGAGTATCTGCGCAGGGCTTTTGGATGATGGTTCATCATGCCCGTTGCCCG
>Ga0224553_1000541_pt1 | contig 16159 bp, 18 predicted proteins | sample 714S21014metaG_FD_179897 | JGI IMG/M metagenome (GOLD analysis project Ga0224553, IMG submission 179897) | Peat soil microbial communities from Stordalen Mire, Sweden - 717 S2 10-14 | ecosystem: Environmental > Terrestrial > Soil > Wetlands > Peat | place: Sweden: Norrbotten County, Stordalen... | reverse complement strand
CGATAGGCGGTCTGGGGGTGGATGCCCTGACGACGTGCCCACTCGGTCAGGTTCACAGAGAACACTTTATCGAATAGGTGTTCGCTCATTATGACTCAGAAATTCGGGAACAGCTCACGACCCTGCCCATTGCGTCGGCGATCTCGACCTTCCAGCCGTGAGGCTCGAACGTGCCGTGAACAAAATAGGCGCCGTTCGTTGACTCAATGACGGCGCTGGCCTGTCTGCCGAAGGATGCGACCTGGCGTGCGAAATGAGCGAGACCGTCCGCGTCCGGCGGCCAACCATCAACCGCGACGGTCTTGCCGTCCCCGCTCAGAGCGTGGCCGTCAAGGCTGGTGGACAGCTCGACCGTAACCGGCGCGCCGCGGAGACGGCACTCGCGCCTCTCCTCGGGTGGCCGCAGCGAGTGAACGGTCACCATTCATCGCGGGCACCGGACGCCGAAGGCGAGGCCCCGAGGAGAGCCTGCCCTTGGTGTCGCTCGCAACCCGATGCGATTTTCTGACCGCTCGCCGTTGGTGTCAGTTAGTTCTGAGGGATGGCGATCCAGTTGATGGCCACGCCGCCCGACGGAGCTTTGAGAGTGCCGCCGGAGTCGTTCACAACTTCAATCGTGAACCCTGTCACCGTCTCGCTGGTGATCACAAGGACCGGCACCGTGGAGTTGTCGCTCCCCCAGTTAGCGGCCTGACTAAACGTGGCGGTGACGCTGTAGTTATCTGGGCTACCCGTGAATGCGGTAATCGAGACGGCGATGCTGTTCGAACCCGCCACGATCGTTGCTCTGCCCGCGTGCCACTGAGTGAAGCTCGGGCCGGCAGGGCCGGCAGAACCCACAGGACCTGCAGGGCCTACAGGACCTGTCGCGCCAGTTACGCCCCTCGCGCCAGTTACGCCCCTCGGGCCCTTCGCACCAGTTACGCCCCTCGGGCCACGCGCACCAGTTGCGCCCCTCGCACCAACTGTCACCTCGAAAGTGCCAGCCGGGCAAGTGGAATACTGCATGATCTTCAGCACGCGCTGCCGGGTTGCACATGCCATGTACGGTGCTGCCGGGGAACTCTTGACTGTTGAACTGCTGCTTGTTACGGCGGCTGCTGTGCCGACAAGGCCGAAGGTCAAACCAGCGGCCAGGCCGATCGACACCAGACGCATCTTCTTGGTCAGAGACTTCATCGCCCTACCTCCATGTACTCGGTGGGCTGGATGCCCGTTGGTACCTGCTCCTCTAGTAAGTCTTCACGTGATGACTTAAACATGTGGCCCCCCTTTTTTTGAGACTGTGCTGAAGAACGTTCCTGTCCGACCCACTTCCTGCGACCCCTGTGCCGTAGCTCTCGGGTAGATGCCGTCGGCGATGACAGCTGTTACCGCCTGCTCCCTTCCTCGTACGAACAGCGGGGCTACCTGACAACAGTGATGGTTTGCTTGGCTGAAGCCGAGCGCCTGAAGTTCTGATTGCCGTTGTAGGTGGCGACCATTTGCCGGTTGCCAGTCCCGAACTGAGTAGGCAGCAGTCTGCACGAGCCGGTGCCCGAGGACAGCCCGATTTGACAGTTCGCACCACTGATCGTGACGGTGCCAGTCGGCCTAATGCCCGGATACTCAGGCGAGACGCTGACCGAGAGTTGCTCGACCTGCTCATCTCGGTAGGTAACCCTCGTCGTAGACAGCTTGAGTCTTGTCGTCGTTGTTGCCGTCGCGATGGTGATGGTCTCTTTCGCCGAAGCCGACCGCCTGAAGCTCGAACTGCCGTTGTAGGTGGCGACCATTTGACGGTTGCCCGCATTGAAGTAAGCAGCCGGCAACGTGCACGAACCGTTGCCCGAGGACAGTGTGATCTGACAGTTCGCACCACTTATCGTGACGGTCCCAGTGGGCGTTGTGCCGGAGTCCTGCGGCGAGACGCTCACCGAGAGCTGCTCGACCTGCTCATCGCCGTACGTGACATTCCCAGCAGATAGCTCGAGACTTGTCTTCGTTGTTGACGTGGTATTCACCGTGCCCACCGAGAAGGCCTGGGCCGGAGTGGAGCTTGAGCTGCCGTAGGTGTAACTGGCATTGGAAGACGACGGGGTGCCGGGGCTGTAGGTGGCGAACACGTCGCTGTAGTAGCCACCGGCTAGCTGATCTGCCGTGAGCGAGCAGGTGGCCGAGGCACTGTGACCGTTTACAAGGGCCAAGGTGGTGCTGCATAGCTTGGTCGAGGAGTTGTAGACCGCGACCGTGCCCTCAGGGTGGCCGTCGCCTGACTGGCCGGTAACCGTGACCGTGAAGATCTCGGAGGCCTCAGAGCCGTAGGTCATCGAGGTCAAAGACATGCCGAGGTCGGTCGTGGTATTCGCCGAGCCCACCGAGAAGGTCTGGACCGGAGTAGAGCTAGAGGTGCCGTAGGTGTAGTTGGCGTTGGAAGACGACGGGGTGCCGGGGCTGTAGGTGGCGAACACGTCGCTGTAGCTGCCGCCGGCAAGCTCGTGGGTCGTGAGCGAGCAGGTCACCGAGGCACTGTGACCGCCGACGGGGATCAAGGTGGCGCCGCACAGCTCGGTTGTCGAGTTGTAGACCGCGACCGTCCCCTCAGGGTGGCCGTCGCCGGACTGGCCGGTGACCGTGACCGTGAAGGTCTCGGAGGTCTCAGAGCCGTAGGCGACCGAGGCCGAAGACAGCCCGAGGCCGGTAGTGGTATTCACCGAGCCCACCGAGAAGGACTGGCCACTGGCGGGGTTCGAGGCGGCGGTGTCGGCGCTCGTCGAAACGCTGAACGAGGTGTTCGCGTAGGTGCCCGCCGCCGGGTTGGTCAGCCCGGTTATCACGACCGAGATCGCACTCGAGTCTCCGACCGCCATCGGGGTGGCGATCGTGACCGTACCCGCGGCGGTCGTCGGGGTCGCGGTGGCTGTGGTGCCGTTCACCTTGTAGGCGGAGGCCGCCGAAGGGAAGGTCGTCGAGGCGGGAGCGTTGATCGTGATGGTCCCGCCTATCGCGAGCGCGCCGCTCGCGCTGGTGGTGAAGCCGACCGTCCAGTTCGCGCTGACAGCGCTGACCGGCGAGGAGGGGCTAAAGGAAACACTTGAGACGACCGAGCCGAAGCTGAGCCCACTGGCGGGCTTCGAGGCGGCGGTGTCGGCGCTCGTCGAAACGCTGAAGGCGGTGTTCGCGTAGGTGCCCGCCGCCGGGTTGGTCACCCCGGTTATCACGACCGAGATCGCACTCGAGTCTCCGACAGCCACCGGGGTGGCGATCGTGACTGTACCCGCGGCCGTAGTCGGGATCGCGGTAACTGTGGTGCCGTTCAGCTTGTAGGCGGAGGCCGCCGAAGGGAAGGTCGTCGAGGCGGGAGCGTTGATCGTGATGGTGCCGCCTATCGCGAGCGCGCCGCTCGCGCTGGTGGTGAAGCCGACCGTCCAGGTAGCGGACCCGGCCCCTTGACGGTCAGAAGGCGCGAAGCTCACCGACCCAACCGAGGAGGCCTGGGGCAGGGCGTGACCCTTCAGCCCAGAGGGTTGCGTTCCAACGTGTGTAGTGGTCCTCGGATTGGCGGCGAACGCTGAGCTCGTGCTCGCCAACAGTGGGAGTGAGATCGCTGCTGCGGCGAGAATTGCGGTCAGGTGGGCGATGTGGGGCTTAGACATCTGATGCTCTCTTTCCCTTCTCTTCGAAGGCGGCTATGACTTCACCACGGCAACCTTCGACATACATGTGCGTCGTTGGGGCGACCGGCATCGCGGCGATACGGTCGAGAATGTCGGCCAATCGCTCAGCCGCCGACGTCTCAGCCACGATGGTCGTCCCTCGCTGCGGGCTACATCTCGGCATCACAGCCGCCCGCCGCGCTGTCGGGTGTGAGCTTGATGGCGACCACGAAAGGCGACCAGCAGTGGATTGGACATTCCCCAAAAGGCCGGGAAGGTGCCAGCATGCGACGCTGAGTACGCTTTGAGCGACGGCACGGGACTTGACACGAGGTCGTTGCCTCCGAATGGCGGCCGATAACTCAGGCCGCCTGCGACGCCCTCGCTGTCGAAGGTAATTCCCACCCTACACCTCACATTGAGCATAGGTTTTGGTGGTCGCGTCGTCGAGCGCTCTGGTGATCGACTGTGGCTATTCGCTGTGGTCAGATGGCGTGGCGGTGTCGTCCTGCCTACCTACCGGTAGTAACGCGTGTTACTACGGGCTCTCCATTTAGCCGGAGTGGTCTGCGAAGGGTGATCACCCTCGGGCCGAGACGCACTACCCGAAATACGTTGCCAAGTTCCAGGCCTGGTTCTCGACTGATGCAGCGTGCCTCGACCACCTTGATTGGCTTGTGATCTTGTCCGCGAGGAGAGGTACGGGCTCCTCCGCGCGACGAACATCGTCCCCGGTCCGTACGAGGTCACCTTCACGCGCCGAGCGACCAAGGAGCAACCGCGCGACTCCGACGAGCTGAAACCTGACTGCAATCAGTCTCCAAGGCTCATCACAGGTCTACGCCTTAACTTGACAGTGCGCCCCCACGGCCAGGTTTGCAAAACCTGATGTCATCCGCCTGATGTCGGAAACGATCGGGCAGGTTAGACCTGGCCCGGCGGGCGCACCAGGCGAGGGAGGAACGATGCCAGTTCCTATGAGTGCCAGGCGAGCCAACTTCCCGGGCTCTGCGCCGGACGTCAACGCGCTCGGTCCACCGCTCAACGACGTCGAGGTCCCTTCGCCGCAAGCCCTTGCACCGTTTGAGAGTTGCGACTCGATTGCTCGTCCAGGGCGGCCAGCGAATGCCGAATGTCAGGGCATGGGACCCGGTTTCTTCTTTCCTGCAAGCAGCGTCGCGCTTGCTCGTGGGGAGCGTGTCTGCGCACGGTGCTCTGTCGCAGCAGAGTGTCTCGTTGCTGCGCTTGAAGACCCGTCGCTTCACGGAATGTGGGCTGGCACGTCCACACGGGAGCGTGAATATCTGAGAAGTGAGGAAGGCTTGGGGTGGGGATGACCCGGCACGGTCCATAAGACTGAGGTACCCAGTCCTTTTTGTTGGTTTGTTAGATCGCGTACGCCTCCCGCCTCACCGGCGACCCTGGTCGGGCGATCCGTGCCAGATCGCTCGATCTGCATCGCTTCGGATGAGACGCTTCCCGGTCTCGATGCGATAACCGATCGACAGATCCGACTCGTCAGCCCACGGTACGCAGCGGTCTCGTGCTGAGGCCTCGAATGGTCGGTGTTTCTCGATCCGACGAGCTGATTTTTCAGCGGGGGCTGATCCGGGTCTGATCGTGAACGTCGATCCGGGAGAGCCGGCATGTGCAGCGCTCCGACAACCAAGTTCGATGGACCCGACCTAAGATCCGCTCCTGGCCTTCCCAAGGTTTGATAGAGGACTCCACACCGCGCTCCGGATCAGTTTGCCAGTGGCCGGCGGTTCACGGCTTGCCCAGAAGCAACGGGGATGCCCCGACTCATGAGGTGCCATTGGCAGTGACATCGATCATGAGAGGCCGGCACCGACCGGGCCGCTTTGCAATGCTCCCGGTCGTAACGATTGCGTTGGCGATCGGGCTCGGCACTGGTTCGTTCTTCGGTGCAACCGATGCGGGCGCCACTTCGCGCCTCAGCACCGTCGCGACCGGTCAATTCGCCAAGACTGCCCGACCCACGAGGCTCACCGGCTCGAAGGCGAGCTCAACGAGAGCCGCTGTGACGGACGATCTCGCCTACGACCTCGCCGAGGCCAACGGCAAGGTCGTCGCAGTTGGCAAGGCCGCCTACTACGGCTCTGCGTTCGGCAAGCACCTGGTCGCTCCTGTCGTCGCCCTCGTCTCCACCCCTGATCACAAGGGTTACTGGTTGATCGGCGCCGACGCCAGCGTGCACCCGTTCGGGGATGCCCGCAACGAAGGTGGTGCCGGGGGCAAGCTGCGGCGGGACCCGGTCGTGGCCGCCGCCGCGACGCCCGACGGTCGCGGGTACTGGCTTGTCACTTCGCGCGGCCAGGTACTGGCCTTCGGCGACGCCGAGAGCTACGGCTCGATCACAAAACCGATGAGGGCCCATGTCGTCGCGATAGTGGCCACCAACGACGGTAGGGGATATTGGATCGCTTGCAGCACCGGAGGCGTCTTCAGCTTCGGCGATGCCAGGTTCTACGGCTCGGCAAAAGCCGGCACCCCCAGTCTCCCGGTCGTCGCCGCTGCGGCGACGACCGACAGCGGCGGCTACTGGCTCGTCGACTCAAACGGGACCGTGTTCAGCTTCGGCGACGCTCTGCTACTGCCGAGGTTCTCGCCGGTGAGAGCCACGTCGCCCGTCGTAGGAATCGCCGTCACCCCCGGCGGAACAGGAGCCTGGATCGCCGAGCGGAACGGCACTGTCCTCAACTTCGGCACCGCGAGCGCTCACGCCCCGATCACCGGCTTGCTGACCGGCTCACACGTCACCTCCATCGCTGCAATATGGGTGCCACCTCCGAGCACTCTCGCCTACGACCTCGCCGAGACCAACGGCAAGGTGGCAGCAATCGGCGGAGCCGCCTACTACGGCTCCAGGTTCGGCAGGCATCTGGTAGCACCCATCGTCTCCATCGTCTCCACCCCTGATCGCAAGGGTTACTGGTTGATCGGCGCCGACGCCAGCGTGTACCCCTTCGGGGACGCCCGCAACGAGGGCGGTGTCGGCGGCAGGCTGCGACAGGACTCGGTCGTCGGCGCAGCGGCGACGCCCGACGGTCGCGGGTACTGGCTTGTCACTTCGCGCGGCCATGTGATGGCCTTCGGTGACGCCGAGAACTACGGCTCGATCACCAAACCGATGAGAGCCCATGTCGTCGCGATAGTGGCCACCGCCGACGGCAAGGGATACTGGATCGCCTCCAGCACCGGAGGAGTCTTCAACTTCGGCGACGCCCTCTTCTACGGCCTGGCGAAGGCCGGCACCCCCGGTCTGCCCATCGTCGCCATGGCAGCGACTCCCGACGACGGCGGCTACTGGCTCGTTGATGCAGACGGGAGCGTTTTCCGCTTCGGTGACGCGCTGCACCTGGCACTGCGGGAGAAGGCCAGGTCGCGCGTCGTGGGTTTCGCGGTCACCCCCGACGGATTAGGAGCCTGGATGGCCGAGCGGAACGGCACCGTACTGAGGCTCGGCACGGCGACCGACCGCGGCTCACTCACGGGCGTGCCGACCACCTCATATGTCGTCTCCATCGCCGCGGTGCTCATGCCGGCGCCCAAGGCTCTCGCCTATGACCTAGCCGAGGCCAACGGCAGGGTCGTGGCAGTCGGTAAGGCCGCCTACTACGGCTCCGCCTTCGGCAAGCACCTGGTCGCGCCCATCATCGACCTGGTGTCCACTCCTGATCGCAAGGGTTACTGGCTGATCGGAGCCGATGCCAGTGTGTACCCGTTCGGGGATGCGGAGAACGAGGGCGGCGCCGGCGGCAAGATGCGCCGGGACCCGGTCGTGGCCGCCGCAACGACTCCGGACGGCGCCGGGTACTGGCTCGTCACCGTTGCCGGCGGCGTCATGGCCTTCGGCGACGCCAGGAACTACGGCTCGATCAGATCACCGATCACGGGCCACGTAGTCGCGATCGTGGCCACCACCGACGGCAAGGGCTATTGGATCGCCTTTAGGGCCGGGCGGGTCTTCAACTTCGGCGACGCCAGGAACTACGGCTCGGCGAGGCCTGGCAACGTCCGACAGCTGATAGTCGCCATGGCGGCGATGCCCGACGGGGGCGGGTACTGGCTCGCCGAGGCAAACGGGAACGTGCTCCGCTTTGGCGACGCGATGCACCTGGCGACGTTCTATCCGGCGACAGTCACGTCGCGCGTCGTGGGTTTCGCGGTCACCCCCGACGGCACGGGAGACTGGATGGCCGAACAGAACGGTACCGTTCTCAGCTTCGGCACCGCCAAGGTCCACGGCTCACTCAAGGGTCGAGCGGCGAGCTCGCCAATCACCTCAATCGCCGCCATGCCAGTCGCGCCCCCCCCGTCGCTCCAGTACCCGCACGGCAGCTTCGGATACGACATCAACTGGCCCCAATGCGCCGCATCAGGGTCGTCTCAGACCGCAGCTCTCCCCGGACCGCCGTCTTATCCTTCGGGGACCATCGACTACACCGTCGCCGTCGTCGGCGTCGATGGATGGGCCGTCGGCAAGTACAACCCGTGCCTGCAGGCTGAGGTCAGATGGGCCGCAAAGGCCCAAGGGACCCGCGGCGCACCGTACGACCTCTACATGTTCCTCAACTCGCCGTCGTCGTACGACACGATCGACCAACAAGGACCCGCGGGGACCTGCTCACAGCTCTCCGCCGCCGCTCAGCCGGGCTGCCTCGCCTACAACTACGGCTACAACGCGGCTCAGGCCGCGGTGGAGTACGCGAACTCCCAAAGTGCGACTTCCCCGGTGTGGTGGCTCGACGTCGAGAACGACATCTGCGGCCAGTACTGGTCGTGCAACCAGGCGTTGAACTCTGCCACGATCCAGGGTGCGATCGACCTCCTCCACGCGCGGAGACTCACAGCCGGGATCTACTCGACGTCGCTCCAGTATCAGGGGATCACCGGCGGCTACGTGCCGTCGGGCCCGCAAGTCCCCATCTGGGTCGCCGGCGCCTACTGGACCTCACCGCCCTATCCGCCGAGCTACGGCTACTACCCTCCCTCAGCGCTCGCACCGTACTGCAGCGCGAAGTACGCGTTCGCCGGCGGCGACACGTGGCTCTTACAGGAAACCCCCGGCCCGAACAACTATCCCTTCGACCCCGACTACGCCTGCTGATGTTGGGTGTGAAGTCTCGGGTGATACGGCATTTACCGGAAGACCTGTTGCCGGTGTCTCAAGGGGACAACGAAGAAGGGCTGCGAAAAGGACCACGCCAGGGTCCGTCGCTGGCTTGGCTTACCTCACGACGGCGTGCCGGTCGAGCTAAGCAAGGCAAGCGGTGTAAGGGTGGGAGGTCGTGTCGCGCGCGTTCGGTCATGCGTCCATCCGCATCACCGCCGACATCTATGGCCATGTGTCGCCGGAGACGAACAGGCAGGTCGCAGACGCCATGTCCAAGGCTTAGCGATGAAGGACTGCCGGCGAGATCGCTACGAGCCGTGTATTCGGCGCAAACCGTGGCCGATCCCGATGAAGCCTCTGGTGATACCAGGGCGCTAGCCCAGCGAGAACGCCCTCCCAGCCCGAGCCCTCTGCTTCGGAGGGGCATTTGTTATGTCAGATGGCATGTCAGAAAATGTAGCCAAGTTGATAGGGCGGGCTCAACCAGTCATCGCAACGAGCTCGACGAGCTTCTCTGATGGTTTCATGAATCCGAGCGACTCGCGCGGAGGGTTGTTGAGGCTCGCGGCGAACCGGGCGAGGTCCTCCGCGCTGTGCACGGAGAGATCGGTCCCCTTCGGCATGTACTGACGCAGTAGCCCCGAAAGTCCTGGTCGACGTGTTGCTTGCGGTCCTTACTGCCCCAACCAGAGCAACTCGTCCGTCGGCGTTGACCTTGCCTTGGCGATGGACACGCCGACCTTGATGGCCCGGTGTGCTTGCTATCGAATACTGGCCTCTTGCCGCGACGGTTCTTGGGTTCAGGATCGGCTGGGGTTGTCGTCAGCTCCGGTAGGCGTCCCGGCGATGGTCGACATCGAGTACGTAGACGAGCTCATCGGACTGCTCGATGCGATAGCGCACCCGGTATTCACCGCGTCGGGCTCTCCATTGGCCTTCGAAAGGCATGCGCAGCGGAGTTCCTACTCGTTCTGGGTTCTCGGCCAACGGGCCGAAGATGAACTCGATGCATGCTGCCGCGGCGGCTTCCGGGAGATGTTCGGCAAGCTGACGGGCGGCTGTCCGAGTCACGACCACCCGGAAGCTCATTCAGGCGTCTCCGGTTTACGTTCGGCAACCAAGGCGCGAACTTCCGACTCGCCTAACACGTCCCACAGGGCAATGTCCTGCTCGGCAAGTGCTATGCGCGCTTGCGCGTCGGCATCACTCAACAACTCCAACGTCGCCTCGATCGATTCGAGGTCCTCTGCGGCCATCAGGACGACGTAGTCTCTGCCGTTCTTGGTGATCTGAACGCGCTCGTGAGTGGCTGCCACCTCTTCGGCGATCTCGGACAGGCGTGCCTTGACCTCAGACAGCGGGAGAATAGTCATAGACTAGTATTCTAGTCCAAGTTGAACCGGCGATAACGGCGCTCCGCTACGGCCGGTCGAGTTGCGCGATCGTCAACACCGGTCTCGCCAATTTTTCAGTTGACCACCCCGAGCCTGCCCCGTCCACCGCAACAGCCGACAGAAAGCCAACATTCGAGCCAACAAATCCGTCTCAGAGCGTCGCACGCAGTTGCACGCCGTTACAGACGACCCGGACGAGCCAGAACGCGACGGCGCGGGACGATCCGACACGAGCTGCGACGGTATTGAGCTACCTGGCAGTCAGGAGGTACGAGGGTTCGAGCCCCTTCGCCTCCACCCGAAGTTCTGGTAGATGACCCTTTATCCGGCCTCTCCACCTGCCATGGGCGCCCTCCGGCAGCCAAGCTGGCAGCCAAGCCGATTGACTTCACAGCGACTCCGCGACCGAACGTTTCGTTATTCAATACTGGAGTGGAGGTTCGGGACTCGGCTCTTAAACACGGCTGCAGTCCAGAAGACGTCCGCCATGCGATCACGTACGTCCTCGTTGCCTTACGACGACCCAGACGACCCCTAAGTGCTCTATCTCGGACCGGACCTGACTGGTGCCATGTTGGAGGTGCTGACTGCTGTGGACGATCAAGGCGAGGAGATCGCGTTCCACGCCATGCCCATATGCCGGAAATACAGAAGCCTCCTTCCATGACCGAACCCCGCAAGGCCTCGAACGGCCAACCTATGTCCGACGAGTTCTGGCGACACGCGGAGGGCAAGGCCGAAGCCGGACTCGATCCGTCCCGACTGCGTCGGCGCGTCGGACGACCCTCACTCGGAGACGAGCCAGCGGGATTGACTGCTGTCCGGCTCCCTTCCGACATCCGCAGGGCTCTCGACGATCGCGCCACCCAAGACAACACGACAGCCAGTGAGATCATTCGCCGCGCCCTCGAGCAGTACCTCGCAAGTTAGAAGTCCAAGTGCCCGGATCGACAGCTCCTTCCGGTCGTGACCCACGGCTGACCTCGGTGCCTAACTCGGCCGCGACGGTGTCAACGTCGTGCACGCGGAAGTGCGCCAAGGTTTTGGGACTCGCGTTGATTCTGTGCTCTGGGAAGAGTCGACCTTGATGCGAGCTCGATTGCCGAACTGGCCGTAAGCGTGAGCAGGCTCGCGGCACGCGGGCTGGGCCACCCGTCCAGCACAGCGGTCGGCCGTCATCCTCCACGTTGACGTCCACGGTCGTGGTGTAACGAGTAACGCTCGCTGAGCAGCTCGCGCACCGAGCTCTTCTCGAGCATCCACCACGCGGTGCAGCCGCCGCGTGATCCTTCAAACAGGTTCCACAACTTGAAAGAAGGAGACACAACGGTGGCTGCAATCAACAGCATGGACCTTGTCGCGCTCGTTCGCGCGCACCTCGAAGAACAGAGCCCGGACGTCCTGCGTGCGCTCGTGAAGACTTTCGCTGAGGCGGTGATGTCTGCCGAAGCCCAGGTGCTCTGCGGAGCCGAATACGGCGAGGTCTCCCCCGACCGGTCGAACTCGCGAAACGGTTATCACGCCTGGGAGTTCAATAGCAGCCTGGTCGGCCCGTCGAGATCGTGCTGACACGACGCCCGCTACCGCAGCACCCCGATGACACCTCCCCCCACGCCAGCCAAGAGGATCCCGACGAGCGCCACCCTCGCCGCCCGCGAGCCGGGAGGGGGCACCTTGAAGACCCAGATCCCGATGCTGGCGTTCACGAGCAGGCTGAGCTGGCCGATGGTGAAGCCGACTCCGGTACCGACCCGGGAAACGAGACCGAGCAGGGCGAGGTTGCCGACCCCAAACAGCACGCCCGCCCCGAGCTGGAGCGCCGTCACTCGTGCCGGCAGTCTTATCCGCTCCCGCGCCGGCAGAGCGAGCGCGGCTCCAGCGAGGAAGATACCGATTGCGAGCGGGAAGTTGCCGACCTGAGAGGGCACTCGCGCCCACTGGGCGGGTACGAAGTAGCTCCCCCACAGCACCCCGGCGATTCCCGCCCACAAGAGCCCGCTCCGGAATGAGGTCCCCACCACTGTCCCGGTGCGTTCGGCGTTCTGCGACCGCACGATCAAGAGCACCCCGACCAGGATCAGCACGAGCGCAGCGACGAGAAGCGTGAGACGGCGGTCGCCGAAGTGGTCGAGCTCGCCAAAGAGGAGCGCGCCCCAGACAAAGGCGATGATGACGTTGAGGGGAGTCCAGGAGCCCGCGGCGCGGGCGAGACCGATCTTGTCGGAGGCCCGGAAGGCCGAGAAGTTGCCGGCGGTCCAAACGAGGCCGCCAGCGAGCGGTAGCCAGAACTCGCGCCATCCGAACAAGAGATGGCCGCTGCCGGCGAGGAGGGCGACGGTGGCGAAGGCGAGGTTGCCGACGGTCGCGTAGAGGGTGCGCGTGCGCTGCGGAACATCCGGGGCCGCCTGAGCGAGCGGGATCCAGCTGCCCCACGACAGCACAATGACGAGCGCCAGCAGCGCCGTCACGTGGCTGTGAAGGTCTCGGCGAGGAGCTGCGCCAGCTCGGGCAGGTCGTCCACCTGCAGGTCCGCCGGCACCGTCTTCAGTGCCGCCACCATGGCGCCGGCGGCGCGCCCGCGGCGGCGCCAGGCTCGGCGTCCTCGACTACGAGGCAGTGCTCCGGCTCGACCCCGAGCCGCCGGGCGGCGAGCCGAGAGCTCTCGGGTACCGGCTTGCGGTTCGTCACGTCCTCCTCGGTGATGAGGATGGGCGGTGAGACGCCGGCGGCATCTAACCGCGCGGCAGCCAGACGGTGATCGGCGCTCGTGACGACCGCCCAGGGCAGTCCGAACCGGTAAAGCAGGGAGAGCACGGCAAGCGCCCCGGGCGCCGCCGCGGCGTCGGACAGGTCTTGGTGCCGCAGCGAGAGCTGCCGGGCAGCTGCAACTGCGACGGCCTCGACGCCGAGGTCGGGCTGGAGGCGTCGCACGGTGTCAGCCGCCAGGCGCCCGTTGGCGATGGAGACCCAAGCGAGCGGCTCGACAGCGTATTCGTCGGTCCAGGTGCGCCACGCCCGCGCGACGGCGGCGTCCGAGTCGACGAGCGTGCCATCCATGTCGAACAGCACGGCGACCACGCGGGCGAGTTCCACGGTCATCTCCTGCACTCGTATTATCCTCGATCATCGAGTATAAAATGGGCACCACTCCCCGGCAAGACTCGCTCCTGCAGTGGAGTGGCCCGAGTAGGCCCGACGAAAAGGAGACGGTGGTCCCGACGAGAAGGCAGACCCGGAGGTGACGACTGTGCGCGCACCACGGAACGGAACGCGAGACGCGCGCTGGCGAGGCGCGCTCGAGCTGCTGTCCGAGCTCCGGCGGGCGCCTGGTCTCACTCGCGTCGAGGCGGCTCGGCGGGCCGGTCTCAGCAGCGGTTCGGCGACCGAGATCACGACGCGCTTGCGCGCTATTGATCTTGTGAGCGAGGTCCCCGCCCCCATCACCGGGCGCGGACGCCCGACCACCACGTTGCAGCCCCATCCGCGTGGCCCGCTGGTCGTCGCAGTCGACGTGCGTCACGAGGACTGGCGCTGCGCGATCGTCCCGCTCGACGGTCGGCCTCAGATGGTGATCGCGAGGCCGCACGGTTCGAGTGACTCCTCCGCCCTGATGCAGGACATTGCCGCCGTGCTCGCCCGGTTGCGACGGCGGCACGGACGCCGGCTGCGGGCGGTCTCGGTCGCCGTCGCCGGCACGGTCGAGCGCGGCCGCCTCGTGCAGGTGGCGACGCTCGGCTGGGGGGCCGTCGATCTCGAGACCATCCTCGGCGGCCTAGACATCCCACTCTTGATCGGCAACGACGCCACGCTCGCCGGCCTCGCCGAGGCTCGCCACGGCGCAGGTGTCGGCTCGCGCACGGTGCTGCACCTGACCGTCGAGGTGGGCATCGGTGGGGTGCTCGTGGTCGATCAGGCGCCGGTCGCTGGCTCGAGCGGCGCCGGTGGCGAGTACGGTCATTTGCCCTTCGGCGACCTTCGCCTCCGCTGCCCGTGCGGGGCGCGAGGTTGCTGGGACCTCGAGGTCGACGGGCGAGCCCTCGCACGGCATCTCGGCGAGCCGCCACCCGCCGACTCCCGCCGCTACGCCCGGCTCGTACTCGCCGGGGCGGCCGAGGAGGGGGACGGGCAGGCTCGCCGTGCGGTGCGGACCGTCGCTGTCGCTCTTGCGAGCGGCATCGCCGGGCTAGTGAACGCCCACGACCCGGACGTAGTCACCCTGGGCGCGCTAGCGGGCGAGATTCGAGCCGTCGCGCGTCCCGAGTTCGACGCCGCCTACATGGCCGGGCTTATGGGCTTTCGCCGACGCCAGCCGACGCCGCTCGTGCCCGCCGCGCTCGGCGAGGAGGGAGCCCTCGTCGGCGCTGCGGCTGCGGCGCTCGACGTCGTGCTGAGCGAGCAGGGGCTGCGCGACTGGGCCGCCGTCCGCGCCTCGTAGCCACCTCCGAGTCGATCGTCGGGTTCACCCGCGAGTTGCTCCAGAAGCGCCAATACCGTGGTGACGGCCTGGCGGAGCGCCAATTGGGGGCGCGCGACAGTGGATTCACGTCCGCCATTGAAGCGCGCTGGCGGACGATCAAGCGGGCAGGTTGTACCTCAGCACAAAGTTCAGTGTCACCGCGAACATCAGGTAGATGAGCCAGAAACCGGTGCCAAGTCGGAAGAACCCCAGAACGCGCTCAGCCGCGACGCCCACCTTTGTGAAGTCGGGTCTCAAGCTGGCAACGAATTCCGCCACATAAACGCACACCAGTCCGATGAATACTCCGCCCACGGGGTCGTCATGGGAGCCGAAGAAGACAATGACACCGAGCACCGATATCAGGCAGAACGCCACCGTCATTCCGAGGCTCACCCGTGAGTCGCCCCCCTTGAGGCGGTTCCAACCGAGCGCGAACCAGTGGACGCCAAAGGCGGTGAAGGCCAGCGCGGCCATGTAAAGAGGCCTCGCTTTGAAGGTTCCGAACAAGGTCAGCCCAGCGAACAGGTACGTTCCGGCCAGGAATTGCAAGAACCCTGGCATCCAGACTCCCCAAACGCCACTCGCAAGGTCGACACTTGAGCTTCGCGTCGGGTAGCCAAAAAGCTCTTGCGTCCCGTAGATGAGGTACCCGGTGCCTAGTCCCATGAACCCGAGGGCCAAGGGGGGAAACGAGGACACCGGCAAACTGACGGTTTCAGTAAGAAGGGACACTGCATCTCCTGGGCATTCGACGGCTCGGCCCGGGCACTCGACGGCTCGGCCCGACACTCGACGGCTCGGCCCCCGGGCGATCGTAATGCCTCTTGGCGCTCAGCGCGGGGAAGGCTGCGACCTGGGCCGCGCGCGTCGTGAGAGACCGTCACGGCCCCGACGAGGACTCAGTCGCGCCACGATGATCGGCGCAGAGGCGCACGTGGGACCGGTCGACGTCGAGCTCATCCAGCCGGTGGACGGGCCCAGCATCTACAAGGAATGGCTGGAAGAACACGGTGAGGGCGTTCGCGGTCGGAGATGTCTTCACATCTCGGCTGTGCCTTGCGCAAGCTTGCTCTTGGAGCAACTGAAGGGTCTGGTATGCAATCACGGCCTGGATCAGGCCAACGACCAGGGGTCCAGGCGCTACCTTCCCTCAGCCTGTACTTTTCTCGCGACAAAGGTTAAAGTGCGAGAGAAGGGTGACTTCGATGCCGTCGCGGGTGTCGTTTTGCGGCAAGACGGCTGAAATGGAGGGACAGCGACAAGATGAAACTGCACAGGAGAGAAAAGTGGCTCGGGGCGGTTATGGCCGGCGCCGGGCTTTCGTTGATGCTGGTAACGCTGCCTTCCGCAGTGGCCAGCCCGAGGGCGGTCACCGCTGGCGGCACGTTCTACGCCGCGCAGGCGTGGGGGTACTTGGATAGCGGGGTCCACCACCTGAGCAGACCCTGAACGTATTGTTGGGAATTCCGGCGCGCATCACATCTTCGGGCGGAGAACCCAACTCCTACAAGGAGTTGGTCGCTGAGATCGCTCA
>Ga0224553_1000539_pt1 | contig 16182 bp, 11 predicted proteins | sample 714S21014metaG_FD_179897 | JGI IMG/M metagenome (GOLD analysis project Ga0224553, IMG submission 179897) | Peat soil microbial communities from Stordalen Mire, Sweden - 717 S2 10-14 | ecosystem: Environmental > Terrestrial > Soil > Wetlands > Peat | place: Sweden: Norrbotten County, Stordalen... | reverse complement strand
CCGCATCTTCAGCCGGTATGAGATCGATTCGCCGAGGGTTTCTATTGAGGGGGAAGTCCTTCGCCCCGGCGAGTTTCCAATGTCTCAAGGTATGACGCTGGCTGATCTGGTGCGCATGGCGGGAGGCTTTAACCGCAGTGCCTATCGGGACGAGGCCGATCTTTCCAGCTATATAGTTCAGGATGGCCAGAAGGTGCTGGTCAACCATAGCATCGTCGCTGTGGAGAAAGCGCTTGATGGCGACAAAAGTGCAGATGTCGTGCTGAAGCCCGGCAATGTCGTCAGCATTCGGCGATTGGCCGGTTGGCAGGACATCGGTGCATCGGTGACGATAAATGGTGAGGTCGAGCATGCCGGAAGCTACGGGATTGAACAGGGAGAGCGTCTGAGTTCGGTTCTGAAGCGTGCTGGCGGCTTCCGAGAGGATGCGTATCCGGCCGCCGCCGTCCTGGAGCGTGTGCAGGTTCGCGAACTAGGCGAGCAAGCCCGCCAGCAGATGATTCAACGAATCGACACCACGCCAGTTAGTTTTAGGCCAGGGGCGATGTCCACACAGGACCAAGCGGCCACGCAGCAATCACTCCAGCAGCAGCGAGAACAGATTCTCACGGCGCTTCGTAGCCATCCCGCCAGTGGCCGGCTGGTGATCAACATTTCTTCGGACATCGGCAAATGGGAAAATACACCGGCGGATATTGAAATGCGTGCAGGCGACACGCTGGTCATTCCCAAGCTGCCGAATTTCGTGATGGTTAGTGGCCAGGTATATAACCCAACAGCGGTAAGCTACGTCCCGGGCAGAGATTTAGGTTGGTATTTGCGGAAGGCTGGTGGGGCGACACCATTTGGCAACAAAAAATATATCTATGTCTTGCGCGCCGATGGGTCAGTAGTAGCACACGAGAATAGCTGGATGAACGGTAATTCTATGAATCTCCGATTGCGACCCGGCGATTCCGTGTTCGTTCCCGAGAAGATCATTGGCGCTTCACCGGTCTGGCAAAACATAATGGGTATAGCGCAGATCATGTCAGCGTCAATGCTTCCTCTCGCCATTAGCGGAGTCCTCTAAAAAGCACAATGCTTTTTGCAAATAGCTTCAACGATCCGGCCCTATGCGCAGGTATTTACCGACAAGGCAGTACGTTGGTGCAACAGGCAAAGAAACACGCCTTGGGTAAGTATGTAAACGCAGGGATCAATCAGAGAAGAGAAGAGTGGTATCCCATAGTTTCCTGGAAGGTAAATCTAAAATGGACTACCCACAATCTGCAACACCGGATCAGGAACTTCTGGCCGAGGCACATGACGCAGAATCAGCTACCGGTGCAGAAGTGGGCGAAGCTATGAATTTGCGAATTACTCGTTCCCTGCGGCTGTGCTGGATGAGACGGAGGATGGTCTTTGGCATTCTTGCCATCGGCATTCTGATCTCAATTCTATATGCTTTTCTTCTGCCTGCTATGTATACGTCGACAACCACTCTGATGCCTCCTGAAGGTGCCTCCGCTAATTCCAGTTACTTGAGCCTAATGGCATCTGGTGGTCCTGCCGCCGCAGCCGGCAGTTCGTTGCTAGGAGTAAAGACACCAGGCTCGACATTTATTGGCATTATGAAAAGCCGCACCGTTCAGGAAAGATTGGTGACCCGGTTCAATCTCGTTCATGAGTATAAGTCACACCTAATTGAGGACGCCTGCATACAATTGGCGACCGATACCCAGATGGTGGAAGATTCGAAGAGCGGAATCATTACGATCAGAGTTGATGCTAGAAATCCAGTGCTCGCTTCGAAAATAGCGCAAGGGTATGTGGAGGAACTGGATCGCGTTGTGACCACCAACAGCACTTCCGCCGCTCGGCGAGAGCGGATCTTTCTAGAAGAGCGCCTAAAGGAGATTAAGAAAGACTTGGATGATTCCGCCAAGTCTCTTAGCCAGTTTTCTACGAAAAGTAGAACGATCGACATCCCTTCTCAGGGGAAAGCAATGGTGGATTCCGGGCTCAAACTGCAAGACCAGATGGTCGCTGCCCGCGCCGAACTCGCCGGTCTACGGCAGAGCTACTCGGAAGACAATGTAAGAATACGTGCTGCGCACGCACGCATTGCAGAGCTTCAGCGGCAAATAGACAAAATGATGGGATCAACTATAGAACCTAGCCTCGATGCTAACGACTCTGCGTATCCTTCTGTCAGCGAATTACCTGCTCTAGGGCTCACTTATTCCGATTTGGAGCGGCGAGTGCGTGTCGAGGAATTACTCTGGAATTCCTTGACCATGCAGTATGAAGCAGCTAGGGTTCAAGAGGCAAAGGAAATTCCTACGGTTCGCGTCTTGGACGTGGCCAATGTGCCGCAGCACAAGTCCTATCCTGTCCGAAGATCAATCGTGTTATTAGGCGCGATGCTGTCTCTCTTTGCAGCATGCATTTCAGTGCTTGGACTGTCTGTTTGGGAAGAGATGGATCCACAGGATGAACGCAAGAAACTGGTGGCAGAGATTGTCGGCACCACGCTGAACTCTCTACAGTGGTTTTGGAACCTGCCTGGAATGAGCTGGATTCACAGGCACCTAAAGGGATCAGAGTAGCGTCGGTAGCTCTTCGTAGAGTCCTTAAGGGACGAAAAGGGACGAAATCTAAAGGAATGCGCCTCATCACAAGTACCTGATTCGCATACGGGGGTATGACCTGCAATAACCGGGCGCGGAGTTTCGGTTTGTCGTTTGAGGGAAGAACCAGAGGAAATTGGCGGGAACGATGACAGGAGCGAGTAAGTACGAGTGCTTTTTCTGTGCTGCAAGGAGGAGGGACCGTAGATGAAAGTGGTGATTCTGGCAGGGGGACTCGGCAGCCGACTTAGCGAAGAGACTTCGCTACGCCCGAAGCCAATGGTCGAGATTGGCGGTAAGCCGATCCTTTGGCATATCATGAAGATCTATTCGTCCTACGGGATTAACGATTTCATTATTTGCCTTGGGTACAAGGGCAACATGATCAAGGAGTTTTTTGCCAACTACTTTCTGTACTCGTCCGATGTGACCTTTGATCTGGCGAAGAACAGCGCGGACTATCATAGGAATGGCGCCGAATCTTGGCGTGTGACCCTGGTCGATACTGGTTCCGAGACAATGACAGGTGGGAGGCTTAGGCGAGTCTTGCCTTACGTGAAGAATGAAGAGATATTCTGTTTCACATACGGCGATGGAGTGGCCGATGTCAATGTAACTGCATTGATTGAATTCCATAAACGGCACGGCAAACTGGTGACTCTTACTGCGGTACAGCCTGTCGGTAGGTTTGGATCGCTGAATATCGACGAAGATGGAACTCTCTTGTCGTTTACGGAGAAGCCGAAAGGCGACGGGCAATGGGTGAATGGCGGTTTTCTCGTGCTTTCTCCCAAAGTCGGAGCATATCTAAAAGACGACACGACCATCTGGGAACGGGAACCGATGGAGACGATTGCGCGGGAAGGAAATCTTGCGGCCTACAAGCATCCTGGATTTTGGCAGCCAATGGACACTGTTCATGACAGGGCCACCCTGGAAGCGCTTTGGAACAGTGGTTCGGCTCCGTGGAAGGTTTGGGAATGAACTGGAGCGGCAAACGCGTTCTGTTGACCGGGCACACCGGCTTCAAGGGGGGCTGGCTGTCGCTTTGGCTCCAACAGAAGGGTGCAAATCTGTGCGGCATCGCCCTTGAGCCGCCAACCAGGGTGAATCTATTTCAGGATGCCTGCATCGAGCAGGGAATGCATTCGGTGATTGGAGACATACGCGACGCCGATTTGCTGAAACAGACATTTGCCGAGCATCGTCCGGAGATTGTCTTTCATCTCGCAGCGCAGCCATTGGTACGCAACTCCTACGAATATCCGGTCGGCACCTATAGCACAAACGTGATGGGCACGGTGAACGTGTTGGATGCCGCGCGCCAGACTGAGAGCTTGCGGGCTGTCGTTGTGGTCACCACTGACAAGTGCTATGAGAATCAGGAATGGGAGTGGCCCTACCGCGAGATAGACCGGCTTGGTGGATATGACCCGTACAGCAACAGCAAAGCATGCGCGGAACTAGTGGTATCGGCCTATCGGAATTCCTTTTTCAACCCGAAGGATTACAGCCGGCACGGAGTTGCAATTGCATCGGTTCGCGCCGGCAACGTGATAGGAGGTGGCGACTGGGCGGAAGATAGGCTGGTGCCCGACATCATCCGAGCCTTTATGGAAAAGCGTCCGGTGCAGATTCGCAATCCCCGCGCCATTCGTCCTTGGCAGCATGTCCTGGAGCCGCTGCGAGGCTACCTTGCGGTAGCGGAGTCGCTATGCGAAGACGGAGCCGCAAGCGGCGAGCCTTGGAACTTTGGCCCTGAGCAATCCGATGCGCAGCCGGTTGAGTGGATTGTGAGCGAATTGGCGGATATTTGGGGTGGCGGCGCGCGGTGGGAGAAGGAAGAAGCCGTGCAGCCGCATGAAACACAAAGCCTGAAGCTCGATTGGTCTAAGGCTGCGGCACGCCTCGGGTGGCGTCCGGCGCTGCGGCTGAGCGATGCTCTTTCGATCACAGCGGAGTGGTACAAGGCGAGATTGCAGAGCCAGGAGATGCGCGGATTCACCATCGAACAGATCGAAAACTATGAGAGGCGTTTGCAATCAGATCCGAAGATCAAGACAACGGGCAGGGGAGTGCACGTGTGAGCGTCAATCGAAAAGACGAGATCCGGGCCGCAATGCGGCAACTTACAACTGAATACTACGAAGAAGTCTTCGCCAGGAAACCTTTCACGCCCGGAGAGTCGCCGGTCCCGGTCTCCGGGCGCGTGTTTGACCAGAAAGACATGTTTGCCATTGTTGAATCAGGGCTGGATTTCTGGCTGACGGCCGGGCGATTCGCCGACCTGTTCGAATTCAAGTTTGCCAAGTTTGTAGGAGTGCGCGACGCGCGGTTGGTGAACTCCGGCTCTTCCGCAAACCTTGTGGCTATTTCGGTGCTCACCTCTCCGACTCTTGGAGAACGGCAACTCAAGCCCGGCGATGAGGTGATTACGGTTGCAGCGGCTTTCCCAACGACGGTAAATCCCATTGTGCAGAACAAGCTGGTACCCGTTTTCGTGGACGTAGAACTGGGCACCTACAACGTGGATGTTTCCCAGTTAGAGAAGGCGCTTGGGCCACGAACAAAGGCCATGATCTTCGCGCACACTCTAGGCAATCCCTTCAATGTCGCAGCGGTCTCCGAATTCGCGCGCAAGCATAATCTCTGGCTGATCGAAGATTGTTGCGATGCGCTCGGCTCGACTTATGGAGGCAGGCATGTCGGCACCTTCGGCGATATGGCTACCTTCAGCTTTTACCCTGCGCATCACATCACCATGGGCGAGGGTGGATGCGTAGCGACCAATAGGCCGCAACTCACTAAGCTCATCGAATCGTTTCGCGATTGGGGCCGGGACTGCTGGTGTGCTCCGGGCAAGGACAATACCTGCGGCAAACGATTTGATTGGCAATTGGGAACTCTGCCATACGGGTACGACCACAAGTACACCTACTCGCACATTGGCTACAATCTCAAGGTAAGCGATATGCAAGCCGCTGCCGGGGTGGCGCAGCTAGAGAAGCTTGAAGGCTTTATCGCGTCTCGCAGAAGCAATTTCGACTATCTGACCGCGCAGTTGCAACCACTGTCGACGGTGCTTGTGCTGCCCCAGGCGACACCGGGATCTGAACCGAGCTGGTTCGGGTATCCCATCGCAGTGCGCCCAGAATCTGGCCTGGGAAGAGACGACGTCATCCGGTTTCTGAACTCACGGAAGATTGGAACAAGGCTGTTGTTTGGAGGGAATCTTCTCAGGCAGCCCGCCTACCGCGAAATTGAGAAGCGCGTCATCGGCGATTTGCCGAATTCAGATTTCATGACCGACAATGTATTCTGGATAGGCGTATATCCAGGATTGACAAAAGCGATGTTGGACTATGTAGTGGAAGGGCTAAAGTCGGTAGTGACTACGAGGTGCCTCTCCTTGTGACTTGTGCCATTGCTTTTCTCAGGATTTGGTACTCAACCATGTGTAGAAACCCAACATTTTGATTGGCAGAGAACTGTGAATGTGAGGAGTGCAAGTGACAGTGTGTAAGATTCAAAACGAAGCTGCAGTAGTAGAGGTAGACCACACCCGTGGGATTGCGGCCTATCGAAAAGCCGTCGAAGAGAACATGCGGTTCTTAAAACAGTGCACCCACCTAGACCAGTTATTGGTCACGAGTTTGGCTTTACCGCTTAGCGGTGGCTACCTTGCGCCGGTGTGCGAGTTGCACGCCAGCGACGCTGCCCTCATCTCTCTGTTCGCGCGATGGCGCCGTGAGAACTCTTTCGCCTACCCTAGCCAGTTTCCTGTCACCGATGAGGGCACTACATCCTGGCTTCGCTGCAAGCTTCTGGATGTTCCCGACCGCCTGCTGTTCTTGGTGCTCGACCGCTTCGGGAAGCCAATCGGCCACCTGGGGCTCGCCAATGGTCTGAACGACGACCGTGAGATCGAGATCGATAACGTCGTTCGCGGAGATAAGCAGAGCAGCCCTGGCATCATGAGCGAAGCCATGCAGGTCCTGCTCAGCTGGACCGAGGAGAAGATAGGGCCGAAGTCAATATTCTTGCGTGTTTTTCAGGATAACGATCATGCAGTCAGCTTTTATCGGAAGCTTGGGTTTCAGGACGATCTGGTAATACCTCTGCGCAAGCACACCGAAGGTGAGTGCACCTCATACAGCACATATGTTGATGGCGACACGGCTCCTGCTGACAAACACTTCCTTCGGATGGTCTACCGTTCCCCTGCTAGGTGTGTTGGTGACCGGCTAATCCTCACGGCTGGGCCATCAATCAGCGGCAAGGAAGCTTGGTACGCGCTCGACGCTGCACGCTCCGGCTGGAATAGCGAGTGGAACAAATATATTCAGAGGTTTGAAACTTCTTTTGCCCATTACATCGGTACTCGCTACGCCTTGAGCACCTCCAGTTGCACCGGCGCGCTTCACTTGGCTCTGGCCGCCCTCGGAATCGGCCCTGGTGACGAAGTTATCGTCCCGGATATCACTTGGGTAGCAACCGCCAATGCAGTGGTGTACGTGGGTGCGACGCCCATCTTTGCTGATATCGAAGCTGGCAGTTGGTGCCTCGATCCAACATCGTTCGAATCAAAAATCACTTCCCGCACCAAGGCGGTCATGCCGGTGCACCTCTACGGCCATCCGGCTCAAATGGATCGCATAATGGAGATCGCTCGGAAACACAACTTACGCGTGATCGAGGACGCAGCGCCCGCCATCGGAGCTGAAGTCGAAGGTCGCAAGACCGGCACATTCGGCGACTTCGCCGCGTTCAGCTTCCAGGGTGCCAAGTTGCTGGTAACAGGCGAGGGCGGGATGCTGGTCACAAGCAACGAGGAACTGTTCCAGAAAGCCTACACAATCTGGGACCAGGGCCGGCGGCCCGGTACGTTCTGGATACAGGAAACCGGGTTCAAGTACAAGATGGCTAACGTACAAGCAGCGCTTGGATTGGGCCAACTAGAGCGCGTGGATGAGATGATCGAAGCCAAGCGCCGGATTTTCTCGTGGTATTTGGAGGAAATTGGCGATGTACGTGGAATTCGTCTCAACCGCGAGATGCCTTGGGCGCGCAGCATCTATTGGATGAGCAGTATCGAAGTGGAGGAGAGTGCGTCTGTTTCGCGGGACGAGCTGCGAAAAAAGCTGCGTGAACGCAACGTGGATACACGTCCGGTGTTTCCGGCTATTAGCCAGTATCCTGTCTGGCCAGTGGTGCAGGAACCACAACCCGTAGCTCGCCGGGTCGGTGATCGAGCTATAAACCTCCCCAGCGGCGTGTGCCTCAAACGCGATCAAGTAGCATATATCGGCAGATGCATTCGCGGGATCCTCGCTTAATCTCCGTACACAGGCGCGAAAGCGATTCAATCATGACCACTGTTCAAAGACTCTCGGCAGTTGCGCAGACCCTCCGGGCGTACGCGGTGCGCATGGTGCATCGTTCGCATGCCTCTCACCTAGGCAGTTGCCTCTCCATAGCGGATATCCTGGCTTGCCTGTACTGGAACAGCTTGCGGATAGATCCAGAGAGGCCTGACTTGCCGGAGCGCGATCGTTTTATCCTGAGCAAGGGGCACGCCGCCGCTATTGTCTATGCGGCGCTGGCGGAGCGTGGATTCTTTCCCGTGAAGGAATTAGAGACTTACTGCGAATTCGGTTCGCGCCTTACTGGCCACATAACTCGCGGTGTACCAGGTGTTGAGCTGTCGTCAGGCTCTCTGGGGCATGGACTGCCCGTCGGGTGCGGCATTGCTTTGGCTGCCAAGCGGGAAGAATTACCTTTCCGAACGATTGTGCTTTGCAGCGACGGTGAACTGGATGAAGGGTCGAATTGGGAAGCGATACTATTCGCGCCCCAGCACAACTTGGATAACCTGCTGTTGATTGTGGACTATAACAAGATTCAAAGTTTTGGACGCGTGAAGGATGTGCTCGACCTGGATCCGCTGGCCGACAAATTTCGAGCCTTTCGCTGGGCCGTGCGCGAGGTGGATGGTCACAATATGCAGCAACTGGTCGATACGTTTTCTGAAATTCCATTCGAACCAGGTAGGCCAAGCGTGGTAATTGCCCACACCGTGAAGGGCAAGGGCGTGAGCTTTATGGAAGACGATTTGGCCTGGCACTACAAAAGTCCGACGGCAGAACAAGTAGCGTGTGCACTCCAGGAGTTGGGAGAGGGCGCATGAGAACTGCATTTATCGAGGAACTGGTTCGGCTTGCGGAGCAGGATGAACGCATTTGGCTGGTTTGTGGTGACCTCGGATATTCCGTAATAGAAGCGTTTGGTGATCGCTTTCCAAAACGGTACTTGAACGCGGGCGTTGCCGAGCAGAATATGACTGGGGTTGCGGCCGGACTTGCCCTGATGGGCAAGACCGTATTCACTTATTCGATTGCGAACTTTCCAGTGATACGTTGCCTAGAGCAAATACGAAATGACGTTTGCTATCACAATTTGAATGTCAAGATTGTGGCAGTGGGAGGCGGGCTGGCTTACGGCAGCCATGGCTATACGCATCATGCCGTGGAAGATATTGCGGTTCTATCGTTGCTACCGAACATCACGGTTGCTGCGCCAGGGGACCCTGTTGAGGCGCGCGCAGTTACTCGTGTCCTCGCATCGCGACCGGGGCCAGCCTATCTACGTCTTGGAAAAGCAGGCGAGCCAGTATTGCATAGCGCCGAGATTGTAGCGGTTTACGGCAAAGCGATCATCATGCGCGATGGACAGGACATGACCCTGATTTCAATAGGAGGGATGCTGGCAAACACGCTTTCGGCAGCCGACAAACTGACCCAGGCCGGATATTCTGTACGAGTTGTGAGTATGCCTTTTGCTGTCCCGCTCGACGAAGATGCAATCCGAAGCGCAGTTGCCGAGACAGGTGTGGTATTGACAGTAGAGGAACACGGTATTGGAGGTCTCGGCACCGCGGTAGGCGAGTGCATTGCGCGTTCCGGTGGCACTGCCGTGTTTGTGCCGCTTCGCCTTGGGCGCTACCCCATCAAGACAGCCGGATCTCAGGAACAATTGAGAGCTTCGCAGGGGCTGAGCGTAGAAGGCATTGTGCATAGCGCAGAAGATGCATATCGTCGCCGTACACCGATGCATTGACAACAGGAAAGATCAGATTATCTTGCCCTTTGAAGACAGCAACCCTTTGAGTGATCCGTGTATCGAGGATGTCCTTGTGGCTTTCCCCCCCCCCCCGCAACTGGACGTGAAGGCGTCGGCTGGGTGGGTTGTGCGTCTGAAACATTGGACAGGTTTGGACCGCGCCATCGCATACACCTTAATGGCGCGCTTCTGGTCCGCGATGGCCGGTATTATAAATGTTCTGCTGATCGCACGGTTTCTCACACCGAGCGAACAGGGGTACTATTACACCTTCTTCAGCATAGTAGCGTTGCAGATCGTCTTTGAACTGGGATTTTCGTTTGTTGTACTACAGTTGGCGGCTCATGAACGCGCTCAGTTGACTTTCTTGCCGGACGGCCGCGTGGAAGGCAATGCGGTTGCACATTCGCGTCTTGCGTCTGTGTTGCAATTGTCGGTTCGTTGGTACTCTCTGGCGGGGTTGCTGATGGCCGCAGCGCTTTTGCCGACTGGTATGTACTTTTTCGGGACACATCAGCACGCCAGCGCAGAGGTAGCCTGGAGGCTTCCTTGGTGTCTGCTTGTAGTGGCCGCAATGCTGGCCTTTCAGATTGACCCGGTCTTCTCCTTTCTGGAGGGTTGCGGGTATATAACGCAAGTGGCGCACAGGCGTCTGATCCAAGCCGTGCTGGGGAGTCTGTTGGCGTGGACAGCGCTGGCAACACACCATGGGCTGTTTTCCCCCGCCATGGTGATCTTGGGGCAGGTCACGGTAGGTTTGGTTTATCTCTTCTATTCTCACGTAGGGCGGCTCCTCAAGAATCTGCTGCTATATCCAGCAGGCGAAAACTATGTGGGGTGGCGGTCCGAAATATGGCCCTTCCAATGGAGAATCGCTATCAGTTCGTTATCCGGCTACTTCATATTTTGCCTGTTTAGCCCGGTGCTGTTCGCCTATCAAGGACCGGTTGCCGCTGGCCGTATGGGGATGTCGCTGAGTATCGCGACCGCGCTGGGCGGGGTAGCGATGGCCTGGATGAGCACAAAAGCATCTCCGTTTGGCAATATGATTGCCCGCGGCGACATCGCGGCTCTGGATAAACTCTTCTTTCGCACACTCTGGCAATCAACGGTCCTGCTCATCACAGGCGCAATAGCCTTCTTCGTGGCACTGCTAATCGGGGGGCATTGGGTTCCAAGATTTGCGTTGCGCCTCTTGCCGCCTTGGGCATTTGCCCTTCTACTCCTCACGACAATCATCAATCATGTCGTCTTCTGTGAGGGGCTGTATTTGCGGTCTCATAAACGCGAACCCTTTCTCGCTACGTCAGTAATTCTAGCCATTCTTGTAGGCTGTGTGACATTCCCGCTCGCTAAATTCTGGGGAGCAAATGCGGTAGTCGTAGGCTACTTTATTGTCGGGGGACTCATTTGTCTTGGGTTGGGAACCTATGTCTTTGTCACCAAGAGACGCGAATGGCACGGTGCATTCAGCGAAATGAAAGCGCTGTGACTGAGAGGCCAAGAAGATGACCACTGACGAATTGCAGCAGCCAATTAACGAGAAGCCACTACTGACGATTGCCATTCCGACGTACAATCGGGCGCGTTGTTTAAGAGGAAACCTTGAAGTTCTTTTCGATCAACTTGTAGGCGAGTTGCGAGTGGAACTAATTATCTCTGACAACGCATCTACTGACGAGACGCCCACGGTAGTGAAAGCCTTTATAGCCCGAGGTCTTCAAGTTCGCTATCTGCGCAATGAAACTAATATTGGAGCCGACGCTAACTTCATGCAGTGTTTTGAGCAGGCGCATGGAAAGCATTTTCTGTTATTAGGAGATGATGACCTTATTTTCCCCGGGGGAATCGGGGTAATTCTTAACATCATAAGAAATGATGAAAACCTGGACATGATATTTCTAACGTCCTGTCCCTATCAGACGTTTCTACAAAGTAAAAATGAAGCCCCCAGGCGTGCGATTCGATCCCGTGTCGTACTCGATCCGATTCAGTTCTCGCGCTTGGTCAACATACGTGGTGATTTCATTTTTATAAGTTCCATGATTATTAATAAAAGTCGCATTGAAAAGTGCATTCCTGAATCCTGGCCGCATATGTTTGGATCAAATATCGCTCACTTAGCATTGATATTCACGGCACTGCGGAAAATGGAACGAAGCCTGCTTGTAGAAGATAGTATTCTCACTGGTGGTATTGCTCGCGTAGAATCGTGGAATGAACCTACTGCAGCCACCGTGTTCGTGCGTAATTATCTTAAAGCTATGGAGTTGTGGCTGGGCGAAGGCGAATCCAAACTGCAGAAAGTGCTAATTGATGACCTCATGGTTTTCTGGTTCCGACACTGGATTTGGATGAGACGAGATTCGACAAAAGACTCGATGCGGGAGGCTCACCGGCTTGTGTCGGTTCTATCTGGGGAAAAGGCCCTGTCGGGGAGAAGAGTCAGATACATGATTTTTGTACTTCCGCTTGTCTGCCTTCCATTTTGCATGGCGCGTGTGTGGAATCGCCTGCTTAGAACTGTAAGAAGGATTATCGAGATTACCCGATATGCCATTTTTACGCTGCGCCTACCACGTGAAAAGGTAAGCTGAGTTACGACTCTATCAGACCTCATTCCTCTTCGCATATCCTTCCGGACCCTCGCCCACCTGACTGTGACAAGAAGGTAATCATTAGGCAGCAACGTCTGACTGGGAGATAGGGTAGTTGTTTTGTCCTATATCCAGAATAGGTGATAGATCGGTAGTCGGAGACAATGCCGCGGTGACAGGGACGATCCCGCCATTCACTATCGCGGCAGGTGTACCCGCCAGGCCGCCGAAGAGATAGGATTTATAAGTCAACGAAAGAGTGGATATCAGATGACACGAGCAGCTTGCACTATTGTTTCCCTCAATTATCTTTCTTACGCACGAGTGCTCTGCGACTCGTTCCTTCGCCATCATCCAGGTTGCAAGTTCTATGTCCTTTTGGTCGACCGTCTTCCTTCGGACTTCGAACGCCTTGCCGAGCAATTTGAAATTATCACGGTCGAAGAACTGGACATTGCCAATTTTCCGTCTGTGGCGTTCAAGTATAACATCCTCGAATTGAACACCAACGTTAAGCCTACATTCCTCAAGGCGCTTTTGGCGCGCGATATTGATCAAGTTGTGTATCTTGATCCCGATATCTGCATTTATCGGCCGCTTGACTCTGTCTTCGATGCGCTGACTAAGAACGCGATTGTTCTCACGCCCCATATCCTGTCCCCGGTTCCGGATGATGGCCGGTTCGAACTGAGGCTGTTATCGAGCGGTGTATTTAATCTCGGCTTTATCGCCGTAAAGAGATGCGCGGAAACAAACAGACTTTTGTCTTGGTGGGAGAATCGTTGTCTTAACCTTGGCTTTAACGACCCGCGTGAAGGAATGTTTGTCGATCAGAAGTGGGTCAATCTGGTTCCGTTCTTTTTTGATTCCGTGATGATTCTGAAGAATCCAGGTTGTAACATGGCCTACTGGAATCTTCACGAAAGGCAACTGTCTCAAGATGGCGACATCTGGATGGTAAACCTATGCAGTCCACTTGAGTTCTTTCACTTCAGTGGCATTTCTGTAGATGGCGGCGAGCAAATCTCAAAGCATACAGACCCTTTCAATCTTAATAACCGGCCGGACCTGCGCTCGATATTTGAAGATTACCGTGCCCAGCTAATTGATCATGGATTCCGCACTTCCTCTTCGGGCAAGTATGCATTCGGATTTTTCGAGAACGGCCAATATATCAGTCGTCTTATGCGCTCTATTTTTGCTGCTAACCTTGAGGAATTTTCCGACAAGAATCCTTTCAGTAGCTCGTCCAGATTCTATAAATGGGCAAAGGCAGTGCGACTCTTCAGCGCTCGCGACTCGGTGGATAATTATACTAAGAAAACCCGTTCAATGAGGGATCCGCGAGTCCGAGTACTAAATGCGATACTCCGTCTGGCGCTCCGTATCCTGGGAGCCGACCGTTACGTCGTTCTGTTGAAATATTTGTCCTACATCTCCATATTGAAGAATCAGCGCGATCTGTTCATCGCATGAGTGGCATAGGAAGCGACCCTTGGCGCTACACCAACAATCTCGCAGGTACAAAAGATCGGGCAGACTAGTGTAGTGTCTCAGTATTTGGGTCGATTTTGAGGGCGTTCAGAATCAACGCAGATGAGCCGCGCATTCCCTCAGAGGCTAAAGCACGCGTGATTTTGCAGGCTTTATGTACGGGCTGAAGCCCGTACCCTTCAAAGCGGTTAAACGACCATTTGCGTGAGACATACCACTAGCTATGGAGTGATGAGAGCATTGCGGTGGTTCAGTTTTTCTGGGCCGATCATTCGCGTGGTCAAGGAGAAATATGCACACCGAAGTTCCGTTTTCTGGAACTATGAAAGCAGAGAGAGGGAAGCTAATTGACAGTGGTGCCAACAGGAAGGGAACCTCTCAATGGCTTTTCATCGCTCTGCTGGCTGTTGGTGTGCCCTGGGGCATATGGAGCGTCTCTGCTCTTTTAAGCGGGGGCCGATCAGAGTTGGTCGCCATCATTGCAATGATGGGAAGTTTCGTTCTGCTGGCATTAGGGTACTTGTGTTTGTACGGTCCAAGGGGAGCAGCCTGGTCTAGCGTTCCGGTCCTGATAACAGTTGCATCTCTCGTGGAGTTTATTTTCATGCCAGCATGGCGATTTGCCGCAGGGAATGAGTTGGCCGACTCCGCATATGTGCGCGCAATGTTTCTGACTTTGATTGGGTTTGCTGCATTCTGGGGCGGAAGTCTCGCGTTTATGAAAGAGACCAGATTCCGATTTGACCCGAGAATACAGGACAGATCCAGTCGTGTGGCATTCATGAGCGCGATATTGTTTGGACTGGGCTTGGGAACAAAACTGGTGCTGTGGAAGGCTGGGCTGTTCTCATACGCTGCCGATGCGGAAGTCCTGGCATCTTCATTCGCATTTGTGCAGTGGCTGAACTATTTGGGGGGCCTTCTGGATGCAGCGCTGTTGGTCTCGGCTATCGAGGTGTTTGGGAAGCGATCCACAGGACCGTTTATAAAGATCGTCTTCTGGCTCTCACTCGTATCCTCGGTGGGTTTCGGCTTGATATCGGGAACGAAGGGGGCAGTTGTGGCCCCTTTCGTGCTTCTCGTGGTCATATATAGCATTGCGAATGCGAGAATACCTCGTTTAGTATTACTGTTGCCCTTACTGCCGGTCATGATCTATCCATTCTCGAATGCATATCGGAGCAATCTTAATTCCGGATACCATGCCCAAGTCAATACTATAGAGGGACAGGGGGTGGTCCTTGAGAAATCCTTTGCAGACGTATTTAGCGCTCACACTTCAAAGAGTGAAACCGCGGAAGTAGGATTCAGTGATACCACGAGCCGTCTTTCCTATCTCAGTTATTTGCGCGATGTCGTGAACCTCCCCGACCCTTCGGTGTTGAATACTGATGGCGATATAAAAATCTGGGAAGCACCATTCTATCCGCTTGTGCCGAGATTTCTATGGAAAGATAAGCCAATTGATGTTAAGGGGCTGCGGCTCACCGTGGCCAAGGGCAAGCCAGCTACCTCCTGGTCCTCCCCGACTCCAATCGGTGACCTGTATTCCATGTATGGAACGAATGGCGTCGTGGTCGGAATGTTTATCTATGGTATTTGTATGCAGCTATACATGAACAGGATCGCGCTTAAAATGTTTTCAGAAAGGGAGTTATTTGTTTATGTTTCAATGCTGTTGCTATTGATCAGTTTTGAATTAGACGTTGCCGGTTTTGTGGCAGGTGTGGTTCAGCTCTGGATATTGACGTTGGCCATGTCGTACATTATTTATGGGCGGTCAGTTTCTTCTTCGCGGGTTGCGAGAAACCAGAGTTCAGTTACAGGGTAATGAAAGGTCTGATTGCAAAAGCTGCATTACCGTGATCGGCCCAATAGGTCGGCGAAGATTGCGTTCGATGAGGCGGTAGAACTCGTGCGTCATGGGGAAGATGTCTGGGGGCTCGCGGCGGGAGCGCCTTTGCTGCGCGAACACTAACTTCAAGAGCGAATGGCGGAAGCCAGTGGTGTACTCTACACGGGCATCGACATGGTCCCGGAATTGATTGAATTCCGTCACCGCCCGGTCAAGTAACCGCCCAAAGGGATTCCGTGGCAGTCCGAGCTAAGAATGCGGAGTTGGTGGGCAGGGGGTATGGCGTGGAGTGTAAGCCTCGCCTCCGGTTGGATGTGTTTTGCATATTTCCGCTTCCTTCCGAGGATGGCGGCCTGAACGGATGGAGAAGAAATGCAGCCTAGGAGTCTGTCGGAAATAGATTTCGTCGAAGTGGCGAAAGAGCGGGCGATATAGTATGTATCTCATTTATAATGAGTCATATGAGCAAGAGTTTCCGTTCCGACGATTTGAATCAGGCCTTGCT